>Ga0315315_10000197_pt1 | contig 46991 bp, 24 predicted proteins | sample M140m3416metaG_FD_203699 | JGI IMG/M metagenome (GOLD analysis project Ga0315315, IMG submission 203699) | Ammonia-oxidizing marine archaeal communities from Monterey Bay, California, United States - M1 40m 3416 | ecosystem: Environmental > Aquatic > Marine > Intertidal zone | place: USA...
ACAAGCGAGTCTGTTCCGGCGGCTGTGTCTAGAATCGCTACTTTTGGCAGTGAAGAAGGAACATCTACAAACCCTGAGATTCAAGCTATAAATGAATTAGGATATAAATATTTTAATTTCTTTGTAGGGACCAGAGGACTTGGTTGCCCCACAATGATTGATGTATTAAAATTTTTCCCCGTAGATGGATTTATTGGACTACATAATGACTACGGAATATCAGGATTTTGGGTTTTAAGTATTTCTTGGACCGAATCTGACGATGGTTTTGAGTATATTTATCATGAAGCTGACAATAACGCGATTAGAAAATCAACCACCAAGCAAGGGTTCAACTACAGAATATACAACTGCCCAAAGTCAGAACATGGAAAATTATATCAGGGAAGAAAAGCTTCTGCAAACTCTTTTGAGTGGAAGATTGCTTTAGGTAGAGAGGTGTGTCAAAGGATATGTCAAGACTGGAGAGGTTTGAGAGCATGATAATTAATAGAAGGCACTATTTACTTAGAGACGATCTAAAAGCAGAACTGTCTGAATCGTTAAGTGGGGTGCTAGAAAAACGAGACATTTTAAAAGGATACTCTGTAGAACAAAGAAACAATGAGTATTACACCAGTAGAGAGTTTTTAGACTTGGTGAAGGAAAGCGTCAAGTTAAAACAGGGCAAGTATATATCTTCAAATTCAAATTCAACTGTTAAGTCTACCATACCTTTAGGAGAAAATGTTGGGGGTGAAAATTTTGGTTCAGAAATGTTAGACAAGATTTCTTCTTTTATTTCTAAAAACTCAGACCTACCTAAACAAGATTGTTTTAACACCGGAAGGATGCTGTACCCCAAGAATGGTTACATGGGTTGGCATAATAACTCAAGGGTTGGATGGAGGATTTACTGCACATACTGTGTAGAAGACGCTAAATCATATTTTAGATATGAAGATGACAACGGGGAGTTCGTTGATTGTTTAGAAAGTAAAGGTTGGAATTTTAGATTTTTCTATATAAGAGATACATTCTCACCTTTTTGGCATTCAATCTACACTGAGACTGAGCGTGTTGCTGTCGGCACTTACTTAGGTAAAGATCAAAATAAAATACAAAACTTAATCGGAGAGTTATTATGACCCTACTTCATATAGAAGGTTTTGATGTAATAAATTCAACAACCAAAAGCGCCCTTGGCGGGATAGATATGTCTCACCAAGCGGCGCGATCAGACCTTGATACGGGCGGTTATCACTCAGCGCCGGGGGCTGTCACCGTGTTTGATGTTGCCGGAAGATACGCCGGTAGCAGCGGAATTCAATTAAATAATGAGCAATTCCAAAATCGTGGAAGTTATGATTCTGAAGACGGCTACAGTTATTATAACGGGAATGTTGGAACTTGGTCAAGAATTCCATTTCCAGAGCAACAAGCTTTAGGGAGCTTTACGTTTGGTTTTGCGTTTAAAACATCTAATATTAACCACACGCACGAGACTGTTATTGCTTCAATTGCTGACAACAGTGGCAATCCTATGTTAATAATATCTTATAACTCTTCCGGTTATCTAAAAGCATACTTGTTTAATAATTCTAATGCCACGTACGCTAGAACTTTTAGGGCTGGTCGTGCTTCAAGTCCTTCTTCTGACGCTGTTCAGACTACCGTTAGCTACAAATCGCACAACTTTGTTCAAGATGAATATGTTAATGCGGGCGGTTCTACAACGGATCATAGCGCTCTAGGTACTGGAGCAACCGCAATGGTTGCCGATACATGGTACACAATAGAATGTCAAGTAGTTGAAAACTCTAGTAAAAACTATGATTTGGAATTAAGACTAAACGACTCTGTTCAGGTAGATAGCGATGGCAATGCTGTTTCAAATAATCAATGCGCAAATCTTCACGAAGTAATTTTCTTGAATGCTTTTCTACTAGATCATGCTGCAAGTCAAAATCAGACGGCAGAGTATAATCACACTTTTGACGATTTTTACTTTATAGATGATGCGGGAAGCAACAATACTACTTTTCTTGGGTCCGACATGAGAGTTCAAGGATTACCTATCGGAGCTAGCGGTACTGATCTTACGAATGTGTTTACAGTTAGTGCTGGAACTGTTAGTGGTAATTTATTAGATTTTGACGTTAATACCGTGGCAACACTAGCAAATCCCGGAAGTGGTGTTTTTGAGGTGTCCGATCCTGAGACTATTGTTAACGCAAACGGTATTAGATATATTACCACGGCTAAGTACGGAATTGGTGCTACTAACTTAGAATTCTTTACAAAGACAAACGGCGCTTTTCATCTGGCTAGCGGAGATGTTCACAACGGAAGCGCTATGGCATTGGGTAGCACTTTCTCTACTTTTCAAGAAATACAAGAGAACAATCCGGCAACTGATACCGGTTACACCCAAGCTGAGTTAAACGCACTTCAGGTTGGTTTGAAAGCTAGTTAATATTTATTAAAGGAAAAATCATGGCAGAATTTAAAATAGAAATTGCAGACGCAGATGTAGGTAGAGTTTTAACGGCAGTTGCCTCTAACTACAATAGACCAGAAAAAGTCATTATTGATGAAGAAGAGGTAGATAATCCAGAAACTGTCGCTCAGTTTGCGAACAGGATGGTAAGAGAGTTTTTATCAGAAAACGTAAAAGCCTACGAGATTAGACTAGCAAAAGAGCAAGCTGCTAACTCTGTAGACACAAGTGTTACTATTAACGATCCGGCGGTATAATGTTTGTTGGAACTTGTTACAGCGAATTTCCAATTTGTACGTCTGAAGAGATGACTAAGACGTTTAATGACGAAATTGTAGAGTATGATATATCAATAGATCAGCAGTTGCTGAAAGATATTCAAGTTAAGCAAAAACACGAAGATATCGTGTATATTAATATGGAAGAATCATTTATCACTGATACAAATAAGTAAATTGGACAAATAAATGGCTAGCGAAATACATCAAAACGATATAGGCACTAGATTTTTACTGACGGTAAAAGACGGTTCAGATGTTGTTAATATTTCCGGTGCTACTGCACTACAGATAGATTTTAGAAAACCCAGTGATACTATTATAAATAGGTCTGCCTTGAGACTAGATGACGGAAGTTCAATTTCAGGCGTAATGTATTACGATGCGGTTGCGGGCGATTTGGATGAAGCTGGTAACTACAAACTCCAAGGGAAAGTATTTCTTGGTGGAGGTAGTGGGACTTTCTATACAGATATTCACACATTCAAAGTACACTGTAATCTATAGGGGTAGTTATGAGTTGGCAAGGTCAAATGTCCACAATAGTAAGACATCTAGTAAACGATTTAGATCCCTCTTCCTACAAATATAGCGACCATAGAATAGAAACTTCTATACTAGTTGCTTCGCAGTTAATGATTATGAATGTTGATTTTAACAACACGTATGATATTAATGTAGAATCATGTAAACTTTCCCCCGACCCAACGGACGAGGGGACAAAAGATAATCCGTTTATAACACTATCTTCCTTGCGAGCCGCGTGTATAATTATAGGAAGTGAAATAAGAAGCGAGTCCGGGAATGCAATCTCAATTAAAGACGGACCTTCTGCCATTGACCTTAGAGGTGTAACGCAAACTCTTACGGTTTTGTACAAAGATTTGTGTGAAAAATACGAAAATTTACTTTTAGAATATAGAGCTGGAAGCAGTATCGCTGGTCACGCAATACTTGGACCTTATGCCCCCGGTTCCGACTTGATAACCAGAAACAATACAGACCACAGATCCGGTGGTTATTTTAATTACTAGGAGAGATAAAAATGACTTGTGATTCAAGAACGCCATCTCAACTGAACTCCGGTCAGTTAATTGATAGTATAAAGTGCGACCTATCAGATAATAATGCGGGTTTAATATCTGCCGCAGATGTTAGAGAAAATATGGAGGATATTGCATTTTCTATAAACAAAGTTGTTGCCAGTGGGGACACAGAGACGGCATTTCCTTTCTTTAATGCTGTAAGAGCAACGACAATATCCGGCGGTTCTGGAATGTTCATCCCAGAATCTGGTATTTCCTTTCCTAATTCTCCGGTTGATTCTGAAAAAACTAAACTTCAGGTAAGACCTTGGTTGGGTCCAGAAGGAATAAACCACGACGAACTTTCTGGTAGAAACTCTAGTGATAACGCTCATACTCAATACGTTCCAAGAACTGGTTCTAAAAAGATGCAGGGCAATCTTGGAATGGACAATAACTGGATTAACTCTTCCGGTAGTGTCCTTGAAGACGGTTCGCCCTATAGTTACTCAGATAGAGGGTTTAGATTTGTATCAAATTTAGATTCTGACACAAATTACCAGTATGATGACATTGAGATTGGAACTTCTGGTAGTTTGAAGTTTAACAAGGATCTTTCAAGCACAGACAGTTTTCATGGAGTTGCTAAAGCTTGGTTGAGATTTACAGCCTCTGCAACGCCAGAGGTTTTGAGTTATCATAATATTAGCGGCATAGAAAGAACAGCTCAAGGTAAATACACTATAACATTTACTAGCGGCACTTTTATGAACAATAATTATGTTGCCGTAGCAAACTCTAATGCTAGAAGTTCTGCTTCTAACGGAGATGACTTTGACTTGAATACAGTCGGTTGTTTTCACAGAACTGGGGACGACGGAACGACCCTAAGAACAATTTCTTACCATATACAAAAAGACGATAATAGTTTTGTAGATGGATCGGTTTGTGACCTTGTATGCTATGGATTTGAACCGGGATCTAGATCTGGCACTCCTCCAACCGTAACTGTCTCCTAATGTCTATAATAGTCTTAAACGATAGAATAAAAGAAACCAGTAGGGATACTGGTACGGGACATCTTACGCTAGACGGTGCTGTTCAGGGGTTTAGTAGTTTTGATAGTGCTTATTCTTCTGGAGACATTCTTTATTACGCTATTTCAGATGGTACGAATTATGAAGTGGGGTCTGGTGTCTTTCATACTGACGGAGCATATGATCGACTAGAAAGATCTGCTCACAAAAGCACAAATAGTAACAACAATGTTAATTTTTTAGCGGGTGTAAAAGAAGTATATGTCACCCATCCCGGAAAATTTTCGGTATTTACTGCAAGTGGTCTTCAAGATTTTAAAGAACCCAAGAGTAGCGGATTAGCGTTCTGGGGGTCTAACCAGATATTGAATTACGACGAGAATATAATATGGAATTCAGATTCTAACCTTTTAGGAATAAACAAAAACCCTCCTGCCTATGCTATTGATATAGGTGGTCCTCAAGGGTATTCTCAAGTAAATACTTCTGGTTTAATAGTTGGCAACTCTGGAGTTATGTTTTCTGGAGATAACGTAGCTGTCAGAGGTAGGCAGACAATACCCTTTCAACAAAATGAATTTATAGACACAGAAACTACAAACATTGAAGAATGCTTTCAGTTAAGCGGTATCGTAAATGAGTATATAGGATTTAAAAAACAAGCGCCCGCCAGAGTTTTTGCTGGACCTTCTGGAACCTGTGGTTGTACGGAAGATTATCCTTCATTTAGACCTCTTAGATTTGATGACATACAAGGCGTAACTCAAATAATAAATAGTAGCGGAAATTTAGCGATACCTACATTCGCTAATCAAGCGGCAGTTATAAGTAATATATCGGCGGATCAGGCAGGAGTATTAGCATTTAGCACTAGTGACAATTATTTGATGATAGCTAATGGCACAAGTTGGGTCAAAATTCAATTATCGTAACAATCGGAGAGAAAAATGTCAGACGTACTAAAACCCGTCATTAATTCAAACTCAATAAAGAATGGATCAATGGTGGTATACCAAACAAAAAGTCAAACTTCAATTAGTTCGACTTCTAAGAGAGATCCAGATTTAAATTCATTCGTTCCTTCTGGTACTTTACATACGAGATTAGACACTAGATTTGATGATGTAAGATACTATAGTGGCGACACTGCAAACTAGGACTAATTAGATGCCAATTACTATACCTCAATCAGTTTTTGACAAATACTATGACGTTGTTGACTCCACATTTAATATATTTGGCGTTACATGCCAGTTAGCATATATTGAAAAAGTTGAAGTAATTGATAATTCGTATAACAATATCCCAGATAACAGATCTATCAACTCTCATAGAAGGAGAGGTGGTGATCACAAGAGAGCAGATAAAACCTTTAGAGAAGTTGAAAAACTAGAAGATATTAAATTAAAGGTCTACTGGGACAGTAAAAGTTGGGTAAATCCGGGCGGTAATATTGTTTTGCCAGAAAGGGGTGTCCAGACTATTTTCTTTGCTACAGACCTCGGTAAAGTGATGAGAGCAAAAGAGATAATTGTACACAAAAATATAAAAGAACTTAGAGAGTTTAGGTTTCAGAAAAAAGGTGAACCGTTTCCAATGGGTATAGGGCAAGAAAGATACTTCGGTTGTTTTTGGGAATAACATGATAACTTTAAAACTATTAGGCAGCGATGCTAGTATAACGAAAACTATACATACTGCAATCGCTAAGTCTATAAACGAACTAATATCAAAGAAGAAAAGAAAAGTAGAAGCTAAACTTAAAAGAGCAGTTCGTTTCTGGATTACAGCAACGCCAGAGATGCAAAGTCTAATGGAAAAAGGAACCCCTAACAGTCTCAACTCTCAGTTCGGATTAAGAAACATAGACGCACAAGCTGCTGTCGAGGCGATAGTTAATAGCATTGTTAACTCAGCAGAGATAAAAATATCGAAAATAAACAACAAACTTACTGGGAAAATAGAGTTTAATTTTCAACCATCAGATCTTCGTAATTTATTAGGGTTGCCAGAAGGTCATGTCATGACAGAAAAAGGGCAAGACTTACACTGGTTAGACTGGTTGCTGACAAAAGGTAACACAACTGTTATTATAGGATATACCTATTCTACTTCCGGTGACGGAAGGTCTGGTGTAGGTTCTATGAAAAAAGGAGGTTCCTTTAGGGTTAATCCCCAGTTTTCCGGTACTGTCAATAATAATTTTATAACGAGATCTCTGATTTCCAGAGAACAAAGAGTTATAAGTATTTTAAGCGAGGTGTTAAGTGCCTGATTACTTAAAACTAAAAGGTATAACAGACATAAAAGAAAGCACCCTGAACAATGAAATTCAGGATGGGATCATAGAATACTTTGACTGGGCATTGCTGGGTGTTGGTAATTACTATAATGTTACGTATGCTGAACAATCGCCTTATGATCAAGATTACAGTAAATTAAGATTATCTTCTGATCCTAATTATTCTGATGGGCAGGTATGGGAAGGTTTTAGATCAAACTGGGTTTGGCAAAGTGGTGTTGACTATTCGCCTGCTCCACTAGTTAGTTCGGATAATACAAATCCCGGAGTTTCTGGTATTTATGTAGATGGAGTTTTTCACGCAAATGATTCTACTGGTACTTATGCTCACCACATAGATCATTACAACGGAAAAGTTATTTTTGATAGTGCTATACCTACAGGTTCGGTGGTTCAAGCTGAATTTAGTTATAAGTGGATAAATGTTGTTTATGCTAATGATGTTCCTTGGTTGAGAGAAGTTCAGACCGATTCTATGGAACCTACTAGCAGTTTTTACGAAAAAGACAAAGGAGATTGGAATATACCGCCAGAAGCAAGACTTCAACTTCCTGCCGTGGCGGTAGAAATAGTCCCAATGAGATCTTTCAAAGGATTTAGACTAGGAGGTGGTCAGTGGGTTTACACAGATGTGATATTCCATTGTATAGCAGAGGACGAAATGACCAGAAACAAACTTGTGGATATTATATCACTTCAGAGCAATAAAACTATTTTCTTGTTAAATAGTAATTCTGTTTCTGCTAGTGGTGATTATCCCTTAGATTACCGTGGTGTGCCAGTTTCCGGCGCTTTGAGATATCCAGATCTGCTTGTAAAGCATGTAGGATTAAGACTCAGGTTCACAGATACTATAGTGGAAAACATGACCTCGGTGGCGTCAGATATTTATGGTGGAATTGTTAGATTTAAGACAGAACTGATAAATCTAAAAATATGACCATTTTTGTGTATAATAAATAGAAACTTCTTTTAATATGGAGAGATAACATGGCTGTGACACAAAACCAAAGAATCATATATTCCTGTCAGGCGGTGGGGGTTGGTCCTTCCGGGACTGACTTGACCACTGTAGTTCCCGTTCATGGTGTTCAAAGTGTTGGTATTACCACCAACTTTAACCTTGAGCAAGCTTTCGAGTTAGGTCAGATTGAAATCTATGAAAACATAGAAGGTGTACCTGACGTTGAAATCACTATGGAAAAGGTGCTAGACGGTTATCCGCTTATATATCATCTTGCGACAACGGGTGTCTCAGCTGGTGGTGGAGAAGGACTCCTCAACAGACTCAAGCAAAGATGTAATGTTGCTCTTGGTATCTTTGCGGAAGCTTTTGATAATGTTGCTTCAGCAGAGGCTAGTGGTGACGTTAGTTCTCAAGTTAAGTGTACTGGAATGTATGTTTCTAGTCTCTCCTATTCTTTGCCAACTGAAGGTAATTCTACAGAGAGTATTACTTTTGTTGGAAACCACAAAGAGTGGATTACAGATGGTAGCATATTTAACAGCGGAAGTGCTGCTGACATAATAGCTTTTGATGGTAATGATGAACCTCTTGCGCTTAGTAGTGACGGCGTTAACGCATCGGGTGGTATCCAAAGAAGAGAAGACATACTAATTTCTAGTTCCAGTCTTCCTGCTTCGGTTTTTGGTGGTCAAGCCGCTCACATCCAAAGTGTCTCAATTAGCAGTGACTTTAATAGAGAAGAAGTTTTCGAGTTGGGTGCTAAGATTCCTTACTATAGACCGGCACAATTCCCTGTTGAGGTTAGTTGTGAAATTGAAGCAATTTCTGTTTCTGGTGATTTTATTCAAGCGATTGAGACTGGAGACCCAAACTTATATTCAACTAAGGCCTCTGGCAATAATACTTCCGAAGAAACAATCATGTTCCAGACCCGCGCTGGTTATAAATTCGATCTAGGTAGTAAGAATAGACTCCAAAGTGTTTCTTATGGTGGAGGAGACGCAACCGGAGGAAACGCAACGATGACCTATAGTTTCATTAACTTTAACGACCTCAACGTTTCACAAGTGTAAAACCACTTATAGCGATAGCTTTTAGGACAGCGAGTTTTTGTGGTAAGGAAAGGATAAAAAATGTATATAAATAAATCCCGCCATGAGGTTTTGTATGAAGCAACATGAGCGGGATTATTTTGTATCTAGGATAAGAAATGGAAAGTATAGGATTCAAATTTTTAAGCAAGAGTTAGAAATATTGAGTCCGACAATAGAGGATGAATATTATATAAATAAAGCGTATATGGATGGTATGGAATCTTCTTTAGACGAAGGTTTTAAGACTAACGAAGAGATGGTTTTTTGGATGGTAGAAAAAAATCTGTGGTCTTACAATGAAGACGCTGATTTAAAAATGTATCAACAAAAGGTAAAAGATTTAAAAATAGATATATACAATGCAAGAAACTCCATAAAATTAAGAGAACGAGTTAGATCTGAAATTAGGAATACAGAACTTGAGGTTAGCAAACTAAATCAAAAAAAGTCAGCATACTACAATAACACTTGCGAAGGAATAGCAACAGTAGAAAAGATATCAGAGTTTTTAAAAAGATGCACATTTTGTAAGGGTGAGTTGTATGATTTTGAAGAATTGCCAGTAGATTTAGTTTCTGGTAAATACTATTCTTTATTTCTAACAGAGCAGCAGATAAGAGAATTAGCAAGAAATGAACCTTGGAGAACCATCTGGAGTTTAAACGATACTAATTCAGTTTCGCTTTTTAACAACGGAGGTAGGGAACTTTCTCACGATCAAAAAAATATAATGGTTTGGTCTAAGATGTATGACAACGTACAAGAGTCTATGGACTGCCCACAAGACGATATTATAAAAGACGATGATATGTTAGACGGTTGGTTTTTAGTTCAGGGGAAAAAGAGAGACGAAGAAAGGTCTAAAAGTGAGGTTGATAACTTAAACTCTAAGGTTGCTGCGTCTCAAGAAGTTTACTTGATGGCAAACTCAAAAGAAGACAGAAGAAGAATAGATAGTTTAAATTCATTTGAAAGTACGGTAATCAAAAAACAGAGAGAACAAGTTATCAAAAAACAAGGAAGCGCAAAGCAACTCGATTTTCCAGACGAAAAACTAAAAGCACAAAGGATGCAAACAGAAGGTATGAGAAATCAATTTAGGAGATGATATGGATGATTATAACAATCTAATTAGACAACACGCAGAATATAAGAAAGTAAAGCAAGAAAAATTCGGCGCTGAGTCTAAAGATAGGTTGTCTAAAATTTTAAAGAAAAAAGTAATCACTACGATGATAGGTTCTTTAAGTTCTATAGAGAAACATTTTGGTTTTCTTTGGGAAGGAGACCCAGAAGCTCTAACGCCAGAACAAAGAACGATGTACGATATTTATCAAAAGACTAGGGAAGAGATTTTAGACAAAGGTAACACTCAGGCAAAAAATGTTGATGCTGAACTAAGTCAGTATGAAATTAAATGGTTAAGGTATAATAGTAATATTCCAGTTAAAATTAAAGAGGATAAGGAATGAAAAAAGAAACAAAGGTCCAAGTGGGCGACAAGCAAGTTGGTATATACGTCACTTCTCCAAACGGCAATGTTGTGGGAAGGGCAGATAGATACAAGGCAAAAATATTCACAGAGTGCATTGAAGACGGAATTAAAACTAAAGATGAGTTGAGTTCTTTCTTGAGTGATAGGGGGATATGGACAAAAAATCACGACAAAAAACAAGCAGAAATCACACAAAAACTACTGGACTTAGAAAAAGAAATTTATCTAGGAACGGGCAAGAAAAAACTACCCCTGTCTGATGGGGTGAAAAAAGCAATAGAAATGAGGTCTTTGAGAATAGAACTCCAGCAGTTGATGGTAAAAAGAATAGAAATGGAGCAAAATACCGCAGAGTCACTTGCGGATAATGCCAGATTTGATTTTCTGGTTGCTAACTGTACTTTCTACGAAAACGGAGAAAGAGTGTATAATGGTATAGACGATTTCAGTAGTAAATCGGCAGACGACATTGCTTTTTCTGCTGGTTCGCTTCTAGCAGAGATGATTCATGGTTATGATTCCAGTATAGAAGATTCTCTACCAGAAAATAAGTTTTTGAAGCATTTTGATCTACTGAATGAAGACGGAAGTCTCGTTGACGAGAAAAAAGAACTTGTTGACACAGAAGGTAGAAGAATAAATGAATTTGGTCACTATATCGACGAAAAAGGAAATAGAATTGATATAGAAGGAAACCCAATGGACAAAGATGGTAATTATATAATTCAAGTAGACTATGAGAAAGTGAAAAAACCTACGGCAACTAAAAAGAGGGCAACAAAGAAAAGGACCGCCCCCGCAACCAAAGGTTAAATGGATAGTCTGGTCATAACACCAAGAGAAATTAAATGGCTAGATTTTTACTAACCGCTCAGTTACAGCTTAGAGCTCCATCAAACACTCGACAAGTTGTCTCTCAAATGCAGAGGCAGCTCAGGGGTGTTAATGTAAATGTAAACGTAAGAACAGCAGCAGCATCTAGACAAGTTAACACTCTAAATTCTGCTACTCAGAAATTAAACAGAAGCGGTGCGAATATAGGGAAGACTTTTGCCGTATCTCTTAGGAGATTCGCGGCATTCTCTATTGCAACTAGAGCAGTTACTCTCTTTAGTAATAAACTATCTACTGGTATAGAAGATGCTATACAGTTTGAAAGAGAGTTAGTCAAGATTTCTCAGGTCACTGGGAAAACTATTACTCAGTTAAACGGTCTTTCTTCTACAATTACTAGACTTTCTACAAGTTTAGGTACTTCCAGTAAATCATTGCTTTCTACTGGTAGGATTCTTGCTCAAGCAGGTATTCAAGCAAAAGACCTAGATATTGCTTTGGACGCACTTGCAAAAACAACTCTTGCTCCTACGTTTGACGATATAACAAAAACGGCAGAGGGTGCGGTTGCTATTCTGGCACAGTTTGGAAAAGGCGTTGGCGCTCTTAAAGAGCAGTTAGGTGCTATCAATGCGGTTGCTGGTCAGTTTGCTGTGGAATCTGGTGACTTGATTTCTGCTGTTCGCCGTACTGGTGGTGTGTTTAAATCTGCGGGTGGTGAACTTAATGAACTCATAGGTTTGTTCACAAGTGTTCGTGCAACAACCCGTGAAAGTGCAGAAAGTATTGCAACTGGTCTTAGAACTATCTTTACACGTATTCAACGTCCTAAGACTATAGAATTTCTTAAACAATTTGGTGTTGAACTTACAGATCTAAATGGTAAGTTTGTTGGACCTTTTGAGGCAGTTAAAAGACTGAGCGCTGCATTTAAGGGGTTAGAAGAAGGTGATATTACTTTTGTTAGAGTCGCGGAAGAACTTGGTGGTTTCCGTCAGATTGGTAAAGTTATACCACTTATTCAACAGTTTGAAGTTGCTGAACGAGCAAGGGCAGCAGCAGTAAAGGGTGCAAACTCTTTAGATAGAGATGCTGCTACCGCACAACAAGCATTAGCAGTTCAATTCGAGAAAACAAGAGAAAGATTTCTGGCATTAATTCGTGATATTGCTGGAAGTAATTCTATTCAAACTCTCGTTCGTAGCACTCTTAGTTTAGCAGAATCGCTGAGTAAAGTTTTAGAAGCACTTAAACCAATTATACCTTTGCTGGGTGCTATGGCTGGCGTAAAACTTGCCGGTGTACTGGGCGCTGGAGCAAGGGGTTTAGGTGGAGCGTTTGCCAGAAGAAATGCTGGCGGTCCTATAGGATTGAATCGCGGAGGTATGGTTCCCGGTACTGGGAATACAGATACAGTTCCGGCAATGCTTACTTCTGGTGAGTTTGTAATTCGCAAGAATAGTGTTAGAAAAATAGGCGCTGATAATCTTGCTCGAATGAATGCTACAGGTTTTGCTGCTGGAGGTCAAGTTGTAAGGGGTAGACATGGTTATGGTCCTCCATCTCCTACAAATTTTGATAATGTTAGAAGAAAATTGGATACAAGCAGAGGGACTAAGGCATTTGATTTCCAAAGCGGTAGAAAAATCACCGGAGAAAAAGGCATAGGAAGCTTAGCGCCAATCTTAAAGAATGCAGATGCTCTTGCTGATTTGGATCAATATGCTGCTGCTTTCCTTAGACCAGATGCTAGAGGTAAAAAATTTAAAGGAAAGATAAATAAAGCAGAATTGAACAAAGCGATAAAGTCAGCAGCAAGTACAGCAGGAGTTCCTTCCAAAAGTCCAGAGGCAAAATTAATTGCTGAAAGATATGCTTCTAGAAATGATTTTGTTGTACAGGCAGGTTCTCTGACAAAAACAAAATCTCAAGATCTAGAAAATACTTTAATTGAAGGTATAACGACCACGGCACAGCAAGGTGCTAAGAAAATTAATAATGCTCTTGGTATCACACGCGATGCTAATGTTGCAAGAGCTTTGAAAAATGCCAACTTTGATCAGATGGTTGGAAACTTATTTGAATTAGTACTATCTAATGCTGGTTCTCCATTCGGCAAACCTGATGTTGACCCCCCAAATGCTCCGTTTGACTTTCCAAGGGGATTGAGAAGGTCTGCTCCATATTTTAACCTGCCAAGAGGAATAAAAACGGAAGCAAAATCATTCTTTTCTGAATCAAATATTTCTACATTGACAAAGAAAGTTCAAAACGAACTATCCAATGAAACTGTAAGAGAATTAAGAATACTGTATGGTCAGTTATTAAAAAGTAAAGGCAATTTCAGAACAGACGACCTAAATAAAATGGTTGGGACTACTGGAACTAACGCTGAAAAAATACAAAGAGCAAAAAAACTTGGACTTAATGTTAAGGGTGTTGGAAGGGGTATGTTTAAGGCCAACTCTGGTGGTCCTACTCCTAAGTCCGATGTTGTTCCTGCTATGCTAACTCCGGGTGAGTTTGTTATAAATAAAGGCGCTGCCAAGCAGATCGGCATGGGCAACCTAAATAGAATGAACAAACACGGGGTTGCTGGGTTTGCTGCTGGTGGAGTTGTTAGAAGTGGTAGAAATAATTATGGTACTGATGCAGGCATGGGTATGCAAATCAGGACACCCGGAGGAGGATCTATTAGTGCTGGCGCAAGCAACCGTGAAATAAGTTCAGCGATGGGAACTAAAGATGCAACACAAGCGTCTACAAAAGCAATTAACGATCAGACTAAGGCAACCCAGAAATTAACGAAGGGTCATAACGATCAAGAGAAGAAGATAAAAAGTAACAATAATGGCATGAAGACGATGGGAATTGTTATGGCAGCAAGTATGATTCCTCGTTTTGAAGATGCTGAAGGTGGAATAAAAGCTGCTGCAAACTCTATGCTTGATTTATCAATGCAAGTTGGTGTTGTTATGATGGCACTTGATGCTTTTGGGGTAAAGTTGAATTTTACTGGTGGCGGCGCTAAAGCATCTGGCGGCAGAATAGGTGTCAGAGGAGGAGCAAGGAGAGCCCAACAGGCTCAAGCTATTAAAAACATTAAAAGGGGCGGCGTTACTGAGGGTACTACTTTTGGCCAGAGGACGCGCATGAAGGGTGCAAATCTTATGGCTGGCGCAAAAGGGGGCATTAGTGGTGGAGTAGCCGCTATCAAGGCTGCTGCTGGACCAATTGTGGCAGTTGCTGCTGCTGCTGGTGCATTGGGAATGGCTATGGATGCGCTATCGGGTGTTCACAAAGAAGCAGAAGTAGCAATCAGGTCGGGTAATGCTGCTAGAGCAGAGAGTACTGCTGTTGCTTCTGCAAATGCGACATCAAGCACTATGATGGCTGCGGGAGGTGCTGCCGTTGCCGCTGCCTTTGCCGCTTTACTTGGTGTGTCATTACCGTTTGTTGCTGTTATTGGGGCAGTTGCTGGAGCAGGTTTATTACTTTTAAAATCATTTAACATGCTAGATGGTGCTGCTGAAGGTCTTAGAAGTTTTATGGTTCTGCTTGGCGGCGCTTCGTCTGAAACAATCAAAGCTCAAGCAGCATCTAAAGCAACTATAGTCGCAGAAGAAAAAGCAAGAAAGAAAGCCAATATTGCATTAGCTGCTTCTATGAAAAGAGGCGATAGAGCTGGTGCTGCTCAAGCAGCAAAAGATATTGCAGCATCTGGAGACAGAGAAGCAAAAGCAAGAATGAATGCTTTGAAAAAAGAAGAAGCAGACGCAATGAGAGCAGCCTCAGGCGGCGGGTTTATGCTTATGGGCGGTGATGGTGGATTAAAAGAGGTTCAATCAAAAATAGCAGAAGAACAGGAAAAAGAAAGAACCCGAAGAGGTGCTGGTCTAGGAAACGTAATGCAATTAAATCAGGACAGAATAAAAAGAGCAGGAGCAAGGGGTCAAGTATTAGACGCAGATGCACTTGCGGCAGAGTTTGGTATAAATCTCTCTAAAGCAGGTGAAGCAGGAGTTCAGTTTAGAAAAGATGTTGTTGCTATGGCAAAGGCAGCAAAGACAAATGCCGACCAACTCAAAGCATTAAACTTTGGTCTTGCGGGAGCGTCTGCTGCTGCTCAAGGTGCTGCATCTGAACTAGATAGATTTTTAGCATCTAGAGAAACAGGCACTTTTGACGCAACTTCCATTTTAGAACAAGCATTAACTTCTTCTGCTGGTTCTTTGAACCCTCGCGATTTAGCAAGAGCGCAAGGTCAGTTAGGGGCATCAATGAGATCGGTGGGCGCTTCTGATGCTCAAATTGCAGAAAGCACTCAGTCTATCGGAGCGTTAGCAAAAGTCCAACAAGTTGGAGAGTCAATATTTAAAAGGGTTGCTTCAACTGCTGAAGAAAGAGGCAGAGGCGATCCACAAAAAATATTGCAAGACTTCCGAGATCAGTTACGTTCTCAGTTAGGAGGGGTTCCCAAAGCGGTACAGGACAAGGTGCTGGCAGGTATTTCTACACCAGATCCTGATGCGTTAGTAGATGCCTTAGACTCTCAAGATTTTTCTAAAGTATTCCAAGGTTCACTAGATGCAGTTAAAACATCACTAAAAGACGGTGCGATAGGCATACAAAAAACAAATCAAGAAAATAATAAAAAGTTAGCAGGTTTATTTAAAGAGAGAATAGCTAACGAGGCACAATTTATAGAAGCACAAAAGAAAAGTATACAACTACAATCAGAAGCAGCAGAACTTTTAGCAGAATTTTCTGGTAAAGAGTTTACTGCTCAACAAAGAACAGGTTTTGCAGAAAGAGAAGCAAGAGCAGGTTTGGGTGCAGGCGCTGACTTGTCGGCAAGTGGACTTATTGCTAGGTCTAGACTTGCTTCGCAGCAGGTAATTGCGGGTAGACAAAGAATTTCTCAGGGCGGTCTAAGTCAACAACAGTCTGTTGGTCTTACGTCTGCTATTGGAAATGCAGAAGGCGATCAGCAAGAAATACTTAAATTTGCAAGAGATAGAATTAAAATATATAAAGATGAGATTGCGGCAGCGAAAAGCAAATTAAAGTTAGATCAAGAGGCAGCAAAGGCAATGTTGGGTGGAGATGCGAGATCGCAGATTGAGGCACTTTTGGCATCTTCTGCGGCAGATGCATTTAGGTCAGGCAACGTTGAAGCATTAAGAGGCACTACCGGAGAAGCAAGAATTAAAGCATTTGAATCGTTGTCAAGTGAAGAGAAAAAAGCATCCGAAGGTACACTAAAAGCACTTGGGATGAGCGATCAATTTGCTGAAGCACTAGCAGAGTCTACGCCAGAAATTGATAAATTACAGTCAGAAGCAGCGAAGACTGCTCAAGTAATAGCAGAAGTTGGAAAGAGTCTTGAGGTAATAGCAAAAGGTAAATTTGATCAAACCACGATGGATATAAAACAAGCAACAATACGTATTGGTCAGAGTGTACAAAATCAAAATCAACCCCAACAGTTTAGAGGTCAAGGAGCGCCTGCTCCGCAAACTAGATCGCGAGGTGGAATTATATATGCTAGTAACGGAATGTTTGTACCAAGAGGCACAGACACTGTTCCTGCTATGTTAACACCCGGAGAATTTGTTGTTAATCGAGCAGCAGTTCAGCGTGGTAATAATTTACAAGTATTAAGAGCAATGAATAATAGTGGGTCATCTGCTGGTGAGGGTGCAGCATACATGAATGCGGGCGGTCCAGTAAGATATAGAAATGGAGGTTCAAAAGAACCAGAAAGAGGTGGAGGAATGTTTGGTGGATTTGGTGAGTCTATAACTAAATTTACTAACTCTCTATCTAGTTTTAGTACATCTGTAGAAAAACTTATTGGGTTTGAGTTTAAGTTAAAGTTAGATCCGGTAAATATAACTGTTAGTATAAACGAAGGTTCACTAAAGAAAGATGTCAAAGATCAAGTGCTAATGGCAGTTGTAGACGAAATTCAAATTAATCAACTAGGACAATTAGAGAAGAAGGCATAATGTTACAGTTAAGTTGTTCATGCGACGGTCTATCTCAAGAGGCAATTGCCGAAGGTGTTATATCCGCACAAACATCCATGAGGATGGCGGCAGACACTAAGGTTAAAGCAATGGGTAGACTACAGTCCCCCATATTAAAACCTGATTACGAAAAGTGTCTACCTGTAACGCTCATAGAAACTGCTGTGGGTGAAGGTCCGATATACGACATTGAAATAGATCCTTATCAGTTTGGAGATTGCGATTACAGTTATGACAACTCTTACTACAACGGAAACGATTACTGTGACCCAGAAGACGGTAAAATAAAAGAAGAAATATTAGAGTACATTGTAAATGACGGTCAAGCAGTAATAGATTATGATATTGGTGTTCAACCAACCTTCTTTAGTGGTGCTATTGGCGAAGAGGTAATTTGGATATCTCCTGCTCTGGTCGATAAAAACTATGAGAAAGAGTACGATGTCTCTTATGACTATTCTAATCTACCGAGCGATCCTTTAGATATTTTTGACCCTGATTATATTTGTTGTGATAGTATCAATCTCACAGATCCTAACAGAAAAAAAATTATAGATATAGTCGATCCCGACTACACTGCCCCCTGCGATTGCTGTCCTAGACCAAGACCCGGACAAAGAGCTGAGGCAATTAGACCAAAGCACAATGTGTTAGATTCTCAATTATCTAAAGATGGTAAGCATTATGCTTTTGCTTACAAAAATCTTTCTAATAACGAAATAATTGTAGAAGTACATGATAGAACCGAAGAAAGTTGGGCATACTTAGCTAAGATAAAAACAGAACTCACAAACTTTGGTGCTTTTACTCTTAACGCAGACGCGACATTAATTGCAGTTTCTGACCACGAAGAAAGTTCTGTTCACGAAAAGTCTGGTAGGATTAAAATATACCAATTTGACGCTCTTGATAAACAATACGTTAGAGTAGATCAATTAGGTTTTGATACTGGTATTGCAAAATCGTTTACACCGTCTGGGTTTGATTTTAATTATCAAGATGATATAAGAACTCCTAGAAACTTTATTATACAAAGACAAGATGACGAAGTTTTTGTACTGGGTACATTTCCTCAAATGTTCAGCGACTCTTTTGCTGAAGTATCTGAAGATCTTATTGATGTTGACAGAATATTCAACACAACCAATGAAGATGACTTCTTTGCGCTTTTAGGCGCTAATACTTTTGATAATTATGCAGCAATACTAAAAGACAAAACAATAAGAACTTGGGGTAACATATTTCTACCTGATGGAATTGCTAAATCAGTAAACGGAAAAGCAGAAGACATAGTGTCTAGCAAAAAGGCATTTGCTTTATTAACAACAGATGGTAAGGTAGAGTGTTGGGGTGATATAGAAAAGTTATCTTGGAGAAAGATAGACGAAGTAGACGGAGAGCATTACGATGTTTCTGACAGTCTTACTGACGTTAAAAAAATATTTTCTAATTCCGATTGCTTTGCTGCTCTTAAAAACAACGGTCAGGTTGTAACCTTTTCAAAAAGATTTGGAGATCACCTACTAGGAGGAAGTCCGTATGTGTGGTCATTGGATGAAGTTGCACCTAGATCTGAAGTAGATTTATCTAACATTGAAACGATAGTTGGCGGTAAACAGTGTTTTGCTGCAATAACTAAAAATATTCCTGAAATAAAAGGAAATACTCTTGTTTGTTGGGGTAGAGATAAATTTGGCGGGGATTTAGACAAAAACTTATTTGGTTCTAAAATAGGTATTGAGAAAATAGAATCAAACAGGTCTGGATTTGCTGCAATAGGAAAAGATAAAAAAATAACGACTTGGGGTTCTATAGGTGAAGGCACAGAGGGTCAGGAGTTTGATAATTTTGCTCTCGGAGGCAGTTTTACTACGCATATTCACCCCTCTATATCAGATGTAGTTAACGCAGCATACCAGCAAAGTCAATACGTAAAATCGAAACTTGAGTCGGAAGCATTTTCAAAAATAGTTCCTTCTCTTTTTTCTTTTGCTGTTTTAACAGAGGGCGGTCTGGTTGTAACTTGGGGAAATCCTAGTACGGGCGGTCTATCGTTTTTAGATGATTCTCTTGGACTGAACAGTTTAGTAGCATTACCAAACAATGTGACAATATTAAATTCTGAGTCAGATCTTACTGGTGTATCTGAAATATATGCTACAGCAGCTGCCTTTGCTGCACTAAAAACAGACGGAACTGTTGTTACTTGGGGCAACACACGATTCGGTGGAGACTCATCTAGTGTGAGTCTTAATAATGTTGCTAAGGTAGCAAGCACTGCGGGCGCTTTTGCTACTATAAATAAAGCGGGAGGAATTCTCGCTTGGGGCGACAAGGAATTTGGTGGTCAAACGAGTTTTAATAATACAGACCCAGCAATAGACCTAAGTTCTGGGTTTACGGAAATATACGCAACAAAAAGTGGGTTCTTGGCATTTAAAGCTGACGGAACAGTTGTTGGTTGGGGTGACGATGCTAACTTCCAAGGTATAAAAAGTTTAGAATTTACAGGTTTATTTGGCAGGTCTAAAAACTTCGGATTAGGTTATTCGCTTTCGTTTAATGATGCGGGTGATAAATTAATATCTGGAAATAAAAAGAGAACATACCTTAGTACTTCTTTTGAGGTAGGATCTGTCAAAGCGTATGAAAGAAATCCCACCACTTTAAGGTGGAGAAGATTTGGACAAGAGATAAAGACTTCCACCGCCTTTGATATGGCAATCGGAAGGATGGTTAAGTCTGATTCTACTGGCAATCGACTTGCTGCTTATGAAATAGTAAGTTCAAATAATGAATTCCCATCAAAACTAGGTATATATGAATATGATGGCGATTCTTGGAAAAGGTCTGATCGAGTAAATTTGTTTTCTCATAACAAAACATATTCTCCATTTATAGATAAAAACAAGAACATTAGAATACCACACGGTATAGATATTAGTTCTGATGGAAAAACAGTTGCTTTTGGTTCTGTTAATCCAGAGGGCGACGACCTAAACGGTAAGGTGCTTGTTGCTAAGTTCGATGAAGATACCGGTCGATACAGCAACTCTGGCGTTATCAATCCAGACCCAGTAATAACCACTGCAAGCGATGGTATCAACAAGAACTGGAATCCCTCTAGACTGTTTGGTGAAAATGTTTCACTTTCTCATGACGGTAATAAGATCTTAGTTTCTAGTAGAGAATCTGCTTCTATATATGAATACTCATTAATATTAGATTACAATCTAACAAACGATTGGACAAAAGTCTCTCAAGTTTACTCTTACGACGACCCTAAGAGAAAAACATTCTATCAAGCATCTGATTCTAATTCTGATTTTGGTAGACTCATATCTGCTCACATGAGCTCTGGAGCAGATTTTGTTTCCTCTACACATTTTGACGACAGCGTTTCTACAAAACAGTATGGTCACTATGTTTACAAGATTGATCATTCTAAACCATTAGACAGATACGACTACGATCATAAAAATAATTATCTGTCTTTCATGAACGCGACGATACAAAAGTCTGGAATTTATTCTCAAATACTTTTTAGTAAAGACTCTTCTATAGCAAATACTTCAAGCAACTTAGGGTTTAAACAGTCCATAGCAATTGGTAAAAAATCTAATACGACACTTTCAACTTATGCATTTTGGACAGATGTAAAACTCAGGGGAGTAGGAGGCAGCAACGCTGGATTGGGTGGCGGCGAACTAGGTGGCGGCGAACTAGGTGGCGGCGAACTAGGTGGCGGCGAAGGTGAACTAGGTGAAGGTGAAGGTGAACTAGGTGGAGGTGAACTAGGTGGAGGTGAACTAGGCGGTGGTGGATCGGGTGATGTTGGGTCCAGTGGCACTGAGGCAGTAATACTGAAGGTAGGTAATCACAAAATATCGTTAAGAGTAACATCTAGAAGTTTTGATAGAAAAAGACAAATAGAAGTTATCTTTAACGGAAGTTCAGTTAATAAAACTTTCAAAGGCAGTTTAATACCTAGCAATGAATACGAAGACCTATTTCATTTTGCGATCACTGTAGATACCACGAATAAAGTAATTCAATTCTACGAAGCTGGAAGATTATTAGAGACATTTAAAGATGACGACATAACTCTTTCTGCAAACAAGACCGACTCTTACATCGGAGGATTCTCAAATAACAGTACTCCTTCACAGGGTATTTTGGATGATGTTAGAGTCTTCTCTAAGATCCTTTCTAGGGATGAGATTTTTAAACTAGCAAACCATAGGAAAATTGCATTTAGGTTAGATCAATATTACTATGATGTTGTTAGCGCTAACTGTAATTCATTTAGACTAGAATTTACCAGCGGAACTTACTTAGACATTCCGATTAAAAATCTTTGCGAAGAGATCGTAGAAAGAAACGATTGCGGAAAAGTTATAAACTCTGGTTGCGTAATTGATGCGAAAGTTAAGTTTTGCTACTATACAGGACTTCCGCATCCTACCTACGTAAAATCATTTGGTAGACCAAGAGACAATGACATTGCATATTTAAACAATCCATATCTAAATGAAGTTATAACATCTCTTAGTGGAACATGCGAAACGGTTAATGAGTTAGACGAACCTTTCAGTGTTTACGGAAGCGATTTCTTTATCTGGGGTTCGTCTCCAGTACCTCCTCCTTTTGACGATCAGGTTGTAGAAGGTTCTGGTTCTCTCTTAGGTTTTGCTAACAAGGTACACGGTCCCAAAAAAGAATTAGAGGGAATCGGTTTAATACAGTCTAGATCAAATCTAGACTTTGGTCTTGCTGTCTCAGGTTTTGAGAATGCAACTCTAACAACTTCTTCAAAATGGGTAGAGAAGTTTAATGGCGATTTTGGTAATTGGACTGCGAATCAAGTAATATACCCTAAAGAAGACGTTAGTTCTAGTGGGTTCATCAACAAGTCTAAAGAAAACACAAATCTTTATCAGAGTATTGACGAAGGTGTTTTTGTTGGTAATTCTTATTATAGTGAAGATTATAGTGTTGTTGCAGATGACTCAAATTCTTATATAACTGCATCCTCTGTAAATACAGAGTTTGACGCAGACTATAAGTTTAAGTTTACAGATTTGCTTGTTAGACCAGCAGAAAATAGACTTAGAATAAAAATGTCTGGTCCCTTGAAAAACTACGAATCAGATTTGCCCCCTAAATTTCACTTTACTGACGTAAAGATGGAAGATCCCTCTGGTGATCTTATTTGTAAATATGAGGACTTTACTTTTATTGGCGATTCAAACCAATATATAGATGATGCCAACTTTGTTACCTACTCGCTAAAACCGTCTATTAACTATGCAGATAGGTATCAATGGCAAGATAACTATCCAAACCTTTACGTTACCTCTGGTCATACGCTTTCGTTTAAGGTAAAATCAGAAGACACTGGACATCCATACTCAAAGTCTGCATACACATTCGCTTTTAAAGGTGATAATGATTTTGTCTCTTCGGATCAAGAATATAAAGATTTCTTTAGTGTTAGCGGTATAAATCCAAGCTTGAGAATAACGGCGATAGAACTCTATGCAAGCGGAAGAAAGATCCCTTACAAAGAGAACTTTATGAATACCTACATCTTAGGTCAGACACAAGGAGGTAGGATAGAAAGAGTAATAAAACCAACAGCGTTCTTGTTGTCAGATTTTGACACTGGCGTTCGTCCTACTGCGTCTTCCATCTGGGAGGGTTCTCATGGTAGAAATAATTCTAGCAAACTAGGCGCTTTAGAACTACTTTCTAACATAAGAGGTTCTGGATATGACAAATATATAACTACTCACAATGATGCAAGTCAATCTGGTAAACTCATTCTTCAGTTCGGTCATGATTATGACGATACATTCTACGAAGTTAAACCAGACTCGTTCCTGCAAAACGCCTTTTCTAGTATTTTTTCAAGATGGTTTGATGAGGATCAAGGAGTCTTCAATGCTGAAGACAAGTTAACGCCACATCAAGACGGGTTCTTTAAAGTAGAAGACATTAAGTTAAGAGTCTTAGCAAAGAAAAACGTTGGTGCTGAAGATTACGTACTAGATGTTGTTGGTTACAGTGATGACTGCATAATTCATGTAACTCCTGCTATGGGAGGATTCTTACAAAACACTCCTAGTCAAGATGTTGTAGATTATTCTGACGATAGTATTATAACTTACTCTCCACAGGGGACTGTTCCTACCGATTCTGGATTTGGAAACGTTGACGATCTAGGTCTTAGCACTGAGCCTGTTTCAAATAAAGATCAATACTTTGAAGATAACACTAGTAACAATCTTGGTGGCGACCATGACTTAATTTCTACCTATCCTGTCGTATCAGGAACAGAATTCAAGTGGTATGAGATACCGTTAAGGATATATAAAGACGACGTTGAACTAGGAAGAATAGTAGACTATACCCAAAGCACATCCTTAGAAAAACTATTTTTAGATATTTATCCTCTACCTAGTGGCGCTTCAATTGGCGCAGTAGAGTTGGCTGTTAGGTATAGACCTCAGTCAGCGCTTGAGATGATTGTAGAAGGTGGTAATTATAGAAAAATACAAGACGGTAGAACAGAAGGGTCGTTTTATCCTGTTGCTAGACAGGTCTCTACAGATCCTATATTTAATGCTGGTTCTGGATTCGCTCCGCTTTCTAGGATCGAAAATATACCTCATGCGTATGCTTCGCCTGATACAATAAAGACAAACTATGCTAGAAGGTGGAGGGGTGTTAACGGTGTTGCTGGACACGCATTCCAAATAGATCAATTTAGCAGGGCGTTTGACGAGAGACGAATAAATACGCCATTCTTGATGTCTCATATAGACTTTAGCAACTTGGAAGACGATGCGCCTACTTCTGTTAAATTCTCTTCTGAGAAAACCTTTGAAAACGTTCATATGACGTTAATTGAGAACGGAACACCAACAAGTCCAGAAATACACCAAAATGTTGGAATGAGATTTAGTAGCGGAACAATGTTTGGTTCCATGCTGCCATCTTATTCCGGTGATTACAAAACAGCAGACTGGACATCTTTAACTAATGGTTCAAATGACTTTACAAACCATGAACTTTACGGACAAATATTTGATGGTTACGATAGGGTCGTAAGATTCTCAACGAAGACCACCTTAGAACTAGGAGAAAGCATTAATGCTTCTAGTGGTGTTTCTGCATTTATAAGATTTATACCAGATGCTAACGTAAGCGGAACTGATTATAATTTCTATAACTCTAGCACACTATTTAGTACTGAGTTTGCTGGAATTCCTAGTCGATCAGGTTTGGTTGTAGGTTTTAAAGATGGTTATCTTTTTGCTTCGGGTCACACCACTACCTCAAACTTCCTCATACAAGATACTATAAAGTATAGCGGTTATCAATATCCATTGTCTGTATTATTTACCTACGACGAGAATGGCGACAATAGAGCAAGATTATACACCGATAACGAACTATACCAAGGTGACTTCCAAAACATCAGGGCGTCAAGTGAACCTATCCAGATGGAAAATTTGAGTGATAAGTTTACCTTTGGTTATGCAGGAGCTTCTGTTTCTGGTATGCCTATGTTGGTCAGCGAAGTCGGCGTAACGAACAGTGGAAATATCCTCAACTCTGGCGCTCAACTCCAAGACAATCAAGTAAGCATAACGGAGTTCTTTGATAATATAAGGGTTAAGTTCTTTAATCCTGACGAAAGCGTAAACAATGATAACTTTAAACTCTGGTCGTATGTTGATGAAAATACTTATACAGATTGGTACTTAGGTGCATTTAAATCCTGCGAGTACAATTTTGAGTTTGATGCATTAAATAGCATCAAAGGTAAAAAGACAGGCAGAGATCTTATAAACTTTAAGTTTGATTCTGATGGATCTGCATACTCTACCTACGCAACTAAGGACATGCCTAGCACCGTAAATTCTGGTGTTGCTTATCACAGTCAACTAGAAAATGACTTCCTTAGATTCTACTTGTCAGATGCTTCTTCCAACTTCTACGCAACTCACAGAAGAGTTGCAAAAAGTCTGCCTAGAAACTACGATTTTGCAGAAAAGGCACTGGTTGTAGAAAGCATTATTGAGCATAGCTCTAGCGGAAGTATGGTTTGGGATGATGGGAATGTCGGTCCTAAATTGATAGTAAGTTTGTACACCAAGAATAAAGAACCTTACTATGTAACAGATGATCCTAATTGGGGTCTTATCAATAGACATTATCACTACCTGCATCCATCTAGTTGCTTTACCAGACTAGATAGTACGTTTACATATGGTGATTACTGTGATGACACAGAGAAGTGGGCGTTGTTTCCAGAAGAGAAAAAACTTTCAGAGTTGACAGAAAAGTTTTACTCTAAAGATATAGATGATATGTTTGTTCAATATGACATAGCATATCCTTCTGGTTCTTCTCTCCGCTCAAATCTTAATGTTCATACTGTTCACGTTAGAGCAGAGGATGCTTGGGTTAAACCAACGGCAGATTCTGGTTCTCTGGGTTTGACAGCAAGTGGCAATCTTGTTGAATCCGTGAAGATGGATATGTATATGTTTGGGGTGTCTGGTTCTTTGAATGACACTCTTGGTCTTTGTATGAGCGGTGTAAAACCCGTAAAGGCATCTGGAGACTTTATACTCTGCGTTAGTGGTGCTAAATCAATAAACGATACCCTTGGACTGTACACATTAGATTATGGAACAATAAACAACTCTGACGGAAACGTTGTATCTTCGTTACCTCCTTACCTTGATTTTGTTGTAGGAGACCACGATCCGGGTCAGTTTGGGTTCTTCTTGGTTACGTCTGGAGCGCCAGAACCAGTTATAACAACCTTAAACAATCTATCTGGAACAAATGGTTCTGGAATGGGTATGTTTATAGAAGGACTAGGATTTACCAGTGGTATTCTACCGCTATCCGTGGCGAACGATCAGCAAGCTAGTTCAGATAGCGGTGTTCTTAAAATGTCTGTCTTTGCTGATTCTGGTGTTCCAAGAATTCAGAGTCAGATGCCAATATTCTTACTGCAAGAACAATACTTTGCAGACTCTGATAGTGATTTTGGTGACGCATCAGGTAACTTTAACCTGTCGCTCGTTGGCGCTGCAATAAACAACAACAATGTTAGCGAGACCGCAAACTTGTATCTTGAGGGTCAAGAGGCTCTGCAAGTAAGTGGACTTATGAACTTGTTCATAGACGGACCTCCTGACCCAATTGTTCAAAGTGGAATATTAGAATTATTAATTAGAAATAATAATTTAAGATCAGAAAGCAATGTTTCTGGAAATCCTCTCGTTTTCTGGACCGATGAAAACTATGGAACTTCTATAGACATTCAAGATAACATTTATTCTACGTTTAGCGCAGACGACGAAATAAGAGGCGTAGATTTATTTGGATTTGGTTCTTGTGATGGCGATAGTCCAGACAAAGCGTTTGATGAAGCACTCGTTGTTGACGATGTTATTTATAGAGACAGAATTTGTAACGATGGTGGGATATTTAGAGCAACTGCAACATACACAAATGAGGCAGCGGGTTATCAAGATAATTATTACGGAATAAGAAAACTCACAGGACTCAAAAAAGGACGACCATATCTTGTAAATCTAAAAATAACAACTGGAAACACAGATCCTATCCCCGTACCTAACAACTGGGAAGAGTGGGAATATGGAATTTGTGATCCAGCATTTGATAGTATGTGTTGCACTAGGGATTGCGACCAAGCACTTGCATTTAGTGGTGTTAAGCTTATTGGTGATTATCCATATCTTAGTGGTAATTCAAGTCTTATAGATGTAAGCGGAAGGCAATCGGGCGACAACTACGGAAAGAGCATGAAGGTCAAGAAAGACTTGCTTGCAGTAGGTGCGCCTAATCACAATGTAAACGATGCCAGTGGTTACTATCTAGAAGACGCTGGTGCTATATTCCTGTACAGAAGAGACCAAGAAGTAGCAGGTAAAAAAGCAGATTGGCAATTAGAAGAAAAATTACTTCTACCTCTTGGGGCGAGAAGGGACTTTGTAAGTAGAAAAACAGGAACTTTAGTAAACTTTGGAAACTTCTCCATAGCGGGTCAGCAGTGGGAGATTGGTCAAGAGGGTAGAGAACTAGGATTCTCATTAGATGTTTGTCAAAGCGGAGAAAGAGAAGTCGTTGTTGCTGGTGGACCGGGAGGCAAATGGTCTAGAACATTCCCAACCGTTGTAACGTCTGGTGTCCCAGTGTTTATGATGCTCTTTACCGATAAGTTTACTTACAACAGAACTAAACTAAAAGAAATAGTAAGAACTGCAAGGAAATATGATATACTGTACAAGTATTTCTCTGCTCCTTGGGGTACTTCTCCAGATGAATGGCATCCTGAACTAGATGTAAACCTCCTAATATGTCAGATGTTTACTAGTGATAACATAGACGATCTTCCGTCTGTTCCAAACACTAGAGAGCCTTGGTTTAATCATATGTACCTAAACGATGTCCTTGATCCAGACATAGATAAAAGCGAAGCAATTAACACGGGTGTTAGCGGTGTTATTTCTAAGTTCAAAGAAATATTCCCACATAGAAATGCTTTACACAGTGGTATACCTCCAATAGTGGGTATTTTTGGTGACAATACATTCTCTACAAACTTTACCAATTCGTTTAAACCTATATTAGATCAATTCGTAGACTTCTATAATGACTATTCGCTTGCTAGTGGTGTCTACGATGCAGTAAACTCTAACCCAAGTAAAGGTTATGTAAATCAAATATTTGATGACGCATTTAATTGGGATCAAGCGTCCGTAGAAATATTGAACAAAACACTAGACAGTGGTAATCTGATACTCACAGATAATCTTAAATTTATCACAAGCGGAGTTGGTCAAGAGTACGCGAGAGATGATTCTGTTGAATTCCAATCTCCACCTGAGTCTGGCGGAAGGGTCTACATATTCGAGAAAGAGTATGGGGACTGGAACCTTATTCAAGATATAATATCACCAGAAGAAGAAGCTCTTAACGGAAGTTACGATATAGATGACTTCATTCCGGGTTATGGTGATCAGAAACCTATGGATAGATTTGGTCACGCCGTTTCTATCAGCGACAACAGTGAAATCATTTCTGTTGGTTCGCCATATATCAACGAGGCATGTCAGATTTACGAAAGAGACGACGCAGAAAATACTAGAATGTACACAGTTGTTCTAGACTGGTTGACTGAAAATCATGATCCATTTACCAAGGATCTTCAGTCTCACATTGATCGTTACAATGAATTACTGGCAGCGTCAGGAGCGACTGTCGCAAGACTGGAAGTTTATAAAGATCTTAGTAAATTAGATAAATTCTTACTTAGAAAAAATAAAGACATTAAACTTTACAGAAAAGTCTTTAACTATGATTACACAGACATTAAGTATACGGGATCATGGGGCGTTATACCTCAAGAGTTTGCTGGTACTTCTAGATTAGGATTTAGCACTGCCATAGACGAAGAGGGTGACGTGGTGGCGTTTGGCGCTCCTACCGACTCCTTTAATGAGTTTGATGACTACAACGTTTGGTATGGTGGTGTTAGAAGTAGAACAAATTATTCTAAGAACAATACTTGGGCATCTTATACAAATGCCGGTGCTGTTAGAGTCTTTGAGTCAAGAAAATACTTCAAGCATAACAAAGCGGTTGAGTTCTTTAAGTTTGGCAACTTGGATAGAAGTGTTCATCAAGATATTGATAACCTTAGTCTCTATTACAATAATCTTGGCACATTCTTTGATGTTGACGGTATTTCGTTTGAAAGAACGCAGTTTGAAGATATAGAAATACCAACAGATGCTGGTCTTGCGTTTATTATTACGCCGGAACTAGATGCCGCTAGTGATGAGATTATAGATAATATTAAGTCTTGGTTGGCGTTGGGCGATAGAACGCTAGTGTTAGTTGGTAATGACCCTATATACGAAGAAAATGGACTTTATGAAAAGTCTAATGATATAATTAACAAAATATTGAAGAAACTTGGCTGTAGGATGAGAATTGTTCCAGCAAGAAATAAGCAAGAATCCCTTGCTGCTGGGGTTACTCAGTCCGGTGTAGCAAATATAAGATACAATACACTTCCAGCGAGACTGCCTAAATTCTTGCATGAATCTCATGCTGTAAGAGGAAGCATCTTTGCTAGTGGTGTTGGTGATATTAAGATAGATCTTTCTGATTTAGGTCAAGAAGATTTCTACATTTATCATCCTTGCGACCCAGATACGTTTGACAGATGTGGACTACCTCTTAAACATATGGGAGACGTAAGAGCAGGTTGGGAATCTAAGTGTGATCCAAAAGTAGAATATGAAACAAACTGGGGATTCCATTTTGACACACCTAACCCAGCGCAATCTTGCGAGAGATACCCGCAAATACCTAAACCTCTGTTGGTTGTCCCTAACAACGAGATAACACCCGTTATAGCGGCGGCAGAATATAAACCGCAACCTCCAATAATTATAGAGGCAGATAGTGGCACTGAAGAAAGATGCACTACAATACGAACTGGAACTAGAACGGAAACTATAACCAAAGGAACTACGACTTACAGCTTTGGAAAAGAGACAGTTGGTGACCCAGTATTTATTATCCAAGATACAAATTCCGGTATCAGCGGTATATTTAATTCATTCAACAATGTAAAATCTGAGTACAAAGAAGGATTCTTCTTTAATCCAGAGAAAGAAAACGCTAGAGACGGAATCATTCAAGCGAAGGGTACATCTTTCTACGGAGAACCTGCTTCTTCAAGAAGAAAAGTTAGTGACTTTAGTATTTATGTTGCAGAAGAAATATTTACAGATAACGATAGCAACAAACTTTACATGATTGCTTCTATGCTTCCAGAAAATGGTTGGAGTATGGGAGACTTGTTTGGAGATCAGTTTGACCCAAGGAATAACGATCAGAATATAGCGTTTTATAATAACTTGGTGATGGAAAATTGCACATCTAGGGCGAATATTTATCAACTAGGTGACTGGACCGGTAGATCCTCTTTAGAAAATGCTTTCTCAGACTCTGTTGTTGAAAAAGTACTGAAGAAAAATGGTCACTTTGTTGTAAATAATGCTACAAATATTCCTAGCGTTTGTAATGTGCTTTGGATAGCAGATCCGCTAAATGCTCCTACTGACGAGAACATGAAAGCAATTAAAGATTGGTTAGCAGAAGGAGATAAAAAGATTGTTGTAACCTATGGTAGAACACAGCAGTCCGCAGATAATGTTGCTATACTATGCGATAAACTTGGCATCGGAACTAAACCTTTCTTTGTCGAGGGTGATGATAACAAGTATTATGTTCAAGATACCGACATTGTTAGAAACTCCAACCTTTCTTCTTGCTGTCCAGTAGAGGGAGATGATACTAGCAAGATTCAACTATTGGATGATTCTAACATCGCAGTATCTGGTTGCGAAACATACACTTGGGCTAATTCTTACGGAGTTAACACGAAGGTTGATAAACTTTCTGCAATACCTAACGGTGCAGATCCAATAAACCTTGAGGTTGAATTTGACCCAGAGGGTGATGGGTTTACCGACTACGCATATATTCCTATTAAACTTGGTCCAAGCGGAACCTCTGTAGTCAAGTTTAGAGATCCTATATACGAAAACTTCACAGAAAATCCAGATTTATTCTGGAAAATAGTGACAAAAGAGAGCAACATAGAGTTCCCAGTTGTTCAGAACTCAGGTTACAGACTGTTTGCAGAATGGGTATCTGAGACAGATGAAGAAAAGTACGACATACTTGCTTGTGTTGATGACTTAACTGTTAAGTTCTCTCCAGAACCCGGAAATGAGAGTACAAATCCCGGAGATTACGCAGACAAGTATCTGGACAAAACTCCAAAATACAGCAAGAAAACGGCAACTTGGGACTTTAGAGTTAAAGAAGGTTTTGATTCTGTTAAGATCAAGTTTGACACAAAAGAGTGGCATGTTCCTAGAATATCTAGCGAAGATCAACCAACTCCATTTACACCTAGAGTGTTGGCAATATCTGGATATCTTATTCCTATTCTCGCTGAATATAACGAAACAACGACTACTAAAGATTATCCAATATTTGAAACTATATGTAGTGGTGTAGATTGGTACTCGCCAGAGAGAATAATAGAGCAACCAGATGTATTCAGACCAATTTCTACTAATCATAGAAAGTATTGTCCTCCAAATGTAGAGCTTTGCTCTGGTTTGAATCCTAATCTGGATGTAGAAGATGGTCCTGTGATTGTTGCAGACGAACTAGAACACTTCACAAACTTTGATCAAGGTCTAAACAGGTCTAGAATTATTCTTGTTACAGACTCTACAATTATTCAAGGTCAATCTCCGCACTTTAGATCTGATCCAAACTCAGAAAACGGTTTGTTTATTAGAAGTCTATATCCTTCAAGTCCAGAAAAACAACTTGGATACGAGGGTGAGCTAGAGATATCACCTAAAGGAAGAAGGTTTGAGTTCAAGCAAAAACTTCGTGCGCCAGAAAAAGGAAGTCCTGCGAAATACTTTGCTGCCAGTGGAATGCAAAACTTGGTAGACAGATTCGGTTACAACGGAAAAGCGGGACAACTTGAAAATTATACAGACCAAGAAGATACTTTCGTCTTAGGCGATGTTCTTAGATTAAAGAGTCCTGTAAAACCAATAGAGATAGAGCAGGCAATAGAATTCTTTGGAGAAGAAGTCATACCTGATTATGGCGTATTCCCAAGATTTAGTGGTATGTACGGAGAAGCGACCGATACATATGATCCTAAGTATCTAGACGCCGGAATTAAGGGCGGTATTTCTCGCTATCAAGAAGAAAGAGGTCATGATTACTTAGAATTTGTTGCCATGAACTCTGGTTATCCGGGAGACTTGTTTGGTTGGTCTATAGACATATACAAAAACAAACTGGTTGTTGGAGCTCCATTTAATGGATTCAACAGTGGTGATTTGGTTAGTTGGTCCGGTGTTACCGAGGCATACAATGCTTCCAATGCTGCTTCTGGTTTGAAACTTGGAAAGAATGGCGGTGGCGGTTCAGCATTCTATTACGAAAGAACGGGTCGCGGAACAAATGCTGTTTCTGAGTTCCTTCCTTGGGAGTTCAAGCAAAAGCTTAAACCTAATGATAGTGTAGGTGTTGGTTCAGACTCTAGCGAGAGCGGAAGCTTCCCAGACAGATTTGGATATTCTGTTGCTGTTAACTCTGATTTTATAGCAGTGGGTTCTCCTTGTCATGATCACGAAACACTACATCATCACATCTACAGCGGAACCTCTTCGTTTATAAGAAAAGAATTTACATCTCAGTTTGCAATACCTGACCATAAGATGTACGATTTAGGCGTTTCTGGTATTCGCGTTGATAGATTTAATAATCTTAGCGGCAACATGATCATGAACAATGGTGCGGTTTATACCTTTAGGCATAAGACGCAGAACTTTGAAGATCAACCTAAGATATGGGAGTTCGTGGAAAAGAAAAATGCTCAAGGATACCTAGACAGAACATCTGCCGTTGGAGCAACAAGCGGAACGGACGGAGACTTCTTTGGTTATTCTATCGCACTTGATAAACCTCTCAGAACTGACGGTGATTATATTCTAACCGTAGGTTCTCCAGAGCATTTATTCTCAACTAGCGGTAATCATGCTACAGCAGCGATTTCCGGTGCGGGTTCTGCGTATACGTTTGACGCAATGTTAAGAGAACAACCTGCTTCTATACCGAATCCGGGTAGTTACATAAAAGCGACAACTTTTGGTTTGGATGGAGAAACAGACTCTAGATCAGAATTGTCTCAAACCGTATTCCAAAATGTTCAAGGCGGACCAATATCTCACACGGTAAGCGGAATAGTTTACGCTAACCTAAATGGAGATTTGTTCTTGGAGGTTTCTGGGGTTGATCCTGCCTCTCAAGGTTTTGTTTCTCATAGACCGTTTGTTGAGTCCATAATAGGTGAAGCTTTAGGCGGAACAGAAATTGACGAAGAAATGGGACTAAGAACTATAGGTAAAGTTCCTGAGTCCACGGGTGTCTTACCCGTCAGCATTTTAGGGGCAGATTCAGCAATTGTGTATAATAATATGGACTTATACTTATTAAGCACAGAAAGCGAGCAGGCAGGCAGCGGCACAAGTCCACTTAATTTGTTTGTGTCAGGTTTAGATATTTATTCTTCTGGAAATCTTGGGTTGACTACTAGCGGTATAGGTCTTTTGCAAATAGGTTCTGGAACAAACCCATTTAATCTTAGAATTAGAGGTAAGTAATGCCGATAAAAGTTAAACACAAGAACACAGAGTGGTGTACTATTAGACCAACACCATTGATCTCTATGTCTGCCAACGTCTTGAAAACGGGTGGTTCAGAAGCTTTTGGTGTAACATATCAAATAACGCTTACTGGTAAGTTATTAGCGAATCAAGGCAGTCCGTATGCTGCGAATATTTTGGGTACTAGAAATGCATATTCTTCTGGCGTAACTCCTAACTCTGTTGGTCCATACGGCGCGTTTGATAACAACACTAGTCATTTTCACGATGCTGCACAAAATAGACCCACGCCTCAACTGGTTTCTAGCGAAGAGGCATTGTCTGCCATTCTCTTTAAACAAAAGGCAATCAGGGGATTGTTTGAAAAAGATTTCTATGAAGTAGAAATCACAGACTGGAATGATGACTCTGCTACTGCTGTCAGATTTTATCCAAGGGTAATCAGTGTAGATTTTGCTGAAGGTATTTATGTAGACACATGCGATTACACAATTGTTCTTGAGGCAGACACTCTTCTTGATGCTAACAATAAAGTGGACACAGAAGCTTCTGTAGCAGCATTGCAGGGAGGTGGGATACACAAGACCGAGAAAGAAATACTAGAAGATTTTGACGGCGCGTTTATAAACTCCTTTAGTGAAGACTGGTCTATTGAGATAGACGAATCATTTGGAGAGACAAAAAACTCAGACTTAAATATCTACATGCCACAGGCATATAGAATCACAAGAAATCTATCCTGTACAGGCAAGAGTCACTACGAACCCCAAGAGACAAAAACTTATGAAGCATGGGAGATGGCGCGTAAGTTTGTAACAGATAAACTAAAAAAAGAAGAAACTGAGTACGCTACCGACCCTCATAGTTACTATCCTAATGCTGGACATACAGCATTGATGGTTCCCTTGAGAAATCTTGCCAGCGGAACAATGGACCTGATAGAAAACTACAGAGGGTACAATCACGCAAGAACAGAGCAAGTTGGAAAATCTGAGGGTAATTTTTCTATAACGGAATCTTGGTTGCTGGCAACGGGTAATACGTATGAGAACTATCAAATGTCTCTTACAAATTCGCTGGACACTCCGTTTATTGATATTTCTATTAATGGCACTATAAAAGGGTTAACGTCTAAGAAACAGAAAGATTATTCAGGTCAACTTCCTTCTGGTCACGTTCTCTCTGATGAAGGTAGATTTAAACGAGCAATAGGAAAATATTACCAGATTTCTAACAGTGGATTATTTGGAGTTGGTTGCGATGTATATAAAAGAGCAAATAATTCTGTTGCAGTAGAATTAAACTCTCAACCAAAGTCTGTAACCCTTGGGACTAATGAATTTACTGGCGAAATAACTTACAGTTTATCGTTTGACAATAGACCTACCAATATAATTTCTGGAGTTCTTGCTGAACAAATTTCCGTGAACGACACTTATCCCGGAGATGTTATAGCAGTCATACCAGTACTAGGAAGAAAGACAGGACCGGTCTTACAATACATGGGTGGAAGAACAGAATACACAAGGGATGTTAGTATAAATTTAGTTATGGATTACACAAAACTTGCTTATGGCAAAACTAGAGATCCTTTGCTTCTAAAAAAACCAAGTGTTGTTAATCCCACAGCAACTCAAATTCAAAACTTGCTTTTGGAACTTAGTCCGTCTAACGAACCGGGAATAAGAAAGTACTTTTTAGCTAGTCCTCCCTCGGAAAGTTGGAGTCCAAAGGATGGTAATTACAGTATTAATTTATCTTGGGTTTATGAGCTAGATAAGTAGGATTATCGTGAAAGAATACAAATTTAATTCATCGGATGAAAATTACGACATACCAGACAGTGGAGACAAAACGATAGTTTCTCCGCAGTTGATACCTTCTGGAGAAAGTTTATTTTTTGATACTACTCAGTCTTCAAATTATCCTAATTACCCCAGTCCTGATCCTAGCGGCACTTACGGCGAGTTAATAGTAACGCAGGAAGTAGAAATTAGCGGAGTTGAACAACCTCCGGTTTTTAATTTTAACGGACTTACAAGTACATTTTCAAATACAGAATTATTAGAAGACCCAATAACTTTTAATAATCCCTACATACATCATGTTCCAAGAGTGTATAAAAATACTCAAGGGGCAATAAAAAAGCAGGCTGTTTATATAAATTATTTAGCAGATTATAAGGTTACTACAACTGTGCCTAATCCTTATGCTGCTGCAATTCAAAGTGTTTTAGATAAGATTAATAATCAGGAATAAAAAATGGAAGAACATTACGGAATAGTTCCACCTACAGGTGTACACGGGCAAGACTGGCCGTCTGGAATAACACCCACTTTACCACAAGGTATTCATGGAGAATTATCCAAAGGCGGTTGGTCTAAGGGTAACGAGGGGTTTGTTCAGCAAACTTTTCTTGGCGCTAGTATATCAAACTTTAATATAAGCGCTGGTTTTGGTTCTTCTAGCACTACTCTTAGCGTCTCTCTGGTTAATGATGAATACAATAAGTCAGATGAAACAGGTCTAGGTCAAGGTGATGATGTATACCATAACGGTAGAGAAGATTTTTTTAGACCGCCGGTGGTAGGATCTCCTGTATATTTTAAGTTTGGCAAGAATCACGCAACTTTAGATCAGGCGTATAGAAGAACTTACAATGTTATTTATGGAAGCGAGAATCCAACCTCCGTAACTTTAAAAGAAGAAACAATCAAGGGGCCAATAAATTCAATCCCAGAAAATTATTTCCTTAAAGAAGAAAGACCCATATCACAAGACGAAGAAGAAGAAACAATATGGGAAGATCAAACGCCAATTAAAGATCCGTCTTATGATTTCAGAGGGTACAACCATTTTGTTTTTGGTGGAATTTTAGCAAACTATACAAAGGACGAAGGTTCTTCTAGAACTTTTTCCGCTTCTGTTGCAGATCCCAGAGAAATACTGTCAAACGTTCAGGTCATATTAAATGATTACCAAGGCACTGTATTTAACAATAAAAATATATTAAATGTATATGGATTTCTAGAGTATGATAGATCTAAAGCTTTAGAAAATCAAATGGATGCCAATGCTTTTTCTAAAAATCTAATCACTAGAGATGCGAACGGGTTTTTGATTGGAGGACTTCCAAACCCATTAACCGGAGAACCTACGGCAGATTGCTATCTTTTCGAGCATTCGACACTCCGACAAATCATTGAGAACGACCCAAATATAAGACATCTATTTAACCAAGACGCTTTATTGAAAAATCCGTGTCTCACGGGTGACGATTTCTCTTCGATTCATAATATATTTCCTGTTACCGGTCAGGGGATGTCAAGAAGATGCAACCAAGGTATACCTTGGTATAGAGTTTACCAAGCACTTAAATCTATGATGTATTGGACCGGATATGATTTTGGTTTCGCTCCATGCGAATATACATCTGCTGGTTTTGGGGGTGTTGTAGATTTTAGGGGGTTTAACTACGTTGTTGACCTGAGTGGTCTACCATTACATAAAATTCCTCAAATGTATTTTTTGGACACAGATCAAATAGATCTTCTTTCATTGATTCAAGATGTTTGCCAGACAATTAGTCATGATTACGTTGTTTCATTATTACCTGTTTTGGACTCTCCTAGAACAAGAATGTTGTATCAATACAATAAATCTTGCGTAGAGGAAGAAAGGTTTGGCGATATTGTTACAGGTATAATTCGTGTTGACGCAATAGATAAAACGGTGCAACCTCAATACGGAACCGTAACCAAGTATATAGAAAATTTAGAGGAAAATGGAGCAGAAGTAGAAACAAAAAATATTGGTTTTGAAACAACAAATGTGACTACTGATAGATTCATTGTGGGTCATCAAGAAGTCAACATGTATGTTTTTACGGGAAGCGCTGCTGGAACAGAACACGAGTTAGAGGACAATCTTCGTGATCAGATAGTTCCTTTTTTTGGTTTTGTAGACAAAAACGAAGAAGTTGTTACAATTCCAAAAGGCTACGGCCCGTTCAAACAAATAGTCTTAAATACAGAAATGTTAGATGCTTTTGGGGTTGGTGATTACTATGTAGCCACAGAACTAGAATTGAGAGCGGCAGAGGTAAGTTTCGAGCAATGGGCTAAATTTTTGTCCTACTTTGATGATAAATATGTAGAAATTAATAAGCAAGGCACGGGGGTTCTGGGTACTTATACGAGAAAAACTCCTCAAGGTGTTATACCTGAAGTTAGAGTATCAAAAGTTACCCCCGATAAAAAAGCAATGGAATACTTTCTGGGATATCATTTTATGAACGCAGACCTTTCGGGTTTAGGGGTAGTAGATACAGCGAGAGAAGGTTGGATTAATTCAAATAAATATGCCGTTGTAGTTCCAAGGTGTCTTTGGCCGTCTGAAAGAAACTATTCGTTTCAGTTTGGAGAACCTGCTTCACAGTGCAGTCCTCCTTACGGTTATCCACTTTACTTTGGTAGAGCGACCGCGATAGGTATAAATCATGACGATTCTATAAATATCCTTCGTACACTAAAAAAGATGCCACAAATTAGAGATAATTTAAATTTTCTCCTGCAAAACCAATTTACTGGGAATCATATTACTCTGTCACAACTCGCAAACAAACTTAAAAATAACGGAGCTTTTGCGGGAGACGGCACGATTCAAAATATAGAACTTGTAGATGTTTTGGAGAAAACTTGGAAGAACAAATATCCAATGGGTGCGAATTTCGTGCTGTCTAGAGAGGCTAAGGCGTGGGCAAACGGAGGATTGCCAGACAGACCGGCAAACACGGGCGATGAAAAAAGGCAGAAATTTGCCTATGAAATCATGGAGATTAAAAAATTACCCCCACTTGCCCCAGCCTCTGATTTAATTAACAACATTGTAAAGAAGTTTTTGAATACGCACAAGGTAGAAAGAAGAAACGGAAATATTACCGCAAATGTATCTTGGTTATTAAATCAAGGTGAAGAAAACGCTAGAAAAGTTCATGAATTTTTAAGCGGAGTAGCAAGCAAACACCTTGGGAAAACTTACTTAGTTAAAATACCAAAAAGCGCTAATTTGAATTATCTTCCTAATAGGATAGTAGATACTTCTTTTGATGTTACCAATGTACACGTATTCCCCTTCCGTCCCCCCAGAGACCCAAGTGTTGTGTACGATGCCGGCCTAGGTACGAAAGGTGTCTATGTTTATGCAGGACCATTTGGATTTCCTCCTGTTGCAGTAAATGGTAGAGCTTATCAGCCAGTGCCTAGTATTTTTAATCGTAATTTTGCTTACTTAGATGCAGATTACGACAATTCTAATTTTAGTTGGAGTAATGGTGCGCTTAGGTGTAATTATAATCCCATAAACAAGAATTGGGAATATAACTATAAACCTGAACCTGCTGGGGGTTATTTTAGTGTTAACCTTTGGTCCGGGACTGCCGAAAGACTTAATATTTACCCATCTGAATCACAACCCTTTGAAGAAAACGGGAGAATTTCTGCTTATGTTAGATATGATTATTCTCAAGGTGCTAATTTTGAAGAAATAGATCCTGAAAATATTTCTAAAACTTTTACGAATACTGTAATGACTGTTGACGATTTTCCCTACAGACGGACCGATCACGGTGAGCCGGAAATAATAATAAATCCATCAACCGGATTGAGAACTACCAAACCTCTTAGAGAGAACCTTTCCAGTTATACCTTTGTCAAGGTTGATTTATCAGATAAATTATATCACACACCAAGAGTAATAAAAAGAAGAACAAAGGTGTTTGGAGACGGACTCACGTATAGAGGAACCAACACACAATTAGCAAATGATATTATAAATGGAGTGACTATAGCTTTAGCTCCCGGAGAAGCTGGTGTCGAATTCTCTGATAAAGCTGAACCTATTTTAGATGCAAGAGCTGGTTATCTAGGTAGCGATGTTATTGTTACTGATTTTGAGAGAAGTTTTCGTGGTTCAGAACCATTTGACGAAACCGTTTACGACGAAAATGGTCGTAGGCATTTACAACCTGCCCTTGGTCCACCAGAGAAGTTTTTAATAAAAAGAGAATATCTAAGTACAGATCATATTTATGCACTCATAACACTTCCGGGGAAAGTTACCCAAGGCATTGAGGACGGTGGACTACCAAAGGTTGGCAGCAGAAAGGAACTTTCAGTCATGTGTTTCGTTTCAACTCAAGTTGTTCCTAATTCTGTTACCGGTTTTGGAATGCATCCAGTAAAGAGTGCAGAGGTTGATGGTGCTGTAGCCATAAGTAAAAATGCAAGCACAGAAACAATTATGGGTTTATCTAACCCAGAGCAAAGCGTAACCTTCCAGTCTCCACCGGTTCTAGCGCCCCAAGTTGCTGTTTTACCTCTACTGTCTCACGAAAGATGTTATGGTCCTTGGACATCTGCCTCCAAAATAGATAATAATCAAGAAAGATACTCTGACATCGGAGGGAAAGTAGAATACGTAAAAGATGAAAACCTATCACCTTGGAACTACGGCGGATACGGAGAACTTCAGCAAGCAGGTATTTTAAAAGCACAATTTTCAAACAGTTTGCTTTTGTTTGGAGAGAAAGGCTCGTTTACATTCCCCGGTGCGCCCGCTGGATTAACGATAGCAACACCTCTTATGAACGCAAGAGGACCGCTTGTTACTTCTATAAACGTTAACGTGGGCGACTCCGTAAAAACTACCGTTTCTATGGATTCTTTTTCTCCAAATTTTGGAAAATTAAAAAAACAGCAAGAAGAACAACTTGCAGATCTAGCAAAAGAAAGAAGGAGGATGATAGACGACAGGAACAGAGCAATAAGAGATTCTAAAAGCAAATCGCAGGGAACTAGATTTAGAATTCAACAAACCGGCTCATTTAAATTTGGGGTTGTAGGCAACAGTCTTTACAAGAACAACACGGCACAAACCGTTCTTAGTGCTTCATCGTTTAAAACTTCTGGCGAACTTGAACCTGATGAAGAAGTATTGAGCAATTTTCTATCACTTCCACAAGATGCATCTTCATCTGAGTCTTACTTTAATTCTGCTTCTCTTACGGATAATAAAGGTTTCATAAATCTTAGTCAGGGATTATTCTCTAACATTAATGAACGCAACAAAATGCTTAAAAAAACAGGAATGGAAAACTTGAATAACTTCATAGTGCCTTTTGATCATCAACCCGATAATCCAAATATGGCAAACTTTGATTATATAAGTAAATATTCCATAGACAGGAGGACTAATTAAGATGTCATTTAATACAGAGTCAATGCAGAGGGGTTCTTCTGGGTCAAGACCCGCTACCTCAAGTCACATATTTACATCAAAATCAGCACTTATGGATAGTTGGGGTCTATGTTCATTTACAGTAGACAACCTTGACTTTATATCTAAGTATGATGAGTTTCAAAAAACTATCAACAAAAACACTACTGGAAAAGAACAGTACGTTCAAACTTATAAATCTATTCTAGACACTAATCAAGAAGAATATATAAATATCACCGTATGGAGAAACAAAGGTAGGAATGGGCAGTATATAAAATATGAAAAATTAAGTGACTGGCAGTTTGAAGATACAGAAGGTATTATTGGAGCAAAAGGCGGAATATATAAAGCGAAAGATTTAAAACTAGAAGAACTTGAATCAGAAGTTTCAGAAGATGTTGATTTTCAAGAGAAGGTTCTTTTAGAAAGATCTAATTTTTTCTGTCACAAATTAATTACCTTAAATAGAATTGTAAACTCATTAGACCTAGATGAGACAGAAGAAGAACTAACAAAACTAGATAAGATTAGGATTGAGTTTTTAACAGACATTATGTCTAGTAAAGAGCGTTGCATTAGTTGGTCCGCAAAAATAGACTACTATGATCCCGTCATGCAATCTATAGATCAACCAGTTGATCAAGACGGCTCTGAATCCAGCGAGCAGGATGAACAGTCTGAGTTTTCTGAAGATTCCGAAGAGTCTAGTAAACCTGACGAATTTCTTTCTGGGGGTACTATTCCCAAAGATAGCACAACCGGTGTTAGGATGGTATATAGTATTCCAAAATCTCATGAATGTGAGATAAAACTTTATTTATATTCAAGTCAAGATGGAGCTGTAGATGACAGTAGATCTGTATGTCTAAAGAATTTAAATTTCACAAATCCCAGAAGCACATACGACTTTGGAGAGTTTCTAAAAAAAGAAGACGGGAAACTTTCTCAACTTCTTAATTTTGACAATCCCAACAATGACGTTGCTGCGCCTCTAGATTTACAGTATGTAGAATATCTTGGTAGGTGGGAGTCTGGTTCTGCTCAGATGATTGCTATGATATCAGAAAATGTCCCACCGGCAGAAACGATAGACATAGATTACATAGAGAAAAATCCTACAGAAAAACTACTAGATCATGAAACCGGTCAGCAAGTTGTTTACGGTTCCGCAATTCCTATTCATATGCAAAACGGAAATCCTAAGCAGTGGTGTGCCACCTATGATAAAGTAGAGGGCGTTAGGGAGAATGATGATTTTCAAAAATCTGCAATTAGAGTTCATAACTTATCTGACAAGGGATTTGCAAGAGGTGAACTCGTAGTACTCAACCGGATAGAAGGTTTGTGGTTTCCAATCACGTCTGTTTCTTCCAGTGGTCTTGGCGGTCTTAAAAAGTTAGAACCAGCAGATCCGCAGTGGGAATTTATGTACTTGATGACTAGTGCAGACTTTCATTTCCAAACTGAGGACCACGAAAAATTAACACCGTTTGATTATGAAAAAGGGTTTTATAGAAATTATTATGATGCTTTTAAAGCCTCTAATGAAGCAATAGAAAATCAAAATAAAAATGCAAATGTTAAGAGATACGCAGATTCGTTTAAAAAATTCGCAAAGGTCAGAAATGAGTATTTCCAAATATCTTCATTTGATTTCGTTAATCAGAATTTAGGTGGAGTTAGAAGTTCTACCTTATTTGAACAAAGTACCGATTCTAAAGATGTTCAAATTGATAGAGGTCATGCAATATCTAACACTATCTACGGAGAAGATCTAGACGGAACGACTTACGGAAATGGTGAAAAGTTAAAAACATATCCTTTCTTTGGTTGCGTTTTTCCTGAAGGTCATTCGGCAGGTGCTTTTATAGATAAAATTCTTAATGCTGAGTCAAATCCAGCAGATTATGCCGATGTTAAAAACTACGGAAAACCTTATCCCGGACTTGACCCATACTCGCTAATGACAGAGGTGTACTACGGCTCTAAAGAGGAACTAAAAGAAGATAATGATCTGATAGACCCATTAAGCGGAAAGGCACAACCATTAGGTCTGCTTTCCAACCTAGAAGACTCAAACTTTAAGCATGTTCCTGCCGATATTGCTACGAATGCGGGTCCAAATGGTAGGTGGGGAAGACCTATAGAATGGGTAGGATATTTTGATTTATTGGACGGTGAGATTTATACAAATGCTAAAGAACACACTAGTTGCGACATCTTTCTTTCTAAGATACAGAGTGATGACGGCAAAAGCACAGTTCCGTTAAGAGGTAGTTTTTTATATGTAAAAGGTCAAGCAGAAGATACTCCTGCAAGTGGCTATGATAATTACTGGTATGATATACAACCTCTAAATCATTATAGTGTTCAGTTTAGACCGCTTTCTAGAGAACTTTATGCGTCTTTTGAGGGGTATGATGAAGAGAACCAAAAATACGATTTTGTTGGAAAAGAACTGGATGCAGCCGGTCTTGGAGGAAGAGGTGACGTTTCTAATAGAATGTATCAAGCTGTAGAAGGTTTTATAGGTCCACTGTCTAAAACTTCTTGGCACAGAAATCTTGCTCACTTGCAAAATAACTTTATTTCAAAAGGTACACCTGATGGTCTTATAGGAAATTACGGTCTTAAATATTCTTCAGACTTAGTTTATAGTACGCCATTTGGATCAGATAATAGATTATTTAATCTTCCTGCAAACGTTGACGGCACTGACGACGGTTATCCGTTTAAGCACTGGGATTCCGAATGGATGAAGGTCAATGATGTAATGAGACCGGGAGGAGCAATTGGTATCATTGGCGCAGTGCAAACTGTACGATCAAGAGACACTATAGCATTTTCTACAGATAATATAATAGGTTTGGGCGACCACTTAGTTGTTACGACACCATTAGAGTATGGTTCTACAATGAAAAATGGCGATATTGACGATCAACTAACAACAGCTTTGTATGCTAGGGTTTACCAACACCATCCTAGACATCTTACTTGGTACGACCCAAGATTTATGGTTGTTCATCACTTTAATCCGGGCGACGGAAGGACTAGTAGTACTAGAAAACACGTTAAATTTAAGTTAGAACAAGAAGATAGCTCTGATGCACTGTTTGAAGATGGCATAGATAGATTTAAAACACAAGAAAACGGTATGTTTAAGTATTACGCAACGCATGAAAGTGGGGTTATTTTTGAAGATGAACACCCAACTCTAACAAGTCTTGCTAAAAATTACGATCCTACAGCAAGCGGATATTTTTTAACAGATAAAGTTGAATATGGGGTTGACTTTAGAGTTCCTACCAATTGGGATAAAGGTAACATCCCCACGGACAACAAGAGGGTATTTAGTGATTCTACTACAAATTTAACCAGTAAACTAAGTTCAGTAGTTGGTACTACTGTTGAACAAATGAGAGAGGTTGATCATTGGAACGTAAACAATAACAGGCGATCTAAACTTTTGCCTTATAGTTATAGGTTTAAGACGATAGGAATAAGTAAAGAGAAAGGTGTTCAATTTAGTCCAAGTGACGAAAAAGTAAATCTTTCTGATAATAATACTGCGGTTGTTAATAAAGGGTCGGGTTATAAAGTAGGAGATAAATTTGAAGTCATTGGAGGAGTTGGTTTTGGCACAGTGTATACTGTGACAAGTATTGATTCGGAAACGGTTGATGGGGAAACTCTTGAGGGTGTAATCACTGGTATTTCCATAGCAGAAGATGACGAAACGGGCATGAGATACGAACCACAAGACTTCGTTGCCGTTTTAAAAGAAGAAGATGGCGAGTTTGTTGAAAACGAGATACTGTGGGACGACGAGAACACACCTTCTAGTAGTCTTAGTCTTCAGCCGATTTCTGATACTGATGTTACAGGAACCGGTTTTGAAGCATATGTATTTTACGGCGAAGTGGTTTTAACGACAGAATTGACAGATGTAAAACCGCTAGAAGCCCTTGATAGCACCGGTCCTATTAAATTAACACCAAATATCCCCAGAAACGACACAAATAGAAATCAGGATCAAATCATTACACCAGTAGGAAACAGTTATCAAATATTGAATACGCATTTTGATAATAAATATGACATATTCTTGAGATATCATAATGATATATCTCACGTTGCTATGAATGACACAAATCCACCAAATGCTTCAGAGCAGCAAGTAACCCTAACGGTTGGTGTAAATCTTGGTCAAGCTCCTACTTCAAGTCCTTCTGAGCAACTTGGCATGTCGTTTGACTCAAGCGATAATGCTGTTGGCAATCTATTAGGAAACATGAATGATGGATTCCACACTGATGATGGAGATTTAGCGGCAGATCAAGGAGGAGCATTCCTCGGATTTGGCGGTGGAGTTGGAGGTAACTCTGCTTTTAGATAAAATAACTTTTTCGTGTATAATATAACAGATATTCTTCACAGGAGATAAAACAATGGCGACTATAACATTTCATTCTAATAATTTTGCAGGAAACGCACTAAATCTAATTGACCACAATGCCGGTTCAGGTATTGGGTTTTTTGGGGACAGTATCGGTCTTTCTGTACCAATTACTACGTATCAAAATAGTACATATGTCACTAATTCCAATGGAACTAGTACAGATGGTCAAAAACTGAGCAACACAAAGTACGCCAGCACTAGTGGTGCATTCCATAACGGCAGTGCTACAGAATCAGATCTTAGAGCAATGCCTAACTATTGGGCTCCTCTCAATGTGAGATTTACACATACTGATGCCGTTGCTACTCAGAATGTTCAAATGAGAATATTTAACAGGTCCGACATTGATGTTCATGCTACAGATGTTGTGACCAAGGTTTACGAAGTTCGTCACCCGAATCCAGACGATGGTCATAATACAGCAGGTTCTACCTACGGCTTAGACCATAGAGGAGTCGATTTTGGTGCTGCTGCGCACACTTGGAAGGAATTTGACCCCGCAGATTCGATGTCTGCTCTGGTTTGCACTTCAAGTCCCGGTCCTAGTGGAAATAATGGCAACAGTACAGATGCCGGTAGAACCCAAGGCAACAACTGGACAAGCACTTCTGGAACGGCACTTAGAAGTATGCAGCACGATTGGTATCTAGCACTAAGCGCCAGTCCTGTGACAATTGGAAGTAAAACAGACTTTGGTCTTTATTTTACTCTAGAATATCTATAAAAAAAGAGTCGCCTTTCGACGACTCTCTAACTAGGTCAGTAGTGGTGTGCTACTGGCCTTTATTCATTTTGACCTGTCTTGGCATTCCACTTGACCCAACCACGATCAGGCAACCAGTTGCCGTCTGCGTCCTTGCGTTTCGGGAATAGGGTTCCACCCTTCTTGTTTACGCCAAATGCCAGACGAGCGCCACAGTCTGCGCATCTAAGTTCGTAATATTCGTTTTCGTCTACGGTTCTTACCACAAACTTAACATTATCACTTCCACATTTGCCACAAACGGTTTCCTCAAAAACTTCCTGAAACTTTGCGATTTCTGCAAAGATTGACTTTTGATCATCCCCAGTAAGCTCTACGTTAAGACGACCATTTCTTGTTTGATATACTACCTTCATACGCTTCTCCAATCTTGTTGATAACCAGTAATTGAACTAGGGATTGTCCCTTTGTTTTGTTGATATTCATTGAGTTTTTCAATAGCATCACTTGCTTGTTTTTTATCAATCTTCTTTGACACAGAGAGATTGAATACTTCCTTAAACAATTTTGCTGGATTAATATCCAGTTGTTTAGATTTACCGTCTACGAACCGTTCTTGGTTTTCTGTCATTCTACCTGCTGATTGATATTCTCCTTGTGTGCTTTGTATAGCGTTA
>Ga0315315_10000200_pt1 | contig 46885 bp, 37 predicted proteins | sample M140m3416metaG_FD_203699 | JGI IMG/M metagenome (GOLD analysis project Ga0315315, IMG submission 203699) | Ammonia-oxidizing marine archaeal communities from Monterey Bay, California, United States - M1 40m 3416 | ecosystem: Environmental > Aquatic > Marine > Intertidal zone | place: USA...
CGCGCGCGGCGTCGGCATCGTCGTCGGCATCGCGGCGACGCGTCGCGAGATGGAGAGGTGTCGGCGTCTCGTCTCGGCGCGGCGTGTTTCATTCTTCGGTCTTCTTACAAGCGCCCGCGTAGGACGGCGCGACAAGTGTGGGTGGATAAATGTGTGAACGATCGAATGAAAGAACGTAAGGGCGTGGAAGGCGCCGGGCGCCGCGGCGGACGCCGTCATAAATTCTCGGCGTTGGTACAAAAAGACGTCGTTTAGGCTTCGGCGATCATCTTGCGAATCGCGTCCGTCGTCGCCTGGGTTAAGGTGGTGTTCTTCTTCTCAGCGTACGCTTGAAGCGCCTCGAACGCATCGCGCTCGATCATGACGCGCGGCAAACGCCCGACGGTCTCGACGGCGGCGGCGGTCGGCGCGGCGGCGGCGGCGGCGGCGACGGGGGCGGCGCTCGGAACGTACGAGTCGCAAAACGCGCGAAGCGCGTCGAACCCGACGCGATTGATAAAGTTGCCGAAGAACTCACCCGCATTGCGCTGCTGCGCCCACATGGCAAAGATGGGCTCAAAGAACGTTTCGATGTCATCCACCTTGACGCGCTCGGCGTACGCGCTCGACACGCCCGTCATCGCGCGCGTGCCTCCGAGCCAAATTTGGTAGCTCGCCGGACCGTCGCCGACGAAACCGAGCTCAGCCATGTACGGACGCGCGCAACCGTTGGGGCAACCAGTCATACGAATGACTAAGTCGTCCGACATCGCCAAGCCAACCTTGGTCATGGTCGTGCGCAAACGCGCGTTAATCTCCGGCAAACCGCGCTCGGCTTCGGTGATGGCGAGACCGCACAAAGGTAACGCCGGGCACGCCATGGAGAGACGTTCGAGAGCGTCGACTTCGGACGCGTCTTTCACGCCCGCGGCTTGCAAAGTGGCCATGATATCCGCCTTCCACGCCGGATCGACGTCGGTGAGCAACATATCTTGCTGAGCGGTGAGACGAACCGGAAGTTCGTATCGCTCGATGACGTTGCGCAAAGCCTTCTTCATTTCGCCACGAAGACGACCGTTTTGGACGTGCACACCGTACCAAAGCTTACCGTCGCCTTGTTCGTTCCATCCCAAGTACGTAGGGAATTCGAACGGCGCCAACTCAACGCCGGCTTCAAACTTCTTGCCGTAGTATTGCTCCGTCACCGTCTTGAATCGCTCCATGCCCCAGCTCTCGACCAAGTACTTCAATCTACTCTGCTTGCGATCATCGCGGCGACCGTAGTCACGCTGCGTGCACGTGATGGCCTTGACCGCGTACAAGATGTCGCGCGGTCCGCAGAAACCGAGAAGGGTGGCTGCCCGCGGGAACGTGGCGTCGTTGCGGTGCGAGCGCCCCATGCCACCGCCGACGTAAACGTTGTACCCGACGTGCTTGCCGTCGCGCATGACGACGACGATGCCGATATCGTTCGTCAAGACGTCGATGTGGTTATCGCCCTCCACGGTGACGCCAATCTTAAACTTACGCGGCAAGAATAACGAACCGTAAATGGGTTCGGGCGAACCCTCAAAGTTGGTGCCGTGGCGGTTTTCCATGCGCGCCGCCGTCACTTCGGGCTTTTCAGCCGTCATGATTTGCTCGCCGTCGAGCCAGACGTCGTAATACGCCCCGCTTTGCGGCGCCAACAAGTCGGCGATATCTTTGGCCAGTTCTTGCGCGATATCATACTCCGGTTTGTTGGCGTACGGCGCCGGAGACGCGGTGACGTTGCGATTGATGTCTCCGCACGCCCCCAACGTTGAACCCATGTTACGAATCACCGTCGCGAACGTTTTCTTCAGGTCGCTCTTCAAGATTCCGTGCAATTGATACGTTTGTCGCGTCGTCAATCGCAGCGTTCCGTTCCCGTGCGTGTTCGCCAAGTCATCCATGGTCAGGTACAACTTGTTCGGCACCTTGCCCGCGGGCTGCTTCGTGCGCATCATGAATTGATAAAACTTCCCCTCCCCGAACGCTCGCTTCTCTCGATCGTCCTGTTGATACCCGCCGTGAAACTTATACAACTGCGCCGCGTCCTCGGAGATGCTCGACGCCGTCGTCGCCAACTCCTCGATCAGCGGGTGTCGCAGGTAGTCGCTGTTTTCCTTGATGATTTCAACCTTGCTTCGCTTCGCCGGTTCCTTCTGCGCGCCCGAGCTCGGCGTCGCGACGTTCGTCACGACGCACCGTCGGTTCTTCGCGCGCTTCACCGTCGTCCCCGCGCGCGTCCCCGCGCGGTGCGCTCGCGTCGCCGGCGTCGGCACCGCGCGCGCCATGGTCGATCGCTCGGCACCGATTTTCATTCGCGACGTCGCGATTCGCGTCGCGTTCGCGCGTCGGCGCGCGCGAGGTCTTCGACGGCGTCGACCGGTCGAGCGTTCGCGACGTTCGCGTCGCGTCGCGTCGCGTCGCGTCGCGTTCGCGTCGCGCGTCGATGTGCGTCGACGTCGAAGACCCGAAAATCCAGGGTTTCCTCCCGTCCGCCGGCGTCGCCAAAGCGGGGTCTTCGGGCACTGGCGGACTGGCGCGGCGAGACTGTCAGCCGCGACTGCGCCGACTGCGCTATCCGCGCCGACGCGGGAACAGCGCGCCTCGATCGCGCGGGTACGCGTCGCCGAAGGTTTTTAAATACCACGCGTGGTGCGAAGACGCGACGCACGCGAGGTTGGCGACGACGGCGGCGAGCAGGGCGAGCGGGGCGAGACGCGGGACGCGCGCGGCGACGACGGCGGACGACGACGACGCGCGCGATACCGACGACACCGACGGACGCGCGGAGACGGAGAGCTTGCCGAGGAAGACGTCGGTGGGAACGACGATGAGCGCGAGACCGAGGTAAAGGACGATCTCGGCGAGGTAGTGCGCGCAGGAGACGCGCTCGAACCAACCGCCGCGCGGGATAAAGTATCGCGAGCGGCGCGCGACGTCGGCGTCGGCGTCGCGCGCGCTCGAGGACGGCGCGCTCGGTTCGCGCAAACGCGCGAGTATGACGTGACACTCGTACTGCCGATAATTTCCGAGCGCGAACAGCGCGACGCCGAGCGCGCCGAGCGCCGTCGCCGCGAGCGTCTCGAGCGGCTCGAGCGTCGTCTTCGCCGCGTCGCCGCAGTCGTACGCCGCCCACGTCTTCGGCGCGCACACGTAATACGCCAACCCGCCCGCGTACACGATCGCGTGCATCGTCGCGTCGTCTCCGTACGTGCTCACGCGCGCGCTCTCGTAAAATCTCCTCAAACAGTGCGCCTGAAACAGCGTCGCCGCGACGACCGCCGCGCGCGCGTCCGCCCGTCCCGTCGCCGCGCCTCTCGCCCACAGCCTCGCCAGCTCGCGCGCGTTCGCCGCGCACCCGACGACGTAAAAGTGTCGAAACCACGCGTGCGGCGCTCGTCCGCGCTTCAGTCCCTTCCCGTCCTTGCCTCGCGCCGCCGCGCCGCGCGCCGCCTCGACGTCCCGTCGCGCCGCGACGAGCGCGCTGCACGTCACGAGCGCGAGCCACGTCAGCGCGAGCGCGACGTTCGCCGTCGAGTCATCGTCCCAGTCCCACATCCTCCGGCGTCCCGCCCCGCGCGCCGACGTCTGCGCGCCGCGCGTTTCGCGTCGCGTCGGTCGCGTCCCGGCGGCCCACCGAAACACCCACCAGTGGCGAACGACAAAACACCCGGGAGCGCGCGCCGACGCGACGGCTCGACGATTGACCCGACGCGACGTTTCGCACACGTCGACGCCTCGACGCGCGACGCCACGCGACGCGCCGAGAACCTCGCGCGAGAACCTCTACTCAACGCTCGCCGCTTCCGAGCGCGAAACGTCGACGCGAAGACCGACCTCGAGCGATCGAAACGCAAGATGAGCGTCGTCGGGATCGACTTCGGGAACGCGAATAACGTCGTCGCGCTGGCGCGAAGGAAAGGGATCGACGTCGTGCTGAACGACGAGTCCAAGCGAGAGACGCCGAGCATGATTAATTTCGGGGACAAGCAGGCGCGTGGAGAAAAAAAACGCTCGGCGAGGCGAGCGACGACGCGCGAACGAAGAGACAGATGAAGATGAAGCTTCTTCTTTTTCATTCCTCGAGCGAACCGAGAGACGAGAGCGATGGGGCGACGGCGAACGGGAGGGGCGACGCGGTGATGAAGACTGACGATTGGTGGATGATTTTCGCGACGCGCAGCGATTCGTCGGGTGCGCGGCGGCGGATAAGATTAACATGCAACCGAAGAACACGCTGACGCAGCTCAAGCGCTTGATTGGGAAAAAGTACGACGACGTCGAGGCGCAGAGCGATTTGCAAAACTTGCCGTTCGCCGCCAAGCGCGGAGCGAACGGGGAGTTGATGTTTACCATGCAGTACATGGGGGAGACGCGAGATTTCGTGCCGGAACAGTGCGTAGCGGCGATTTTGGCTGATTTGAAGAGAATCGCGGAGAACGACAACGGCACCAAGGTGACGGATTGCGTCATCTCGGTGCCAGTCTTCGCCACGGACGCGGAGCGCCGCGCGATGCTGGATGCGGCGTCGATTTGTGGCTTGAACGTGTTGCGATTGATGCACGAAACTACGGCGACGGCGTTGGCGTACGGGATCTTCAAAACCTCAGAGTTCACCGACGAGCCGGTGAACACGGCGTTCATCGACGTCGGTCACTCTGCGATGCAAGTGTGCATCGCGCAGTTCACGAAGAAGGGGTTGAAGATTCTGTCTACCGGTTTCGACCGAAACTTGGGTGGACGCAACTTTGATGAAGTCATGTTCGATCACTTTTGCGAAGAGTTCAAGGCGTCGAAGAAGATTGACATTCGTTCCAACGCTCGCGCGTCGCTTCGTCTGAAGACGGCGATCGAGAAGATGAAGAAGATTCTTTCCTCGAACCCGGAGGCGCCGCTCAGCATCGAGTGTCTCATGGATGATGTCGACGTTCAATCGATGATGACTCGTGAGAAGATGGAAGAGCTCGCGGCGGACACGATCTCCAAGCTCATGGGCCCGGTGGAGACGGCGGTGAAGGAAGCCGGACTCACCGTGGACGACATCTCTGCCGTCGAACTCGTTGGCAACGCTTCGCGCATGCCCGCCATTTCGAGTCGACTTCAAGAGTACTTCGGCAAGGTGCCGGGGCGCACGGTGAACGCGTCAGAGTGCGTGGCGCGCGGTTGCGCGCTTCAAGGCGCCATGCTTTCGCCACTCTTCCGCGTGCGCGAGTTTGAAGTTCAAGACTCGTTCCCGTTCCCGATCTCCGTTGCGTGGGCCAGCGATGACGGCACGAACAAGACGATGGAACTTTTTGAGCGCAATAACTTAGTTCCCAGCACCAAGCTCATGACATTCTTCAAGAACGACAAATTCTCCATTCAAGCGAGTTACGCCGGAAGTGAGCTTTTGTCCGAGTCCACAGAACCCGTCGTCGGCACGTACGAAATCGGCCCGTTCGCAAAAGCCGCGGATGGTGAGAAACAAAAACTCAAGGTGAAAGTACGTTTGAACCTGAACAGTTTGGTCACTGTCGAATCCGCGCAAGTCGTGGAGGAAATCGAAGAAGAGGAAGCGCCGGCGCCGGAGGAAGAGATGAAGGACGAAGCCGCGCCGCCAGCCGACGGCGCGGAGGGCATGGAAACCGACGCCGCGAGCCAGGAACCCAAGGCGGAGGAGCCAAAGGCGGAGGAAAAGCCCCCGGCCAAGAAGAAGGTTAAAAAGACGGACGTACCGGTGACGAGCCACGTCGGCGGTTTGCCGCCAAAAATCGTCGAGCGCTTCACCAACGAAGAGTACGACATGGCACTGCAGGACAAGGTGATAGAAGAGACGAAGGAGCGCAAGAACGCCGTCGAGGAGTATGTGTATAGCATGCGCTCTAAGATTGCCGAACAACTCGCCGAGTACGTCGATGACGCCACTCGCGAGAGCTTCAACGCGCTGTTGAACGCCACGGAGGATTGGTTGTACGAGGATGGCGAGGACGAGACCAAGGGTGTGTACGTGAACAAGCTCGAAGAACTCAGAGCGATCGGAGAGCCCATCGTCGGCCGCGAGAGAGAAGAAAGCGAACGCCCCGGCGCGATCGCCGCGCTCACGGCGTTGGCCGAAAACTTCTTGTCCCTGGCTGGAGATGAGGCGCACGCCCACATCGACGCCGCAGACTTGGAAAAAGTTGCGCAAGAGTGCAACGACGCCCTGGCGTGGTTGAACGAAAAGGCTACTCTGCAAGCCGCCACGCCGAAGACGCAACCGGCTGTTTTGTTGATTTCGGACATAGACAAGAAGCGTGCCACGTTAGAGCGCGTCGCGACGCCCATTTTGAGCCGCCCCAAGCCGGCGCCAAAGGTTGAGACGCCGCCGCCCGCGGCTGAAGACGCCGAACCGATGGACGACGGCACCGCCGAAGAAGGCGCCGAAGAAGGCGAAGAGGCAAACGATGAGGCCATGGATGACGCTGCGGACTCTCTCGACTGAGCTCCTTTTGCGAATTGATTTCAATACCATTTCATTACCTTTACACTACCCGTACCGACCCGACGACGGCTAACACGACGGCTAACAACGGCTGTGTGCACAACGGCTGCGGGCGCATGTGGAGCCGCACACACGCGCACCCACCATGCACACAACATTGATCGCCATCGCCATCGTGCACGCACTCGTCAAGCACGTTTCAGCGCAGACGTGCGCGCTCGCTAGCGAAATCGCGCGAGAAGATGTCAAGAACGCGCTGGCGTCGGCGTTTTACGTCGACGAAGGCTCCACGTGGATGTTCGATTTCGACCAACTTCCTGCCGATTGTACTGATTGCGGAAACGCAAATCCAGCTTCCACGTACGGGTGTCCACGATTCAGCGTCTCGCGCGTGAGACGCCGTAGCCGCCGCACACGTGGCGACGATGAAGATGCGCCGCGGCGCGTCGTGAGAGCGTCGGCGACCGAACCGGAATATCACACGTTGCCGGTTTTGGACAGCCCGAACATCGAGTTTGCGGAGGGATCATCTCCGGGTGCGCAACGGGATGGAGTTCTGCCACAGACGTGTGAATGGACTCTTGAACCGACGGAAGTCGTACTTATTTATGGTTGCACTCCGTCCGCGCTGGCTTACTTCGGAATCACCCCGTATTGGTATCGGTTAGGGGGAGCCACGTCAAGTCTCGTGTTTGCGAGTTTGAGTGACACGTTCAGCATGGGTGAAAACGGCGACTTCGGCGCGTTTACGCGTTTGAGCACAGAGGCAGCCACCGTGTCTCCCGGGACGTTCATTCGTGCGCCAACTGCGCCCTGGAACTCCTCGTTTTCGTTTATAATGTCGCGAAACAGAGCCGCGCTTTCCCTCGCCGCGGCGGTACTGCGTGACCGCGGTTTAGTGGTGAACGAAGTGGGCGTACCGCCACCGCCATCTGCCGATTCGACGTATACGGTGCTTTATCGCGGCGCCTTACCGGCGTCATCTGAGGCTTGGAAAAACTGGGTAAAGGCTCCACCCATCACGACGCTTCGACTAAAACCGAAGTCCGCCGCCGCGCCGGAAGCGATTTTCGAAGCCGCCGCGCCGTTGATCGCAAGGCGCACGGTCGATGAGCTCAGTCTCACGCAAGCGTACGACGCTCTCGTGAGCGCGGTCCGCGAACGCGTGGCGAGCGTTCCCGGACGAGACGCCGCGGTTGCGGCCACCGTGAGACCTCAAATCGTGATTGATTCTTCGATGACATGCGTCAACTTTCGCATCAATTGCGGCGGAGACAACCGTGACACGAACTACATTCGAGCGCCAGCGTTTACGCTCGCATCGAACGACGACTTGGTGTACGCCATCGGCGTGCGTCACGTCTGGACGCGAAACGCCTATTATCACAGCGTCGCGTTGTACAATCGCGCCCGGCGTCTCGCCGTCGTATCCATCGAAGACGCCGTCTTCAAAAACTCCGCCGCGCCGTGGTCGACATCCGACGCGTTTTACGTCGTCGCGTTCGCGCGCGATTGCTCTCGACACGACGTCCCCATCGGCGTCCCGTGCGTCGACGTGCCGCAAAACGGATTTCCGAGCGCCTCCCGCGACGAATCCATCGAGCTCTGGGAGCGTCCGTACTCCACCTATTCCACCACCATCGGTCCGTGGTGGCAATCTATGATTTTACCGACGCTAGTGCGTTCGATCCCGGCGCCGCCGCCGTCGTCGTCGAACCCGTTCTCCGCGCTCTTCGCGTCGTTTTAACAAAACTTTCACTCCGCGCGTCAACTCATGAACGCCCGCACCGCTCGCCCGCGATGGTCGTACTCGTCGAAATCGCTGACGTTCGCGTCGTACGGTTTCGCGCCGTCGTCTCGTTCGACGCGCATGGGTTTAAACGCCTCCGTCGCGCGCAACGCCGCGTAGCAGTGCAGGACCAGAGCGATGATGACGAGCGCGGCGATCGACGCTTTCGACGCCGACGCGTCGTCGCTGGCGATGACGGCCGTGCGACACGCGGCGGCGAGCGCGATGGAACCGCCCGCGGCGGCGGCGACGGCATCGCGACGCATGGCGCGTTGTGCGGCGTGAACAACTCGAAAATCAGCAATACAGGAGACTAGTGACTACAGCTAGAGGCGCTCACACCGCGGCGCCGTATTGACGGGTTAAATCATTCGCCCTCGCGGATTCTAACAGCGCGAAGCTCGAAGACCGCGGAACGTAGCCCGCTTCGGCGGCGTGAGACGTCGAAAGCGCGTGACGATCGCGCGCAGAGACGACTTCGGCGTCCCAATCGAGACGGCGCGCGATGACGAAGCCGAGCGCGCCGGTGTGGACCACCGTGGCGACTAAACCGCCGAGAACGAGACCGAGGGCGCCCATGTGCGCACCGAAGGCTAATGCGAGCGATAGTGGAATACCTATGATCCAGTACGCGACGACGACGATTTTTGCGGCGAGCGATTGCTTACCGCACGCTCGCATCACGCCCGCTTGCACGGCGCCTGCGCAATCAAACAGCGCGTACGCCGCAAGCGCAATCATGAGCTCGGACACGAGCTCGCGCACCTCTTCACGCGAGGTGAACAAGTTTGCCCAATCTTTCCTCGCGACGATGATGCCCACGCTCGCGATGACGCCAACGCAGGCGATGAGTTGGAACGAGACGGCGACGGCGCGCCGCGCCCTCTTAGCGTTGCCGGCGCCGAGCTCGTGCGTTACGCGCGTCAACGACGCCACGCCGAGCCCGATCGACGCGTCGAACACGAACGCATTCGTACTGCCGTAAATAGACAGCGCTGAGAGCGCAATCTCGGGATTCGGCAAGTATCCCGCCATTACTACCGTCATCTCGCTGGCCCACCACTCCATCTTCATAGCAACGCCCGGCAACGCGAGCGCGAAGTATTCCCGCAATCCCTCCGTCGAGATCGCGCGTCGCAGTTGCCATCCTGGCCAGCACATATCGCGCTTGAGCGCCAACGCCTCGTCGCGTTCGCGAAACATTCTTCGCCAGACCGTCGCGTACGCCACCTGCGTAGCCAAACAAACCGCCGACGACGCGCTCCACGCCAACGCCGCGCCGATGACCCCGATCTCCCATCGCCACACGAAGTAATAGCACAAAATCGGATGCGCGATCGCCGCGAGCACGCCGCCCAACGCCTGCGGCCGCGTGATTCCCTGCGAATGCAAGTACGTCATCGTGCACTGCGTCCACGCGTAGCACAACACCCCCGGCGTCGCCGCTCGCAAAAATCGTCCCGCCTCGCGACTCACGCCCGCGTCTTGCCCCGTCGCCGCTAAAAATTCCTCACCCCTCGTCGCGAACACCGCGCACGTCAACGCCGCGTACGTCGTCGTCACCAAGAGCGCGCGTTGCGTCGTCTCTCCCACGCGCTCGTACGCCCCTAATCCGTACGCCGTACCGGCCAGCGTGTTCACCGCGCTCGCCAGTCCCACCAGCACCGATTTACACGCGATGTTTATCGTCGTCATCGCGAGCGCGGCGCCCGCGAGCTCGACCGTCGCGCGCGCTCGTCCGACGAAGACGAGCGTTACTAAATCTCTCAGCGTGTTCATCGTCATCGACACGCTCACCGGGATCGCGAGCGCGATCTGCGCCGCGCGCTCGACGCTCGCGCCGTCGTCGTCGTCGTCGTCGTCGCCCGCCGCGCCGTCGCGATCGTCCGCGCCCATGACGCGCGCGACGCGTCGGTGAGTGCGGAGGCGTCGAGCGTCGACGTCGAATCGTCACTCGACGCCGCTCGACGCGCGTCGCGCCCGCGCGTCGTCTCGATCGCGCGACATGCGCGCGTCCACGTCCGCCGCGCCGCCGCGCGCGTCGTGGGCGCGTCGCGGCGCGTCGGCGCGCGCGCGAGCGCCGCGAACGCGCTCCGCCGCCGGTCGCGACGTCACGCGTCGCGGGCTTCACCGCCAGCCCGTCGCGCTCGGAGAGACGCTGCCGATGGACGTCCAGGTGTCGTACTTCGACGACGACGGGAACCTGGTGCGGTGCGAGTTCGGGGATTTGCTGCGAGGGAAGACGGCGGTGGTGTTCGCGGTGCCCGGCGCGTTTACGCCGACGTGCTCGACGAAACATTTGCCGGGATACGTCGAACGCGCGGACGCGATGCGCGAGCGCGGCGTGGATGAGGTGATTTGCGTGTCCGTGAACGATGCCTTCGTGATGAACGCGTGGGGGAACAGCGCGGGAGCGAAGATGGCGAAAATTAAGATGGTCGCGGACGGGTCGGCGGCGTGGAGCAAGGCGTGCGGAGTGGATTTGGATCTTCACGAGCAAGGGATGGGAACGCGCAGTCGCCGCTACGCGCTCATCGCGCGCGATGGGGTGATCGAGTACTTGGCCATGGAGTCGGGGCAAAAGTACGAGACGAGTGGTGCGGCGGATATTTTGGAAAGGTTGCCGCTTCCGTGAACGAGCGCGACGGCGATTTACTCTTCGTTTTACTCTTCGCATAGATACCCTAGCGCGCGACGGATGAGCGATGAATCATTTAATCAAAGATACTTACGTCTTCTTCTACGAGTGGTTTCGAAGAGATAATTACGTCTTCTTTTACAAGTGGATTTGAACAATACTCATGTGGACGATGTATCAAGACGTTCATCGCGCCGGGGCATTTTGAGTGACGCCCTTTTTGCCCTTTCCTCTACCCGCGGCCTCGAGCGCTTCGAGGTAAGGCTCGTCGATATCGCCCGTGACGTAATCGCCATCGAAGCACGACGCATCGAAACGCGGGATTTGCGCGTTCATGCCGAGACCCGCTTGCAAGAGGTCTTCGACGGTTTGGTAAATCAAACCATCCGCGCCGAGGGTGGCGCAAATTTCATCCTCAGTCTTGTCGTCGGCGACGAATTCCTTGCGCGACGGCATGTCGACGCCGTACACGTTGGGAAAGCGAACTGGCGGCGCTGCGGAGGCGAGGTAGACCTTGACCGCACCCGCGGCGCGGCACATTTGCACGATTTGGTTCATCGTCGTCCCGCGAACGATGGAGTCGTCGATGAGCAAGACGCGCTTACCGTTGAACACCGATCGCATGGCGTTGAGCTTACGCCGCACGGACAATTCGCGGATGCGCTGGTCGGGCATGATGAACGTACGACCGACGTATCGGTTCTTGACCAAACCTTCGCGGTAAGGCAAGTCGAGCGCCGACGCGACTTCGATGGCGCTCGGACGAGAGCCATCCGGCACGGGCACGATGGTATCAATCTCCCATCCGCGCTCGCTGATGCGCTTAGCCAAACGGCGGCCGAGTTCAAGTTGGAACTCGTACACGGAGATGCCGTTGATTTGAGAATCCGGGCGCGCCAAGTAAATGTACTCGAAGATGCACGGCGAGATGGAACCCTTCATGCACTGACGAGAAATCATCTTGCCCTCGGCCGTGATCAGGATCGCCTCCCCGGGATTGACATCACGCACGGTGGTGAATCCGAGCGGTCCGAACGCGGCGTCTTCACTCGCGACGCACCACTCGTCTTCGCCGTCGGCGTTTTGACGTTGCCCCAACACGAGCGGGCGAATGCCGTTCGGGTCGCGAAACGCGAACATGCCTTGGCCGTTGATGAGCGAGATGATCGAGTACGCCCCTTTCACCTTACCCATCGTCACCGTCACCGCGTCAAACAACTGCTTGTCGCTATCCTTATCGGGGTGCGCCGCGATTTCCTTGCTCAAATCTTCCGCGAAGACGTTCAACAAAACCTCCGAATCGCTCCCGGTGCGCAAGTGCCTGTTGTTCAGCTCCTTCGCCCGCAGCTCATCCGTGTTCGTGAGATTCCCGTTATGAATCAAATAAATCCCCAGCGGTTGATTCACGAAGAACGGTTGCGCCTCGGTCGCGCTCAGCCCCCCGGCCGTGGGATATCGCACGTGTCCCATGCCGATGTGTCCGTCCAAATACTTCATCGCGCTCTTATCGAACACGTCCTTCACCAGCCCGTTATCCTTCTTCTCCTTGAACCTCATCCCGTCGTACGTCACCATTCCCGCGCTGTCCTGACCTCGATGTTGCAGCATGAGCAATCCTTCGTAAATCTCCGCCGCCACGCCCTTGCCCTCGTCCCTCGTGACGACGCCGATGATCCCGCACGCGCGCGCCGCGCCGTCCCCGCGTCTCGCGCCTCGTCCTCGCGTCCCCGCGTTCGCGCGCGCGCGCGCGCCCAGCGCGTCGCCCGCGCCGCCGCGCCGCATCGCGCACGCGCGGCTCGACAGCGCCGTCGTCGCGCGTCGCGCATCCCGCGTCGCGCGCGTCGTCGTCGCCGTCGTCGTCGCCGTCGCCGCCGTCATTTTTTCAAACCCGGCGCGTCGCGCGTTCGATCGACGTCTCTTCGCGCGTTCGCGCCTCGCTCGCGGTCTCTCTCGGCGGCGAGTCGATCGTCACCGTCGTCGGGTCGCCGTCGCCGTCGGCGCGCGCGCGTCGCGGTGTGCGTCGACGCCGACGCCGCGCGCGCCGACGGGTCCACATCGCGGTCGGGCAAACGTATGCGCAAACAGTCCGACTGCGTGTATATTGATGCAGGTGCGCCATCGAGGAGGGGTGTTCATACTCGGCACCCGCGCGAGGGTCGCCGCGACGCCGCGACTCCGCGACGCCGCGACGCGGAAGCGCGCCGAAGAGCGCCGCGAGCGACGCGAACGGTCGACCGCGCGCGCGTCCGCGCGGACCGGCGACGCCGCGAACGCGCGCGCGAGCGCGAACGCGCGCGAATCTCGATCGACGCCGCGCGATGGGGCGATGGACGCGCGCGTGCGGCGCGCTCGCGCGACGCGCGCTCGCGATCGAGATTCGCGCGCCGGCGAGCGCGCCGGTGATGGCGATGCGCGCGCTCGAGCGACGGTTCGCGACGATGACGACGACGACGACGACGACGACGACGGCGAGCGCGGCGAGCGCGGCGGCGGCGCGAGGACGCGGCGACGCGACGACGACGACGACGGCGGCGGCGGCGGCGGCGACGAGCGCGGACGCGACGACGGCGACGGTTTTCGGTGAGAGCGCGCGGATGGTCGACGCGCGATCGAACGAGAGCGATCACGGGAAACACGCGACGACGGGGATGACGGTGGGCGCGCTGCTCGGACGCCTGCGCGCGCTCGAGCGAGACGCCGAGCGCGATATCGGTGGGTTTTTCGACATGGCGAGCGTGAAACGGAAGCGGAAGAAGGCGATGAATAAGCACAAGCATCGCAAGCGCAGGCGTAGGGATAGGCACCAGAACAAGTAGCATTCGTAATCGCAAACCTCACACGGCGACTCGACGCTCGACGCGCGCGTCTGCAGACAGCCATGCTCGCCCGATCGCTCGCGCGGCGCGCGCGCGCGATCGTTGACCGCGCGTCCGCGCGCTCGCGCGTCGCCGCGGCGACGACGCGCGAGAGTCGCGCGTTTTCCGACGAAACCTCGGAGGACGCGGCCGCGCCTTCGCCGAGCGCCGAAGACGTTGAGCGCGTGCGAGCGCTGTTGGCGCGCGCGAACGTCGACGGCAAACACGCGGATAAGTTTCCATCGTTTGAGCACGCGTTAGGGGCGAAGAGCGAGCGGCTGAAAGCGATGGGACTCGGGGTGAAGGAACGCAAAGCGTTTCTGCGCGAGGCAAACTTACAGCGGCGAGAGCGAGGTAGCACACGATAGATTGATTTTGAAACAGCACGTAGTAGATTACAACACAAAACGAAACGAGCGACGCGATCACGCCGCGACGTTGGCGTCGGCGTCCGCGTCGGAGGCCTCGGCGCTCGCGCTCGCGCTCGCTCGACTCGTCGCGCGAAGGCGAAATCGAGACAACCCATCCGCGAGCGAGCTCGCGAGCTTATTCGCGTTCGCCGTGATCGCGGCGCCAAATTTTACCCCAGCTGCGCCTCGGGCGTCGCCCTCGCCCTCGTCGTGGTCGTCGTCGTCGAAGTAATACGCTCCGGGCGACGTCGGCGACGTCGGCGACGCCGCCGCCGTCTCTCCGCCCTCCGTCCCTCTCCCCGCGGACATCCGCCACGTCTCCGTGATCGCTCCCACCTTACCGAACAAGCTTCCAAACTGCGTCTTCACGCTCTCCAGCGCCTTCCCGGCGTGTCGTCCAATCTCTAGTTCCGCGCGTTCCGCGCCCCCCGTCGCTCGCTCGAGCGACGTCAGCGCGTTCTCGATCGACCGCAGCGCGTCCTCGATCGAGTCGATCAGCGCGTAGTCCCTTCGCACGTTTACCAGCGTTTGTTCGAGCGCGTCTCGAGACGCCGCGCTTCCCCGCCGCGCCTCGTCGCGCGCGCGCTGGACGCTCCGTTCCGTCTCGTCGAGTCGCGCGAGCAAGACTTCGACCGTTTGCGTCAGCGACTCGGCGTACTCGCGCGCGGACGCGCTCGCGCGGTCGCACGCGTCGGCGACGTCGCGGCACAGGTCGTTTCGCAGCGTCGCGTCGTCCAGCGCGCGCATCGCCGCGTCGCCGACTGCGGACGATCGAAGACGATGATGATGATGAATGCGCGAAACGTTTCGAACGCCGCACACGGCGCCGCGGCGCGATGCGCGCGCGCGCGGGCGACGACGCGAGCGCGGACGTGCGAGAGGAGGAAGACTTCGAGGTCGACGACGCGAGCGACGACGAGAGCGATGACGAGAGCGGTGACGAGAGCGGTGACGAGAGCGACGCGAGCGACGACGACGCGAGCGACGACGACGACGACGACGACGACGACGGTGAAGACGACCGCAGCGTTCGTCGCGACCGTTGGGACGAGTTTTATCGGCTCAGATCCATGATCGACGACACCGACGAGGGCCGCGTCGCGCGAGCGATGGCGCTGAGAGCCTTCCAGGACGAGGTTCGAGCGATGTACGCTCCCGAGAACCTTCATAGCGGTGAGTCGGATAGCGACTACGAGAACGGAAACGAGAGCGTGAGCGTGGACTCGGGAATGTTTCACGAGGGAGAGTCGTCGGAGGACGAAGTCGACGACGAAGTCCCCGCCGGGCCGTTCGTGACGTACGGAGACTACCAGGATCTTCGGAGGTTGCATGAACAGTACGACCATTGTGAGGAACGGTTGCGTATTGGGGGGAATAAGGATGAATTTCATCATCAAGTCGCGGATTGTCTGTGCGCGTTTCCGCGCCATCGACGATTGGCGACCAAGTACTTGTCGCACTCGGAACGGACAAAACCGCGCGCGATGGATAGGCGCGAATTCTACGAGGACTATACGTGCTCCGATCTAAAGTATTTTGTCTCTGGAGAGGCTGTCATGCTACGTAACGGATTCAAGCTAGCTGCGCACACCAACGAACCGAGATACAGCGACGACGATCGCGTTCCGTTTACAGTGTATAGCATGGCGTACGACGAGGAGTCACGCACCCTCGCGGTGTGCGGGACGGGATCACAAAATACGCGCGCGTACAACGTCATGGTATACCGTTGCGAGCAGAGCGAGACGGATACAGTGGTCGAGCGTATCGAAGAAGACATGGGTGGTTTGATGGCCCTCGCCCATAACCCTGGGCGAGTTTGGTCGAATGGGCAGCGCGAGGTTGGAGCGATGTGGAAGGACGACGACCCGGCGTGGGATTTCGTTCAACTCTGCAAGGCTAACATTGGCTTCGAATATGGTCACGATGATTATTCGGACGACGACGACTACGATCCTTTCCACGAAGACTCCATGCACGAGGTCGAACAGGCAAATTGTGTTCGATTCGGCTGGTTAGAGGACCCTAGAGAACCCGGAAAACCGCGCGAGTTGCGCCTCATTCTTTCGAGCAATGACGGGCACGTATACGTGTGCCGTTTAGATGAAAATGACCGTGCCATCCTAGGAGCTTCACCGTACAAACTGGAGAAAGACTTCGTTATCGACAACCCAGTGCCCGTGAACTGTGCAGTGGCATCGCCGTGTGGCAAGTTCATAGCGTTTTCGGGTGACTCACACTATGTCTGCTTGAAGGAATTCAGTCTGAGAGAGGCAGGGGACGATGGTTTAGCGGTATACTGTAGATGCAGTGAGTCAGGCAGCAGATCGGCGAGATCATATGTCGACGCCGGCGCCGAGTATAGCTTTCGCATTCCATGTGCTGATGACAACGATGAAAGGATGAGTAGCCAGTACTTGACGTATAGCGGAGACGGTCGTTACTTGGCGGCAACGAGCGATGCATACCACTCTGTCACGGTTTGGCGCGTTGAGAACGTGATCGGTTATAGAGGCGAGGCAGTAGACGGCATTTACCCGATCGCACACTTCTACGCGTGTACATATGCGTGCTTACCGGTGACTTTTTCAATTTCGAACCCATCCATCATGATTTGGGCAGAGCGCGGGGCGAAGTTGCACGTGTTTGACTGCGCAGAGGCCGAGGAACACCGCGAGGAAATGCTCAACATAAGAGACGATTTCCTGGAAAAGTTTGGATCTGAGGCGGAGCTTCGCGAGCGTCTGCGACGCGAAAAAGCATCATTCACGAAAGAACACGACGGCCGCGATGATTATTTCTTTGGCTCTGCAGAGCCCACTAGTAAGGATTACGCCGATCCGGATGCTCTAGCGATGTGTGCGTTTGTCGACATGACGCGGAAGTCACGATTGCAAGCGGGGTGGTACAAACCAAATCTATCGCTCCGCGAACGCTACGAAGTTTGGCGCAACAGCTTGGTCGACAAGAACACTGGCAAGCACTTCTCCATTCAAACAATACGTTACGGTGTGCATAGAACGTTCATCACTGGGCTAAGCGTAAGTCAAGGCGTACCGATCCAAAAGGAAAGCGATGTGTCGATGGACGAGCATGTCTCGGATGTAATCTTGTACTCGAGTGGTACCGCCGTGCACAAGCTAGAGTTGCAAACGGGACTGCGCCGAGACATGAAAAACTTTCAAGATTTCTCACGTTCTTTCCAGCGCGCCGTGGTAGCATTTTTGCTTTGCGTCAAACGTAGTCGCCGAAATTCGAGTGGAGATATTTGTCTCGCCGATTTGCCGAGCGATGTGATTCGCGACATCATCGCGAAGATGGCGATGCCAGTGTACAAATGGCGACAGAAACCTCACGTTCGGTGAGACGAAGATTGTACGTTACAGTAGCGAATCCGATCGATAAATTTGTAATGGATACGACAAGAACTAGAACAGCGCTATGTCGAAACTTTGTAAATGTCCTGTAACCACACGAATAAGATGCAGTAGCCCGCGAAGAGAAGATACGCGACGAGGAAGGCGCCCCCAGCGCGACGAGTGAGTCGCCAGCCATTAAAAAATAACGCGAAATAGTACATGGCTAGCACGCCAAAGAGAATACCGATGGAAGGCATGAGCTGAGATGTCTCGATGAGTACTCGGCCGCCTGGCTTTGTCGGTAAAATGATGAGCCAAGGAAGACCGAGGCCGAGCCAAATGTCAAACACGTTGCTGCCGACGGCGTTCGCTACGGCCATGTCGCCTTCGCCGGCTTTCGCCACGGCAATGGAACCGAGAGCATCTGGGATCGAGGTACCGGCGGCGACGACCAACATTCCCATGACGACTTCGGGGATCCCGATTATGCATCCCATGCGAGCGGCCCATGAAACCATAAAGTAGGAAATCACGCTGATCCATGAGATGGACGCGAGGAAGGCGACGACGAACCACTTCTCGAGATGGCGCTTTGAGCAGTCTGGAATGGTGTAATGAAATGCATATCTCCACGGTAGGCCCAGGACGTGTAATGGAACCGCGGCCATGGAATCGGGCCATTCGAATCCTTCATCGACACCGTGAGTTTCCTCCTTCGTCGGTCTTCGAGACTGTCGACGCGTATCTGCGCGTCGCAAGACTGGCATCGCCAGGGGCGCCGGCTCGGGATTCGGTTGTTTCGCACCTTTACCACTCATCCATCGCATAATTTTTTCGTTGTAACACATGAAACAGACATACGTGAAGTACAATATAACTGAAATCAGCCCCTCGTACCAGTACACTTCACCGTCGTGAAAGATCAGCAGAATGGTTGTAATGGCGAGGGCGTAAAACGAGCAATCGCGCGTCACCGGTCGCCAATCCAACTCGAGCGTCTGACCAGCGCAGAGCACCGTGGCACCTATGATGAAGAGTATGTTGAAAACTGCGGAACCAACGATTGCGCTAATTCCAATCTCATTCGTAGCGTCGGGGGATATCAAGCTCATCCCAGAGGAGAAGAGTTCTGGAGCAGACGATCCCGCCGCCATGAACGTCGCGCCTGCGACGTCTTCGCTCAGGTTGAGCTTGTCGCAAATCTTTTCCAACGAAGCCACGAAGTAATCGTCGCATACGATGGCTATGCCTAAAAACATGTATAAGATACCGATTACGTACAGCGTCCAGCCACCTTGATGAATCCAATCTGGGTACTCGTCAGAGCATCCGCCGCTCGAGGCGAGCCGGCGCGAATGCGCCATTGGCGACGACATTACGCGATCAACCCCGTAGAGCAGTTGATAAGACACCGTACAAAACGATATTAAAGCGATTGAAGTGCATCTACGGTCGCGAGTCGCGAGATCAAGACGCTCGACGTGTTAGTCAATCCGAGTCTGAGTCGAAGTTGGGTCTTTACGCTCGCTCGCCGACACAATACGTACACGAAAATACGCCACGAACGACGCGTGCGCGTGCGGAGCGCGCGTCGTTGACGCAGTACACTCGTCGTTTTCGACATTTCAAGTTCGATGCTCTCGCACGGCGCGCGCGTACACTCAGGTCTCGTTCGCGCGAGAGTCATAAAAATAGCCAAATGTTACCGTCGCTCTGAAATAAATAACAACATCTCGGTTCGGCGCCGGCAATCGATGCGACTAAAACTACCATGGTACAACACGCATACGATTAATATCCATCACTCAAATTTCGCCACGTACGGCAAAACCAACCTTCGCAGCGTCGCGCTTTCGTCTTGTTCGACTCGCGTCAGCAACGCCGCGCGCGCCAACTCCTCCCCATCCCGCGTTCGCGCGATTACCTCGAACGCCCCGACGTTCAACGCATCGTGTCGAATCACAGAGCTCAGATCGACCGCATCGAACGCGCACATCACCTCTATTTCGTCGGCGGCGCCACCGCCGCCGCTCAAAGCCGTCGCTCTCGCCTCTTCGCCGGCAGCCACCACCCTCGCGCGTGCGCGCGCGTGCGCGACGTCACAAGCGAAAGAACACTCGAACGTGCAATTCTCTACCTCGCGCAAACCGACGAATCGCGCGCGAATGACACCCGCGGCGTCGAGCTTCGCCCAACTCTCTAACCCAGCGCCAAAGAATTTCCGTCGCCCGTTCGCGCCTATCGCGCTCGCGTCGTCCGTGACCCCGTCCGACGTCGTGCACTCATCCAGCGTCGTCTCTGAAAACGCGCACGACGCGCAGCGCGCCATGCGAACCGCGCGACACACTGTGTGAACGTTGCGAGGAGATTTAAATCGCTTTATGCCGCACTTTGCAGCGCCTCGCGAGCATCGCCGCGCGCTTCGACGCTCGAGGTGATCGTCGAACGCGAACACGAAACGTGCGCGACGCGTGTGCGACGCGAATCGCGGCGTGAACGCGCGGCGGCGACCCGAGAGCTTCGGGACGACGTTTCAGAGAAGCGTGACGTCTGAGGGTTCGCGGTCGGTGCCGAAGCTCTGACGCGCGACGCGACGGTGCGAAGCGCGCGCGGGGGCGAACGATACGTGCGCGAGAAATTCTCGTGGCGAACGCGCGCGAAACACGCGCCGTACGACGCGAGACGGGCGCGTGAGAATCGTAAAGTTCGGAACTTTTTGGGGCCGGATAAAGGCTGAGCCTGAGAAAGCGCACGCGACGACTTGCAACGGGGCGCGTGCATTCGCATACGAGATTTGGACACAAAAGCGGTCGTGAACGTAAATGCGAACGGAGATTGAAACGAGATACGAACGCTTGAAGGCGTTGGTGGTCGTGAATACGCGACATTTGGACGCCGGTCGAGGTGGGGAGGCGCGCGAGGGCGCCGAGCCGAACGACGTGACGCAGTTGAGCGCGGGTGGAGGCCAGGTTTAGGCGAACTATCGAAGGCTGAGTCGTATTAGTTAGAAGGTTTAGGAACGCCTGGGGCTGATCGCGGGAATCGCTGACGCTACCGTCATGACGGAGACCCTGAGCCGAACGGCGACGCCGAGACCTTCGACGCCGAGCGTGTTGTCGCTGCATCAACTCGATGATCTTGATAGCGACAAAAGTTCGGCGAAAGTCGGGGCACTGTCACGCACGTCGAAGTTTCAACTCCCGAAGATCGGATACTTGAAACACGAAGCCGTGCAAGTGTTCAAGCGCGTGCGTTCGTTTGGGTCTTTTCAAGATCTCATCGTTCCCGACATTGATGGGTACGCTTCGAGCGTGTCCGACGACGAAGACGATGACAACGACTCTTGGGGTCTTTCTGGTTACGTCACCGACGCGAGTGAATTCGATCGCATTTTGATCTCCGCGTGGGAAGATCGATTCGCCGGCGGCTTGTTTCGGTACGACGTCACCGCGGTCAGCACAAAGGTTATAGACGGCAAAAAGAAGTACGTCGCGCAGTTCAACATCGGTCGAGCGACGAATAAACGCCCGACAGAGTTTTCTGTGGATAAGGTTTGCCAAGACTTTGACGCGAACAAGTTCAACTTCACGAAAGCGGATCTCAAAGAGGTGCTCTTTTCTTTCACCAAGCTCGCTGGTGAGGCGGACGAAAACGTCAGTCGCTCTGTGTTTGAACCGTCAGCAGCCGTGGGTGAGAGCCCGACCGTGGTTCTGATCAATGTTTCGCCGATCGAGTACGGACACGTGCTGCTTTGTCCTCGCGTGACAGACATGCTTCCGCAGCAAATCAGCCCAGAAAATTTGCTTCCGGCGCTGTACATGGCGGCTGAATCGCGAAATCCGTACTTCCGCGTAGGATACAACTCCCTCGGAGCGTACGCGACGATCAATCATCTTCATTTTCAGGCGTACTATCTCATGGAAGCGTTTCCCATCGAGCGTGCGAACACGGTCGAAATCTTCCCGGGTACGCATGGCGACTGCACCGTATACCGCGTGAACGGTTACCCGGTGCGCTGCTTGTGCTTTGAAGTCGGCGATTCCTTCGAAGAGCTCGCCTCGCTCGTGGGTGGATGCGCCGTGAAGTTGCAAGGGGCGAACATTCCGTTTAACATTTTGATCGCCGATCACGGCGCGAGAGTGTTTTTGATCCCTCAGGTCTTTTCGATTCGCATCGCGAACAACAAAATTCCAGAGCACGTCATTCACACGGGCGTAAATCCGGCGGTGTTTGAAATATCTGGACATCTTCTCTACAAACAAGAATCGGACTACGATCAGTGCACCGAGACTAGTGCAGAGGAGCTTTTGGCGTGCGCATCGTTGACTGAAGAGCAGTTCGTTAAGCTCATCGACCACACAGTGGGCGATAAAAAATCAAACGAAGACGCCGTCGCGGCGTTGGCTTCTATTGTTGAGTCTGAGTTGTGAAGACGCAGACGTTACTTTGATTGCTCGGGCGAGTTGAACGTTCTCACGCGTCCAGCCGTATATCACCACCATCTGATTCTATTTTTTCATTGACAACATTGCACGTAGGCGCGTTGCCGCGGATTCCAGCGCGCTCGTCAGACGCCTTTTTGACGCACAGTTTTTTCGTTTGGTAGCGGATTAAACGTGTTTTGCTATATCATATATCATATATCAGTTATCTACTTGCGGTGCGCCGCGCCGATGGCGTCTTGCACACTCTTGAAACCGTCGCGCGCCAAGCACTCCTCGAGTTCTCGCTTGATTCTAGGTATCAAAGGCGGACCTTCGAAGGCAAACGCGGTGTACAACTGCACCAACGACGCGCCCGCGCGAATCTTTGCGTACGCGTCTTCGCCGCTGGCGATGCCGCCGCATCCCACCAAGGTGATTTTGCCGCCCGTGAGCTTGTACAGGTCGTGCAACACCTTAGTGCTCGGCTCCATGAGCGGTTTACCGCTCAGACCGCCCGCTTCGTCGCCGTGCGCGTGCGCTTTGATGGCGTCCGGTCGCGCGATGGTGGTGTTGCTCACGATGACTCCGTCGACCTTTTCGCTCTTCACCACGCTCGCGATATCCCTCAACGCGGCGTCGGTGAGATCGGGGGCGATTTTCACCAACACCGGCGTCTTCGCGGTGCCCGGATTTTTGTCGCGCGCGTCCAAAACCTTGCGCAGCAACCCGCTCAAATGCTTGCGACCTTGCAAGTTTCTCAAACCCGGCGTGTTCGGCGAGGAAATGTTCACGACGATGTAATCGCCGAATTCCCCGATATTCTCCACCCCCAAGACGTAATCATCCGCCGCGTTGTCTTCCGGAGTGAGCTTATTCTTCCCGAGATTTACGCCGAGCACCCCGCGCGGCTCCGCCGTCGCGTCGTCGCCCTCGGCGGCGACGGCGTCGCGCCGCCTCGCCAATCGCGTCCTCGCGCTCTCGTGTCCCTGGCTGTTGAACCCATACCGATTGATCACCGCCCCGTGTTCGCGCAGGCGGAACGCGCGCGGTTTCGGATTCCCCGGCTGCGGCTTCGGCGTCACGCTCCCGATCTCCACGAACCCGAATCCCACCCTCAGCAACGCCTCGAACGCCCTCGCGTCCTTATCGAATCCCGCCGCCAGACCGATCGGGTTCGAAAACGTCGTCCCGAGCGCCTCCACGCGCAGCGCCTCCCCGTCTCGCCGCCTTCGTCTCGGTCCCAGTCCCAGCGCGAGCGCCGCCACCGCGACGTCGTGCGCCGTCTCCGCGTCGAGCGCTCGCAGCGCCGGCGTCGCCGCGCCGTACGCCGCGAACTCCGCGTCCTCCGCCCAGTCTCCGTCCGCGAATCGCACCGCCGCCATCGCGCCGCAGACGCCGAGCGCGCCGGCCGCGAGCGTCGAGATTCCGCCTCGGCGCGCGCGCGGCGCCGTCGCGCAATCATCCGCCGCGCGCGACGCGAACGCGCGCGCGCCGTCGCTCGCGCCGCGATGGCGAACAGCGCGCAGCGCGATTTCGACGCCGCGACGCGCGGCGCGCCGACCGGCGTCCATGGCGACGCGACGCGCGACGGCGAGTGCGGCACATCGCGACGCGAACGCAGAGGTGCGACGGCGCGACGCGAACGCGCATCGCGAGGCGCGACGCGAACGCGATTCGCGAGAGGCGGTCGCGCGTCGCGACGTCGCGCCGCGTCCGCGCGCGACGCGGCGCGACGCGGCGCGACGCGCGAAAGATTATCCAAAGCGTCGACGTCGACGCGATGACGGCGGCGCGACGACGACGACGACGACGACGGGACGACGACGAGAGACGAGGACTGACGATGATGGATGCCGCGCTCCGAACGCGACGCGCAGGCGCGACGCGAACGAATAATCGAGATGTCGACGACGACGCGCGCGCTCGGGACGCGATCGGCGACGCTCGCGACGACGCGAGGACGCGCGGCGAGACGACGAGGCGGTGCGGTCAGAGCGGAGGGCGGCGACGCGAGCGCGTGGAAACCGATGGCGGTGACGAAACCGAACTTGGTGAATAATCTGGACGGGAAGACGACGCGAAACATCGATGGGAAGGTGTACACGATCGAGGCGAGAGGGGACGAAGTCGCGGTGACGGATAAATTCGGGGCGTCGTTCGAGACGCGAGTGAACAAGGCGGGCGTGATCGAGGCGGACATGTCGAAGAAGACGGGCGCGAGCGCTGGGGATGACGTGGATTTTGCGTCGTTGCAAATCACCGATTTCGTTGGATTTAACGCCAAGTATAAGATTCCGGAGGTGGTGAACGGACGCGCGGCGATGGTGGGCGCCGTCTTGGCGTTGCTGTCGAAAATCGGCGGCGGCGGCTCGGTGGCGCATCAAATGTTCACCGCCGGCGGCTTCAGTTCCATGCTCTTCATCATGGCTGCCGTTACCGCGGCGACGATCGCGCCCGCGGCGACCGGCGCGACGTCTCTTCGCGGCGCCATTCCGGACGAGAACGCCACGTTCCCGGACGAGCGCTTGCCCACGACGTGGACGGCGACCGCCGAGGGCGTCAACGGCAAGGTCGCCATGGTGATCCTCACCCTCGCGCTCATCACGGGCAACTAATCACGCGCGAGTAGGCCGCTCCGAGGCAAGCATTCATTTTTAATTTTCAAAGCGAGAAAATGACGTATTCGCGCCTTTGCCTAAACACGGGTGATGTGAATATTAAATTCGTGTGTCGGGAAACGGGAGCGCTTAGGACTGACGGTACCCTTGGCCGCCGTACTGCGCGTATTGCTGCGCGTACTGCGACTGCTGGGTGTAGTAGCCTTGTTGTTGCATCTGCTGCTCGGTGTATTGAGCCGCGCGACCGTTGTTCTGACGCGCGCCGTTTTGATCGGATCCGTCTTGGGTCTTGTATCCCGGCGGAGCGCCTTGCTTGGCGCCCGGCGCCGCGGCATACGCCGGGGGGTACGCGGGAGGGTAGGCTTGCTGCACCGCGTACGGGTACGCAGGTTGGTGCGGCATGGCGTAAGGGTAGGAGTACATGGGATGGCCATACGCGTTGGGCATGTTGGCGAACGCTTGTTGCGGCGCCGCGCTCGAGCCCGAAGTGGACTGCGTCTTGTCGCCGCCCGCTTGTTGGCTCTGCGCCGCGGCTTGTTGCTTGTAGTAATCCGCATACGCGTTGTTTTGATCAGCGGGTTGCGCCGATTGCTGGTAACCTTCGTAGCCAGTGTAGCCGCCCGCCATGGGCACCGCCGGAGGCATCATGTAGTTGCCGTAGGCGTTGGGCATCATACCGCCAAAGTACGCCGGGTACGCTGCTTGCTGCTCCGCGGCACCGCTCGTCGTCGTGCTGCCGTTGACGGCGTCCGGCAACTTGGAGGCCACACCAGAATTTCTGCTAGATTGCTTCTTGTTCGCTTGCGGCTGTTGCTGCTGCACGCCCCAGCCCGCCGCCGAGCCGTTGACGGCTGAGGACGAATCAAATCCAAAGCCAAAGTCACCGCCTGAGGTGGAGAAGTTGCCAAACTGAAGGCCAAGATCTTGCGCTTGCGCGCGATCGTTCGCTTGCGCTTGCTGCGGTCGCGGCACCGCAGCAGCCTGCGCGGCGGCGTCGAAACCAAAGCCAAAGCTCTCGGCGGATTGTTGCTGCGCCGCCGCGGGTCGTTGCTGTTGCTGCTGCGCGGGAGGTTGCGCCGCCACCGGCGCCGCCGCCGCGGGCGCGGGCGCACCCGGACCCGCCACCTTCTTGGCCCAGTTCATCGTCGCCTCGGCCGCGCTCGCCGGCGCCGCAGCTTGTTTGGGCGCCGGCTTGCCGCCTTGCGGGCGCGGCACCGCGCCACCCTTGGCGCCGCCGCGACCAGCTTGCGGCGCCGCCGACGGCGCCGGAGCCGCCACCGCGGGCTCACCACGAACTAAATCAGCGAGTGTTTTCCCACCAGGCCGAATCGGCGCGGGATTCGGCGCCGGTTCGAGCTTCGCCGGCGCCGCCGAGGGCGCCGCCGCCGCCGCGGGCGCCGCCGCGGCTCTCGCCGGCTTCCCTCCGCGCTCATCCCCGCGCTCACCCGCGCGCGGCGTCGGGAACTTCCCACCATTCTCAAACTTCCCATTTCTCCCCGGCTTACCATCGCGCCCTTGACCGTCGTACGCGCGTCCGTTCGTCCGTTCCCCGCCGAACTTTCCGCCTCGTCGTTCGCCGCCGTCTCTGTTATTATGTTGATTCCCAACCTTACCCCCCGCCCCGCTCTGCGCCCCGTTCGCCGGCTTCTTCTTCTGTTTCTTTCCGATCGTCTCAAACTTATCCACTGTCATCGCGCGCGCTCAGTCGTCGTCAGTCGTCCGCGTCGTTCGCGTCGTCGCGCGTCGTCCCCATCCCTCGAGTCGCGATTCGTCAGCCGCCAAACGCGGCGGGGCCGCGATCGCCCATCGTCCCATCGTCTACCGTCGCTCGCGCGTTCGCCGCGCCTCGCTCGCCCGTCCGCGCCGTCTCGTCGCACGCACTGTTTAACAACCGATCGATCGCGCGATCGACGTCGCCGCCGCACGCGTCGAGGACGTCGGCGCAGTCTCGCTCGGCGTGCCCGCTCATCTGCGCGAGCGCCTTCGCGGACGTCATCTTTCGCGGTCCGCGAGCGGTGCGACGCGCGCGGCGGGTTCGCGCGCGGGTGACGCGGCGCGTGGATTTTTTTCTCGGCGGCGCGAGCGAGTCGAGCGACGCGGGAGGCGGCGCGCGCGCGTGTGCGGCGGCGCGCGCGCGCGCGAGGGCGTGACGTCTTTCGCGGGGCGCTACAATACGGAACCATCCCTATGTACATCGCGGTGTCGATTTCGCGCGGGAAACTTTGGAATTTGGCTGGGTGGCTAGAGGGAGTTTGTTTTGTTTTAGGCGATCGTTTCAGGCGTCTCCGGGCGCGAGCGCGCGCATCGCGCACTCGTACGCGAAGAAACTGAGCGAACTCATCGGGATGGTTTTCACGGTCGTCGCGCGAAGGCCGGCGTAGAAACCGCGGAGACCGCGGTCGCGGAATAACGCGCGGGCGACGGCGAGAAAACCGCCGCGCTCGACGACCATTCGACGGGAGACGACGTCGAGGGGAAAGCTCACGGCTTGACCGCACGCGGCGCTGATCATGCCGAACGCGAGGCTCGGAGCGGCGGCGGCGGCGGCGGTGCGAGCGGCGGACTTGGCGCGACGGCTGCGACGAAGACGCGCGTCAGTCGGACGAAAAAGCGACGAGGCGAAAGAGGACGCACCCGTACCAATCGCGCATTAAATCGTAACTCCCGAACGTGATCGCGGCCTCGGGAACGACGGCTATCGCCGCCGGTAACGCGCCTCGGTACAGGCCCCGCGCGCCTTCGTCGCGAAAAATTTTACGCAACCCGCGTCCCAAGCCGAGCGTCGCCGCGCTCGGCCCGCCCGTCGCCTGTCGCACCAGCAACGAGTCGAGCGGGTACAACAGCGCGAGCGACGACAATCCCGCGACCGCGCCCGAGATCAGCGCGTCGCTCGCGCGCGCCGCGTTCGACGTCGACGTCCCCGCGGCGGCTCGAGCGCGCCGCAGCGCCTCCTTCACCGCGCCGAAGACCAAAAAGTTCAACCCTTTCGCGGGCGCGTGTCGCGCGACCGAGGCTTTGGTGCCGGCGAACAGCGCGGACGCGCCCTCGGTGCGATAGATGGCGCGCAGGGACGTGGATTCGTTGGAACCGCGACCCGTCATCACGCGCAGCCGTCGCACCTCCAACGGCTGCGTCGCGATCCGCGACACCGCGCCGGACGCGCATCCGGCGACGAAGCGCGCGGACGCGTTCGTCGTCGACGACGGCGCGTCGTCGCGCGAAGTCGACGACGGGGCGTCGACGACGCGCGAACGCGCCATGACGCGTCGAGCGAGTCGACGAGTGCGGGACGAGGCGCCGCGTCGACGGGAAACGACGAGAAACGAGGCGCCTAAATGCGTCGCGGTTAAAAGAACGCGCGTGACGACGCTCGAAATCGTCGCGGCTTCACTTCTTCGGACGCAAAGCGACCTCGAGCTCGGCGCCGTCCGGGCCGTCGACGACGCACTGACACGATAACCGCCAACTCTCCTTCAACTTTCCAGCGCTGAGCTTTCGCGCCTCGGGGTCGGTGCGCTCGCTCAGAAATTCGCCGCCTCGGAGAACGTCGACGCCGCACGTGCCGCAGTTGCCCATGCCGCCGCAGTTGAGCAATTTGTTCACGCCCGCGTACAGCTCGCGCTTCGCGTCCAACGCGACGGTTCGCAGCACCTCCGGTTTCTCCACCGTCGTCGTCACCGGCGCCGATTTACCGTCCTCGGAGATGAACGTCACCTTTACGGCCGCGCGCGGCGTCGGCGCGCGCGCGGTGGAGGACGCGCGCGCGCGCGTTCGGCGGTGCCGGAAAGCGTCGCAGTTTGAGCGGGGACACGCGCGCGCGACGCGCGCGGCGGTGAAGCCGGGCATGAGGGACGCGCGAGAGAGAGTCTTCGCGTTCGCGCGTCCGCGAGCGCGGCGTCGAGCGCGAGCGGGAGCGCGCGCTGAAGAGTGCGGTGGGAAAGCGGCGCGCGCGGTTTGCTGTTACAAGGCGAAGATTTCGACTCGCGATCGATCACGTGCGACCGCCGAATCGACGGTCGCGCTTGGCGTAGGCGTATAACGCCCGGCGCAGTTCTGCTTCGCCGAACTCGGGCCAAAACATTTGCGCAAAGTACAGTTCGGTGTACGCGAGGTCCCAGAGGAGAAAGTTGCTCAGGCGCTGCTCGCCGCTCGTGCGAATCAATAAATCCGGCGCCTGCGCGAAATCGATCTCGTTCGTCGCCGCGCGTGCGTCGTATGTCGATAAATGCGCGCTCAGTGCCGCTTCGTCGATGTCCTCGGCGCGCATCTCCCCGTCCGCAACCTTTTGCGCGAGCGTCTTGGCGGCTTGCACGATGTCCTGCCGACCGCCGTAACTCAACGCCACCACCAGACGCAACGAATCGTTATCCTTCGTCGCCTCCATCGCTCGCGTCACCGCACTGCGCACGCCCTCGTTCACTTTACTCAAATCCCCGATGACTTCCACGCGCACGCCTTCCTTGACGAGCAACGGCAACTCCTCTCGCATCGCCGTCTCCACGAGCGCCATGAGCTCTTCAATTTCCGCTTGGTTCCGCCCCCAGTTCTCCTGACTGAACGCAAACACCGTCAGTGTGCTTATGCCCCAAGCCACGCAGCATTTCACCACCCCCCGCAGCGCGTTCACGCCGCGTTCGTGTCCAATCGTCCGCGGCAATCGCCGCCGTTCCGCCCACCGCGAGTTCCCATCCATGATGATCGCCACGTGTCTCGGCACCTGATCCCTCGCCAAGTCCCGCAGCGCGCTCGGTTTACTGTCCCATCTCGACACCGCCCCTCGCGGCAGGTTCAGAATCCCGGGAAATCCGAGCAAACCGGGGAATCGTCCTCCCGGCGTCGCGTTCGCCGTCGTCGCCGTCCCGTTCGCCGCGCGTCGGCCCTCGACGCCGTCGTCCTCGTCGCTCGACGCCTCATCCGCGGTCGACGCCGCGATCGCATCGTTCGCGGGCGCGCCGTCGGCGTCGTCTCGCCACGACGACGCCCGCGCGCGCGAAGAGAAGGCGCGAAACGAATTCGTTGGATGAATTCGCGGTCGATCGCACGGTCGCCGCGCCGCGCGACGCGCGCGCGGCGCGGTTCGCGGCGCGCTCGACGCGCTCGCGCGCGCGCGCATCGACGCCGGCGACGACGGCGGCGGGACGCGACGCGCGGGAGTCTCGCAGTGCGGACGGCGTCGGCGCGGCGCGTCGACGACGAGCGAGCGCGCGCGAGCGCGGAATCGACGACGACGCGCGACGAACGAGCGTCGAGATGTGAAGATGATGACGATTCACGCGCGATCGAATAGGATTAAGTGCTCGGTGCGAGCCTGGTTGTACACCCTGCCCTCCTCCGTGGTGGTCGTGAGCTTCATCGTGCAGCCGGCGACTTCGCGCAGGGCGAATTTGGCGGCGGCGGCGACGATGGAGGCGCGAGTGTCGATGTTTGCGCCGTCGCCGACCATGATCGCGGCGCGACCGCGAGGGGTGAGCGAATCGGCGACGACGGCGAGCCATTCCTCTTGTTCGCGCTGCCAGACGTCCTTGAAGGCGTAAGGATCGGAACGGAGCGCGCGACGAGAACCTATTTCGCCCTCCGTCCAACCGGCGGGCCAATTTCTGTCTCCCGGAACGACGGTGTTGACGTACGAGGACGTCGGACCGGATCGCGCCGCGAACGACGCGGATGATGGCACGACCGCACCGCTCCCAGCGCGCACCTTGCGCGCGAACGACAAGTAATCGTACACCGCCGGGTACGGACACGACGTCAACACGGCGTCGACTTTGTCCTCCGCCGAAAGCTTGAATTTCCTGACGTCGACGTTGTGAATCGACGCGGGCGGCGCGGGCGCACCCGCATGTTTCGCACATTCCTCTCGAAACTGCTCCAAACGATTCGCGTATTCCTCGACAGTTTTAAGAAACGTCTCCGCGTTGACGCGCGAGGCGTCGTCGCCGCCGCCGCCGCGTTTTCCCTTACTCTTACCCTTATGCCGACGCTTGTTTTGAGACTTTTGCGTCCTTTGCAGCGCGACTGACATGCAAAACCACAACCCCTCGGCGACGCGCGGCGCACCGACGAACGCATCGCTCGCCAAGTATTCCCTCAACGCGTCCCGAACCGCCCGCCAAGATCTCGGGACGTCGCTCGCGTCCTCGTCGTTCGCTCCGTCTTTCTCCTCCCTCGTCCCCGCTCGATCCGTCACCGTCCGCGCGCTTTCGAGCATCACTTCCACCTCCTCCTCGCTCGCGCGCCAATTTCTATTCGCGCTCACGAAGCACGCCAACGGCGACACGTCCGCGCCGACGGCGCGCCACCCGAGCGTCTGCGCGCACACCAGCGTCGTCCCTCCACCCGCGAACGGATCCAGCACGCTCCGCGTCTCCGTCGCCTCGAAGCACTCTCGCATTATCAAATCGCACGCCGCGGGCTGCATGCCCGCCAGAATCTCCCCGAATCCGTGCGTGCACCGCGCGAACCCGCTCGGCGCGCTCGCGTAGCCGTGCGTCCACTGCACGCGCATCGCCCGCAGGCACGACTCCGCGAGCGCGGCGTCGCCGAACGCGCGCTCGGTGAAGACATCGCTCGGCGTCGACGCGCGCTCGAGGTACTCGAGCTCGCGCTCGCGCGCGGCGTCGCTCGAGCGCGCGGCGGCGGTTCGAGTCCCGACGCCGCGTCGCGCGCGTCGCGCCGCGCTCGAGCGACGCGACGCGTCGCGCGCCTCGCGACGCGTCGAGATCACCGCGCGCGAGGTCGCGCGCGCGACGCGCGCCATCGGGCGCGTCGCGAGGCGGCGCGAAGTGCCGACCGCCGGCGCCGTCACTTTTCGTCACTTTTCCGCGCGGTTTTCGGCGGCATGCGCCGTCGCGGCGCGTCGACGGCGGCGCGCGGCGCCGCGGTCGGGTTCATCGGAATGGGCATCATGGGCGCCGCGATGTCGCGCGCGCTCGCGCGCGCGGGCGCGCGCGTGGTGGCGTGGAATCGGTCGCGGGACAAGGCGGAGGCGACGCGCGCGGCGTTCGAGCGCGACGACGCCGAGGCGATGCGCGCGAACGGAGGGGCGATCGACGTCGTGGACGCCGTGGCGGACGTCGCGGCGCGGTGCGAGGTGACGTTCGCGATGCTGGCGGATCCGCGAGCGGCGCTGGAGGTGGCGAGGGCGTACGCGGCGGCGAGCGGGACGCGGGACGGAGACGCGAGGACGTACGTCGATTGTTCCACCGTCGACGGCGCGTGCGGAGAGGCGACGCGAGAGATTTTGGGAGAAAACGTGCGGTTCTTAGCCGCGCCGGTGTCTGGGGGGTGGCGCGACGCGGCGAAAGGGGAGCTTTTGTTCCTGGGAGGCGGCGACGCGCGGGCGTACGAAGACGGCGCGCGGTTCATGGACGTCATGGGCGCGAAGCGTTGGCTCGTCGGTGACAGCCCGACGCACGCGGCGAGGGCGAAATTGATGTTGCAAATCATGATGGGGAACGTCGTCGGCGCGCTCGGGGAGATGCACGCGCTGAGCGAACGCGCGGGGTTGGACTCGAACGCTATTTTGGAAATGCTGTCGCACAGCGCGATGGGATCGCCGCTCACGACGGCCAAGGGTAAGCTCATGGCCGATCGGAACTTTGCCCCGAATTTCCAGGTGTATCTACAACAGAAAGACCTACGTCTGGCGTTGAACTTGGCGGATGAGCTTGATTTCGCCGCGCCGATCACGGCGGCGACGAACGCGCAATATCTCAAGGCGAAATCGCTCGGGCACGCCAACAGCGATTTCGCCGCCGTCGCCGCGGCGTACACGGGCGAAAAGCCCGATTCGAGTTGACGCGTGTAAAGCGCGAAAGAAGCCGAAAGCACGCGATGGACGCGCTGTCGTCGTCACCATTAATCCCCACGAGTTGTATTGCGAACGATTTGATTGACGCTCGTCGCTCGTCGCTCGCCGCTCGCCGCCGCCGCCTCAGACGACGCCGCGTCCGGCATGCCGCCCACCGCGCGCGAGTGGCGCCACTTCACCGCATCCAGCGACGGCACGCGCATCGAATGTCTCATCACCGATTTCCCGCGCGCCGAGGACGAGAAGCGCGCGCGCGAGGACTGGTTTATTCTCGTCCACGCCCATCCAAAGCTCGGTGGTTGTCGACAGATGATGCTCCCGCTCGCGCGTTCTCTCGCCGCTCGCGGGCACGGCTCGGTGTGCGTCGCGCTGCGCGGTACTTCTGAGTCCCTGGGCTCGAGCACGTGGCGAGGGAGCGAGGCGGAGGGAGAGGACGTGCTCGCGGCGTGCGCGCTCGCGGCGAACGGGACGCTCGCGGGCGCGAACGCGAACGCGCGATGTCATTTGGTCGGATATTCGTACGGTGGGACGATATGCGGGTACGCGCTGAAGAGGAAACATCCGAACGTGGCGTCGTACATCGCGATCGGGTACCCGCGAGGGTCGTACGGGTGTGGATTGTACGGAGTCGGGGCGAAGTGGTTGATGCGAGACCACTTCGACGCGCTCGCGGAGAGCGAGACGCCGAAATTGTTCATTCATCCCGAACGCGACGAGTTTACGACGGTGAAGACGATGGAAACGCTCGTAGAGGAGAAGCTCGAGCGTGGAGTGAGGGAACTGCGAGTGTTAAAGGGGGCGGATCACTTTTCCGCCGCGACGGACGCGCGCGTCGTCGAGCAGACGGTGGATTGGATCTTAGAGTTTGTGGCGCGTTGTGCGCGACGGGAGGATTCTTCTTAGAAATAGACATAGCATTTCAATAGTCAAGAGTTAGCAAGGCATCTATATATAAGGTACAGTAGCTCTACTTGGCGACGAGGATAACGCTCGCGCGCGGCGCGACGTTATATCGCGACTCGACGCCGAATTTGCCCTCCGCGATGAAGTCTTCGGGCGATGGCAAGTTTGTGTCCACGACTCTCGCCCAACGCTTACCGTGAGGTGGCGCAGGTAGCGCGGCGTCGACGTAGAATTCGTGCGCGTTGAAGGCGATGTATGTATCGCCGAAACCTTGCCCGCGGTCGTGCAACGTAAACGCCAAAAACTTTGACGACGGATCGTCCCATCGATCTTCGTGCCACGTGACGTCATCGTCGTTCAAGAAGTCTTCGCGACCGAGCAAAGGGTTCGCAAGTCGGAACTTGATCATCTCGGACGAAAATCGGAAGTAGTGCGCTTTTTGCTTTTCGAGTTCGTTCCACTGAAAGTTGTTCAACTTGTCGTCGTGGCCGTACGTGTTATTATTCCCGTACCGTGTGTGACCGTACTCATCGCCCATCACCATCATGGGCGTCCCTTGAGAGATCATCAGCGCCACTTGAAAGTTTTTCATCTGACGCCAGCGAAGTCCTCGCACCGCCTTGTCGCCAGTTTCGCCCTCGTGTCCGCAGTTCCAAGACAAGTTGTCGTTCGAGCCGTCGTTGTTTGATTCCCCGTTTGCCATGTTGTGCTTACCGTTGTAGCTGACCAGATCGTGAAGCGTGAACCCATCGTGCGCGGTGATAAAGTTGACCGAGTGGTATGGCTTGCGTTTGTTCGTGTGGTACATGTCGGCAGAGCCGCTGATGCGTCTCGCAAAGTCGCTCTTGACGCCCTCGTCGCCCTTTATGAAGCGCCGCAACACGTCGCGATAGGCGCCGTTCCATTCAGACCAGCGGTCCCAGTTGGGGAAACTACCGACTTGGTACAGTCCGCCGCAATCCCAAGGCTCGGCGATGAGCTTGACGTGCGAAAGTTCGGGATCCTTCGCGATGGCTCGAATCACCGGAGGCGAGTTCATGGGATGTCCCTTCTCGTCCCGGCACAGCGCGCTGGCGAGATCGAAACGGAAGCCGTCGACGTGATATTCTCGCACCCAGTGTTTCAGCGAATCGACGATGAACTTGGAAACGTACGGATGGTTCGCATTCAGCGTGTTGCCGCACCCCGTAAAGTTTAACATTTGCACGTACTTTGACGTGTCCGTCATGTAATACGTCTTGTTGTCGATTCCACGCATAGAACACAGGTTCGGCAACTCGTCGTTCATCTCTCCCGTGTGATTGTACACGACGTCGAGAATGACTTGGATCCCGGCCGCGTGTAACGCTTTCACCATCTCCTTGAACTCTCGAGACGCTCGCGCCGCGGACGCGCCCTTTGTGCCGAACCGCGACATCGGCGCGAAGAAACTCATCGTACTGTAACCCCACGTGTTTATCATGTGATCGCGCGGGTTCGGAATGCGTTGAAACTCCATCTCGTCGTATTCGAACACCGGCAAGAGCTCGACGACGTTGACGCCGAGCGCTTTCAAGTGATCCACCCTGGCGGCGACGCCCGCGTACGAACCTCTCGTCTTCTCATCCAACCCCGAGCTCGCATCCGCGGTGAACGCGCGCACCGTCATTTCATAAACGATCATATCTTTCTCTTCAATCTTCGGCGATTCCACGCCCGCCCAATCGAACGGCTCGGATTCGAAATCGTACCCGCTCAACATGTCGGGATCGTTGACGTCGCCGTGCGTCGCGTGTTTCGGCCCTTCCCCGAAAACCTTCCTTCGCGCCTCCACGAGCGGCGCGTACGGATCCATCATCACCCGATCCTCGTACCATCGCGCGCCCGTCTCCCACCCCCCCGCGCCCTTGCATCGATACCCGTACCTCGCCCCTCGTCTCGGCGCCCCGCGCTCGACGCGCGCGTGCCACACGTTCCCCGTCCTCGTCATCGGCACCTCCCACCGCGGCGTCGCCTCGCTCCAATCATCGCTCTCATCGTACACGCACAGGCTCACCTCGCTCGCGCTCTCGCTGTACGTCGCGAAGTTTATCCCTCCCGACGTCGTCGCCGTCGGTCCCAGCGGCGCCGGTTCGCCGCTCGAAATCTCCAATCCATCCGTCCTCGTCCCTCTCGCCGTCGCCGTCGCCCTCGCGCGCGCGCCGTCCGGTCTCGACGCGCGCGCGCCGCCCATCGCGCGTCGCGCGTCGCGCGCGCGCGTCGTCGCGCGCCGTCGTCGCGCGCGCGATGCCGTCCCGACGCGATTCAAATCGCTTCGCGCGTCGCGCGCGCCGCCGTCGCGCGTCGCGCGCGCCGCGCCGGGGCGCATGCGTTCGCGCCGCGCCGCGCGTCGCGCGCGCGACGATCGCGCGGCGCGCGTCGACGTGCGCGGACGACGACGACGACGACCGCGGCGTCAAAAAGCGACGCGGGATGGCGGACGCGACGACGACGGCGACGACGGCGACGGCGACGGCGGGCGCGAGCGCGGGCGTGCCCGGGGCCAAGGTGCGCGCGACGGCGCGACGCGCGCGCGAGGAAAACCGACGACGCGACGCGCGCGATCGCGTTGACTCGCGGGACGAACGTCCGGTCGACGTCGAAACGACGAACGACGACGACGCGCGCGCGCGAGCGCGCGAGAGACTGACGAACGACGCGTCGGACGCATACGCGATAGTTCATCGAGGACGTCGCGGCGCACGTGGGCGAGCGCGCGATCGATGAGGTCATGGAGGAGATGCGCGCGCGGTACGGACGATACAAACGCCTCGAGGCGGAGCTGCAGCAGGCGCGGATACGACTCTCGACGCAGCTGCCGGACGTGCGGCGATCGCTCGAGGCCGTGGAGACGCTGTGTGAGAAGCGCGATCGCGGCGACGCGAGCGGGACGACGGTGAAGTATCAGTTGACCGAGGCGACGTTCGCGGAGGCGACGGTGGAGACGCCGGAGAGCGCGTACCTGTGGCTCGGGGCGAACGTGATGCTGGAGTACACGCTGGACGAGGCGAAGGAACTGTTGGAGACGAACGTGACGGCGTGCGAGAGCGGGCTGGAGGCGAACGCGAGGGATTTGGCGGTTTTGAAGGACAACGCGACAATCATGGAGGTGAACATGGCGCGCGTGTATAATTTCGACGTCAAGCGCCAGCGCGAGCGCGAGGCGGCGGCGGCGAAGTGAGCGTCGCGTCGACCGCTCGAACCGCAACACGGATTAGGACGCTTAGAATGAATGAGAGAGCGATTCGCGCCCACCGCGCCGCGCCCGCCGCGTCTCCCGCACGCCTCGCCGCGCCCGCCGCGCCGTCCCGCACACCTCGTCGCGCATGCGCGCCGTCGCGCGCGCGCCCGCCGCCCTCGTCGCGCGCGAGCGACGCGCGACGATTCGTTCGAACCGCGCGCGTCGCGACGCGCGCGTCGACGCGACGAATGGGAGAGAAAACGCGACGTCATCGCCCATCACCCGACGCGGCATCATCAACGCCGCGTCGCTCGCCCTGGCCGCGCCGCTCGCGATCGACGCCGCGCACGACCTCGGTTTCATCACCGGTGACGAGGATTTACCCGCGGATTTACCCGCGGTCGGCGCGAACGAGGCCGTGGCCGTGTTCGCGGGAGGATGCTTTTGGTGCATGACGGCGCCGTTCGAGACGCTCGACGGCGTGCGCGCGGTGACGAGCGGGTTCATCGGTGGCGACGTGGCGCGTCCTCGATATCGCGACGTGGGATCGGGAAAGACTGGTCACGTCGAAAGCGTGAGAGTGGTGTACGACGCGGCGAAGACGAGTTATGAAAAGTTGTTGAGCGTTTACTGGCGTCAAATAGACGCGACGAGAGACGACGGGCAGTTCGTGGACGCGGGCAAACAATATCGCCCGGTTATCTGGGCGATGGACGACGCGCAGAAGCGGGCGGCGGAGAAGTCAAAGGAAGAGCTCGAACGGGCGAACGTGTTCGGGGCGCCGATTAAAGTTGAAGTCGTGGACGCGAGCGGGATGACTTTTTGGCCGGCGGAGCGATACCATCAAGATTATTATTTGAAGAACCCGAATAGATATCGGTTCTATCGCGCGGTGTCCGGGCGAGACGAGTACATCGCATCGGTTTGGGGCATCGAGCGGTCGTCGTGAGTGAGTGTTTGCGGGTCAATCGCTCGATGTCCGAACGCGGGCGTCGCGCGGTTTGGAGGACGCGCGTGAGATCCTCAGAAGTTAGTTAATGTGAGTAGTTTTATCGTTGTAGTCGTTATGTGCCGGAATCGCTGACGGATGATCGATCAGAAAGCGAGGCGAACGAAGAGCGCGGGTGAGGGAGACGACTCGAAGGCGCGTAAAGGGAACCACGAAGTGCACATACGTATGTGGTTCAATAACACGCCAAAGTCATCTCTCGTATCATCTCGCGCGTTCGTTCGCTACTAAACAATGTGATCCGATCGGGTTCTCCGCCTTCCGATTTCCAGCTGTAAATCAATTCGTTCGCCCGTTATTTATTTAATACGGTCTCGATCCGAATGGGTTTCCGCCGCCACTGCCGCCGCCACCAGCCCAGCCGCCGCCGCCGCCGCCGCCGTAGCCGCCGCCACCGCCGCCGCCGTAGCCGCCGCCTCGTTGCGGGCCACCGTAGCCGCCGCCTCCCCCGTAGCCGCCACCACCACCGCCGTAGCCGCCGCCGCCGCCGCCGTAGCCGCCGCCGCCGCCGCCGTAGCCGCCGCCGCCGCCGCCGTAGCCGCCGCCGCCGCCGCCGTAGCCACCGCCGCCGCCGCCGCCGCGACGACCACCACCACCGCGACGACCGCCCTTGGGGCGACCGAACCCGGCAGAACGCGCCATCTCTTCAATTTCCGGCGACACGATTTGGTTCGCGTCGCGAAGAATGGGGATGAGCTTGCGAGCCATGTTGCCTTCGCCGCCGTCGATGAACGAGAACGCCCAGCCCTTTTTGCCGGCGCGACCAGTACGACCGATACGGTGGACATAGTCTTCGATTTGGTTGGGGAAATCGTAATTAATGACCAAGTTGCAGTCCTTGACGTCCAACCCACGCGCGGCGACATCAGTGGCGACGAGCACGGGCGTTCGACCTTGGCGAAACTGGTTCAAGATCCAGTCGCGCTCGCGCTGTTCCTTGTCGCCGTGAATGATCCCGGCCAAGTTACCGACGGATCGACCGAGTTGGTCGCACATACGCTTGGTGGAGCAGAAAACGAGCGCCTTGAGAGGATCGCAACCTTCGGGCGGGTTATTTAAAATCTCCATCAGGCGCTTCTCCTTCTCGAACCCGGAGCAAACTTCGATGGTTTGCGTGATGTCCTTGTTCGCGACGAGCTGGTCGGTGTCGCCGATGTTGACTTGAATCGGGTTGGTCAAGATGGCGGTCGCGACGCGAATCACCGCCTTGGGCCACGTCGCGGTGAAAAACAGCGTTTGGCGGTCCACCGGGACGTGTTGAAGAATCTTGCGAATTTGCGGCTCGAAACCCATGTCGAGCATGCGATCAGCCTCGTCGAGCACGACGTACGTCGCGGAAGACATGTCCACCATGCGGCTTTCCAACAAATCGTTCAAGCGACCCGGGGTGGCGATGCAGATTTGCGGACGGTTGCGCAACTGCTGCAGCTGACGCCCCTTGGGCGCGCCCCCGTACAAGCACACCGACCCGACGCCGCACGAAGAGCCAAACTTCATGCATTCCTCTTGAATTTGCGTCGCGAGTTCGCGCGTCGGCGCGAGCGCCAACATCATCGGCCCTCGCGCGTTGCGCCCATTACCGCGTTCGGCGATGTGCATCAAACCCGGGAACAAGAACGCCACCGTCTTCCCGCTCCCCGTCTTCGCCACGGAGATCATATCGTACCCTTGCAACGCGATCGGCCACGACTGCGATTGAATCGCCGTCGGCTCGGTGTATCCCGCGCGCTTCACCGCGTCCAACAACGGCTTCGGCCACGGTCCCGCGTCAAAGTTCATCATCGGATCGGGCACCGTCAGCCCCGGCGGCGCTCGCACGCTAATCTCGTGCCTCTTTCGAAAATCATTCCCACTCTCCGTCGCGCCGTACCCCAAATCCTTCAGCTCCAGTCCTTTCCCTCGACTGTACGCGTCAGGCGGCGGCGCGTTGTACTCCTCCGCACCGTACGAATCATCCGCGCCCAAGTGCGTGAACGACGCCCCGGAGTGCCCGAGATATCCAAACTTATTCTCCGCCTTCGTCGTCTCCGTCGGGCGATCGTACGTCGTCACGTTCGTCGCCATGTGCCAATAATACACCTTCCCCTCCGCGTGCACCTCCTGCCATCCCGCGGGCAATCCCACGGACGACACCGTTCCCTGCACCATCGCGTCTCGTCCAGAGTCAAAGATTTAAGATTTCGATTTCGCGCGTCGATTTCGCGCGTCCTCGCGCGTTCGTCGCGGGTTCGCCCCCCTCCGAGTCGCTCGAGGCGTCGCTCGCGGCGTCGCTCGCGCTCGAGCGTCGAGTGCGCGCGTGCGCGACGTCGCGCGCGCGAATGTGACGCCACGATCACATTCGCGCTGACGGCGCGACGCCGCCGCCCTGTGTTGACTCCGCGATCGTCTCGACATGGGGTTTCGTGACTTTGTATGCGCGTTTTCGTGCGTACGGAACGTGGTTTTAAGAGTATGTGTCCGACCGACCGCGTTGCCAGCTGTCCGAAACGGTCGGTCGGTCGTTTTCGGCGCGCCGCGTCGGCGCGCGGCACAGCGCGACGACGGCGACGCGCGCGAGACGCGCGAGCGAACGGACGGGAAAAGTATAATCATGCCCGCGCGCGAGATGGCGGTGAAACGCCCGACGTACGCGAAAGATGGACTGAAGTCGATCAACGCGCGAGGGTGCATCATCGAATTCGTGGCCACCATGACGTACGTGGCGCTGTGCGTGCCGGTGCAGATGATGTACGGGAACGGGTTCACGACGGCGGTGACGTACGGGGTGGTCGTGACGCTGCTGACGTACGCGTTCCGAAAGGAAACGGTGGCGCAGATGAACCCGAGCGTGTCGGTGACGTTTATGGCCACCGGGAAAATCACGGTGGAGCAAATGATCGGGAACATCGTGTCTCAGATCGCCGGTGCGCTCATCGGGGTGTGTTGGACGTGCGTTTGGGTCGCGGGCGGTAACGATCCCACCGGATACGTCGGCGCCACCTTGGGGTACTGGGGGCAGGCGAACGCCGGACGCGTCTTCTTCTGCGAAACCGTCGCGAACTGGCTGTTCCTCGTGACCATCGTGCAAGCCACGCACCCTTCGCTGAAGCAGAGCGCGTTCTTCTCTTCAATCTTCATCGGTTTTGCATATTATGTGTGCTTGCTGTTCACTGGCTCCGTCAGCGGTGGCATGATTAACGCCGCGAGGAGTTTCGCCTCCGCGTGCGCGGGTTCCATTCGCATCAAGGGTCGCGCCGCACCCGGCGCAGTCGTCTCCACGAAGATTCTCTGGGACCGTCACTGGATTGCCTGGGTCGCTCCTATGGCTGGCGGCGCCGCCGCGATCGTCGTTGACTTTTTCATGACCGGGTTCCCGGAGAAGAAGAACACCGAAGCGCCCCACTGGCTCGACGCGACAGTTTAAGGATCGCCCCGGGCGCAGCGCTGCCGCGTTTTATATATCGCGTTTCATATATCGCGTTTTCATGTTTAATAATTATACGTAATACTATCGCGTCGACGATCGTGCGTGCGCGGTCCAAACAAGGGAAACGTGCGCGAAGAATGTTTTGCAACTCGCGGGCAGAGCTAGTGAATCGCGGGCGGTGGTTCTTCGACGTTCGCGTCTGCGACGAGCGCGAAGACGGTGGGAGCGATGAAAATGCCACCAGCGAGTTCGCCCGCGGTCAGGGAGGCGTAGGTGCCCCAGCTGACGACGCGCGGTCCCGCGCCGCGCGGGCGACAAAAGGTGAAGGCGGCGCACGCGGCGGCGCCGCCGACGAGCACCGAGCCAGCTTTGCACGCCGCTCGAAGCAACGCGCGCCGCCACGCCCGAGATATCGCGCGAGACGACGCTTTAGACGATCGACGACGCAACCAGCGAGCCTCGTACGACGCTAAGGTGACGTCGACGACGAATTCTCCCGAAACGTTGATGGCGTTGGCGAGCGTCACCGTGCGAAACATATTCCCAGCCTGCGCGAATTTCCCCAACCCGCGCTCCCAACTCACCCTCTGCGCCTTTCGTCTCGCGCTGTACCTTATATCTTTACACAATTTTGCGCTCAAGCGCTTGCTCGATCGTCCGACGACGAGATATTCCAAAATCCGTCTCGTCGCCGCCACCACCGAATCGCGCTTAAACGCCCACCACGCCGCCCTCGTCGGCTCGATGTAATCAAACTCCGGCAGCTCGCTCGGCTCGCCCGTTTCAGTTTCCTTAGTAATCCTCGCGTCAACCTCGTTCAACCACTCCTGTACCGGCCTCTGAAACGCCACGACAGCGCATCGAACCGCCCGCCACGCGCACGCGCTCGCCGTCAGCGTCGACCCGATCGTCTTCCTCTCGATCGCGTACTCCTTCAGCGCCTCGTCCGGGTACGCGTCCGTCAAAAACGAACACTGCACTTCACTCGCGACGACGGCGAGCCGCGATTCGCGCGCCAGCGCGCGCAGCGCGTCCCATGCGTCCATTTTATGCGTCACCAGCGCCCCATCGCTCGGGCTCAAACGCACGGGAAACGCCGCTTGAGCGTCGCAGCGCGCGCGCGTCGGCGTCAACAGCGTCGCCGAGGCGTTTATCGCATCGCGCGCGACGTTCACGACGCCCATGACGCGCGCGCGCGCCCGCGTTCGACGCGAACGCGCGTCGCAAAATGCGTGCGTCTTCGTCCTCTGACGAGACGTCGCGGAAGAATTCCAACTTTATCCGCACTTCCCGCGTGCGCGCGCGCGATGCGGTGCGCGTGCGCGCCGTCGACGAGCGGACGCGCGCGCGTGACGCGCGCGCGCGTCGCGACGCGCGCGAAACCGTCGCGGAGGACGGCGCGCGCGACGCGCGAACGTCGACTTGGGCGCGGAAGCGAAACGACGGCGCGCGCGATTGACGACGCGCGACGCGACGTCTCGGACGTGGACGCGGCGAGAGACGTCGTGGGTGGTTCGTTTGAAGTCGTCAAGGCGTCGGAAGCGCGAACGAAGAAAGAGGCGCGGAGAGCGTTCACGAAATTCTTACTCGAGCGGGACGGAGGCGCGGCGCCGAGCGCGGCGGCGACGTTGGCGCACGCGCGAGGGTTGGCGGAGGCGAGAAACGCGCGATTGAGCGATGTGATATGGGCGCCCGCGCTGTGGGCGAGCGTTGCGCGCGTTTGGTCGGCGGAAGATTTGCGGAAGACGCTCGTGGCGCTCGAGGGGAGTGGGGCGGTAGATTTGACGCGACGGCTGGCGAGACGACGGGACGCGCGAGGATGCGAGATTATTTATAAGGAATGCATCGCGCGAGGGTACGACGATGGTGGTGGGGAGGTAACGGTAGAGATGGCAAAGGTATTGGCGTGGACACCGGGGCGCAAGAATGATGCGGAGAGACTCTGGGGGGAGATTTTTGAACGCGCGCGGGGCGACGCAAAGAGGCGATGCGAGGCGCACTGCGCGTTGTTAGAAGCGCGGTGTTTGCGACCGACGGCGGTGCATGAATTCTTACGAGCGTACGATGCATTTCGAGACGAATTCCGCAACGACGAGGGATGGAAGAGTCGATGGATGACGCCCATGGTGCAACGCGCGTACACGGCGGCGTGTCGGCTGTGCAACGACTCGCACGACGAGCGACTGGCGAGGCGAGTGACGTACGATTTATTACGTGACCACAAGCAAATGAAAGCGGCGAATAATTTCGCACTTGCGACGGAGTATTGCGTGAGTTCGCTACTTTCTGCAGCAACGCCGAGCTCGGCGCACGCGGCGGCTGAACTGTTTGAGGTTGCCCTCGAAGACGGCGTGAAATTCGGCGGCACCGCTTGGTCGTACGCGGTAAGCATGTACGCGGGAATGAACAAGGCGGACGAGGCAATCGCGCTATTGGACCGTTTAGAAACTTTGGATTTCATGCAATCCGGTTCTCTCGGCGCTTTGGCTTTCGCCGCCGCGTTTTCTGGCAAGAAGTCTGCCTCGTCCTCGGATGCGGTGATGAAATTGGAGCGCCGCGCAAACGATTTGAAGATGGTCGAAGCGCGCAACGCGAAGGAGCGCGCTAAAGTGGAACGCGCTTACGCGCAGGTGATGCATATGCTAAACAAGCAAGAGCGATTTAAGCTCGCACTTCGCATGTTCACTCGCATGCAATCCTCAGGCGTTCGCCCGCTCGGCGCGCAGACGTACATCAACTTGTACGACGCGCTGAGTGAAACACCCGCAGATGACGCACTTTCTAAGAGTAAACGCAGAGACAATTTGCATCGCGTCATGCAAACGGTAAAAACACACTTGAAGAGCTTAGAGGCGCTCATGGTTGGTATTGAATTGGCGTCGCATGCCGGCGTCGCAGACGTCTGCGAGGATATTCAAGACCGTCTACGTTGGAACGGGCACTTACAAAGCGACAGCGTTCGATCGAGGGTGTGGCAGTGTATGATGATCGTGCGATACAAAACATACGACAGACAAGGAACAATGCAGCTCTACGAAGAGTGGCTGCGTTCGGGTGAGGAAAAAATCGCCGTCGGTGATGACTTTTGGTTTTATCTCATCAAGTCGTATTGCGACGATCCCGTCAACGTGGACGTCGCGGCGCTCCTGCTAGAGGACGCCATTCGTGAGAACGCCATGGTGAGGCGTAAAACGGTCCCAGTACGGACGTTCAATATTGTTATTCAAGCGTGCGCGCAAGATCGACGCCCAGCGCTCGCGCTGACCGTCATCGATCGTATGCGCGCCGCCGGCGTCAATCCCACAGACGTGACGTATTTAGCCGCCCTACGCGCGTGCGCGTCGGCGGCAAAAATAGACCGTCGACGGGATGAAAAGGCTGAAAATGACTCCGAAGAGTCGCTCGTGAGGGTAGCGCGGACGTTGATTGTGACCGCGTGCACAGAAGGAATTCAGCCGACGAGCAAGATGTGGAGCGCGGCGCTACACGTCTGCGCTCTGTGCGGCGATGTCGCCGCGGCGACGGAAATCTTTGCGGACATGCGCGCTAGTGGATCTGCGCCAAACGTGCACAGTTGTACCGCGCTTATGCGTGCGTACGCTAGCGTGCGAGACTTGAGCGGTGCGATTGACGCGTACTGGACCATGAGAAACGAATTCGACGTCGCGCCGGATTCAAGCACGCTACAAACGATGCTCGAAGTCGTCCGCGCCGCCGGGCACAACAAATCCCGAGGAACTAGTGACGTCATATCGCGAGTGCAAGAAGTGTACGCCGACATGCGCGCGCTCAACGTCCGTCCGAACAACGCCGTCTTATCCCTGCTCACGGAATCCGTCGTGGAGGACGTCTTGGCGCTTGGCTCGCCGAATTCAGCCATCGACGTCAAGCGTCTCACCTTGGCCATCGATGGCTGCGTCAGCGTGGAATCCGAGATCACGCAAACTTGGGACGATATCGCATCGATGAATCTCAAGGAGTACTCCGTCGCCGAGGCACGGGTCGCGTTTTTGGGTCTATTGCAGACGCTTCGCGATCGCCGCGCCGCTCGATTGCGCGTCGGCGACGTCCGCGTCGGTGTTGGTCGCGGTAAAATTCGTGATTCCATCGAAACCTTGGCCAGGGACGTAAGTTTGATGTTGTCTTACGCCGAAGACGACGATGGTGTCGTGGTGTTGACGTCCGCGGCGATCGAGCACTGGTTCGCCAAGCCGTAGCGTCGAATCGGCGCCGATTCGACGACGTCGAGACACACCTCGACGCGCCATGTCGCGAAGATTTCTTCGTCCCGCGCCCGCGCTCGTCCTGGCGCTCGTCTTAGCGACAATGATCGACGGCACGCACGCCGTGAAACGGGCGTACGCGACGAAACCGCGTCGGGAGGACAACGAAACGTTCAACGTTTTCGACGCGAGCGCGCGGCGAGTCGCGCTCCCGAGTGAACTCTCGCGCGCTGTCACGCGCGTGACTCGCGTCGTCGTCCCTGGAGACGTGCACGTGCGCGCGCCAAATGCGCTCGATCGCGTGTTTCGCGCGTACGCGCTCGCGACGAACGAAACGATGGTTCGTCTGGAAAAGCGGCGGCGGAGGCAGAGGCAGCCGATCGGCGACGGCGACTCCGCAAAGACGATCAATCTTCTCGTGCGGAAATTCGCGAGAACCAACGATGCGCGACGCGCTAGCTGGCGCGTCGTCGATGCCATCGTCGGTGAGGGCGAAAGCGCGTGGGTCGTGTTCGAGACGTGCGACGATGATTGGATCGACGACGACGAATCGATCGGTATCGGTTTTGACTATCGCCTGCGCGTCGATTTCGTCAACTCGAGCGCGGCGACGACGGGTGATATCGCGGCGTTCATCGCCACGACAGATCCCGCGCGCACCGGAGGCAAGTCTCGACGGTGTGCTCGGAGACGTGCGTACGGGTGACGCGTCGACGCGCGAATTCCGCCGCGGGGTTCGTTCGCGCGCGCGCTCGCATTCATCTATTCATTCATTCATTCATTCATTATTCATTCGCCCGCGCGCTCGCGCCGTGTAAAATTTATGAACTAGTACATTACGCTATACCTTACAACCCTCCGACGCGCCGCGCGCGTGGACTAGATGCGATCCGTCGTTTCCTTTCGCAGACGAATCAACAACAAATCGTCGTCGGCGTCGTCGTCCGAAAACGGCACGGCTTCGCCGAACAATCCCGCCTCTTCGCACACGTCCCAAAACGTCGCGAGTGATTCCCAATCCCCTCGATCCTCGTACCCGATCACGATGGCTGTGTGCTCGTCCGACAACCGCGCCACGGTGTCCGCGAGCGCGCTAAACGTTTCCCGCGTCTGCGAATACAACAAATCCGTCCCCACGATCAAGTGCGGCAGCCCACCGCTCGCCTCGAGCGCGTCCCCGTACTCGCAAACCTCTCGCCAGCACTCGCCGTCCTTTCGCGCCCAAAGCAAGGTTTTCGTCTCTAAATTTTTCGCCCCGTCCTCGTTCGCGTTCGCCTCGCACAACCCGACGTTCGCGTCCGACATCGTCACCCGCGCCGCCCCGAGCCTCGCGAGCACCATTCCCAGCACTCCGATCCCACTCCCGAGCTCTAACACCCTCGTCTCGCGCGTGATCACCATCTCCCGCGCCCGCGCGCACGTCCTCGCGCGCGTCTCGCCCTCGCCCTCCGCGCCGCCCTCGCCCTCGCCCTCGCCCTCGCCCTCCGCGCCGCCCTCGCCGCGCGCTCGCCCCGTGGCGTCGCAAAACCGCGCGCACGCCCTGAGCGCGATCGGCCACACGACGCTCGACGTGTCGCCGACGAAATCCGCGCACGCCGACCCGCGCTGCCGCGCGCGGACGCCGTCGCGCGACGCCGACGGTCCGTCTTCTGCCCCCCGCGCGTCCGCGCGCCGCAGGGCGTCGTGTCGAAACTCCACGAACGCCGCGCGCTGATCGACGCCGTGGATCCGGGTCCAGTCCTCGCGCGCGCCGTCGACCGCCATCCGGCGTCG
>Ga0315315_10000201_pt1 | contig 46846 bp, 54 predicted proteins | sample M140m3416metaG_FD_203699 | JGI IMG/M metagenome (GOLD analysis project Ga0315315, IMG submission 203699) | Ammonia-oxidizing marine archaeal communities from Monterey Bay, California, United States - M1 40m 3416 | ecosystem: Environmental > Aquatic > Marine > Intertidal zone | place: USA...
CATCTCCATTAGTTAATGGAACAGCTAACGTACCCCAAACACCTGCAACTAAGTGAGCAGGAATAGCTCCAACTACATCATCTATTTTTAGTTTAAATAAAAGTTTAGTTGAGAAGTACATTACTAATCCACCTATTCCTCCGATAAATATCGCAGCTAAAGGACTAGGAGTTAATGGTTCAGCTGTAATTGCTACTAATCCAGCAATCGCACCATTAAGCATCATTACCACATCTGTTTTTCCACCAATTAATCTAGAAATAATGGCAGCAGTTATCACCCCGCCACCTGCAGCTAAATTAGTATTAATGTAAATTGTTGCTACAGAGGAAACATCTTCTAGTGTTCCAGCAGCAAGTTGTGATCCACCATTAAAACCAAACCAACCCATCCAAAGTATAAACACTCCAAGTGTTGCCAATGGAATTGATGATGCCGCAAAAGGCGCCATAGGCTTAGCTTCTCCTCTACTTGAAAATCTGCCTGATCTAGCACCGAGAACAATGGCACCAGCTAAAGCAGCAGCTCCTCCGGCAGCATGCACTAATGTAGAACCAGCAAAGTCTGAAAATCCAGCAACAGATAACCATCCGCCACCCCACTGCCAACCCATTGAAATTGGATAGATAATTCCAGTTAAAATTGCGGCGAATAAGAAAAATGGCCAGATCTTAATTCTTTCAGCTAACGTACCAGATACAATTGACATTGTAGTAGCACAAAACACCATCTGGAAAAACCAGTCTGATCCATCTGAATAGCCTGTGTCTAAAGAAGAAGCATCACTCCATGGAGTAAATGTTCCAATATATCCACCTTCTGGAATACCGTAAGCTAAATTGTAACCAACCAACCAGAACATTACTCCGGCGATTGAATAAAGACCTATATTTTTAGCACAGATTGCTGATACAGATTTTGATGTTACTAGACCTGACTCCAACATTGCAAATCCTGCGGCCATCCACATGACCAAGAAACCTGACATTAAAAATAATAGGGTATTAAATATGTATTGAACTTCTGCAGACACTGTAGTTTCGGCATAACCTAAACCAGCAAAACCAAAGTAAATGGCTGTACCTGCTAAAAAGTAACCAATGTATTTTTTCATAAGTTCTCCCTTGTTGAGAAGCTTATAGAATTTAAAAATTTGAATTAGTATTGATATGTATTAATTTTAGCTATGCAGTTTTTGCAAGTAGTTAGCCCTTATTTGAGATTTTTCAAAGAAGGGCTAAATAAACGTTTATCGGTTAAACATTTCTTTTAAGCTTTTAGCAGGTAAAAACTTTACTTTTTGTGATGCAGCAATTTGAATTGACTCACCCGTTCTAGGGTTTCTGCCTACTCTAGCTTTTCTTTTTGCTACCTTATAAGTACCAAAACCAGCTATTTTAACAGTATCGTCATTTTTCAGCGCATCTAAAATAATTGTCGTTATTGAATCAAAAGTTCTCTCAGCATCAGCTTTACTTTGACCCAAAGTAGATGATATTTTTGCTACTAGTTGTTTTTTATTCATTTTATGCCCCTTTTTGGTTACTTTCTAATCTCTATAAAAAACCAATAAAATCAACATGTTTTTAGTGTTTCACATAAATGTTAACACAACATCTTGTGGGATTAAAACTGTTGATTTTATTGACTTTTTTGATGATAATTAATCGCTTAAAATAAGCCTAAATCCTTAAGATCGTTAAATGTAGTGAAAAACATCAAAGAAAGTAACAAAAACAACCCGATTCGAAAAAAACCTTCCTGTGTTTTTTGAGTTAATGGTCTACCTAATACTTTTTCAAACGCATAAAACATTAAGTGTCCACCATCTAACATTGGAATTGGAAAAAGATTAATAAAACCAAGGCTAATTGAAATATAAGCCATTATACTTAAAAACGCCACAACCCCAAATTTGGCAACTTGTCCTGTTATCTTTGCAATTTTAATTGGCCCGCCCAATTGAGAGGTATCTCCTGTTCCTTTAAGTAATGAGATTATAAAACTCCACGATGCATCTATTACAAACCAAGTTTCTTTAACCGCATAAAACAAAGCAGTAGCAGGGCCTAGCCTTTCTCTTTTAATTTCTTCATTTAATGGAGCTATCTTAATACCGATTATTTTCTTATTTATTTTATTACCTAAAGCATCTTCACTATCTATAAATTTTGGCTTTACGCTAAAAGTCATTTCTCTATCATTTCTTAAAATAGAAATATCAATAATCTCTGAGGATGAAGCGTTTATGAAAGTAGATACTTCCATTATACTTTTTACTTCTTTATCATTAATACCTTTAATTACATCTCCAGATTTTATTCCTGCAACATATGCTGGGCTCTCAGGTTGCACTTCTTGAATTTGAGCTGGTGTGAAATCTTTTCCTGCGAACATATATATAAATGCAAAAATAAAAATTGCTAATATAAAATTAGCAAATGGACCTGCGGCTACAATAAGTGATCTTTGGTATAAAGGTTTTACAACAAATAATTTTTGTTGATCTTCTTTATTGTATTCTTTTAAAAGCTGCTCTTGCTCTGCTTGGCTAAAAACATTCCTATCACCAAAAAACTTTACATATCCACCTAACGGAATTGCGCAAAATTTCCATCTTGTTCCTGATTTATCATTGAATCCAAATATTTCTTTTCCAAATCCAATAGAAAAATCTGTTACACCTACACCATATTTCTTAGCAAAATAATAATGTCCATATTCATGAACAAAGACAACCACGGTAAGTAGGACTAGAAACGGAATTATAAAAGATGTTAGAATTTCCATTCATTCACCTTTGTAAAAAGAAAGTTTCTAAATGCAACTAGTCTTGCATTATTTTTTAATGAAGCGGGATAAACAAAATGTGTTTCGGTTGGCTTACCTGGTTCATCTGGTAAAACTTTTGTTATATTGCTTACCCCATGAGCAATGTAATCCGGCAAAGCAGCTAAACCAACTCCACTTTGAACTGCTAATAATAATCCATAAACACTATTTACTTTCATCATGGATTTTCTTTTTTTTCCTTCTTTAGTTCCTATTTTTAATACCCAATCAGGATTATAAACTGGTGACGGAGCTCCTCTGCCATAAGTAATAAATTTATGTTTATCTAGATCTTTTAAAGTTTTTGGATAACCATTTTTTTCTAAATATTCATTAGAGCCATAAATATGATAATTAAAATCTACGAACTTTTTCTGAATTAGATTTAGCTGTTTAGGTCTTCTCATTCGAATTGCAACATCTGCTTGTCTAGTGCTAAGATCAAGTTCTTTATCGTCAAAAATTAATTCTATTTCAATTTCAGGATGAAGATCCATAAATTCTTTTATTCGAGGTGTTAGCCAGGTAGTTCCAAAGCTAACAACTGTTGTAACAATAAGTTTTCCATTTAATTTATCCTTTTGACCGCTTAAATTAGTTTCAACGTCTTTTAATTTGCTAATAATTTCATGAGCAGATTTAAATAAATAATCACCATTTTCTGTAAGAACCAATCCTCTAGCGTGTCTTTCAAATAATTGAACTTTTAAATCACTCTCTAATGCTTGAATTTGGCGACTAATAGCAGACTGGCTTAGGTTTAAAATTGTAGAGGCTTTTGTAAAGCTAGAAGCTTCAGCTACAGTGTGAAAGATTTTTAATTTATCCCAGTCCATTAAGCTTAATTATAATTTATTTATTAGGATTTACTATCGCTCTTCCAAAAAATTCACCTTTTAAAAGTCTTGGATAAGTATCTAGAAGCTCAGTAAATGAAAGCTCTTTTGTAAAAGATTGTACTTTTGAAAAATCAATTAGTTTTGCAGCTTCTCCCCAAACAAATTCTCTTCTTCTAATTGAAGATCCAGACGAATCAATCCCCCAAAGTTTAACTCCTCTAATAATAAATGGCATAACATTGGTATTAATTTTAATTCCACCTGCATTGCCGCAAGCAGCAACTATTCCGCCGGGTTTTGTTTGTGCTAAAATTTTTGTTAAAGAAGAACCACCTACAGTGTCAACAACACCATCCCAAACACCTTTTTCAAGTAATTTACTTTCTCCTTCAAGCTCTTTTCTATCAATTATATTTTTTGCTCCAAGATCTTTTAGGTAATCGTTTTTATCTTTTTTTCCTGTTACAGCATGAACATCATATCCCATTTTTGATAAAATCATTACAGCAATACTTCCTACGCCTCCTGTTGCGCCAGTAACTAAAACATCTTTTACTTTTTCACCCAACAATAATTCTTCTTTGGCTTTTACTGCGAATGAGCAAAGTAATGCTGTGAAACCTGCTGTACCTAACATCATAGCTTTTTTACTGTCTAAATCTTTAGGCATCTTTATTAAAAATTTTGAATCTACTTTTGCGTATTGTGAAAAACCTCCAAAATAAGCTTCGCCAACTCTAAAACCAGTTAAGATTACTTTATCGTCTTTTTGAAACTTACCATCTTCGCTTTCAACCACAGTGCCTGTAAAATCAATTCCTGGAACAAATGGAAATTTCCTTACAATTTTTCCACCATCATTTAAGATTAGAGCATCTTTATAGTTTAAACTTGAATAATCGACTTTAACTAAAACATTTCCATCTTTTAAATGACTGTTGTCAATTTCTTTAATATCTCTTGTAAATTTTTCGTTTTGATTATCTATTACTAAGGCTTTAAATTTATTTGCCATCTATTTTGCTATATATCTTAAATATCTATTTTGAATGCTAAGATCTTCTTTAAAAGATCCTAAAAAGTAATTTGTGATTGTTGTTGCTCTTTCTTTTTTAATTCCCCTCATAGTCATGCATTGATGCGCTGCATCAATTGTTACAGCAACACCTTTTGCATCTAAAGCTTTCATAAGAGTTGATGCGATTTGCATGGTTAATCTTTCTTGAGTTTGTAATCTTTTTGAGAAAATTTCTACTGTTCTTGCTAATTTACTTAACCCGACAACTTTTTGATTAGGAATATAAGCAACGTGAGCAACACCAATTATCGGGGCCATATGATGTTCGCAATGACTTTCTAAAGTAATGTTCTTTTCTACGACCATATCGTCATAACCCTCTACGTCACCAAAAGTTTTAGCAAGGTCTTGTTCAGCATTTTGATGGTAGCCTTTAAAATATTCTTTAAAAGCTTTAACTACTCTTTTAGGAGTTTCTAATAATCCTTCTCGACCTGGATCTTCACCTATCCATTTTAAAATTGTTTTAAAAGCTTCTTCTGCCTGCTTATCTGTAACTTCTGGTTTTTTAATAAGGTCTTTTTCAGTATCTTTAACTAATTTCATATTTTAGTGTTTTTATAGGACATATTAAGCTAATGCAAATTGCTATTTTGTCATTTTTTCACTATTTTACGCTCATGTTTAGAAAGAGAGAAAACGTTTTTGAAGTGGAAGAAGGAAAATTTCTTTCTCCTAAGTTCGATGCTGAAGGTTTAATTCCTGTAACTACTACAGATAGTTCAACTGGCGAACTTTTAATGCATGGTTATATGAACCAGGAGGCGTTAAAAAAAACTATAGAAACAAAAGAAGCTCACTATTGGAGTAGATCAAGAAAAGCTTTATGGCAAAAAGGTAAAACTAGTGGATTTGTGCAGAAAGTAATTGAACTAAGAATTGATGATGATCAGGACGCTCTTTGGATGTCAGTAGATATAGGAAATGGTGCAAGCTGCCATGTGGGATATAAATCATGTTTTTATAGATCAATACCTTTAGGAAGTATTGAAAAAACTGATGCAATAGAATTAGAATTTAAAGAAAAAGAAAAAAAATTTGATCCTGAAAAAGTTTATAAAGGACAATCAAATCCAACAAAGTTATAATGAAAATTTTAAGCCCTTTTGGTCCCAAAATAGCAAAACTGAAGCTGCCTCATTCTTTAATAAAGAAAATTAATGAAGAGATCGACAAAATATTATCTAAAAAAAAATTAATTAAAAAATTAGATTATTCAAAAAAACTTGTAGGGCAAGTAAAGCAAGAATTTCAACTGCCTAAAGCTTTTGTTAAAAAAAATTTAGAAAAAGTTATTACTAAAGAAGTAAAGAATTATATTAAAAAAACTATTGGCAAAAATACATCGAAAGTTAATATAAAAAATTTTTGGGTAGTCAGACAATTCAATAACGAATACAATCCGATACATTTTCATGATGGTCATATCTCAGGTGTAGGTTATTTAAAGATACCCTCGTTTAAGCCTTCATCTAAAAAATTAGTTAAAACAGATGGTTCAATTGATTTTATAAGTGGCAATAAAATGCTTTTAAGTGAAGGCATACATAATCACCAACCTAAAATTGGTGATGTTATATTATTTCCACATTATTTAATGCACACTGCCTATCCGTTTAAATCTAATGGCGAAAGAAGATCATTTTCTTTTAATTTAGAAATTGATCAAAAAATTGCTAATGTATTTTCAAAATGAGTATCGAAGTTCAAAAAAATGTTTTTGGGGAACCCCTTGAACCTTGTTCTAATAATCCGTTAACTGGTTGGTTTAGAGACGGTTGTTGTAACACTGATAAAAATGACAGAGGAATTCATACTGTCTGTGCTAAAGTAACAGATAAATTTTTATTGTGGTCGAAAAAAGTAGGAAATGATTTAATCACACCACATCCAGAGTTTGGATTTCCTGGATTAAAAGACGGTGACTGTTGGTGTGTTTGTGCGACTTGGTTTGCAAGATCTATTGAAGAAGATGCAGCGTGCTCAATTTATTTAAAAAAAACAAATATAAAAACTTTAGAGTTAATTCCTATTGAAAAACTAAAAAAATTTGCAGTTGATTTATCTTAGTAAACTTTAGAGCCTCTTGTCTTAATAATTAATTCTAGTTCACCATACTCTTCGCAATTACAATCTTTAAGAACTTCAAGTCGCTCGTTGGCTTTTTCTATTCTATCTGTTTGAACATAAAGCTCACCTAGATATTCATTTATACCATTATGTTTAGGATCAATTGCTAATCCTTTTAAATAATAATCCTCTGCTTCAGAAAAATTACCAATCTTTCTAGAGGTAAAACCCATGTAATTTAGTATGTCAGGATTATTATTATCTGTTTTTAAGGCTTTGTTTAATTTTTTAAATGCTTGAGAATATAGTTTTTCGGCTTTTTCTTTCTTATCTTTTTTTTCTAATTTGCCCGCTCTCTTTATTAAGCTCACAGAGGATTTGTATAAACTTTCAGAGTTATTACTATCACTTCCTCCTCCGCTGCTATCACTTCCAGCAGAAAAAGCTGGTCCAAATGATAAAATTAAAAATATTAAAATTGTTCTAAATATCATATGGATTATTTAATCTCTTTTAAAAAGAATTGTTATGCGACAGATGATCTGCCTCCATCAACACCAAATATTTGTCCTGTGATCCAAGAACTTTCATCACTTAAAAGAAATCTTGCTAATGAAGAAGAGTCTGCTCCCTCACCTAACCTTTTTAAAGGATGCATTTTTGCAATTCCCTCAGCAATTTTTTCATTCTTTAATAAACTACTAGACATTTTTGAATTTGTTAAACTTGGCGCGATACAATTAACTCTAGTATTTGGTGCGAACTCAGCTGCTAAAGCAATTGTTAAGCCTTCAATCGCTCCCTTAGCAGATGAGACGATAGCATGATTTGGAAAACCCTGTTTCACAGCTACAGTAGAAAATAGAACAATTGATCCTCTGTTTTGCTTTAAATTGTCTCCGAATGTTTTGATTATCTCAGCTGCAGAAACTAAATTTAAATTAAATGCTTTTAAAAAATCACTTTTTTTAGTTAACTTTAAAGGTTTAAGATCAATTGAACCTATACAATAAGCTAATCCATTAATAGGTTCTTCACCAATATCACTAAGAATTTTTTCCGAAAAGTTTTCTTCTAATACATCACAAGCTGTAAACGATGAACCTAAATCACCTGCCAGAGATGACACGCTACCCTCATCTCTTCCAACTAAGTGTACTTCATCCCCTCCATCTACTAATTTTTTAGCTAACGATGAACCAATTGAGCCAGTAGCGCCTAAAATAATTTTTTTCATAAATAAAGTTACCATTATTACAAGCTAAATAAACGCAAATAATGACGCGTGTAATACTTTAATAAAAAGTGTAATTTAAGAAGAATGAAGCTTTTTATAGTATTAGGAAATCAATTATTTTCACCAAAATATTTTGCCGATTATAAGGATCACACTTTTTTTATGGCTGAAGATTACGGCCTTTGTACTTTTGAAAAACACCATAAACATAAAATAATATTATTTTTATCTTCGATGCGATCGTTCAAAGAAGAGATAAAAGCAAAAAATTTTAAAATAATATATAAAGATATTAATAATGATTTTAATTTAGCTTATGAAAAAAAGTTAGAGAAAATTATTAGGGAAAAAAAAGTAAAAGAATTAAGCTTTTACGAAATTGAAGATAAATTCTTTGAAAGAAAGATGCTTAATTTAGCCAAAAAAAATTCACTTAAAATCAATCAAATTAAATCTCCAATGTTTTTGATGGATAGAACAGAATTTAAAAACTATCTCGCCAAAAACAAAAGGCCTTTTATGGCAAATTTTTACAAAATAGTTCGTACAAAAACGAATTTATTAATGAATAAAAATGGAACTCCAAAGGGAAATAAATGGAGTTTTGATGAAGACAATAGAAAAAAACTTCCTAAAGATATTAAAATACCAGAAATTTCAAAAATAAAGGAAACAAAAGAAACGGTTAATCTTAAAAAAATAATAGATACTAAATTCAAAAATCATCCTGGTGAAATAGATAATTTTTGGTTTCCTACTACTCGTAAAGATGCAAATAAGTGGTTGGATGAATTTCTAAAAGAAAGAATAAAATTATTTGGAGATTATGAAGATGCTGTAACTGATAAATCTAACACTGTGTTTCATAGTGCTTTAAGCCCACTTATAAATCTAGGTTTAATTACACCAGAAGAAGTTATTGAAAAATTAAAAAAAATTGAAAGTAAAGTGCCTTTAAATTCATTGGAAGGTTACATAAGACAAATCATTGGTTGGAGAGAATTCATGCGAGGGATTTACCAAAACTATGATGAAAGGTTAGAAAACACAAATTTTTTTAATCATAAAAGAAAAATGAAAACATCTTGGTACGATGGATCCACCGGGTTAGATCCGCTTGATCACGCTATTAATAATGCTAGAAAATTTGGCTGGTCTCATCATATTGAAAGGTTAATGATACTTGCAAATATTATGAACCTTTGTGAAATAAATCCAAAACAAGTTTATAAATGGTTTATGGAAATGTTCGTAGACTCCTCTGATTGGGTTATGTCGCCTAATGTTTATGGAATGGGATTATTTAGTGATGGAGGAATATTTGCAACTAAACCTTATATTTGTGGTTCAAGTTATTTTTTAAAAATGATGCATTTTAAAAAAGGGCCTTGGTGCGATATTATGGATGGGCTTTATTGGAGATTCATTGATAGACACAAAAAATTTTTTTTAAAAAATCCTCGCTTAGCAATGATGGTAAGGGTGTCTGAAAAAATGAATAAAGAGAGAAAACTTAGAATTTTCAAAGCGGCAAACAATTTTATTAAGGAAAATACTAATTGATGACTATAAAAATTCTTTTTAATAATTCATGTAATATTTGCAGGGCTGAGGTAAACCATTATAAAAAACATTGTAACAAAGAATTAGAGTGGATTGATGTTAGTACAAATATAGAGGCTCAGCAAATCTCTTCCAAATCTTTTAAAGAACTTCTTAGAAGAATGCATGTAATTAAAGATGGGAAGTTAATAGAAGGAGCTGAAACTTTCTTAATTATTTGGAAAAATATACCTAAGTATAGTTTCCTTTATAAAATTTTTAAAATTAAACCCTTATTTTTTTTACTTCAAATTTTTTATGAAATAGCTGCTTTTTTTTTATTTTTAAAAAACAAACATTTACTTAGAAATGAAAAAAACTAATTTACCCATAAAAACCTGCCCTGTTTGCAATAAACCTTTTGCTTGGAGAAAAAAATGGAGACTAAACTGGGAAAAAGTTAAATATTGCTCAAAAAAATGTGCTGCTAAATAACTTTTTGAATTATTTTTGGTATATTAGATTTAAAGTTAAAATAGCCTTTATTCGAAAACTGCCAACAAAATTCATCTTCCTCTCTAACTAAAAAATTATAATCTAAATTCTTTTTTTTCTTAATTTTTTTCAAAAAAGATAAATTTTCTCCTATAGATGGGTAAATAATATCAAAATTTTTAGTCTTTTCAGCTAATTCCTCAAACAATTTCTCGTTTAAAACTTGAATGCCAGGAAACCTTTTAGTTTGATCGTCAATAATTTTTTTCTTAAAATTAATAACTTTTTCATCAAGTTTAATTTTTCTATCCTCATTGCTGATAAGAATACAAAAAATATTTTGATATTTTTTTAATTTTAAAGACTCAATGTTTAAATCGTTTTCAAAAAATAATAATGTATCACTTCCAATATCTTCCTTGGAGATTTCTAGGGTTTCAAGTTTATAATCTCTAGTATCTGTTAATGATAATGCAATTTCATTTAATTCTATTTTTTGATACTTGTTATTTGTAAACTTTGAAATATTCCAAGCTTGTGCAACATAATGTTTTCCTTTGGTCTGAAGGCCGGCTACCCATCTCCAACTCAGAGTATTTGATGCTGCGTCTCCATCAAGCAAATATTTCATGAAAAACTCAGCTCCTTTATGCCAGGGTAAGTTTAAAGTAAAAATCCAAATACTAGCAAACCACATCCTTGTATGGTTATGTAAATAATTGTTTTCCTTAAGCTCTTGAACCCAATCATTAAAACATTCAATATTAGTTTGAGCGTTTATAGCTTTTTGATAATTTTCATTTTCTTCAATTTTTTTAAGATCTTCTACGAAATCTGACCATACTTTTGGTCTTAATTCTAACCAGCCTTTCCAATAAACTCTCCAGAATATTTCTTGAATATATTTTTCTACTTTTTGATAAGGATGCTTACTCAAAACTTTTTTTGTAACTTCATATTCTGTAATCAATCTGTGAGCAATATACGGTGAAAGACATGAGACATTTTCTCTGTTTGAAGGGCCAAAATCAAAATTTCTTTTTGAATTATAGTTAATAATTTCTTTTTCAACGTAATTTTCTAAAACTTCTAAAGCTTCTTTTCTTGATGTTTTAAAATTCACTCTTCATCCTCATCTCTCCATCCATCCATAAACATTTTCCAACAAGCGTAAGTAACGCAAGGAATTCCAACACAAAATCCTAATAAAATTCCATTTTTTGAACCTAAATATATTGAGCCTAAATGAGTAGTTCCAATCGGAATTACTGTAAGTATCAATAAAATTATTAAAAGTCTAAATGGATAAGAAGGTCTTTTCATTAAATTGTATTGCCCTGGTCAATTGGTATTGAGACTGCGGATGTAAACCAGCAATCTTTACAATTACTTTCTGATGCTTTCTCTACATGCCATTCGTAAAATAGAAGCTGTTTATTTTTTGCTAAAATTTTTATCTTAAAAATATATTTATTTGGTGAATTCATTAATAACTCTATTTTATGAGAAGTGTGATTTAATAAAGTTCTATATTGATCTCCATAAATCATAATTCTAAATCTCGCGTAAGGACCAGTGCTTTTTTTATTTTCAGGATGAGCAAATAACCATGTTTGCTTAATACCATTATCATTTTCACCGTTATTTTTTAAAGCTTCTAGCTGAATCTTTACTACATCATAAGGTAACAGCTTTTCATTAGGTTTTACGATTTCAGCGGCAAGACTCTTAGTGAAAAAAATAAAAAATAAAGTTACTAATATTTTTTTTAATTCCATATCTTCTTTAATGTTTCCTCTCTTTGACATCCTTTTTTGTACATAAGATATCTAATGAAATTTTTTTCATAATAATCCTGATGATAATTTTCTGCTGGATAGAATTTTTCAAAATCCCATATTAATGTTACAATTTTTTTATTAAATTTTTTTTGTAAATTCTTATAGGATTTTTCTATAATTTCTTTTTGGTTTTCATTTTCATAAAAAATAACCGAACGATAACTTTTTCCTTTATCGCAAAATTGACCTTCGGCATCAAATGGATCTATGTTTTGCCAGTATACTTCTAACAACCTTTTATAATTTACAATGGAAGAGTTGTAAGTTATTTCCACTGCCTCAACGTGACCTGAGTCAGTGTAAATTACATCAGCATAAGTAGGATTTTTTAAATGTCCTCCTGAATACCCTGAAACAACAGATTTAACTCCTTTAACTTGATCAAATGATTCTTCCATACACCAAAAACATCCGCCAGCAAAATAGGCTTTTTTTTCTTCTGCCTTTAAGTTTGAATTAAGAATTATTAATGTGACTAAAAGTAAAAACTTTTTCATATAAAATATGTTATATTATCCATTATGGAAAACGATAGTTATATTGTCGTAGAAGGAGTTCATAAAAATCCTAATAATATTGATACTATTGATGAAAGCACTAAAAAGATCCACGGTCCATTTGACCAAAAAAAAGCTAACGATTTTGCTAGGGGTTTAATTCAAAAAAACATTGATAATTTTTATCACAGAGCTTGGGTAATTAAAGAGGGATTAAAAATTGATGCTATGTGTGAAGAATGTAAAAAGGAAGACGAAAGCGTTAAACAAAATCTTATAATGCATAGTTACAAAATATGTAACAGTTGTAATTTAGCTAAAATAATTTTTCCTCTCTAAGCGCCTTTAAATAATACAATTATTAAGAATAAAAAGAACGCTTGGAACAACCAAGACACAACAACAACACCAAAAGCTTTTAGTAAACTGTCATAGTCTAAAGCAGATTTAACAGCTACAACCATACAAGCTAGCATCCAAAATGCTGATCCAATAAAAGTTACTGTCATAAGCTCAGGTGTAACACCAAAAACTCTGATAAGACCTGGAGCGCTTGAAAAACCTATTGTTCTTAAAAGTTCTCCGTGATTACTTTTTGTTTTTCTATCTCCAAAAAGCTTTACACCTACAAAATAAATAATATATGCCCAAACATACCAACTTAATAAAGATAACGCGGGTGCAATTAAAAAATTTGATGCTCCTAAATGTAAAGAGCCAACGCCTGCAGCTAAACTAGATAATACAACTACTATTCCAGCTTGGAGTGTAGCTTTTTTATCTTTCTCAACTTCTTCAAATAACTCAATATCAATTTTAATTGCTCTGAAAACTCTATTTAAAAATAAATTAATCATGATTTTTTGGTAAATGGTTTTAATAATTTTAAAATTTTAGTATGCAATACTTTATTAGACGTGGCTAGAATATTTCCTCCGTTTTCAGCTGGCTCATTTTTCCAATTTGTGACTATTGCTCCTGAGTTTTTTATAATTGGTATCAAAGGCAAAATATCATATGGCTTTAAATTAGCTTCAATCACTGCGTCTACGGTCCCTTCAGCTAACAAACAATAATTCAAAGCATCAAAACCTGCCAATCTAAAAGACCATCCAAATTTTTTAATCACTCTTCTCTGTTTTTCGTAACTTAGAGTTCCATGAAAATTTCCAATAATTTTGATTGTTTTCAAATTATTATTATTCGAAGATTTAAGAATAAATTTTTTATTATTTTTAAATAAGTATGATTTCTTTTTATCATTAATGTAATATTTATTTAATTCAGGAAAATTTGCTAATCCTAAAATTGATTTGTTATTCTCAGAAAGGCTTATGAGATTAGACCAAGTTGGTGCACCAATAACAAAGGCTCTTGTTCCATCTATAGGATCAATTGACCACTTAAGATTATTAGAAGAAAATTTATCTTCAAATTCTTCTCCAATAATTGAGTCTTTAGGAAATTTTTTGTTTATTAGTGATCTGATATATTTTTCAAAAGCACGATCAAAATTAGTTACTGGATCAAAATCTTTTTTTGACTTAGATTTATTGCTAACTTTAACTCCAGAACTAGATCTTTTATTATAAAAAGAATTTAATTTTGGTGGTAAATTTTTAAGAAATTTGAAAGGTTTTGTATAATCCATTTAGTGTATATAACTTAAAATAAAAAAAAATATATATGAAAATATCAAAAAAAGTTGAACCAGTCATTATGGGTATATTTGGTTCAATAATAATTGGCGTTCTGTCATTTTTAAGTTTTGAAACATCCACAGGTTTTTGGTTAATGTTCTCTTTTGGATCAACAACTTTAATAGTTTTTGTTTTTCATGATAGCGAATTTGCTCAACCAGCAAATATTTTTTTTGGTCATTTATTAGCAATAATAATAGGAGTAATATTTAATAAAATTTTAGGAATATCTTTTATAAGTTTAGGATTATCAGTTGGATTAACAATTACTCTAATGATGTATTTTAGAGTCATCCACCCACCTGCAGCTGCAAACCCATTAATAGCATTATTTGCAGATGTTTCTGTGAATTACATTTTGTTCCCTGTCATAGCTGGGTCTATATCTATAATTATCTTATCAATAGTATTAAATAGATATCTATTAAAAAAGAATTATCCAAAGAAGTGGTTTTAATATTTTAATTTTTGATAAAAATTGTAAAATTTAAAATAAGTGCGTATGAACTCCATAAAAAATAGGGTGTCATTAAATAAAAGCTTATCTTATCCTTTGTTAAATAAATTTTCATTAAAATAACTATAAAAGTTAATATAATTATTAAATCTAATAAAGCTAAACCTATTAAATGAAATCCAAAAAAAATAATGCTCCAAATAAGATTAAAGAACAAATGAATGAAATAAATGACAAGTATTTTTTTATCATAAAACTTTATCCAAATCCTCCAAGCAGCAATAGACATTAAGATATATAAGGTGGTCCAAACTGGTGCGAAAACCCAACTAGGTGGGTTAAAACTTGGTAAAATTATTTGTGAATACCACGGTTCTTTAAATGATGATGTAGTAAAACCGCCTATTGCTGATGCAGTAAATGTTATTAATAAAATAAAAAAGAGAGATAAGTATTTATTCTTTGTCATAATATAAGATATAAACAATTTATGTCTGAAAATCAGAAAAAAATTTGGGTGACAGGTGCTAGCAGTGGCATAGGTAAAGCAGTTGCTGAAAAATTTGCAAGTGAAGGCTGGAAAGTTGCTGTGTCTGCAAGAAGAAAAGAGTTGCTAGATAAAATGGCGAAGAATGATAATATTTTTTCTTTTCCACTTGATGTTACCAAATTTGAAAATTGCAAATCTACATTTAGTCAAATTCGAGATCAATTAGGCGATATTGATATTTGTTTTTTATGTAGCGGAACTTATGATCCTAAGAAAGAACAAGAGCTCAATTTAGAAGAAAATAAATTTGTAATGAATGTTAATTATTTTGGGACTCTTAACTGCGTAAAAGCTGTAGAAAAATATTTTAAAGAAAAGAAAGGGGGTCATATATCTATTGTATCCTCTATTGCTGGTTATAGAGGTTTGCCTAATTCAAGTGGATACGGTCCATCTAAAGCTGCATTAACAAATTTTGCAGAAAGCATCTATTTTGATTTTAAAAAATATGGTGTTAGAGTTTCTGTTACATCACCTGGGTTTATTAAAACTCCACTAACGGATAAGAATGAATTTTCTATGCCTTTTTTAAGATCACCAGAATATGCGGCTGATAAAGTTTACAATGGATTAGTTAAATCTAGAAGTTTTGAGATACATTTTCCAAAACAATTAACGATGACTTTAAAGTTTTTGAGAATATTGCCTTATAAATTTTATTTATTTTTAGTTGATAAATTAGTTAAACGTTAAATTATCCAAACCATTCTAAGAAATTTTTTTTATAGACATTAATCTTTAACGAACATTACAGTTAATTCAGCGACCTTTATTCCAAATTTAGTCATTGTAGCTCTATTTATTGCTACACGTTCATCTTGCATAAAGATCCAATCATCAAAAGTAATTTTGATATTTTTTCCTTTTACAGGAACAAGTAAAACGTACTCGAATTTAAAAGCTGAGCCATATGAATAACCTTTTGCAGTTCCCGCTACATCAGAAGCAGTACCTTCATAATTATGCTCATCTATTTTTTTTATTTTCCACTGTCTTGTTTGTTTTTCTCCATCTGTCCAATCAAAAACTTCATCTAAAATCAATTCTGAACCGTTCCATTTACCATTTAAATCGGCCTTAAATTGTCTAGTAACTTTTCCTGATCTGTTTTGTAAAACTCCCCAAGCTTTAACATTTCCTGACAAATATTCTTCAATAATTAATCTTGGTTTTTGATCTTTAAAATCTGTTGGTTTCATTTTGTTCGCACACCCTGTTAAAATTAATAAAATAATTATACTTAAAATTTTTTTCATATACTCTGATTATTTGACATTGAGAATTGAATCAAGTTAATATTTTTTGACTTAAATCCAGCTTCACAATAAGACAAATAAAATTCCCACATTTTCTTAAAAGTTTCATCAAAGCCTAATGGTGAAATATTTTTCCATGCAATTAAAAAATTACTTTTCCAAATATTTAATGTTTTGGCATAATCATCTGAGTATGAATTGATTTTATCTAAAGAAAGTTTGTGTTTTTTTATCAAATGTTTCATAAATTTTTCTGACGGCAAAAATCCACCAGGAAATATATATTTTTGAATAAAATCTTCGCTGTTTCTGTATCTCTCAAATAAGTTATCGCTTATTATAATTCCTTGAATTGCAGCAGTTCCATTGTTTTTAAGTGAATTTTTTATAGTACCAAAATACTTATCTAAATAATTTTCACCAACTGCCTCGATCATTTCAATTGATGCAATATTGTCGTATTTATCCTTCACATCTCTATAATCTAAAAACTTTACATTAACTTTATTATCTAATCCTGAGGCAGAAATTCTATTTTTTGAAAACTCAAATTGTTTTTTTGAAATTGTTATACAGTCGATTGAAACATTATAATTTTTAGCTAGATATTCGGAAAATCCTCCCCAGCCACATCCAATTTCTAAAACTTTATTTCCTTCTTTTATATTTAGAAGATCAATTAATTTTTGATACTTATTTCTTTGCGCTTTTTCTAAACTTTCATTCTGATTCTTGTAGATGCCACTTGAATAGGTAAGTGATTTATCTAGCCATTTAGAAAAAAAATCATTTCCCAAATCGTAATGTTTAGAAATATTTTTTAAACTTTTTGATTTAGTATTTGATGCAAATATCCTCTTAATTAAATTCTTAATTTTCTGTAATTTTAAGCTACCTGAAAAAGAATAAACAAGCTTTACATTTTTAGCTGTAATTTCAATAAGATTTGTTAGGTTGGAGGTATAAAAATCTTTTTTCATATGAGCCTCTCCAAATGCAGAACTTCCACCTAATATAATATTTAAAAAAAAATTAGGATTATTAATCTTAATATCAGCAGATAGTTCAGACTCTAAATTTCCAAAATGAAAAACTTTTCCATCGTAATTTATTAATTTTAAATTTCCGTTTTCTAATTTTTTTAATCTATTAAGAATAAAGTTTTCTGAAATTTTCGATAAACTCATTAATATTCCTCATAACTTATATTGTTAAAAACTTTTTTAACTCTTTTTCTATATATTGCTCCTTTTTTCCATAAAAGTAATGCTTCATAATGTATCGAGCTTATTATTTTGAACGTCATTAAAGGATATCTAAAAAAATTTACCAATAATTGTTTGAAATTAAATTCTTTTTTATCGCCAGTTTGCGTAGCGGTTAGCACTGTTCCCTCTGCATCTGTTTGTTTAATCATTACTGATAATCTTTGATTTGGGTCAATTAACTTGAAATTATAGAATGTTTCCATATCCATAAAAGGAGATACATAAAATTTTTTTTTGCACTTCTGTTTTATTTCTTCACCATCTTTTATTTTAAAAATATATGTATGTTGTTCATTAAATGTATTTTTAACCTCATAAAATATTGATTTCAATTTATCATTTTCGTAACAGTAAAAAATACTTAGTGGGTTGAAAACGTAACCAAAAATTCTAGGGTAACAAAGCATTTTAATTTTAGAAATATTTCCTTCTATTTTATATTTTTTGAGATTAGATCTTACCCATTCCTTAAGACAACTTCCGTCTCTATCACCATGATCTTTATTGTAAAAACTGAAAATATTAAATTTGTTATGAGAAAAAATACTTATAGATTTATCTAATTGTTCGATTTCATCTAGATCAATAAATAGTGAAAAAGTTTTGTAATTTAGGAAATGTTTGACGGGTTTAAATCTTGTGTGGTTAACTTCACCATTATATATACAAGAATTCATCAAGTTTTAAATTTATTTACTAATTCAATAGATGATTTTAATCCGTCTTCATGAAAACCGTATCCAAAATAACTTCCACAAAACCAGGTTCTTTTGTGCCCTTGTAGGGAATGAAGTTCATTTTGCAATTTAGTATTTTCTGAATTTAAATAAGGATGTTTAAAATTAACCTTCTTAATTATAAATTCATCGCTAATTTTATGAATTGGGTTCAACGTTAAAAAATAATCTTTATCAGCGTTTAAGTTTTGTAATTTGTTTAGCCAGTAAGTAATACAAGTTTTCTTTCCATAAGAAATTGAGTTCCAGCTTGACCAAGCTCTTTTTCTTTTAGGCATCAACTGTTTATCTGTATGCAAATAAGCTTGGTTTTCAACGTAGCTAAATTTACTTAATATATCTCTTTCTTTTTCAGATGGATTTTCTAATAAATTCAAGCTTTGATCGGCATGAGAAGCCAATATAACTTGGTCGTAATCCAAATATTCATTTCCTATCATTATTCTTACATTGTCATCACTTCTAGATATTTTTGTGACTTGATAGTTTTTAAAGATCTCACCGCTTATTCTATCAGTAACTTTTTTAACATATGTCCTGCTCCTATTAGTAACCGTATACCATTGAGGTCTATTTTTTAGTTTGAACAAACCATGGTTTGTGAAAAAACCTAAAAAGAATTTTAATGGCATTTCCTTAGCTTTATCAAATGGCATTGACCAAATTGCAGCTACCATTGGTATCATGTGGTATTCTATAAAATATTTTGATAATTTTTTTTTATTTAAAAAATTACCTAATGTTTCCTCTTTAGTTTCATCATTAAGATATGTGTGTGCAGCTTTATAAAAGGAAATTATTTCTCTAATCATTTTTATAAAATTAAAATTAAATAAATTTGTTTTATTGGCAAAAACTCCACCTAAACCAGTTCCGCTATATTCTATATTAGAATTTTTGATAGAAACAGCAAATGACATGTCGCTTTTTTCATAAGGGACTTTTAATTCTTCAAAAAAATTTATTAAATTAGGATAAGTTAGTTTATTAAAAACAATAAAACCAAGGTCTACTGGTGTAGTTTTGCCATTTTCCTTTATATCGTAAGTGTAAGAATGTCCTCCAAAGTGATCGTCTTGTTCAAATAAATCAACTTTAAATTTTTTTGAGAGAAAATATGCTGAAGATAAACCTGAAATTCCTGAGCCAATTACTGCAATTTTCATTAAATGTTTTATGCAGCTTCTTCTTTATATTCGTCCATTGATGGACATGAGCATACTAAATTTCTATCTCCGTAAACATTATCAACTCTTCCAACGGGCGCCCAATATTTGTTATTTTTTACATACTCATTTGGAAAAGCAGCCTCTTCCCTTGTGTATTTATGATTCCAGTTGTTAGAAGATAGCTCAACGTACGTGTGAGGAGCATTTTTTAATGGATTATCAATTTTATCGAATTTTGATGACTCAACTAAATTAATTTCTTTTTTAATTTTTATTAAGGCATTGCAAAACTTATCAATCTCTTCAAGATTTTCACTCTCAGTGGGTTCAATCATAATTGTACCTGCAACTGGCCATGACATTGTTGGAGCGTGATAACCAAAATCAATAAGTCTTTTAGCTAAATCTTCTTCTGAAATTCCTGAGCTAGCTTTTATTGGCCTAATATCAATTATACATTCATGAGCAACATTACCGTTTTTGCCAGTGTATAAAACTTTGTAGTCATTAGATAATTTCTTTGAGATATAATTAGCATTTAAAATTGAAATTTGAGATGCTTTTTTTAAACCTTCAGCACCCATCATTTTAATATACATCCAAGATATAGGAAGAATGCTTGAGCTTCCCCAAGGAGCTGCTGATACAGCACCCATTCCATTTTTTGGACCAGACTCTTTTATAATTTCATGAGTAGGTAAAAAATCTGCCAAATGTTTAGAACATGCTATCGGGCCCATTCCTGGTCCACCGCCTCCATGTGGAATACAAAATGTTTTATGTAAATTAATATGACAAACATCTGGACCAAATTTTCCTGGTTTAGCAACTCCAACTAAGGCATTTAAATTAGCTCCGTCCATATAAACTTGCCCACCTTGTTTATGAATTATATCGCAAATTTCCATAATCTTTTCTTCAAACACACCATGTGTTGAAGGATAGGTAACCATTAAGGCAGCTAAATCTTTAGAGTATTTTTCTGCTTTATCTTTAAGATCATTAATATCAACATTTCCATCTTCATCGCAATTAACAACAACTACTTTCATACCGCACATTTGTGCGCTTGCTGGATTTGTTCCATGAGCTGAATTTGGAATTAAGCAAACATTTCTATTTTCTTGATTATTATTTTTATGAAATTTTCTAATCGTCATTAAACCTGCATATTCACCTTGAGCTCCAGAATTAGGTTGCAAAGAAACTGCGTCGAAACCTGTAATTTCTTTTAAATCATTTATTAAATCATTAAATAATATCTTATATCCTTCCATTTGATTAGTTGGCACAAAAGGATGAGGTAATGAAAATTCTTTCCACGTAATTGGAATTAACTCAGCAGTAGCATTAAGCTTCATCGTGCATGAACCCAGGGCTATCATAGATCTGTTAAGTGCAATATCACAGTCTTCTAGTTTTTTTAGATACCTAAGCATCTCAGTTTCTGAATGATATTTATTAAAAACTGGATGAGTTAGATATTTTGAAGATCTCAATAAGTTACTAGGTAAATTGTTTAATTCAACTTTTACATCTTGATCAATATTTTTAGAAATTCCAAAAATTTTCAGCAACATATTAACATCATTTAGTTTTTTAGCTTCATCAAATGCAACTGAAATTAATCTATCGTTAACTTTTCTTAAGTTAATATTTTGTTTTAAAGCCGCTTCATAAATAGAATTAGTTTTCTCATCAGTTTTAATAGTAACAGTATCAAAATAATTTTCTGATAAAATTTGATATCCGCCTTTCCTAATTTCATCACCAAAAATCTTTGCAAGCTTTGATGTTCTATTAGCGATTTTAAAAATACCGTCAGGGCCGTGGTAAATAGCGAATGCAGCCGAAATTATTGCTAATAAAGCTTGAGCGGTGCAAATGTTACTCGTGGCTTTATCTCGTCTGATATGTTGCTCTCTAGTTTGTAAAGAAAGTCTGTAAGCTTTTTTTCCATGCCTATCAACTGAAACACCAATTATTCTTCCTGGCATAGATCTTTTGAACTCTTCTTTTGTTGCAAAAAAAGCTGCATGTGGCCCTCCATAACCCATAGGAATACCAAATCTTTGTGCGCTTCCAACCGCAATATCAGCTCCGAGTTCTGCAGGAGTTTTTAATCTTGCTAAGGATAATAGGTCACAAACTAAAATAGCTTTACCTTTTTTTTTATGAATTTGACTGATGCTTTCGCTTGGATCAGTAATATCTCCCAAAGTTCCTGGGTAAGATAACACTCCACAAATAATATCTTCTTTAATTTTAGATAGTTCATTTTTTTCATCACCAATAATTAAGTCTAAACCAAAAGGTTCTGTTCTCGTTTTAATCAGATCGATAGTTTGAGGATTGCAATTTCTAGAAATAAATACTTTCTTTGAATTAGATTTATCCAATCTTTGAGACAGGCCAACTGCTTCTGCTGCGGCTGTCGCCTCATCTAACAATGATGCGTTAGCTATATCCATACCAGTAAGGTCGATTATAAGTTGCTGAAAATTCAATAACATTTCTAGTCTTCCTTGAGCTACTTCAGGCTGATAAGGAGTATAAGATGTATACCACCCTGGATTTTCCAATATGTTTCTTAAAATTACGTTAGGAGTTATTGAATTGTAATATCCCATTCCAATAAAATTTCTAAAAATTTTATTTTTTTTTGAAATAGATTTTAGTTTTTTCAAAGCGTCGTTTTCAGACATAGGCTCATCGATTTTAAGATCCTCTTTAAGCAAAATTTTCTCTGGCACAGTGCCAACCATTAAATCATCTAATGATTTATATCCTACAGCAGACAACATTTTTGCTTTATCTTTTTCAGATGGGCCAATGTGTCTTCTAATAAATTCTTTTGAATTATCGTCTATCATTTAACTTGGATTCTCCGCTACAAATTTCTCATACTCTTCTTTAGACATAAGAGAGTCTAACTCTCCTTTATCTTTAACTTTTAATTTAAAAAACCAACTTGCCCCCTCCGGATCAGAGTTAACACTGCTTGGATCACCAACGATTGCTTTATTGCCTTCTGTAATTTCTCCAGAAATTGGTGAATAAACATCGCTTGCTGCTTTTGTAGACTCTACCACTGCAGCTTGTCCTTCTTTTTCTACAACTTTTCCAGCCTCAGGCACTTCAGCAAAAACTATATCCCCTAACATTTCAGTGGCGTGTTTAGTAATGCCGACAGTAGCGATATCTCCTTCTAAAGAGACCCACTCATGTTTTTTAGAAAATTTTTTTTCACTCATAATTATCCTCACTTTTTATTTTACATAACTTTTTTTATAAAACGGAAGTTCAGTTACTTTACCCCCATATTTTTTTCCTCTAACTTCTAGCTTAATTTCAGTTCCAACTTCTGAAAAACTTGAATTTAAATATCCCATTGCAACTGGTGCGTTAACACTTGGGCCAAAAGTGCCGCTAGTAATGAATCCTATCTCTTTATCTTCCATTGAAAAAATTTTTGTATTTTCTCTAGCAATTATTTTTCCGTCTGGTTTAATTCCAACTCTTGTATTCTCGCATCCATTCTTTAGAAATTTTTTAATCTTTTCCCATCCATTAAAGCCTCCAGTCTCTTTTCTTTTTTTTGCTATTGCCCACTTTAGATTTGCTTCAATTGGATTAATTTTTTCATTTAAATCATGGCCATATAAGCACAAACCTGCTTCTAATCTCAACGTATCTCTTGCACCAAGACCTATTGGTTTAACATTATACTTAATTAGAAAATCAATAAATTTTTCTACTTTTTTATTTGAAATTGAAATTTCAAAACCATCTTCCCCAGTATATCCGGATCTCGTGATGTAAATTTTTTCTCCCTCGTAATCAAAATTAGAGCCTGTCATAAATTTCAAATTTGATACTCCAGATATAAGTTTTTCTAAAATTTCTACTGACTTAGGTCCTTGAAGCGCTATTAGAGACAAATCATTATTTAATAAAGATTTATGATTATTATCTAAAAACTTAGAAATTTGTTTTATATCGTTGTCCTTGCAAGCAGCATTTAAAATTATGCAGAAACCTTTTTCAGTTTTTGTAATTATTAAATCATCAATGATTCCGCCATCTTCATTTAGTAAAAAAGAATATTTACTATGATTTATTTTTAATGATTTTAAATCTGCAGGAATAATTTTTTCTAGTGAATTTATTAAAGTTTCATTGCCTTCAAGAAAAAATTGACCCATATGGGATACGTCAAAAAAACCAGCGTGTGTTCTAGTTGAAATATGTTCTTTAACTATTCCCTCTTTATACTGAATAGGCATTTCATAGCCTGCGAAAGGAACAAATTTTGCACCTAGATTTTTATGATAGCTGTATAAAGCTGTTTTCTGTATCTCCATAATAACTCTTCTCTATTAACCCCATCTGTCCGTGTACCTGAGAGATTTAATCCTTCGGTGAGGCCTAAGCCTGCTTTCCAGAGTTATTACGGTAACGGTCCTTTTGCCTGAGAGTTTCCGGGGTGGTTGCTCCTTCGGCGCCAAAAATTGGTCTCTCCCGTTACAATTTTACTTTCATCGAAAAGACTCTAAATGTCAAATATAATTATTGTGATGTGACTTTATTTTTATCTAAACTTTTTAATATAATTGCTGTTATTATTACACATCCTCCAATAAGCACACTCAAAGGTGGTATCTCATTTAAAAATAACCATACCCAAATAGGAGCAAATAAAGTCTCAGTTAACATCAAAAGACCAATTGTGGCTGAAGGTGTCGTTCTTGATCCGATAGTAATACAGATAAATCCAAAAGCTAGTTGAGGCACACCAAGAAAAAAACCCATTAAAATATCATGGATTGTAAATACAAATGACTCAGAGAGAATTAATCCATAAATGATACTGAAAATTCCTGAATAAAAGATTGCAGGCACCATATCTAAATTTTTATTTTTTCTAATAATCATTACTAATATTGAAAAATTTATTGGGATCGCTAAGGCAACAACATTTCCAAAAAATGAACCGGTTGAAATAGAGTCTCCAACCATTATGGTAATTCCTCCCATGGCTAATACAATTGAAAAGAAGCTTATTAATGAAACTTTTTCTTTAAGATAAAAATAACCAAAAATTGCCAAAAACATTGTCTGTGTACTTATAATGAATACTACATTAGCAACTGTTGTGATGCTCATGGAAACTACGAATGCGATAAAACTTAAAGACATTACTAATCCTCCAAGTGCGGCAGGGAAACCGGCATCTTTTATAATCTTTATTGTATTTTTTTTATAAGTTGCAATTAAGAAAATCATTAATGCAATCATGAAGAAAACAGATCTCAATAATAAAATTTGCCAAACAGTCGCCTCTTCGAAGGATCTAATAATAAAACCGCCCCAACTTAAACAAAAACCTCCAAACAAAAGAAGCATGTATCCTGGGATTTTATATAAAAATTGCATCTAAAATTTTCTTAATATCTTATTAAAATAAAACTTCAAAGTCAGAGCTCTAAGTATCATAAAAAGCATTAAAGAAAACCATAAACCATGATTTCCAAAATAATCTGTTAAATAAATAGAAGTTGTAATAAACCCTATTACGGAGACAATCATTGCGTTTCTAATTTCTTTTGTTTGTGAAGCTCCAATGAATATTCCATCAAGTTGGTAACAAAAAGATGCAACAGGAGGAATTACAATAATCCATATAAAGTGTTTAAAAGAAATAAACTTTAAAATTTCTATATCAGTTATAATATTTATAATTTCTTTAAAAAATAAAAGATAAAAAACTGCAATAATTAATGCGGTATAAAAACTAACTTGAATAGAGTTTTTGACTACGGATAGAAAAGATAATTTATTTTTCCTACCAATAGTAAACCCTACTATTCCTTCAGTAGAAAATGCATATGCATCCAGAAAGAAAGCAGCTAAAATTATAAACTGCATTAATATAGTATTTACCGCTAGATAATCTTCTCCTAACTTAGAACCTAAGTAAGTAACCCATAAAAAGGAGAAAGTTAGGAATAAAGTTCTAACAAAAATATCAAAATTAATATTAAATAATCTTAAAAGCTTAGATTTTATAATTAACCTTTCAAATTTTGGAATTATTTTAAATTTCTTAATAATGTAATTGTATGTAAATAAAGAGAAAATTATCACAGTTATATAACTTGCAAATAAAGTTCCTAAGGCAACACCAAATATATTTAGATTAAAAGATAAAACTAGTATTGAACTAAATACGATGTTTAAAACTGATAATGTTACAATTAATAAACTTGAAATTTTAGTTTTTTGAATTCCTAGATAAAAACCTACTAAAATATAAATAGCTAGTTCAGCTGGAACTGAAAAAACTCTGACATTTAAATATGTGTTTATTAATTCTTGTGTTTCTAAAGAAGTTTTAAAAAAATGTCCAATAGATAGATAAATTAAAGGCTTTAAGACAATAATTATTAAAGCGATACCCATTGCTATGATAAAATTTCTTAATAATGTTTTAACTATCTCATTATAATCACCTCTTCCAAGTGCTTGAGAAACAATTCCAACAGTTCCCATCCTTAAAAACCCAAAACTCCAAATAATCATTGTCATCACAGATGTTGCAATACTCGTTGCAGCTAAGTATTTAGTCTCTCCAAGATTTCCCATAAGTCCCGTATCAACCATGCCAACTAGTGGAATAGCTAAGTTAGAAAAAAAGACCGGGATGGACAGTAAAATAATTTGTTTTTTTGAAAATTTTGTTGAATATTTTAATGATTTCATTTTTTTTCTTTAAAGTTTCTAAATATGCTTATATACACCTCTTAAGAGAATGTTAGAGCAATTCATTATTACCTTTCAAATTCTGATCATAGATGTAGTTATGGCTGCAGATAATGCAATCATTATTGGTATCATTGCAGCAAACTTTGCCCCTGAAAATAGAAGAAAAATCATTGCTTGGGGTGTTGCGGCCGCTTTTTTATTCAGAATAATCTTTGCAACCGGAGCAAATTTCATATTTGAATTTGCATGGGTTAAAATTTTAGGTGGTATAGCTTTAATTTGGGTAATTAATAATTTAAGACAAGACTTTTTTGGTCAAAATAAAATTAGATCACCTCAATTAAAGTCTAAAGAAACAAAAAGTTTCTCAACTGGAGTTTATCAAGTTTTAATAGCTGACTTAACATTAAGTTTTGATAACGTTTTAGCAGTTGTTGCTGCTTCAAAAGGTAATTTCCACATTATGGTTATCGGTTTATTGTTGTCAGTATTTTTAATAGCTACTTTAGCAAGTTTCTTTGCAGACTTTATTAAAAAACATGTTTGGCTTGGTTACTTAGGGTTATTTGTCATTCTTATAATCGCAATCCAATTAATCATCGGTGGATTAGTCAATTACGAAGTTCTTTCAATTAACGAAAAATACGAATTCTTGTTTGCAATATGATAGATTTTTGTATTCTAGGGTCAGGTATATCTGGCTCTACAATAGCAAATCTATTATCTAAAAAATACTCTGTAAAAGTTTTTGATAAAGCAAGGGGGCCTGGGGGCAGATCTTCCAATAAAAGATTTAAAGACAATTTAAGCTTTGATCATGGTGTTCAGTACGTATCACCAAAATCAAAAGAATTTACAAAATTTATACAAAAGCTTCATAAAAAAAAAATACTTAAAACTTGGAATGAAAATCATTTAGATTTTACTTTTGAAAAAAAACTATTCTCATCAAAATATATCGGAAAAAAAGCTAACAATGATTTAGCAAAATATAATCTTAAAGGATTGAAGCAGTCATTCTCCTCACCAGTAACAAAGATTAAATTTAATAAATATTTTTGGGAAATAACTCTTAATGATAAATCAACACATCAATTTAAATCATTAATATTGACATGTCCGTACCCTCAATTAAAAAAGTTAGCAAAGAATTACTTAGATAAAAAAATTCTTAATCTAAGAGTTAAAATGCAACCTAATATTACTGTGATGGTTGCTTTTAAAAATCAAAAAAATCTTCCGATAAGTTCTATAAAATTTAATGATGATATGTTGGCTTGGGCAGCTAATGAAAATAGTAAAAAGAGATTTAAATCAAATACGAATTTATGGACACTTCAAGCAACGTTAAATTGGTCAAAAAAAACTATTAACAATTATAAAACCGATAAATCGGTAATGGAAAAATTAATAAACCGTTTTGTTCAGTTATCTGGCTTTGAAAAAAAGAAGATTGTTTTTAAAAAAACACATGGCTGGAAGTATTCTTATAACTACGAAAAAACTCCCTATCTTAGTATATGGAATAAAAAATATAATTTAGGTGTTTGTGGTGACTGGCTTAATGGTCCTAAAGTTGAGAATGCTTGGCTTAGTGCAAACGATCTTGCTAAGAAAATTAAATAATTAAAAAATTCCTTTACTGCTTTTAGATTTCTTCTTTGTAGCTGGATTTACCTCTACGTTTAATCCTACTAAGTCTTTTGGTTTTATTTTTGGAAGATTTTGAACACACTTTAAAAACCTATCTGACTCTTTTTTAGAAATAATTCCATCTGTTAATGTTTTAAATTTATTAATATATTCTTTACGAGTAAAAGGTCTTTTCCCAGCTGGGTGTGCATCAGCAACATTAATCTCTTCGGAGATCACTGAACCATTTTTCATTGTGATAATTACTTTTCCACCAAAGCATTTATTATTTGGATTTGGATCGTGATATTTTTCAGTCCATTTAGGATCTTCTTTAGTAGAAATCTTATGCCAAAGCTCAACTGTGCTTTTTCTTTGTGCTCTTTGAGGTGTATAAGATTTAACGTGGTGCCATGCACCGTCTTCTAATGCAACAGCAAAAATATACATTATAGAGTGATCTAGAGTTTCTCTACTAGCTTTTGGATCCATTTTCTGAGGATCGTTTGCACCTGTTCCAATTACATAATGTGTATGGTGACTAGTTTCTATTTCAATGTTATCGATATCGCTTATGTTTGATATTTTTTTATTTAAACTTCTAGCTAAATCAATCAAAGCTTGAGATTGATATTCAGCCGAATGTTCCTTTGTATATGTTTCTAATATTGCTCTTTTAGGTTCGTTAATGTTTGGTAGTGGAACTGTATATTCTTTATCTGGTCCAGATAAAATATAAGCGATAACACTATCTTCACCTTCGTAAATTGGGGACGGCGCGCCCTCACCTCTCATACATCTATCAACTGCTTCAATTGCAAGTTTTCCTGCATGAGCTGGGGCAAAAGCTTTCCAGCTTGAAATTTCTCCTTTTCGTGATTGTCTTGTTGAAACTGTAATATGTAATGCTTGTTGAACAGATTGATAAATAACATCTGTTTTCAAATTTAATAAACTACCTAACCCTGCAGCAACACTTGGTCCTAGGTGAGCTATGTGGTCTACTTTATGCTCGTGTAAACAAATACCTTTCACTAAATTTACCTGAACTTCATAACCAGTTAAAATTCCTTTAATTAAATCTTTTCCGCTACAACCCTTTTGTTGAGCTACAGCTAAAATTGCAGGGATATTATCTCCCGGGTGGCTGTAATCTGCTGCTAAAAAAGTATCATGATAATCTAATTCTCTGACTGCTGTACCGTTTGCCCATGCTGCCCACTCACAGTCTACTTTAATTTTAGGATTTAAACCAAATACTGTTGCACCTTTTTTTCTTGAATGCGCTAAAGCCATAGCTCTTGCTGAGGCAACTGGTCTTCTATTAAATGAAGCAATAGCAACTGATGCATTATCAATAATTCTATTGATAACCATATCAACTGCTTTGTTGTCTATTTTAGCTTTATCAGATGCAATTTCAGCAATTTTCCAAGCTAATTGATCTTCTTTTTTTAAATTTGATTTCGACGGATGTACTTTTACTTTTATATCTTGCATTTAGTTAGCTAGCATGTTTCTTAAAACATACTGAAGAATTCCACCATTTTTATAATATTCAACCTCATTTGCTGTATCAATTCTGCAAAGCATTTGAATTTTTTTACTAGTTCCATCTTTATATTTAATCTCACAAATAACCTCTTGTCTTGGCTTCACGCCTTTATCAATATCAACAACCGATACTAATTCTGCACCAGTTATATTTAATTTTTTTCTGTCAAAACCTTCTTTGAATTGAAGAGGTAAAACACCCATACCAATTAAATTTGATCTATGAATTCTTTCAAAGCTTTCAGCTAATACAGCTTTAATTCCAAGAAGCTTTGTTCCTTTAGCTGCCCAGTCTCTGGATGATCCAGTTCCATATTCTTTACCAGCTATTACAACTAAATCATTATTTCTTTTTTTGTATTCCATTGCGGCTTCATAAACACTCATTACTTTTCCATCTGGCTGTAATGTTGTAAATCCACCCTCAGTGCCTGGCGCCATTTCATTTCTTATTTTAATATTTCCAAACGTTCCTCTCATCATTACTTCATGGTTTCCACGTCTAGCACCGTAAGAGTTAAAGTCTTTTTGTTGGATTTGATGTTTCATAAAATAATCACCTGTAGGACTTTCTTTTTTAATACTTCCTGCTGGTGAAATATGATCTGTTGTAACTGAGTCTGCTAATAACAATAATATTCTAGCATCGTTAATTGGTTTAAAGCCTTCTGGTTGATCTGGTAAATCATCAAAAAACGGTGGTCTCTTTACATATGTAGAATTAGCTTCCCAATTATAGATATCGCTGTCTGTTGTATTAATGGCTTGCCATTCTTTAGGCCCTTCTGAAACATTTGAATATCTTTGTTTGAACATATCTGCATTTAAAGAACTCAACATTAAACCTTCAATTTCTTTATTGCTTGGCCAAATATCTTTTAAGAAAACATCTTTGCCATCTTTATCTTTACCAATTGCAGCCTTGTACATATCAAAATTCATATTACCCGCTAAAGCGTATGCAACAACAAGCGGAGGAGATGCTAAATAATTTGCTTTAACATCTGGATTTATTCTTCCTTCAAAGTTTCTATTTCCTGATAAAACGGATACTGCATAAAGATCCTTCTTATTTATCGCATCAGAAATATTTTGATTTAAAGGTCCTGAGTTTCCAATACATGTTGTGCAACCATAACCAACTAAATTAAATCCAAGTTCATCTAAATATTTATTTAAACCAGCTTTCTCTAAATAATCTGTCACAACTTGTGAGCCTGGTGCTAGTGAAGTTTTAACCCAAGGTTTTACTTTTAATCCTTTTTCATGAGCTTTCTTCGCTAAAAGACCTGCACCAATCATTACGCTTGGGTTGGAAGTATTTGTGCAAGATGTTATTGCTGCAATTACAATATCACCATCTTTTACACTAAAGTCTGTACCTTCAACTTTGGCTTCGATAGCTTTATCTCTCTTTGCATTTTCTCTGTAAACTTTTGCAAAAGAAGTTGAAGCTTCTGTTAATAGAACTTTATCCTGTGGTCTCTTAGGACCAGAAATACTTGTAACAACTGTGCTTACATCTAAAGATAAAGTATCTGTAAACACCACATCATTACTTGCCCAAAAACCTTGCTCTTTTGAATATTTTTCTACTAACTCTATTGTTTCTTTATCTCTTCCAGACAATTTTAAATACTTTAAAGACTCGTCATCAACTGGGAAGAAACCACATGTTGCGCCATATTCTGGAGCCATATTGGCGATAGTTGCTCTATCAGCTAAAGTTAAATTTTTTAAACCCTCACCGTAAAATTCTACAAATTTTCCAACAACACCTTTTTTTCTTAACATCTCAACAATAATTAAAACTAAGTCTGTTGCCGTTGTTCCCTCTTTTAATTTTCCTTTAAGCTCTACTCCAACTACTTCTGGTATTAACATCGAGATAGGCTGACCTAACATTGCAGCTTCTGCTTCAATACCACCTACTCCCCAACCTAAAACTGATAAGCCGTTAACCATTGTAGTATGGCTATCTGTTCCTACCAATGTATCTGGGTAAGCATATAAATCATTTCCACTTTTCGATGACCAAACTACTTTGGATAAGTATTCTAAGTTTACTTGGTGACAAATTCCTGTTCCAGGAGGCACAACTCTAAAATTATCGAATGCCTTCTGTCCCCATTTTAAAAATGAGTATCGCTCACCATTTCTTGAAAATTCTCTCTCAACATTTTGATTGAATGATTTACCTGACGCATATTCATCTACCATTACAGAGTGGTCTATAACTAGATCAACTGTTGATAATGGATTGATTTTTTCAGGATCTTTATTCTTATTTTTTACAGCATCTCTCATAGCAGCTAAATCAGCTACCGCAGGGATACCTGTATAATCCTGCATTAAAACTCTTGCGGGTCTGTAAGCTATTTCTGTGGTAGATTTTTTATCTTTGAGCCAATCTTTTAAAGCTAAAATTTGTTTCTTATCTACAGTTACATCATCTTCATATCTTAGAAGATTTTCTAACAATACTTTAAGTGATTTAGGTAATTTAGATATACCGTCCAAACCATTTTTTTCTGCAGTTTTTAGATTGAAATATTTATAATCTTTTCCTGATGAATTTAATGTATCTAATGATTGAAATGAATTTTTACTATTAAATTTCATGCGCTATACATAGAACAAAATTACGCAAACGATAAGTAAAAAAGACATTGTATAATTAAAATTCTTAATAAATTTATCACTTGTGGCGAATTTTCTCATGTATTTTCCCATCAAACACCAACCTGTTTGGCTAACAACAGCCATAATAAACCATAAAACAGTTAAGATAATTGAGTCCCTTAAATAATTATTTTCTGTATCAATAAATAAAGAAATCGAGGTGAGACCAACAATTATACTTTTAGGATTTACGAATTGAAAAAAGAAAGTATTTAAAAAAGTAACTGGCTTTGGATCGAGTTTCTTTTCTTCAGTTTGGCCTTCAAACGATAATTTGTATGCCATATATAAAAGGTAAATTGATCCTAAAACTTTAATAATGGTTTGGATAAATTGATATTTTTGAAAAATTGAAACAGATCCTACCTGCAGAAATATAATTAAAAGAGTCCATCCGATAATGACACCTGACATAGTTGGAATAGCTTTTTTTACTCCAAAATTAAAAGCTGTGTAAGACGTCATGATATTATTTGGCCCAGGTGAAAAGGCTGTCGCGATCCCAAACAGGATCATAGGAAATAATTGAGATGTCATTTAATGAGGAGCTCTAAATTTATTATGACAAGCTGAACAATTGCTCCACATTAATTTTTTTTGAATTGCGCCAAGATCGTCGGCTGTTTCAATAGCTTTTGCAAGTTTGAGCATATCATCTGATGCTTTTTGCATTAGAGCGTTAAACTCATCTTTATTTTCCCAAATACTTGGAAGTGCTTCTGTTTTAAAACCTTCTTTTGTATTTTCAGGAAAATAATCCAATAGTTTTTTATAGTTATCTGAAATTTTTTTCATTAAAGGCTTAGCTTCCTCTTTTTTACCTGATCTTAATAAAATAGAAATTTTTTTTGCATTTTGATAATTTTCACTAAACATAGCTTTTCTTCCTTTGATAATTTCTTCAACACTTTGATTAGCATAAGATGACAAAGATAAACTTGATGAAAGAATTAAAGCAAAGATGAATGTTTTAAAAATTTTCATATTTTATATTGTCATGAACACAGAGTATTTCCCATCAACAAGTTGGTAAATAACATATGGCTCATCTTTATCTCCCGGCATACCAGGTGTTCCAATAGGCATTCCAGGCAAGGCTATGCCATCGATATCAGGTTGTTCTTTTAAAAGTTTATTTATCGCCTCAAGAGGAACATGACCTTCTATAAAATATTTTCCCATAACCGTAGTATGGCAAGACTGCATTTCAACAGGGATATTATATTTTTGTTTAATTGAATGCAGACTTCTCATGTCTGTTTGTTTGACTTTAAAATTTTCTTTTTCAAGAAATACAACATAACCATAACAACAACCACATGAAGGAGTTTTAAAAACCTCAACATTTAAGTTGCCAGTTTTAATGCTAGCCAAAGCATTTTTTTTATCTGTGACAATATTTAAGATAAAAAATAATGTTATTGAAAATGTTAAAATTATAATAAACTTTAGATAATTTTTAATTGTAAGCATGAGTTATAGTAATTAATTATGAAAATATTTAATAGTCAAAAAGAGTACGGTCTATTAGCCAAATTGTTCCATTGGATCACATTTTTTGTTTTAATAGCTCAAATTCCCTTTGGTTTTTACTTAGTAGGCTTAGAGTTTTCCGATCGAAGAATAGACCTTGAAAATATTCATATACTTATAGGAATAACAGTTTTTTATATTACTTTATTTAGATTAGTTTGGAAATTTTTCAATTCGAGCCCTGCAGAAGGTAATAGTTTTTTTAAAGGTCAAATATTGATAGCTAAAGCAAATCATTTTTTTCTCTACTTAAGTATTTTTACTATCACTATTTCTGGGATACTAAAAAAGCTTTATATGGGTGAAAAACTTAATTTTTTATTTTTTAGGTATAGTTTTGGTAAAGATAATTTTCAATTAGCTGATTTATATTATGAAGTTCATATCTACGCTAATTATTTGCTTATTATTTTAGTTGCACTACATATTCTAGCAGTAATTGTTCATCACTTCATTTTTAAGGATAAAATCTTAGATAAAATTACTTAATGTTTTATTAATTGATTTGACTAACGTTTGTTATTTTAATTAAATGAAACGATGCCTGGTAAACTTGTTAGCAGGATGTCAAAAAGAGAATGCTTCACGCTTAGTGAAAAGGATACCGTTAAATCTGCTAGTCAAAAATTTCACGAAAAAAAAATTGGATGTATGCCTATAATTGATCAAAACAGGAAAGTTATTGGTATTTTATCAGAACGAGATCTTTCAAGATTTATTTATGCTGAAAAATTTAACTTATCTCTTCCCGTTTCAGAATTAATGTCAAAACATTTAGTAACGTGTGATTTAAATACCTCTGTTACTGAATTAATGGACGAAATGACAGAGAAAAAAATAAGGCATATTTTAATTATTGAAAATCAAAACCTTCTTGGCATAGTCTCTATTGGTGATGTGGTAAAACATTTGATTAATAAAATTGAAGAAGAAAATAAAAATTTAAAAGATTATATTAACAGTTATTAATTAGTGACAAGCTTGATTAAACTTTTTTAATCTCCAATAATTATACGGCCATGGTGTTACGAACCCTGCGGCAAGCATTATTGGAACAACCCGCCAAGTTAAAATAGCCCCACCAGTTAAAAGATAGTCTGTTAAATTCATGGCAATTTCCATACTGATCATAGAAATTAAGCTCATACCTACAGCTGTTTTAAAAGCTAGCTTAAAAGAAAAATTCTGTCTAAGTAAAATTATAGTTTCTAAAATTATACTTGTAATTATCCCGTTTATAATTGCTAAAGTCATTATGCCTAAAACAGAAAAAGGAATTTGAGTTAATTGAAAAAATAAAATTGTTCCAAAATCACCTATAGAACAACCTAACAAACACCAAGCAGTATTTTTAGCACTTCTTGACCAAGTATGTTTGCAACTCCAATGAAATGTTTCAGAATTCATTATAAAAAATTTGCAAAATACTTATGAATGAAAAATCCTAAAGCTATTAGAAATATTCCAGATCCATAAATCATCCAAAAATTCATATTAAATTGTTTTGCAAAGAAAAAAGGAAGAAAAAATAAATAACTCACTGGTACAGCAACTAAAATACTTTTTGCATATAAAACTGTTTTTTCCACACTGTTATGTTCAAAGTAAACAAATGCGATCGCAATTAATGAAGCCATAGGCAAAGCAATTATAAAACCTGCCATCCTGGGGTTTTGGCCTGCGAGCCAAGAAGAAAAGGCAATAATTAATCCAGCAAGTAAAGCTTTGAGTGCAAATATCATTTAAGCAATATCTAAACCATTATTAGTCTTTTGAGATGGGTGCACTAAGACAACTTTTCCATCTTTTTCAATCGCTCCAAGTACTAATACCTCTGAAACCACTCCTGCAATATTTTTTGTTGGAAAGTTGCAAACACCTATAACTTGCTTTCCAACTAAATTTTCTGCATTGTAGTAATGAGTTATTTGTGCTGATGATTGTTTAATACCTATCTTACCACCAAAATCAACTTTGACTACTAATGAAGGCTTTCTAGCTTTTTCATTCTTTTTAACTTCTAAAATAGTACCAACTTTAATTTGAACCTTTTTAAAATCATCATATGTAATTTCCATAAATTCCCTTCTGTAAATAAAAAAGGGGACCTAAGCCCCCTTTTAAATTAGTTAAGCAATTAAATTACAGCTCGCTGTATTTACCTTTACTCCACTCATAAAATACGTAACCTGGTAAACTCACGTCACCTTTTCTGTCAAAGCTTAGTGAACCGATTACAGTATCAAACTTACCTTTTTTCATTACTTTAAGAACTTTTGCAGGGTCGTTTGATCCAGCTTGATTTGCAGCTTGTTCGAAAACTTGCAAAGCGGCATATGAGTAAAGAACATAACCTTCTGGTTCAATACCAGCAGCTTTAAATTCTTTTACAACATCTGCAGCAGCAGGGTTATTTCTTGGGTCTGGAGAGAAAGTCATTAATGTACCTTCACCCGCATCACCTGTAATATCCCAATATTCAGCTGTAACTAATGCGTCACCGCTGATTAATTTAGTTTTCATACCTTGATCTCTCATTTGTCTTACGATCAAACCACCTTCTGTGTGGTAACCACCAAGATATACTGCATCGATGTTATTTGATTTTAGTTTTGAAACTAAAGCAGAGTAATCTTTTTCACCTGCTGTGTACGCTTCGTACATAGCAGCTTTAAGACCAGCTTTCTTCATGTTCTTTCTTGTAGCGTCCGCTAAACCTTTTCCGTAAGCAGTTTTATCATGAAGAACAGCAACTTTTTTACCTTTGTAGTTGTCAGCTAAGAATTTACCAGCAACTTCACCTTGCTGATCATCTCGACCACAAACTCTAAAAGTATATTTTCCACCTTTATCTGTTAAAGCTGGATTTGTTGAAGCTGGTGAAACTTGAATAATTCCTTCTTCATTGTAAACCGCAGAAGCTGGAATTGAAGAGCCGGAGCAGAAGTGACCTGCAACGTAAGCTACACCTTGACCAGCAAATTTGTTGGCTACAGCAACAGCTTGTTTAGGATCGCAAGCATCATCTCCGATTTCTAATTTAACTTTCTCACCATTAATTCCACCTTTTTTATTAACGTGCTTTAACCACATCTCAGCACCAGCTTTTAACTGGGCACCAAATGAAGCGTACTGACCTGACATAGGTCCAGCAGAAGCAACAACAACTTCAGCTTTAGCTGATACTGTTGCAAGCATTAATGTTCCGGCAATTAATGAAAGAAGTTTATTGAACGTTCTTAACATATTATTTCCCTTTGTTATTAATTAATTAATTATTGATATTGAACACCTTAATTACAATCTTGTAAATATGAAAAAAAGTTAATTTTTTACCCCACCTTCAAGATAAGCGGCTTGTATGTCTCTATTTTTGAGCAACTCTTGACCAGAACCCTTAATGGTCACTTTGCCATTAACTAAAACATAAGCCCTGTCAGCAAGCTCCAAAGCTTTTTTAGCATTTTGTTCTACTAAAAAAATTGTAACATTTTTTTCCTTATTAATATTCTTAATAGAAATAAATATTTGGTTAACTAATTTAGGAGCTATACCCAAAGATGGCTCATCTAATAATAATACTTTTGGCTTACTCATTAATGCTCTACCAATTGCAAGCATTTGTTGTTCTCCCCCTGAGAGCGTTCCACCTCTTTGTGTTTTTCTATCACTTAATACAGGGAATAAATCATAAACTTCTCTAATATCAGTCTCAAAATATTTTCCTTTTTCATTGGCATGAGCTCCTAATCTTAAATTTTCTTCAACTGTTAATCTTGAAAAAATTCTTCTTCCTTCAGGAACTTGGCAGATACCAAGATCTACAATTTTATGTGGTTCTCTATTTTCAATATTTTCACCGTTAAAAATAATATTGCCTCTCTTAGCTTTATTAACTCCACTTATAGTCATAAGCAAAGTTGATTTACCCGCTCCATTAGAACCAATAAGTGAAACTATCTCTCCCTGATTTACATCAAGATCAACACCTCTAAGTGCTTGTATCTTTCCGTAAAAAGTTTCAACGTTAGAAATTTTTAGCATTATTCATCTACTCCTAGGTAAGCCTCTATCACTTCTTTACTATTCTTAGTTTGATCAGCTGTACCTTCAAATATTTTTTTTCCATAATTTAAAACTACAACATGATCTGAGATACCCATCACAACACTCATGTCGTGCTCTATTAAAAGAATTCCGGTTTTTTTCTCTTTCTTAATAAACTTTAATAATTTATTTAATTCAGCAGACTCTTTTGGATTTAAGCCAGCAGCTGGTTCGTCTAAGCATAAAAGTTTAGGTTCGATACACATTGCTCTAACAATTTCTAGCTTTCTTTGATCACCGTAAGGTAAATCGCCTGAATTATCATCCGCTCTATTTGTTAGACCAATAATATCTAACCAGTATCTTGCTTTATCGATTGCTAGCTGTTCTTTATCTCTATAAGATTTTAGGTTTAATAAACCAAAAAAAGAGTAGCCTGAAGCAACCATCAGTTCATTATGCTGAGCCACTAATAGATTTTCAAGCACTGACATAGCTGGAAATAATCTTATGTTTTGAAAAGTTCTTGCTACTTTTGCTACATGAGCAATTTTAAAGTCAGTATACTTTCTAAGAGAAATTTTACCTTCATCTTTATGCAAAAACATTTGACCATTAGTAGGTTTGTAAAAACCAGTTAAACAATTAAAGACAGTTGTTTTCCCGGCACCATTAGGTCCAATGATCGAAGTAATTTCATTATTTTTTGCATCAAAACTTAAATTATCGATTGCAGTTAAACCACCAAATTGCATAGTTAAATTTTCTACTGAAAGCAGATTGCTCATTTTTTATCTCCATGCATAAGGATTGTTGGTTTACGGTTTGCAAGAATTCCTTTTGGTTTAAACACCATGATTAAAACCATGGCCCCACCAAATGCGATCATTCTATATTGTTCTAAATCTCTAAACATTTCAGTTATTCCGATTAAGAAAATAGATGCGAGTACAACACCGGTTTGTGATCCCATTCCACCCAAAACAACGATGGCTACAATTATTGCCGACTCTATAAATGTAAAACTCTCAGGACTTACAAATGCTTGTCTTGTTGCAAAGAATGATCCAGCAAAACCTCCAAACATTGCACCAATTGCAAATGCAGTAAGCTTTGTGTTTGTAGGATTTACACCAAGTGATTTACAGGCAATCTCATCTTCTCTTAACGCTTCCCAAGCTCTACCTACGGGAAGTTTTCTAATTTTTAAAGTAAAGTAGTTCGTAATTAGAGCTAAAACTAAAATTAAATAATATAAAAATATTATTCTGTGCATTGTAGAATATTCTAGATTAAAGAAAGTATGGAAGCTTACTTCACCTTCATCTGGAGATCTTTTAAAAGGTAAGCCAAAAAATGATGGTCTAGGTATTCCTGTTATTCCATCTGGACCATTAGTAACTTCATACCAGTTGATTAATACAATTCTTATAATTTCACCAAAACCTAAAGTTACAATTGCTAAATAATCTCCTCTTAATCTTAAAACAGGAAAACCTAATAAAATTCCAAAGAAAGCTGCGAAGATACCAGCTAGAGGTAAGCAAATCCAAAAAGACCAACCAAATGTAGTTGCGATTAGTGCGTAGGAATAAGCACCGACTGCATAGAAAGCAACATATCCTAAATCAAGTAAGCCAGCTAAACCAACAACGATATTTAAACCCCAACCAAGCATAATGTAAGTCAAAATCATTATGGCTACATCCATGAAGTATCTATCAGTGAATGGTAAGAATGGAAAAACAGTAGCAAATAATATTGCCGTGATCGCTAAATGTTTTGCTTTTTCCTCAGTTACAGATGAGAGCTTAGACGTAAACTTTGAAAGAAAAGTAAATTCAGTTTTTCTTGCTGAGTTTAAATTAATTAAAAATCTGCCAAAAATACAAAGACCCACAAGAATAAAAACTATCCCCCACTGAGGAGTAATAAATAAACCCTCTCCCTTTGATGCAGTTCTTAAACCAACAATTGGACCGAACAACGCTAAAGCGATTATTCCAGTAAATAAACTATCTTTAACAGATTGAATAATGTCTTTTTTTTCCATTAAACCTTCTCGATATCAGGTTTTCCAAGAAATCCGGTTGGGAAAAATATTAAAACAACAATCAAAACACTAAATGCTGCTACATCTTTATATTCAAGTGAAACATATCCAGCCCAGAAGGTTTCTATAAGCCCGATTAATAATCCGCCTAACATTGCGCCGGGCAATGAACCAATTCCTCCTAGCACTGCTGCGGTAAATGCTTTAATACCTGCTAAGAAACCGATGTAGAAATCTATAACTCCGTAATACAAAACAAACATCATACCCGCTACTGAAGCTAAAGAAGAACCGATAATAAATGTTATAGAAATTGTTCTATCTACATTAATTCCAAGTAACGCAGTCATTGTTCGGTCTTGTTCACAAGCTCTTTGGGCTCTTCCAAGATCGGTCTTTGTAATTAAATAAGTAAAGATACCCATTAAGATAACTGTCAAAACAACAATAAAAATTTGTAAGTAGCTTACTGTTACAACAAACTCAGAGTTTTTAAAAAATTCTAAACCACCAGAAATTAATGGTTGCATTGGTTTCACTCTTGCGCCTTGAGCTACCTGTACATAATTTTGAAGTACGATTGACATACCTAAAGCAGAAATAAGTGGAGCTAATCTGAAAGATCCTCTTAAAGGTTTGTAAGCTAATTTTTCTACTGTCCAGCCATAGCAGGCGGTGAACAACATTGCGATTAATAAAACTAATAATAATATAATTGGTAAAGCAACGCCTGTTAATCCAAATATAATAAATGAAATTAAAGCAACGAAAGCTCCGATCATGAAAATGTCTCCATGAGCAAAATTAATCATTCCAATAATTCCATAAACCATCGTGTAACCAATTGCGATAAGTCCATAGATCGAACCTAAAGTAATTCCGTTAACTAATTGTTGTATAAAGTATTCCATGATTTATTTGCTTACTCTTTTGTTTACGTTTTCAAGAGCTTTAAAGAGCTTAGTAAAGAATTTTCCTTTTTTCAATTCATTTAGAACCTGCATATTTAAGCCTTTTGGTGTTTGAGAGTCAGCAACGAGTTTTTTATAACCCTGTGATGATTTATTTAAAGCATCCTGACTTAAAGCCAAAAATAATTCTGCAACATAAGTATCAGCAAGGTTTTTATTAATTCCTTTTTTTGTAAGCCATTTAGAACTTGTATTTAAAATTTCATAATACGTAGCCATTAATGATGCTGTAGACCAAAACTTATAACTTAGTTTTTCATTTCTAATCTCAAGCACTTGGCCTAGATATTTAAAAATATTTTTAGCAAATTTACTTGGAGGACAAATAATGATTGGTCCTTTTTTAATTTCAATTGGAGGTAATGGAGTTGCTCTTACAACATTTTTATTTTTTGTAACCTGCTTTAATCTACTTAAGTTTATAGTTGAAATTAAACTAATGATTTTTTTATTTTTTGAAAATTTTAGCTTTGATAATATATTGTTTCCAACATTAGGTGTAACTCCTAAAAAAATAATCGATGATTTATCGATAATCTCTTGATTATCATTGAGAATTTTTACCTTAGTAAATTTTTTGGTTAATTTTTTAGCTATGTTTCTATTTCTTGAAGATATATAAATTCGCTTAATATTAAGTTTTGATTTAAAAATACCTATAATAATAGATGATGAAATTTTTCCTGTTCCAATGAATCCTAAAATCATAAAGTATGCAGAATAACCAAGCAATTCCCTTTAATAAAGAAAATTTTAAACAAATATTGTCTCTTAAGTTTGTCTCGGTAATTATCGTCTCTATACCAAGTGCTTTGGTAGCTGATTATTTTAATTTGCCTCTTGCTTGGTTTTTAGGGCCAATGTTAATCACTGCTCTAGCTGCCCTAATGGGGTTAAAGGTAAAGATGCCTAGATTAGTCTTATCATCTATCCTCATCATTCTAGGTTTATACATTGGAAATTACATTGATAAAGAATTGTTTGCACAGATGCATCAATGGATTTGGACTTCATTAGTGATGCTCGTTTATATTATTACTAGTGTTTTAATTGTTTCAAAATATCTTCAATATTTTTCAAAATATGAGAAGAAAACATCAATTTTTTCTGCAGCACCAGGTGCTTTAGGTCCGCTTATGATATTAGCTGAAGATGAAAAAACAGACCTTAGCCAAGTAGCAATATCACATCTAATAAGATTAATAATAATTGTAACTGTGTTTCCTTTTATCGTTAATAGCTTTTATGAAGTTGAAAACATAAAGATTGTAGAAGAAGTTGTTCAAGATCAAAATGTATTTCAGTTGCTAATCCTGATCGCTTCTTCAATAGTCTTAATAATTTTTTTAGATAAATTAAAAGTTCCTGCTGCATTATTGTCTGGAACTTTAGTAGCTAGTGGTATTTTGCAAATAACTGAAATAGCTTCATTTCAAATTTCAGCTGATATAATTGATTATTGTTTATTAATCTTAGGTTCTTCTGTTGGCTGCAGGTTTGCTGATAAAAGTTTTGGTGAAATAGGTAGAAACGCTTTACATAGTTTCGTTGCTACTTTTTTATTAGTAATATTAGGCCTCATAGCAGCTTTTGTTGCTAGTTTAGTGATTGATAAAAATTTTTTCACATTGCTGCTTTCATATTGTCCAGGTGGAATTTATGAGGTGGCAGTGATAGCAATTTTCTTCGATCTTGATCCTGAATTCGTGTCATTTCACCATATAATTAGATTGCTAATGATTTTATTCATTGTTCCTATGATTTTAAAAATTATTTCAAAAAAGACCTAAATTAAACAATCCCTTTTTTGACTTTTGATAATAATTAAGCAATAAATTCGCATGTCAAATTTAGTGGACTTAATTGCAAGATTATTTATTTCAGCTTTATTTTTAATATCAGCTTATAATAAAATTTTTAGTATTGATGGCACGATGAGTTGGATGGAAGGCTTTGGAATTCCAGGAGTGCTTTTATATCCAGCTATTGTTTTAGAAATTATTTTACCTTTATTTATTATCGTTGGTTACAAAGCACAATTGTCTGCTGGGTTGCTTGCAATTTTTTGTATCGCAACGGCTTTCATATTCCATTATGATTTCAATGATCAAATGCAAACCATAGATTTTCTCAAAAACATTGGCTTAGCTGGCGGATTTTTATTTATAGTAGCTAATGGAACAAAAGAATGGGCTATTGAAAGAGAAAAGAAATACGTAAGATTATAAAAAAAACCCAAGTAAGTTATAAAAATAACTACTTGGGTTTTTTAATTTTTAGTTAAACTTTAAAATTTTTTACCAATAGAAAATTTAACAGCAAAATCCTCTAACTCAGCTTCAACTTTGTTTCCAGTTCCTGCCTCGTCATCTGCTGCATAATCCTCAAAATCAGTATAAACGGCTTCCGCTTTGTAATAAAGGTTTGAAGCACTACCAAGTGTTAAATCACCTTTAGTACCTAGTCCGATACTATAACCAAAAACGTCTTTATCAGGATAAGTTGATCCTGAGTTTAAAGATTCTAAAGTTGAAATAGTAGCGTGTTGGATACCAATTTTGGCATAGATATCATTTCCACCAAGACTTATCGGCGTTGGAACGTCTCCATAAATCTGAAATACATTTGATAATTCTGCATCAGCTTTATATGTTCCAGTGCTACCCTCAGAGTTAGTATCTTTTCGCGACTCACTTCCTAACTCTTTAGTTGGAATGTATGCTATACCAATAGCTCCACCGTTATCTGTCATAGCTTCAATAAACAATTCAGGGACGATCGCTTCATGTGAGTGATCTGCTGTATTTTTTTGTTCACTACTTCTTGTTGTCTCAGTTCCTGACGCATCAATAAAGTGCACAGCTCCTGTTACTCCAATACCAAATTCGGCTTTTACTGATTGAAATGATAAAAATAGTATAGATAACAATATCGTTATATTTTTTTTCATTATTTTTCCTTAATTTATAAATTAATTAGACTTATACTTATCAAATAAGCACTTCCGGTCAACTCTTTAAAAACAGAATATGTGAAAAAATTGGCTTAAAATATGGATTTTTATGTGATATTTTTACAACTCTACTATTTGTCTTTAAAAAAGCTTTTATAAATTTGCCATCCAACGATAAATATTATTGTTAGCATTATCACTATAGTTAACGGCCTATCCCACATAAACGACCATGATCCATCACTTATTAGCAAAGACCTTCTTAAATTTTCTTCCATTAAGCCTCCTAATACAAAAGCAAGAATTAATGGAGGCATGGGAAAATCGTATAAGCGAAGTAATGTAGCTACTACTGCTATTCCAATCATCATATAAATATCAAAGTTATTAAAAGACATTAAATAGACGCCAGTAAGTGAAAAAAATAAAATTAATGGAATTAAAAAAGTTCTTGGTGTTGCTAAAACTCTAGCTATGTATGGAATTAAAGGGAGATTAAGTATTAAAAGAACAACCATACCAATGTACATCGACATGATTACTGACCAAAAAATTTCAGGATTAGTTTGATACAATCTTGGGCCTGGTTGAATACCAAATCCTAGTAAAGCTCCAAGCATTACAGCGGTTGTTCCACTTCCTGGAATACCTAAAGTGAGTAAGGGAACAAATGATCCGGAACATGCAGCATTATTTGCAGTCTCTGGAGCTGCTATACCATTAACACTTCCTTTACCAAACTTTTGTTTTTCTTCATCATTAACAAAATTTCTTTCCATTCCGTATGCTAAAAAAGAAGCAATAGTTGCACCTGCGCCAGGCAACACTCCAATAATAAATCCTAAAACTGATGACCTAGGAATTGTAGTAATCATTTTTTTTGTTTCATCTTTATCTAGTTTAATTGAGCCTAATTGAGACAGTGAGATGCGTTTAGCAGCTTTTGATGGATCATTTGCTTTGAAAATAATTGTTAAAGCTTCACTCATAGCAAAGGTAGCCATGACCACTAATACGAAACTTATTCCATCTGACAAGTTCATATTATCAAAAGTAAATCTAGGTATGTCAGAGAGGGTATCTTGACCAACACTAGCTAACATTAACCCTAGAACAACCATCATCATAGCTTTTAAAAAATTTCCTTTTGATGAGAATGCAGCAACAGCTGTTAAACCTAGGATCATTAAACCAAAATAATCCGGTGATCTAAAAGATAAACTTACTAAAGATAAACTAGGTGCAGCAATTAATAAAAAGATTGCAGATATTGTTCCGCCTGCAAAAGAGCTGTAAGCGGCAATAGCCAAAGCTTTTCCTGCTTTACCTTGTTGTGCCATGGGATAACCATCAAAAGATGTGGCTACAGTTCCTGGTACACCAGGTGCATTAATTAATATTGAAGAAGTCGATCCACCAAAAACTGCTCCGTAATAAACTCCTGCCATTAAAATTAATCCTGTTGATGGATCAAAACCATAAGTAATAGGTATCATTAGTGCAATTGCAGTCATTGGTCCCAGACCTGGAAGCATTCCGATAATAGTTCCAGAGAAACAACCAATCATTACCATCATTAAATTTTTAAATGATAAAGCTGTTTGTAATCCTATGAGTATTCCCTCAATCATCCCATTATTCCTATATATTTTAAGAAAGGATCACGTAAATAAATATTTAATAATCCATGTAGGAGATACATAAATATTGCAACGAATGGGAAAGATAAAATGAATATCCAAATCCACTTTCTTTCTCCTAAAATGATGTAAGAGGCAACTAAAAATATTGAAGTTGAAAGAAAATATCCTGCTCTAAGAATAGTTAAGCCGTATAAAATCATTAAAATAGTTAAACCAATTGTTTTTTTATAATCTAAAACTTTTAAATCTACGTTAGTTGGATTTGCCTCCGGTAAGATAATGTAGAGTGCAGAAAAAACTAATCCGGCGAAACCTAGATAAATTGGAAATGTCTTAGCATTAAATGGCGCATTTTCATCAAAAGCGAAGACTTGTATTTGGTAAGCTGTATATAAATAATAACCTGAAAAAACGAAGAAAAGCAGTGAAATTAATTTTGAAGGACTAATTTTCACTGCTTTTTCTCCAATTTAACTAACTAGATAACGCCTAGTTTTTTCATTAACTTTGTCATTTCTTTTGTTTGTTTCTTTAAGAAACTGTCGAATTTACTTCCTGGATTATAAATATTAACCCAAGCATTTCTTTTTCTAACTGTTTCCCACTCTGGAGTTTTTTGAACATCGCCTAACATTTTAGCGATCTTCTTAACATCTCCACTTGGCATACTCTTAGGAGCAAAGAAACCTCTCCAGTTAACAAACTGAACATCGTATCCTTGTTCTTTTAGAGTTGGAACTTCTGGAGCGTCACCTACTCTTTTAGGAGCTGTAATACCAATAATTCTTACTTGGTCTCTAGCACCCATTACTTCTCCCAAACCAGTTGAAAGAATTTGAGTTTCTCCTGATAAAAGTCCTGCTAAAGCTTTACCGCCAGCATCGTAAGGTACGTAAACTACGTCGTTAGGATTTGCGCCAGCTTCTTGAAATGCAAGTGCACCAATTAAATGGTCCATGCTTCCTCTTACAGAACCACCAGCCATTTTAACTGACTTAGGATTTTTTTTGTAAGCATCCACTACATCTTTAAAGTTTTTGTACGGTGAGTTTTTAGCAACTGCGATTGCACCATAGTCACCGATCACACCAGCGATTGGTTTAACATCTTTGTAAGATAATACACCATTACCTTTTACGTAACCTTTGTGTCTAGTGATTGATCTTAATACTAATGGTGTTGATTGAACTAATACAGTTCCCTCAGGCTTTGAATTGATTATGTAAGATAGAGCTTTTCCTCCTCCACCACCTGACATATTTTCATATGAAGCATTTTTTAACATACCAGCTTTAGTTAAAGCTTCACCAGTTCCTCTAGCAGTTCCATCCCAACCACCGCCAGCACCACCACCGATAATGAAGTGTAACTTATCGATTGCAAAACTAGTTGATGAGATTGAAGTTAAAAGAACAGTTGCGAAAACTAAGCTAATTAATTTTTTC
>Ga0315315_10000202_pt1 | contig 46795 bp, 60 predicted proteins | sample M140m3416metaG_FD_203699 | JGI IMG/M metagenome (GOLD analysis project Ga0315315, IMG submission 203699) | Ammonia-oxidizing marine archaeal communities from Monterey Bay, California, United States - M1 40m 3416 | ecosystem: Environmental > Aquatic > Marine > Intertidal zone | place: USA...
GATATAGTAGCTACATCCAATAATCCTTTTTTAGATAATTTCTTAGTCACTTTCTCTAAATTTAAAATCACTTGATTGCAATGACTGTTAATCTCTCTAATGTATTTGTTAGAACTAATGTTATTTTCATCCAGGTGTTTTAACCCTTCTTTTACTATAGATTCAGCTAAAACAATAGCTGTTGTTGTTCCGTCTCCTGCTATATTCGCAGTGTTTTGAGATGACTCTCTGAGCATTTGAACTGCAAGATTCTCTACTGGATCAAGAAGCTGAACTGCCTTGGCTACTGTAACGCCATCTTTGGTAACTGTGATTCCGTGGGTGTGAGCTGGTGATTCAATAACGACTGTGTTTCCACCTGGACCTAGCGTGCTCTTAACTGCTTCGCTAATTTTTTTGATGCCAGCTTTTAGTTTAGTTCTGGCTTGCTCGTGCAAGACGAGTTCTTTTGGATTGTATGACATTAGATTAAATTTTCTCCAAATATATAAATTATTTTAAGTCATACAAATAAACTAGTTTTTTTATTATTGTGACGTATAACTTACTCATTATCAATAAGTTAATAAATAGTGTGACGGTTTTGCATTTGTAACTGCCTGATTATCAGGGATGTGCCGATTGTGACGGTTTTTTTGTAAAAATTCAGCACTATATACTTTCTTTCTTTTTTTATTTTCTTTTTTATTTATTTTTATACTTATTTTCGTCACTTTCGTCACAAAGAAAATATAATATACTAATAATCAGTAAGTTAGAGTAAGTTATATAAAGTAAAAGTTCGTCACATTTTCGTCACATTGTAGCCGATTATCGTCACATCTGGGCTTTAACCATCGTAGCTTGTCTCTAGTGACGATCAATAACCGACTATTTTTAGCTGGTAACACAGCCAAATAAATTTACGAAATATATATAAGTTGGGGGTAACACACCTACATAGCGTATGCACGTTGCCACAGAAAACAACATTTTTTTTGGGGGTGGGGGTCTTGTTGTGGTTGGTGCGTCTGTAATTTTTGCCGTTTTTGTGGTGGGGTTGGTGGGGTCCTGGTGCGGTCCTGGTGCGGTCCTGTTGTCATTCTGCGTAAATCTTAGAGCCTTTCATTTGTTGTCTTTTGTTGTTCATTCAATAGCTATTTTATAAACTAAATAAAACCCTTTTAAGAACTTTAAAACCCTTTAAACATACTTAAAGAGGGAATAAAACCCGCCCCGCATTTAGCCCAAATAAATAAAAATATTTTTTTACCTCTGCTAATCCTCTGTTAAAATGGTGTAAAAAGTAATATATTTTGTTTAACGTTGCTAAACTTTTTTTTCCCCCTGGAACTCCTCAGTTAATTAGCAAATCAAAAAGGTTAAACAAACTAGAAATAAATTTGGTAGTTTAAAATAGTTGTTTTTAATTAGCTGACGAAAACAATAAATAAATAATACAATTTATGATAAGAATTAAAGACAATAAGCAACACGGAATAAAACCGAATATCGCTAACAAGCATAAAAAAGGGGCTAAAATTGTAAGGATTCAATCTATAATTGATAACCAAATAAAAAGCATTGATACGGCTATATTTAAAGCAGACAGAGCCGAAAAGCAAAGAGACAGAAGAAGAGCCAAAAGAAGATAAAAACACATATTTCAACACGTGGGGACCACACGCAAAACGGACACGCAAAACAATAGTTTATTGCAAGTTGAATAAAGCCAATAAGCAGAAACAATTTAATTGTCCTTGTATAACTATTAAAAAAAACACAAATGAAATATACTTTAATTTTTACCGATGTTGACACAAACACATTTGAAATCGACATCAACACGAATGAATCAGACATTAAAATAATAGCTGGAACACTTTCTCACAAAGTGGTTAAGTTTATTACTTTAATGAGAAAATACAACCAAAAAATAGGGTTTAAATTTGCTAGAAAATTTGACGTTCAATTTTTGCAGGATAACAAAGAAATCAAATCATTTAACGGAATTTGCTTAAATGGGGAACAATTCGGCGTTAAGTTAACCCTTGTAAACAATGAGAAAAGCAAAACTAAATTTTCTTCCTTTATGGGCGAATTTATAAAAGATTTAGTTTGTACAATGGGACAGGATGAAGAAATTTCCACTGCTGAATTATTAGAAGAATTAGCAAAATAAAACCTAAAAAAATGCTTAAAACTAATTCTAAGAAATATTTAAATAATATTCAAAGTTATATACTTGACTCAATAAATAGCGAAGGCTACGACATCAAGACAGAAACACCAACCGAAAAACTACAATTTTTATTTGACTGTTTTGAGGTGGAATTTAACTATAAAAATAATCAATTAAGATACCCAAATTTCCAAAATAGGTTTGCAAATTGGTTGCAAGGTTTACCTTCTGGAATTAATATTCCACACCAAAAAAATAAAATCCTAGAGCTTTCAAAGTACCTTTTAGAAGTGGACACATTAAGCGAAAAATTACAGGATCAGATTATTAAAAATTATTGGTCATTTATGGCTTATCACATAATTAAATTAAATACAAATAAATTGTCAAACTAATAAAAATTTTATTATATTAGCTGACGAAATTAATAAATTATGAAATCAAATATAATACAAAACGTGCAACATTTAGCTACTAAGCTATTTAACAAAGAGGTAGCCCGTATGCATTACGCAACTGACAGGCTAACAGGATTTACATTAAATCAAATTTTAGATTTAGAAGATAGATTTAAAAGAGAGGTATTAATTAAAAATCAAATCAAATGGAAGTCAAACAATATAAAGACGTAAAAAATCTATTATCAAAGGGAGGTAACACAAAGATAAATAAGAACGAAATAACAACTTACAACTTATCTCTTGCACCATACAAACAAAATGCAAAGGGTATAAACCTATGCCCAAAAGCCTCAAAAGGTTGTGCATTGGCGTGTTTGTTTACTGCTGGTCGTGGTAAGTTTACCAACGTGCAACAGGCACGAATAAATAAAACAAATTACTATTTATTTGACAAACAAAAGTTTTTAAATCAATTAGCAAAAGAAATAAACAAAATAGCTTTAAAATCCACGATTACAGGCGAAAAATTTGCCCTCAGATTAAATACATTGAGTGATGTTGACTTTGTTTATTTACTTAAAAAGTATTGTGATTTAGATATATTAAATGATAGTACTTATAAAAATATTATTGTCTATGATTATACTGCTATTATTGGAAAGGTTAAAAAATACTTAGGGACTAGATACTATCTAACACTATCTAGGAAAGAAGACAATGAGCAAGATGTTATCGAAGCTCTTGAAATGGGTGGTAATGTTGCCATAGTATTTAAAGAACTACCCAAAACATACAAGGGGTATAGAGTTATAGATGGAGACAAAACAGATTTAGAGATGACTAAATATAAAAATGTTGTATTAGGATTGAAAGCCAAAGGAGATGCTAAAAAAGATACAACAGGATTTGTAATACAAAATAAAATAAAATAAAATGATAAATAAAGTAACAAAAGAAGAATGCCTAGATGCCATTGAATATCTATATGGACAAGGATTTATTGAAGATATGTCAAGGGATCAAAAATGGGCAGTTGAAATACTACTTAAGAAAGTAGCAAATGAATATAAACTTAAATTAAATTAAAATGGGAAGATATTATAATGGAGATGTGAATGGTAAATTTATGTTTGCCGTTCAAGGTAGCGATGCACACGAAAGATTTGGTGCAATCGAAGAAGAATCAGCATATATAAATTATATAGTATATAGAAGTAGTTATGCAGAAATATGTGCAGAGCTTGACAGTATAAAACATAACTCATCTATTGAAAAGGTAGAGAAAATGTTCAATGAAGAAGGAGGCTACAATGATGAAATCAAAAAAAAGTTTGGAGTGAGTGAAAAAGATTTGTCAGAGTATGCAGATTATGAGATAGGGATGCAGTTAAAAGAATTCTTTGACGATAATCCTGATTTAGATGAATGTAGATTTGATGCAGAGATATGAAAAAGCTAACAAAAGAAGAACTTATATTTTTAAAAGATTGTCTTATTGATGTTTATCACAGAGAGATGGAGTTAGGAAACGGGCAAGATTTTAAAAACTATGGAAGTATTGAAGCAAGAAAATTTTTACCAAAAATTATAGAAAAATTATGAAAGAAGAATTATTAATAATGTTTTGCGTATGTGCAGTAATTGGACTTATGCTTATAATGACAGCGATATGATTTTAAAAGCAATAATGGAGAGGTATGGAGGGTTTGAAACTCTTTATGATGCCATAGATGAGGGGGGAATGGAAACAGTTTTAGTTAACTTATCTGATGACCTCAACTATAAATACACCTATGAAGAGATAATAGAACTAATAGAAAAATTATGAAAGAAATAGATAGAACTAAAATGGAAAGATTAATCAAGCAGTTGGAATGGTTTAACAACTTTGCTGATTATTTAGAAGCGAATAATATAAATATCTATAACGAATCCTGCGATTATGCAGACAATAAAGAAAGATATGAAATTTTTTAAAAAATATAATAGATGCATACTACATAAGAGATATGTAGAAACGAGAGTAAATGATCTTAGAAATGAAATTTGCAGGGATGCTATACTTTATGGAAAAGTAGATCCATTAAAAAGAGAGTTACTACTTAAATATAATCACAAATTAAAATAAATAAAATGAGAAAAATAATAGCAGATTATGTGGAGCTTACTGACGAATGGGTAGGAATTCCAGACGTAGTAATGTATAGTTCAGAGACAGCAGATGGTTATGAGATATATATATTAGGATGGACAGCTAAAAATGGTCACGTAAAAAATATGGACAATGAAGAGAATGTCTTTATGTATAAAGATAATTTGGTTGAAGTGTTGGTGGATGACTTTATAGCTGGACAGGAATTCATTGAGATATATGTAAGTGATGACTTGATTGAAGACTTAGATTTAATAAACGAACTAGAAGAAAGATTAACAATATGAAAGAAATAATAGAACAAATAACGGATGTTCAAGTTGAATTTATTTTTGATTCAGTATCTGAAGAAATTAATTTAAAATATGGAGATATAACGCCAGGACAAAACTATAGGTTAGAACAAATAAAAGACGATTTAAATGATTTAGTTTTAGAATGGGCACAAAACAATAAAGAATGAAAGTATTAGAATTGTTTGCAGGATCACGTAGCGTAGGTAAGGCTTGTGAAGAGCTAGGTTATGAAGTTTATTCTTCAGACATTAATGATTTTCCAGGCATAGACTATGTTACAGACATCAGAGATTTTGACATAGATAAAGTTCCTTTTGTTCCTGATATTCTATGGGCAAGTCCGCCCTGTACAGGATTCTCAGTAGCTTGTATAGGTAGAAATTGGGTGCAAGGTGAAGTATTTACTCCTAAAACTCCCTCTGCACAACTAGGAATAGAATTATTAGAAGCAACTTTATATATAATAAATGTATTTAAAAGTATCAACCCTAATTTGATATGGTATATAGAGAATCCAAGAGGTAAGATGAGAAAAGCTCCTCATTGGGATGAAATAAAACACATAAGACACACAGTAAGTTACTGTAAATATGGAGATGACAGGATGAAACCAACAGATATATGGACTAACAACCTAAATTGGCAACCTAAACCAATGTGTAAACCTTTCAAGTATGACTACAGCTCTAACCCTGAAGGAGAGGTTATAGATAGACATTGCCATCACGATGCCTCACCTAGAGGAACTCAAACTGGAGGTACACAAAAATTAAAAGGAAACCACGAAAGAAGTAAAATTCCTCACCAATTATGTATAGAAATATTAAAATAGTACACTTTTCGTACAGTTTTTTACAGTCCGACCACTTTCTGACCACTTTTTAACAGTTAAAACATAAATTATGAAAGTATTAGTAGCTTGTGAAGAAAGTCAAGCAGTAACAAAAGAATTTAGGAAGCTAGGTCACCAAGCGTATAGCTGTGATATATTAGAATGCAGTGGAGGACACCCAGAATGGCATATACAAGAAGATGTCACTAAATTATTGAAAGAAAAATGGGATATGATTATTGCATTTCCTCCCTGCACTTATTTAACAGTCACAGGAAATAGATGGTTTAATATTGAAAAGTATGGAGACAAAGCAATCAAAAGACATCAAGATAGAAAAGAAGCAATTAACTTTTTTATGATGTTTACCAATGCAAATTGCGATAAAATAGCTATTGAAAACCCTGTAGGCGTAATGAGTACAGAATGGAAAAAACCTAATCAAATTATTCAACCTTATCAGTTTGGTAATCCTTTTGAAAAGAAAACTTGTTTATGGTTAAAAGGTTTAAAAAAATTAGAACCAACCAACGTAGTAAAACCTCCACCAAGACAAAAAATAAAAGGTGGTAAATCAATGCCAGTTTGGTATTCTAATGCACCTAAAAAAGAAAGAAGTAAATTAAGAAGTAAAACATTTCCTGGAATTGCCCAGGCAATGGCAAAACAATGGAGTTTATGAAAATAGATGTAAGATCAAAAAACAGTATATTTATTGAAATCAATGGATATACTTATTATATAGACGATTCAACTAATGAACAAATTATAGAAAAATGGAATACTACAGTACTACAACAATTAAGGGAGGTAAAGTAAGTTGGGTCACTGACCTAATTTTAAAAGAAAAATTAAAAACTAAACCTAACCAACAGAAAATCAGAAGATTACAAATATTTTTAGATAAAATGTCTGACTAAATTTGCATATTTCATTGACAAATATTATATTAGCGAACTAAAATGGGACAAAGTAAAAGAGAATACGAAAATTTAATTATAATGAATAGTCAGTCTTTTTATGACTATGAGTACTACAATTTAATACAATCAAATGACGAAAGAAGAAGCACTTCAAAAAATAGAAAAGGTAGTAGTAGAAAAGCTACAAGTACCAGCCGAGAGTCTATTTAATAGATCCAAAAAGAGAAATCATATTGATGCAAGACAAATTTATTTCTATCTGTGTAAGGATAGGAATATAAGACCTTGTTACATCCAAGACTACATTTTTAGTGAGCACAATCATAAAATGGCTCATTCCAATATATTATATGGACAAGAAAAAATTAAAAATGAAATGCGAGTAGATAGTGACTTAAGGAATCTTGTAAAAGAATTAAAATGTTCAGTATAGAAGATCTCTGGAATCAGGCTAAAAACATTCGATCTGCCATATATATGGATAATAGCAAGACTAACCAAGCTATTATGCATAAAGGTGTTAAGATAGAGAAAGATAGAAACAATTGTTTTATACTTAGGTGTCATCGAGAAAATTATCAAGAGATAACCGATGAAGAATATCAAATATTTTATAATGAAGGATGGGTAGTTGGTAGGATCAATGTATTAATGAATGACTTAGAATATAAATTAGATAAACTATTTATAAGAACAAGAAATGCTTATCAAGATGGTAATACCAGACAAGTTCGGCATTATAAAAATCAAAAAGAGAATGTACTAAGTAAGTACAGTAAATTAAATAAACAATTAAATCAAATCAAAAATGAAAAACACATTTGAAAAATTATCATCCATCAACGTAAATGAACACGTTGAGAATAAAAATGGCTTGACCTATTTATCGTGGGCTTGGGCTTGGAGCGAAACTAAAAAGACGTGTCCTGATGCTACTTATACTATTTATGAGAACGCAGATGGATTATGTTACCATCACGATGGTAAAACGGCTTGGGTTAAAACAGGTGTTACAATCGGAGATATAGAGCTTATTGAATATCTTCCTGTTATGGATTATAGAAACAAGTCAATTACTATAGATAAAATTACTTCTTTTGATGTCAATAAAAGTATTCAAAGAAGTTTAACTAAAGCTATAGCAAGACACGGATTAGGTCTTTATATATATGCAGGTGAAGATTTACCAGAGTCTGAATCTAAGGCATCAACTCCTTCTAAAAAATCTACCAAAAAGGCTACTCAAAAAGCTAGTTTAGATCTTGGAGATGATAAGTGGGAGGATTGCTTAAAGTATGTAGTAGATAATAAACATTTAGGTTTTGATGGCGTTGTAAAAAGATTGAAGCAAAAGTATCAGTTAACATCAGAAGCTCTTAAAACAATTAAGACTTATGTTTAGTAAAGAAGAAACTTTATACAAGTTACAAGAAGATAAAGAATACTATGGTGACTTTGGCAAACAGTTTTTATCTAACTCTGATATATACAGTTTACTAAATGATCCACGCTCTTTTAGAAAACCTAAAGGAGAAACCAAACCTATGATAGAGGGTAGATACTTTCACGTATCTATGATAGAGCCACATAAAAAAGATGATTTTGTTATTATAGACTCAACGTCTAGGAATACAAAAAACTATAAGAACCAAATAGAAGAACACGGATTATCTATTGCTTTACTAAAGTCAGAAGCAGACCACATAGATAGTTTAGTTTCTGTTATGAAAAGTAATTTTAATTTTTATGAGTTTATATACAGTAAGTTTAATATGTATGAGGTTCCTGGAATTAAAACTATAAAGGGTGCTAAATGGAAAGGCAAAGCAGATATATTAGCATCAGATTATATTATTGATCTTAAAACAACCTCTGACATATCTAAATTTAAGTACTCTGCTAAAAAATATAATTATGATAGTCAGTCTTATATATACCAACAAATATTTGGTGTTCCTGTAGTGTTTTATGTAATAGATAAGAACACAAAGATGTTAGGTGTCTATGAGCCTACTGAGTCTTTTATTCAAAGCGGAGAAGAAAAAGTAGAGAGAGCATTAGAGATTTATAATAAATTCTTTAGCAAAGATGCTACGGAGAACATAGATGAGTTTTTCATCAAAGAAGAGCTTACCTAGAAGTCTACACTAGGTTATATTGTAGACATAATTTAAATATATATAGTTATGAGCAAAGAGAAAGTTTTTGCTGATGGGTTTTTATTTAAAACTCGTGAAAATCAACCTGACTGGGTTGTTGGTTCAATGGCGGTTAAAGTTGAGGATGCAGTAGTATTCTTAAAAGAAAACGCTAAAAATGGTTGGGTTAATTTAAATATTAACACATCTAAGTCTGGGAAACAATATGTGGAGCTGGACACTTTTGAGCCTACTAAAAAGAAAGAAACAAAAGAAGAAGTTCCTTTCTAAATTTATAAATGTGACGGAAATGACGGTTTTTTTAAAAAATATTTTAATATTAAGCGCTTGTTGTATAGGATGCTTACTTATTTTATTTTTATTTATTAAAACCGTCAATATCGTCACAAATATATATAACTATATATATATCAATAAGTTAGATAAAGATAAATCGTCACAAAATCGTCACAAATATGTCACAAAACGTCATAACAATATTTAAAAACATAAAGGACACCACCCAACCTTTTCATTTACCAGTAAATGACATCATAGATAGAATAAGAGATGGTCGTTCTGAGGGTTTGATAAAAAAGATTAGAACCGAGAAAGATAAGAAAAAAATAAACGAATTAAAACAACAATTACCTGCTATTTGTTTTAGTGGTAAGTTTAATAAAAGGAATGATGACTCTATTTTAGAGCATAGTGGCTTGATATGTTTGGACTTTGACAAATATGACAATCAAAAGAAACTACATCAGCATAGAGAAAAATTAATCAAGGATGAGTATGTTTATTGTGTTTTCATCTCTCCATCAGGAAAGGGACTCAAGGTTTTAATCAGGGTCCCTTCTGATATTGATATGCACTCAAAATATTTCGCATCACTACAACAATACTTTGACTCACCTTTTTTTGATAGCACCTCAAAAAACATCTCAAGAGTATGCTATGAGAGTTATGATCCTATTGTTCACGTTAATGAAGAATCTTTATTGTGGGATAAAATAATAGATACACCTACAGCAATAGATAAAAAAGAAATTACCATACCTATCACCGATCAAACCAAGATTGTGGACATACTAGTTAAGTGGTGGGAGAAAAAGTATCCAATGAGTGAGGGTCAAAGAAACCAAAATGCTTTCATATTGGCTTCATCATTCAATGATTTTGGTATTGAAAAGTCACTTGCAGAGTACGTACTAAATGGATTTCAGTCTCAAGATTTTAATTTAAATGAGATTAAAAGGACCATTGACTCTGCATATGCCAACATAGCTAATTTTGGAACAAGAGTTTATGAAGACTCAGATACATTGAATGCTATTAAATCAAATGTATTAAAAGGTAAATCTAAGACAGATATTAAAAAATACTTTGAGGATATAGATGAGGAGGTTTTAGACAATGTAATAGATAAAATCCAGGAGGAAGGTTTTGATAATAAGTTTTGGACTAAAAACAAAAAGGGTGTGATAAAAATATTTCATTTAAAATTTAAAATGTTTTTAGAAGAAAATGGTTTTTATAAATACAATCCAGAGGGTAGTAAAAACTATGTGTTTGTAAAAGTTACCAATAATCTAATAGATCACGCATCTGAAAAGCAGATTAAAGATTTTATATTAAAACACTTACTAACTGTCGATGACATAGAAGTATATAATTATTTTGCTGAGCACACTAAATATTTTAGAGAAGAATTTTTAACCCTATTAGACTCTATAGATGTATTCTTTATTGAAGATACTAAGAATGAGTCTTACATATATTACAAAAACTGTGCAGTTAAAATAACCAACAATACTGTAACACCAATAGATTATATTGATTTAGGTGGGTACGTTTGGAAAGACCACGTTATTGATAGAGACTACACAGACTGCGAGTCTATTGAGTGTGATTACAAAAAATTTGTATCTAACATATGTGCTAAAGATGATAAAAGAATAGAGTCTACTGAAAGTACTATAGGTTATTTAATGCACGGTTATAAGAATTTATCTTACTGCCCAGCAGTAATATTAAATGATGAGGTAATTAGTGATAATCCAGAGGGAGGAACAGGTAAGGGTTTATTTATGAATGCTTTACAACATATGAAAAAATTAGTAGTTATTGATGGAAAAGGATTCAACTTTGAAAGATCCTTTGCTTATCAATTAGTATCAGCAGACACCCAAATACTTTGTTTTGATGACGTTAGAAAACACTTTGATTTTGAAAGACTATTTAGTGTCATTACTGAAGGATTAACTCTAGAGAAGAAAAACAAAGATGCTATTAAGATTCCTTTTAAAAAGTCACCAAAGGTAGCCATCACTACTAACTACGCAATAAAAGGAAAGGGTAACTCTTTTGAAAGAAGGAAGTGGGAGTTAGAGCTAAATCAATATTATAATAAATCATTTACTCCATATGATGAGTTTGGTAAGTTGATGTTTGGTGATTGGAGTGCTGATGAGTGGTGTAGATTTGATAACTATATGATATATTGCCTACAGTTTTATATGAATAAAGGACTAGTTAAAAGCTCTTTTGTTAATCTTAAGATACGTCAGTTATCTGCGGAAACTTGTCACGAATTTATTGAGTGGTGTGGTTTATTAGATGGGAAGAGCCCTAATGAAGATTTTGATAATGGTCATAAAATATATAAACAAGAACTTTATATAGATTTTATTTCTGAGAATCCAGACTTTGCTCCAAAAGCCAAGATGACTGTTTCTAGAACTAAGTTTTATCAATGGCTAAACTCTTACGCAGTATTTAAAACAGGGGTTAGTCCTGATGAAGGTAAAGATAGATCAGGAAAATGGATAAGAATAAAAAGTAAACACGAAGCAGAATATAATAGTAAATTAGACATATGAAAAGATTAACTGACCCAGATAGAATTCACCAAGCATTTTTAAATAGTTATAAAATAATAGTAGAAGGAATGACTATTGAAGATATTATAGATGAAATTGAATTTGATCTAGTTAATCTAGATATATTATTTGCTCACGATCCAGAATATCCTGATAATAAATATGTAATAGAGATGATGTTTGATCATTTTATGGAGTTAGAAGATTATGAAAAGTGTTCTAAAATTCAAAAATTATTATGAAGTTTAGAGATTATCAGATAAATATCATTAATAAAGGTTTAGATATATTAAATAGATATAAACTATTATATCTATCTATGGAGGTTAGAACAGGAAAAACATTAACTTCTTTAGGAATATGTAAAGAGCTTGAGATTAATAATGTGTTATTCATAACTAAGAAAAAAGCTATTAGTAGTATTGAATCAGATTATACTATGTTGAATCCTGGTTTCAATCTTCAAGTTATTAACTATGAGAGCTTACATAAAATAGAAGATTATGATTGGGATGTTGTTATTTGTGATGAAGCACATTCTATTGCTGCTTTTCCTAAGCCTAGCAAAAGAGCTAAGAATGTTAAGGACTTAGTTCAATCACACACTCCTTATTTAATATTAATGTCAGGGACACCTACTCCAGAGAGTTATTCTCAAATGTATCATCAAGTTTACGGAGCTACATCCAATCCTTTTTATGATTGTAAAAACTTTTACAAGTTTGCTCATAGATATGTTAACGTAACTAAAAAGAAAATAAATGGCTATGACATTAATGATTACAGTAAGGGCAAGCAAGAGATTATAGATTTAATGAAGCCATATACTTTGTCTTATACTCAGCAACAAGCAGGGTTTAAATCAAAAGTAGACGAAGAGGTTTTATTAGTAAAAATTGACGAAAAAGTTCAAGAAATTACAAAAATCTTACAAAAAGACAAGGTTTTTGAGATAAATGGAGAATTTATACTTGGCGATACACCAGTAAAATTAATGAGTAAAATTCATCAATTATGTAGTGGCACAGTTAAGTTTGAGAGTGGCACATCAACGGTTTTAGATTTAAGTAAAGCTAAGTTTATAAAAGAAAAATTTAAAGGAATAAAGATTGGTATTTTTTATAAGTTTCAAGCAGAGTTAAAAGCACTGAAAGAAGTTTTTGGAGAAAATTTATGTACTACTTTAGATGAGTTTGATAGTACAGACAAAAACATTGCACTACAAATTGTAAGTGGTCGAGAGGGCATATCACTAAGAAATGCCAAGTATTTAGTATATTACAATATTGATTTTAGTGCTACTAGTTATTGGCAAAGTCGTGATCGTATGACTACTAAAGACAGGTTGTATAATAAAATATATTGGGTCTTTTCAGAAAAAGGTATTGAGAAGATGATATATAAAGCAGTAAATAATAAAAAAGATTATACGTTAAAACATTTTAAAAAAGATTATGCATCAATTCAATCTAGTATACCATTTTAATCCATACAACAACAATTGGTATTGCATCCCTAGAGAAGAGTATATCAACTATTTTAAAGGCGATTGTACTAAATGTGGATTTGGATTTAGTATTGAAGGAGCTTACTTAAACTATAAAAACAAAACAAAATGACAGAGTTTTTGTGTTCAGGATGCGGTGCTTGTTGTATGATTGCGGGTAAATCAGGTTATTTACCTGATAGAGGAGATGGAGGGTGTGTTTACTTAGACGAAGAAAACAAATGTTCTATATATGATGATAGACCAGATATTTGCAGGGTTGATAAAATGCATAAAATAAATAATCCTGAGTTATCTAAAAAAGAATATTACATTAAAAGTACAAAAGCTTGTCATCAAATAATAGATTTACTAAAAATAGATAATAAATATAAAATACCAATAAACAAATATGAAAATGACTGAGATTGAAACGTTTGAAAAACAATATCCTGAATTATCTAAAGAGTTCAAGGAAATACAACAAGAGATGTATAAATTATTTGCTAGAAAGCAAATGGATTATGGTTTAAATAATATAGCATTAGGGGGTGATTTAAATAAACCAGAAGACAAAAACTTTGCTTTGACAGGTTTATCTATTAGACTAACTGATAAAATAAGCAGATTAAAAAACTTAATTAAGAATGGCAAGAATTATGTTCCTGGTGAAAATCAAGAAGATACGTTTATAGATATAGCTAACTATGGCATAATTGGAATGTTAGTTGGTAGAAACCAGTGGAAATGAAAACGAAAGAACTTCAATTAATTAAAGATTTAAACGTTAAATACAATAGCAATTTAAAACCTACTGAAAATGACTATGAAGTATTTGATGCACAGACTGATAAATCTGTTATTGAAATTAAAATAAGAGATGTTGTTTACGATACTCACTATATACAAGTAGATAAGTTTTATAATTTATTAATGGTAGGCGAAGCTCTTGGGAAAAATGCTTTTTATTTAGTTAAAGATCCATCTGGAGTTTATTTATATAATTTAAATGAATTAAAAGAAGAAATTATTACTTCAGAAATTGTACCTAAGTTTACCCCATATAGAACTGAGTTTAATAACAATAAAAAAATTACCAAATACTTTTATGAACTACATAAATATAATTCCGTAAATTTACTGAAATGAAAGACTGCTTGAAGTTATTAAAAGACTTTATTAAAAAGTATCCTAATGACTACGAATTAGGAAGCAGTTTACGTAAATTATATTTTGAAAGAAAGTCAAATACAAAACAAGAAAATAAAACAACTTGAAGAAGAGGGTTATTTTGTTGTAAAACTAGTTTTAACTAATAAGAATGGAATACCTGACTTATTAGCTTTAAAAGATGGAAAGGCATTATTTTTGGAGGTTAAAAGACCACATACTAAATTAACTAAACTACAAGAGTATAGAATACAAGAACTTAAAAAACAAGGATTTGACACAGAAGTCTACAAAGGGTAATTTATACGAAGTCCAGGACAATTTTATTATTAAGCTCCAGGATGAATTCCCTATGACAAAATCTTTAAAAATAGCCAAGCTAATTAATAAGAATCTAAAAACTTTAACTCCTAAACATAGTTGCACTTATGGTGGGGTGGTCCATACTCCAGATCCTACATTTTTTTCTGTAGACTGTATAAAACTATCTAATAAAGTTTATTCTTTTACAGACATTAGGGAAATAGATTGTGATGATTACTTAGATTTAATAAACGAAAAATTAATTTTAAATGAAATCTGATTATAAATTAAAACACCATACCTCAGAAAAAGATATTAAAAACATAAAACACTCTTTAATAAAAGGTGTAAGCATAGAAAAAGTAGCCAATAGATATGGTTTTTCAGTTTCTTTTATTAAAAGAAATTTTTATATTTATGCTGTTAACACAGCTCATTGTAGATGTTCTTTGGGAAGTAAGAATGAACCTTATCACCTAAATGAAATGGATTATGGTTTTATCCCTGAATATAAAGAAGAAGATTTAAATAAAGCAGAAATAGCAGCGTATAACAAATATAAACTTAAATTAATTTTAAATGAGATATAAATTTGAGGACATTGAGAAAATATTAGAGTTCAAAACTTGGACCGATAAAAATAAAATAGATAAGCTGTTAGAGATTGATTGCAGTTTATATTGTAATTTAGGTTCTGATTCAAAGCAATATGAAAGAGATGAGGTGAGAAAAAAAAGTATTGATATTTATAGGACCATAAAAACAATAGATAGAAAATTAGGAGATGAGTTTTTACTAACAATGGACCTTAAGCAGTGAGACATCACCTCACATATGTCAACTTTATAACTAAAATGATTAATGACACTACCGATGACATATATGAAAATTTGATGGATCAAAACCAAGAAAACGTCAATAAATCTTGCAAAGACTTAATTAAAATACTAAATGAGTTGATTGATCAGGGGGAATAATGTTCTTCTACGTGACATCTAGAGCAAAGGACTTTACACTTTGCTATTTCTTTTTCTAAATTTTTAATAGACATTCCTCTGTGAACGCCATTACTAACTTCAAAGGATTTATTTTTCTCAAAGTGGTGAAACTCAAGAGCTTGAGTGCAAAACTTAGGATGTGTTTCTTTAGAGTACCCACAAGACTCACAGGCCATTGTTTCTTTTAATTCTCTAAGCCATCTTTGGTTAACATATCTACGATGTCTTTTCTTTATCCCATAACATTTAGAGCACTGCTTACGCCTATATCTCTTACCGTTTTTAACTCCAGCAGATGGAAAATAAGTATCGGGAAAGGATTGATTGCAGACATTGCAAGTGGTCATCCCTTAATTTAGTTATAATACTACTTTGTGATACCTATGACTAAGGTTTGTTAAAAAAAGTTAAACAGATTATCTACTTGTAGACAGTTTAATTTCTTGTTTTTGTTTTTGCATATCTTTAACATTTCCCCTAACTATAGTAGCAGTTTCAGAAGGTAAAAGACCTATACTATATAAAAAATAAGCAGCAAAATTCATTTTAGCAACATCATTATATTTAGGATCAAGTTTTTTAACTTTACCTTTTTTACCCATATATTCTTTTTGATATTCTCCTTTAAAAGCCATATCAGATAATGTGAATAAATAATCAGCATTTTTTACATTAATACCAAGTACTCCCATATTATCAACAAAAGATTTTCTGTCTTCGGAAAATAATTGAAAAGGTTCTTTTTTCTTTGGTTGAGCAGTTTTTCTACTAGTAGACAGTTGAACCACTTCTTCAGGTTCTTCTTCAAAAAATTGTCTTAAAAGATAATTTGCAAACGCAATAGTAGGAACATCGGTTACTGGTAAAGGAGAATAAATATCCTTAATTACATTTCCTAATCTTCCTTTAAGCCTATTTTCTAATGTTTTTTGCTTTCTTTCTTCATCATCTTCTTCAATAGTAGCTAAATCTAAAGCTTGTAATAAAATAAACCCAATTGCGTTAAAAGCAATAGTTTCAGCCGCCAATCCTCCTAATGATTTAGCAGCCGTTGTTTTATCTTGAGATGTAGAAGTTTGACTAGCTAAAGTGCTAAAGTCACTGTACATTCTAGTTTTTTGATTTAATAAAAAATTTGCAAAAGGTAAAAATATCTTTCTTCCCATTTGTACAAACGGATTTTTACTATTAAATATTTCTCCTTGCAAATCTATATCAGAAACATTTTGCTGCCTAGTTACTTGTTGCTCTGCAAAATCAGCGGCTTCTTTATTTATTTTATGAGTATTCCAATCAATTCCACTAGGATTAATTCCTTGTTTTTTTAAAGAGTTAGTATAATACGAAAGCCAAGAAGCCCTTGCTGCAAATTTATCAGGATTAGCAACAAAAAATTGTAAGTAAGCCTGATTGACTTTATTTAATTGATCTACAGCTTTTCCTAAATTACTTTTAGCAGCATTTTCTACTTTTGAATTACTAGATTCTAAAACACTCAGTGCTTGAATACCTCTATTTGCAATTCCATAACCACTGTTATTTAAAAATTTATTTACAGCTGGATTAGTTAAAAGAGTTAATCCTTTTATAGTTGATACAGGTCCTGCGTTAGCCATTGTATTTACAATAGGAGTTAACTGTTTTATAAACTGAGTAGGACCACCTAAAGCTCTACCAACCCCTAAAGAAGAAAATTTATTTAAACCTCTAATAAATGCCTTATTACTTGACTTTATAAAAGAAACACCCCTTTTAGCATCTACATATCTTCTTAATCTTTCTGTAATTAAATCTCTATCTGATTTATTTGGTATTATTTTAGAATAAGCATCTGAATTTACAAAACCTTTTAGTTGTTGAATACCTTCTGCAGTATATATATCAGTAAGAGCTGCATTTAAACTTCTACTATTTTGAGAATCAAATCCTAAATTAACTATTCTACCTTCTGGTAAAACAAAACTAGGGTTTTTAGGTTTTAATACTCCAGTTTCTTTATCATATATAACTTCTCTTGTTCCTTCAAAAATAGGTTCACCTATATCAGCTGTTGAACTAGGCTCTTCAACTAAAGTAAATGAGTCAGGAGTATAATTTATGTCTTTACCTAGTATTCTATTATATACATTTAAAGATATATCTGCTAAATCATCTCTACGAGCAGCCCATTCATTAGTAATCCATTCAACCGCTTCTTTGTTAGTAGCATCTACTTTAGCATCAACCTCATCTATAGTAGTGGCATCTTTTAGTATTTTATTATAAATTTTTTCGTAAACTTCAGCTTTTGTTTGATCGTTAGTTTCTCCAGTTTGTTTTAATTTATCTATGCTTTTTTCTACTAACCCTTTTCTTCTTTTAAATTCTTGTTGTTGCTCTTCTAAAGTTCCGTCAACTGTTCTTCTCATAAAAGCAAACATTCCTCTTTCTACATCATTATCTACTGTATTAAAAGCCTCTCCGTTGGGTTTTGTTTTTTTATATTTTTTTACATACTCATCAAAAACTTTATTATTTTCAGCCTCTGCCTTTGCCGCTCCATTTTTTATGTCACTGAAACCACTGGCTTGTTCAAATCTCAATCCTTTTGATTGTCCTTTAAACATAAATTCAAAAGCTAATGGTATAGAAGATATATATTTTATCCAAGCTTGAGACAACCCTTTTCTTTTAAAAATTTGAAGAGGTTTAGCTACAAGCCCTTTCTTTTCTTCTGATTTTGCTTCTTTTACTCCTTTATCTTGATATATAGTTGCATTCATACCTCCCGTAGTTTGGTTGGTTGCAAAATTATTTAAAGCATCTAGTGCCCTCAACTGTTCAGCAGGACTTAAATTATCTAAGTCAACATTTAAAAAGTTTTCAATAATTTTTTGGTCATTAGCAGATATTTTTATTTTTTCTCCAGTAAAAGGATCAACACCTGTTTTTATTTGTTTTTTTATTACTGCACTATAAGTAGAGAAAGCTTTTTTAATTCCCTTTGCTATAATGTCTGCTTTTTTCTCAGCTTTTAATTTTATTTCTTCTGGAGTCTTTACACTTTCTTCATCTACACTATTTAAAATTTCTCTCATTTCACCTAGAGATAATTCTTCAGAACTTAATCCTGTTAATTCTTCAAATGCTTTAGCTTCTTGCTCACGAAGTGTTTGCTCTTGAACTTTTAATTCTTTACTACTGTACTCGTCTACTTTTTTTATGTCTACTGATTCAGCTATCTTAACATCTCCTTTAAAAGTCCTACTTTTCTTAAGCCCTTCTACCATAGATTCAGCTTGAGATATATAAGAGTCAATATCTGAAACTGTTCTTGGGTTAATTCTTAAAAACTGTTTAACAGACTGAGCAACAGTTCCCTCTACATTTGGTGACTTAGACAATTTATTAATTCTTTTTTTAAGAGACTCTGCTTTAGACGTTTGTTTAGTTGTTTTTTTAGATGGTTCAACTACCACTTCTTCAACCACTTCAGCAGTAGGAGTTTCTTCAATAGTAGTTTCGCTCTCTAATTGTTCTGCTAACTTTTTAAAAGTTTCACTTCCATACTTGTTAAACTTAGGATTGTTTACCTCACTTAATGGTCCAGTTGGTATAAATGTTTTTCCTGTTTCAGGATTGAATGCGCCTTTAATAAAATATCCATCTTTAGCAAAACCTGGAAGTGGAACCCATTTACCTTTAGAAGCCGCACCTGTTCCAGTTCCTTTAGATTTATACATTAAAAACTTTTCTCCATTACTTGCTGTAATTTCTAGTATTTGTCTTCCATCAACAATACCCAAGTCTCTAGTAACTTCAACAGTAGCTCCTTGCTCGTCTAATCTTTGACCTAAATCAATAATATTTTGAACCTCTACTGGTATGTTAGCTAAGTCTTTTCCAGACTCTACATTTTTAGTAAACTCTCCGAATACTTCTAAGTTATCATTTATATTATCATAAACCTTAACTTCTTGTTCTGTTGTTTGTTCGGTTGGTGTTGGCTTTGAATTATTCCACTCAGAAAACGATTGTGTAGTTTTTTTATTTACACGATCAGTTATATATAAGATTACTTTATTTTTAGATTGCTTGTCAAGATTTAATCTTTTTTCAATTCCTTGAACTATTTCTTTAACTGATTTTCCTTCTTGAATATCTTTTTCAATTTGTTTTTCAACAAAATTTAATCTATTTTCTTTTTCTTCACCTTCTAATTCATAAGAATCAATAGTTTCTTTTGTGACAGGGTCTAATGCAGGTTTACTTTTAATTTTTATTTTTTCTTCCGTTTCGATAGAAGGCTCCCGTACTTCTTCTTCCACTTCTTGTACACTTTCGGCTGGTTCAGCATCAAGTATATCTCCTGTTTCTTGCTTTTGAATGGCATCTTTTTCGTTTTTAATAATATCCCTTACGTCTGCGTCATCTTTTTCTTTGATTTGTTCCAGTTGCTTGTTAATAGAAGCTATTCTATTGTCAATGTCACCTACTAGAGAAGGGTCTGTTTGTTCTTTTTCTTTTGTTAATTGTTCTTTTTTTGTTATTAAAGCAGCTGCTTCTAACATATTTTCAGTAATCTTAACAGCTCCTGAAGTTTTAGCTTCTGCATATTCCATTGCTTTAACTTCGTTTATAGCTTTAGCAGCCTCATCTTTAGTAAGAAGACCGTCATCTACTAGTTTAGTGCCTGCTTTTTCTAAGCCATCCGTGTTTTGTGCTAACTGTCTAACAATGTCATTTCTTTGATTATTTGTAAGAAGTTTTTTAGAACCTATTCCGGTCGTTGCCCCTACAGTCAAGAGAGTGGTTTCATACAAGTCAGCTCTTTTTAAGTCTTCAATACCAGACCTAGCGTCTACCCCAGCTGCATAGTTTATTACACTATTTATTCCTTTTTCAGATAAAAGAACAGGTATTTCCTCTATGAATAATTCTTTTGCGTTTTCCTTAATTAAGTCTTTTGCTTTTGATTTAAGCTGTTCTTTTGAAAAATCTTTACCCTTTTTTTTAGCTAAGTCAAATAAAGCATCTTTAACTATCTTTGTAGACCCTAATAGCTTCTCGTTGCTTCCAGCTAAACCAGAAAAAAGACCATCAAGAGTAGCTATAGCATTACCAAATATAACAGCTTTATCGTTAGCCTCTGTTTCACTCACACCTTGAGCCATAAGGTCATCTTTCACAGAAGCCATATTATCTGCAACAGTACTTGAAAAAGAAGCTAATCCCATTCCTAGTTTAGGGCTAACCCCAAGAGCTTTTGAGACACCCTTCCCTGATTTTATTAAACCATAAAGATTTACTAAAGTACTCCCTATCCCAGACAAGCTAGATCCTAAGTCTACATTAGTAACATCATCTTCTATTAAAGCTGCTTTTCTTGCTATTTGTATAACATCACTTTCTGGAATAATATCATCTACTCTTATATTTGTTTCCGCATCATAAACAACTCCAGTGTCAGAAACAATATATTCTTTTCCTCCGTACATTACTTCTTTTCCTTGTGTAAAAGCAGACCTTTTAACCTGGCCTAAATCTAAATCCCAAGCTTGACCAGCATCTAAAAACATTTCAGATATCCCAGCCAATGCCCCTTTCTTGTCTGCGCCAGCCGATGTTAGTAATGCATCAGCTTCTGCAAAAAGTGCCGCTGCCGTTCCCATTGAATATTGAACAGCAGCATTAGCTCCAGCTTTTAATAAATCAAGACCTGTTGAGGCTCCTCTAGTTAAAAGACCTTTTGATTGTCTCTCTAGTAGTTTACGTCTATCTTCTTTTTCGTCTAAAACAGCTTCTTTATTGTATGACTTTAAGTTATCTAAAAGAGTTTGAGAATCTTTTTTATTTTGTTCTATTAAAGACTTTCTTGAAAACTCATCTGACTCGTCTATTAATTCAAGATTTTTATTTAGTTTTTGAGCTAAATATGAGGAAACTTGTTTTTGTATTTTCTCTTCATCTTCAAACTGTTCCCCTTCATCAGTCAATAATATGTTTTTAAAGAAGTCATAAGCCTTTGATTCTGGCCTTAAATTTTCTTCTTTCCAACTCTTAAACTCTTCAGGATTTATTTGTAATTCACTTAAAACTTTAGATTCTGTGTCTACTGGGTCAGGTATTGCTTCAGGCTCTTCTAATTCAACTACCTCTTCTGAGGAGTCCAATGAAGTATCTGGTGTTTCCACTTCTGTAATAGATTCCGTAACTTCCTCCTGAACAGGTAAATCTGAATCTTTTTTTTTTAAATTTTCATCATCTTCTACTAAAATCAAAAGTCCTTCAGCAACAAATTTATCAAATCTTTCTCCATATTGTTCTCTCAGCACTGACTCTTCTAATATGTTTCCGTTAGGAGTTTTGTAACTAGGCATATGTTATTAATTTACAGGAAGACCATTATTGTCTACTGCAGGTCTAAAACCCCCTGCAGATTTATTAAACTTTATTTTACCTTGGGGATTTGTAAAAAAGTCATAATTTTTTATATCAACCTTATATTCGTCAATTCTTTCTGGCTTCAACCCTTCTAGCTCGTTCATAAAGTTTGCAATTTGGGACTCACTTTTAATTGTAACTCCTTCTAGTTTTCCGTCTTTTAATAAAAAGAAATCAGCACCAGGAAATGATGTTTTAGCTTGTTGATTTATCTGCACTTCTGGGGAATCTAATTTTAAAATTCTTGTGCCTGGATCATCCATTCCTTGAACTCTATCTACAATAACATCTACAAAAGGTTTTCCCGCTTTGATGTTTGCTGTCATTTGTTTAGCAGCTATTATATTAGGTAAGAAAGTAGACTCAAATCTAGCATCATACTCTTTTGATTCTTTAGATATTTTTGAGTCTACAGATTTTTTATAAGTAGTATCTAAACTAGCTATTATATCCTTCTTTAAGCCATCTTGAGCTAGCTTTTTAACCGCAGCAACATCTGTTGCTATTGGTAAACCGCTGCTTTTATCAATTCTTACTTGTATTTGATTAGCATTAGTAGGTGCTTCTAACGTTAACTCATAATTTCTTGCTCCTAAATACTCTAACGCTTGTATTCCATTAGCGTCACTAGTAAGTCCTGACACATAATTTTGTAAAGCATCTTTAAATTGTGGACTATTATAATTAGCAGAGTAAGTTACATTGCCTTCTGCATCTACAGTTTCAAAAACTTTTTTAGCAAAAGAGTTATCAGCATTAGTAATAGCTTTCTGATTAAACTTTTTATTTTCATAACTCATCATTGCTAAGTCATTAGTTACTGGAGTGGTAATTGTTTGTCCATTTACCACATAAGTAGACTCAAGCATTTGAGTTTCAGCATTCCAGTTAACTGACTTATTCATACCAGCCATAGTATCTACAGTGGTAGCAAAAAGATTAGTGACTAATCCAGAGTTTTCATCCAATACTTTTTCTTTGTATTTAGTATAAGAATCTTGATAAGATACAGCATTATTTTTAAATATTTGATACTGGGTGTTAAGAGAGTTAACAGCTATTTTATACTGAGTAGCACTAATGTCACCGTTCTCATACTGCTCTTTAATAGTTTGATTAGCATCGCCAATATTTTGAATAGCGGATGCATAGTATTTACTTTGATCTGGTGTTGCTCCTTTGGGTAGGTTTTGTATTTCACCAGCCATTTTTTGGTCTGTTAACTCAACCTCAGCTCTTTGTTTTTGTGCTGCTGTAAAGGCCTCACCCAAAGCACCTGTAATACTAGAGCTTACTGCACTCCAGTCTATAGTAGTTTTATCTACATCTCTTTTTACGTAACCTATTCCTGGTGCTGCCATAATTTAACGTGATATTCCATACATATTCATTGATGGCAGATAAACAGGTTCTAAAAACTGACTATCAGAACCTAAAGTTACGGGTCTATTTCCTCGCATTCCTAATGTTGAGTCTAATGATAAATCAAAAAGATTTACATCAGGTTGTTGCGTATTATTTAATAACTGACTTTGAGCTCCTAATTGTGGGGTAGAAGGAGTTACGCCAAACTGTGATGGTACAGCTGCAGCTTGTTGACCAACACCACCAAAACTAGTTTGAAAACCTTTTTGAATTTGTTGTGGTGATACTCCTGCTGCTATTAATCCAGTATAATCATCTATAATAGATGTAGCAGAGCCTATAGCCTGTTGCTGACCAGCCACTCTTCTTTGTTGAGCATCTGCTGCTTGCTGTTGAAATCCTCTAGCTTGTGCTAAATCTAAATTAGCTAATCTTTGCAGTCTATTTTCTTCACCTGTAGCTATATCCGCCTCTAATGCCTGAATATCTCTTCTTTTTTGTAACTCTAAGTTTTGTCTTTCTCTAGCTGATTGCTGAGCTAATCTACTACCCATTGCTGCTTGTAACCTAGGGTCATCTCCAGCAGTAATCTCTAAAGCAGTGGATAAGTCTTGACTTATTCTTTCACCTGCTGTTTCATATAGCATAGGGTCAATAGTTCTCATTTCTTGAGGATTAACTCCAGCTCTTTGATAAGCTTTTTTAACAGCTTTAGAAGCTTGTCTTTCTGCTTTCATCATATCTTTTTTAGCTCTTGATGCTTGTGATAAACTAAAACCAGTACTAGCTAACTTAGTAACACCGCTTATAATAAGCGTTGCGGTCATTGGATCAATAGCTAAGTATGCTCCCTCTGAAGGAGTAATTAAACCAAATACGTATTGAAGGACAAAGATGTTAAGGATTGCGAGTATTATCTTAATCATATGCAAATATACTAATTTAAGGGAAACTTTTCATTGTTTCAGAACTTACTGAAAATAATTCTACTTTTGATGTAGAGGTGTTAGTGAGCTCATACTCACAATAATGGCCTAATACACCGTGTGACTCTGCTACTGTGTTTTTGACATATAATATAAAGTCACTATTACTAGGAGCACTACCTCCACTTACAGTGGTGTCAATTGTTACAACTTGACCAGATATTGCTGTTACTTGACCACCTAGACTAGGAGTAGACCCATAATACACCATATCTCCTATACTAATAATACTACCTATATCTACAGAAGAACCAAAAGTAAGAGTAGTTGCAGATGGAGTAGTGGCATCAACTGTGCCTACATTAGCTATACCATTAGCATATCTCATTAATAAATTAATATCTGTTTCTAAAAATCTAATAAAAGCAAAGTAATTACCTTCTTTCTTTTCAAAAAAGGTAGAGCTAATACTTCCTGTTTGAGGTAAGTCAGTAGCTAAAGTAGCAGACCAAGGTGAGTCTGATTCTAAAGTAAGTGTTTTAAATAATTTAGTATCTAATGGTCCTTTATTAAATACGCTTTTAATAGTAGTATTATGCTGAACACCATAAAAATTATTTCTCAAACTATTAGTATTGTGCCTGTATAATTGACCGTTTTTAAAAGTATATAAATAGTTGTTCATACCTTGAATATAATCTGGTATAAATGAATAAAAAGAAGGCCATCCTTTTACTCCTGGGCTATATGATAAGGTTACTTCTGACATAATTTAACTTGAACAAAAACTTACTTGAACAATTAATCCATTTGCATCTTGTCTTAACCAATACGTATCAACTACTGTTGGGTTTGGATTAACATATAAATAATAACCAACCGCTGCAGGCACTGTCATTGCAGCATCATTATAAATAGCGGTTGATTCAGATGGAACAGCAGCATCTATATAATAAGTTCCTAAAGTTCCTAAACCATTACAAACTATACTTTCAGTAGACCCAAAAGATAAACTAACAGCAGTTGATGTTCTGTAGTCATATATTAAATATAAGTTAGACACTGGAGTAGTACCAGTATTAGTATAAGTAAAAGAACCTTCAAAAACTCCTGTAGATGTGTTGGATATAGTTAAATTATTGCTTGCAGCTGCAGTTAATAAATTATTAATACCTGTTTGTGTATTAACATAAGTAGTACTACTTAATAAATGCAATAATCTATTTCCATTATTAGTATTAAAATCAAATGTATCTGAGCCTGTTTTAGCAGACTTAACAGTTACTATAGCATTAGGTGTTGGAGTAGTTCCTACCGCTACTTGAGAAGTATACACCTGATACTGAGCAACTCTCTGTGTTCCACTACCTGTTCCTGTAGCAACATTTGTAAAAGTCACAGGTTGGTTGATAAGTGGACTAGATACAGTTGGTGTTAAACTAGTTGAAACCCATTCATATTGATTATGAATACTAGGAGCTAAACCAGTAAACTCACTATTAATACATATTTGATATACATTAATTACATTAGCATCTGGACACTGCGCAGTAATAGAATAGTTAGCAGATGTTCCTATAATAGAAACAGTTATGCTAGCAGTGTCAACATTTGGTTTATCTTTACTAAACTGAAAAGTACCAATTCCAGTAACACTTCCAGACGTAGCAGTATTTCCATCGTAAGTAACAGATATATCAATATTACCTGAAGTAACATTATAGTCTATATCAGTTGTTCCCATTGCATTACCTAAATTAACTGTATAAGTAAAGCTTGATGTTTGATTATTGAATTCTAGTTCTGATCCACAAGCCACTACTTGAGTGTCAACGGGTAAAGTTTTGTTGTTACTACTTAAAACATACTCATTCATATATGGATCATAACCTCCTATTTTTTGAGTATTAAAATCTTCTATAAATAAATCTCTAAAATAAGACCTCATTCCTGCTTGGGATATAACTTCTAGTGATTCATTAGAATAAGAGCTACCGGTTAACTTAATCACTGCACCACGCTTGGCATCCGTAAAATATTTATCATAACCAAACTCAGCATAACTTTCTGGATTGTGACTAATGCCATATTCTTCTAATCGAGTGATTTGCTTACCTAATATTGTTGGTGTAGAGGTGACATCAGATTGACCAGTAGCAGTGGTAAGTAAGTTTTTATTTACCAAAACATAAGATACTTTATCTTCTTGTAGTACTAATAAATCATTTTGTCTTGCTTTAAGAAGTTCAATATTTCCAAAGTCTTCATTTAAGTCTTTGAAGTTAAGTATGCCTAAATTAAATTCATTAAGTCTATTTAGTTTGGTCTCATCATTGTATACACCACTATAGGTAATAGATGCATTTCTTCGTTTTTGTTTAAATTCAGAAAGTGCTAAAGTGTAAGTTCTTTCTCCAATGTTTACAGCATCCTCTTTAAAAGAATCTTGTATTTTACAACTTTCCATACCATTTCCCCAAGCATAACAGTTAAAGAAATTACTAACAATAATAGCGTCTGCATCAACTGTACCTCCCTCAACTGGAGTTGCTGCACCAAAAGCCACACTTAATACAATGGTTTTAGCATCTGGTTTTTCTAATATAGTATGAGTACCATTATACTGAGGATTAGTTGGAGATAAATTAGTTTGTTGGACGTTTACTGTATCACCCACTTCAAACGGTGCGTCATCAGCAGCTCCTCCAGTACTGGTAAGAGCTAGGTTTCCACCATAATAAGTAGATGCGGGTAAACTTTGAGAACTTCTATAAGCATTATTTTGAGCATTATCATAAAAAGTCCAAGTATTTTGGTTTTGAACACTGCCAGTATGTAAATCATTAGTTATTTCAAAAACTTGATTTCCTTCATAATATATTTCATCAGCAGCATCTTCTCCATCTGTTTCTAATACAAAAAGACCATCAGGTATGTTAGTTATTTTTACTTGTATAGAGACTTTTGAAGTTCCATTAGTTATGTAATTTAACCTAGTCTCAAACCCTGACTTAATTCCAATTCCTGCAACAGAAGAACCACCATCATCAAAAGTGTTAAAACTAACAATATGCTCTCCATAATTCGAAGCATTTTGAGAAGGCACTATTGGGGCGTCATCATCAGTAACTGTAATAGCATTATTTAATTTATATCTAAATTTTACACCTTCATTTCCACCGTAATCTATTTCATCGTTTGCAAAAAACCCATTATTATTTGTAAACTGCTGCTGCACCATTTGGTTTAAATTATCTTGAAGTGTTGCTCCTGATGAATACTGTTTGTCAGCTCTTCTTGTGGTTATTAGATTACTGAATTTATTTTTGTTCTCCTTGTTTGAAGTGCTACTAGGTCTATTATCTGGTCTTTCACATCTTATTTTTATAGTGACATTAGTTCCTTCTTTTATGGTAGCACTTGAAAATGGATTAGTTGATCCAGTAGACAACACACAAACAGCATCAATACCTCTAAATGGAAGTAAAACATTTTTTTGTTTTTTACCATTTTTTTCATTAATTAAACCAGGTTCATTTACTCTGTATTCATTTCCAGGAGAAAACTTAGCATAAGGACCTGGTCCTGGATAAGAGGCAGAGGCAGTGTCAATATTAGGATTAGTGGTTTTCTCTAAACAAGTAGCCTCTATATAAGAATTTTTAGGCCCATCAATATCTCTTTTTACTGTATATACTTCTCCATCCGATACTTTTTGAGCAGTCTCCCCCTCTAATAAACAGAAAAATTCAGTAGAGTCATTTTTGTCTGGCTCAGCTCTAATAAAAAACAAAGTATCATAATTTAATTTAGATGGCTTGATAGCAAACTTATAATATTTTGCCCAAGATGGTGGTTTTTGAGAAATAGGAATATTAACCTGTGCTTTATTAATTAATGTAGAATTTTGTGCAGGCACATTAATACTACTATCTAAACTAACTAATGCAGTGCTAGACCTAGCATAATCATCCATATAAATTATAGCTACATCATAATCTCTATTACTGTGTAAACTCTCTTTATCTCTATTTGAACTAATAGTAAAAAAACTAGGATTAGTTTCAGGGTCAGCAAATTCAAACCCCTCAAATGACTTAACGCCTCCTGCTTCATAAACAGCCATTAAAGTTTGTAAACTTACTTGTGTTGGGCTGGTCATTGTAAACGCCTCTACAAATCCCGTTTGCCCTGTTGGGTAAGTAGATGGAGAAACAATAGTAGAAGAAGCTGCAGCAGCATTTGGAACGGCTGAATTAATAGCAGTTACACTAGCTCCGCCCACACTATTAATTGCGCTATTATCTAATAAATTACTATTAAACTGGTCTGTTGCTGTAACCCCTGTAGCAGCACTTGCAAAAGTTTTAAAAGGAGGAGAAGTAGCAGAACCTAAACCTGTTCCTATTAAATTTTTAAAATCATCACTACCTACAAATGAAGCCACATCAGCATAAGTATCTGTCAATTGAATAGTAGAAGTAATTGTAAATGAAAAATCAGAAGACCTTGTTAAATTTAATGTTGCTGCAGTTTGATTATATATATTAGCACCACTCGATAAACTTGTAAAAGTAGCTGTAAAAGAAACAAAAGCTCCTTGATTAAATTGTGTTAAACCAAAATCATAAACTGCTTTTGATTTATCCACACTTATTGTGCTAGGACTTGAACTAGCATTAAGCACTTGATAGTCTGAAGATAATAATTGACCTTTAAATTCACCAGGTATATTAACTAAACTAGTTACATAATCTAATTTAACGTCTAACCCACTACTGTCTTTCATATCATACCCATCTACATAATTACCTAACATTAATCTGTTTCCAGATTGTGTTAAAGCTTTAGCTTTTAATGGAATGGCATCATAAAGCCTTGAAGATTCATTTGCTGAAAGAACACTAAATACTTCTTTGTTTCTAAAAAATATAGATTGAGTAGTATTATCTGCCCATCCTAAATCTGATTTACTATATCTATCTATTACTTTAATTACTAAACTTGAACTTTCTTTATAACAAACTTCTATTTCTTTTACTAAAGAAGAGCCTGTATTAAAAAAAACAGTGGCTGCGTTATATGCATTAACCATTGATTCATTTTTAATAGTATTAAAATCTACTTTTACAGGAATATCATTTTCAGGTTCAAATGCAGGTGAACTAAATGGAGATAAAGCAGAGTACTCTCCATCTTCATACCTAAACCTGTATGCAAAAGAAATAAACTTATCTGTTAAAAAACTTTGATCATCATTATCAGCACTAGATAAAGTAAAGGTTGGTGGATTTATAGGTGGCTTTACTATTAATTTAATCTCATCTGCTGTTATTTGGTCTACACCACCAACAGGAAATGCGTAAGACCTATCTACATTTATTTTTCTAGGTGGATTTAAATTATCTGTAAATATTAAAAATCTATCTATTAATTCAACTCCTGTTATTAAATAACTAGGGTTAAAATTAAGAATAGTAGTAGATATAATATGATATATTGTAACAGAAGTTTTTACATTGAATGAAACAATTAAATCAACTACTCCAGGATCAGTAATAAACCAATAAATAGTTTCATCAGAATCATCTGCATAAGAACCAATACAAAGTGCATTAGCACTTAATGCCACTCCTTGATTAGTGATATTGGTTAATAAAGTATTTCCTTTGGTATTCTCTAAAGTTCCAATCTCAGAATCTTCTGTAGAACCTAATCTAGCATTTAATGCATCTACATATTCTCCAGGAGGTAGTATCCTTTCGTCAGTAGACTTATTCATTACGCCTTTAAAGAATAAACTATTTAATTGCATATTACTTTATAATCTTATCCTGGCCTCTTAAATTCATAAGTAGTCTTCCAGGGTGAATGTTACTCATTCTTATTTTGGCATTTCTTAATAGTGCTGACTTGCTTTTTCTGTATCGGTTTATAATGTATTCTGGTTCGTTTAGTTTAGTATTTAATATAGAATAACTTATATAAGAGTATAAAAACTCTTCAAACATTTTGTTTACAGTAACTAAAGAGTCATTACCATTTTCCATACCATCTGAAACATATTCTAATATAACAGACCTATTAGCTGCTCCTGAACTAAAATTAATAACGCCACCCTTACTATCTATTTTAAATGTAGGCAGTGCGTTAGCAGTCTCAGTATTTAAACCAAACCTTTTTCCTACAGCATAATCAAAGTACCAGCATCCATCTATGCACCAACCCTCCATATTGTCGTAAGGGCTATTTTTATTTAAATAAATACTTTTTTTAGTATTATTAATTCTTTCTAAATCAATAGTAGAGTTTTCTGGTTTTAATACATTACCATCTTGATCAAATAAAATCTTATTATTATTATCTTGAAGATAAGCCTCTGCGTAATTAGTTTGAATATTTTCTGTTAAAGGAAATAAATAACCGTTATGATATATAGACACTCTCACCCAGTTGATGTAATCTGACGGTAATATATATCTTAGATTATCTCCTACGTCTAACTGTAATATTTTTATTTCTTTAAAAGCATCGTAGTTTAGTTCTTGTATCGCTCTTTTAGCGTGAAATAAAATTTGATATCTATCTACATTGTTAATTAATTTGTTGTTACCAACGTACATTAACATATAGTTATTTACGATATCCTGTAAAGAAACATATTGGTAAGAACCCCAGTTGGCATTCTCAGGAACATTACCATTGTTTTCATAATATTGATATTGTGATATATAAGCCATTAACTATTTTCTTGTACCATTTCCATTTTTTGCTGTGCATCAGCTACTTGAACTACTTCAGATTCTCTAATAGATAAACCAGCATATTTTAAAATACTTATTACTAAATCCGTTTCGTCTGACAGTGGTAGCTCAAAATCTTGATAATCTGCTTGAGATTGGTCAAAAAGAGGTTGACCGCCACTAAGAGAAGTAAAAGTCCATTTAGGGTCTTTTGGGTATCTAACATATTGAGTTTGTAAATCAGACACTCCAGATATAGTAGTTGGATAAGCAGTAACATTATTTCCTTCTAAAACGTAAGCTGGATATTGTTTAGTAGGAGCTGTCAAATTAGAGTTAGTTAAATAAAATATTTTATCTTGATTAACTCTCTCTACTTCACTAATATCATTATTATTATAAATTACATAATTTTCTCCACTTACTATTATATCACTACTTAAAGTAAGTGATGTGTTAGCAACTGCTGTTACAAAAGCAGATGTGGAGTCAGTGGTATTTACTACTATGTCACCTATGCTTACTACTCCTAAAAAGTTAGCATCCACATCATCTAATTTACCTGCAGTAGTTCCTGTAGTAGTTCCTGAAGCTAACTGAGTAGAGTAATAGAATATTTTATTAATTAAATAATAATCAGTAGGAAGCGAATAAATATTGGCATTAACTCTAGTTAAGAATGACGTAACTGAAAAACTATCTATTACTTCTTCTATTCCTTTGGTAATGTCAGCATATCCGGTTCCAGATAGTCTAGTAAGTCTGTTGTTCTCTTTATTTATTTGATTATTATACTGGTAAAAATAATCTTCAAATATATCTAATTGTGCTTGTTTTGCGAAAAGGTTAAAGTCACTTGGAGATATGTATCCGTAATTATTTTTATTCAGTATAGAAAGAACAGTATTTCTAACAGAATTTATCATCTAAAATCTTTTCATACAAAGATAAGCAAAAAAAAAGAGCCTCTAGTAATAGAAGCTCTTGTGTAATTTAAATATATATATATTATGAAGCGGCTATAGAAATACCTATTACTTTGTTAGGTAAAACAGATACATCGTGAGAAACATCCGTCCAGCTAGAAGTATAACCTTTAACTATTCCTTCTTCAATCAAATCTCTAACTGCTTCACTTCCTGAAGCAACAGGAGTGTGTGTTAAAGTGATTGTATCTAAAGAACTTGCTTTGTCATAAGTTATTTTAACAGTGCTAGTACTAGCTTGTTCTACTAATAAAACTCCTGATCCAGAAACCAATTGACCGTTGTTAACAGTTGATGAATGAATAAAAAAGTCTAAATCAGCTGCTACTGGTGTAGTTCCACCATCTAAAGCTGTTAAAGTAACATTATTATTGTCTATTTTGCTAGCAACTAAAAAATACTTATTAATACCTGCTGCGTCTACGTGAACAATATCTCCAACAGACACATTAGCAAATGCATTGCCAGTAACTGTTAAATCTGCAGAACCAACCGCAGTAACAGACGTGTCGTTTACAACTTCCTTATATACGGGTACGTTTAAAAACTTCTCCATATCTTAAGCTATTGCGATTCCGCTTACCGCTAGTGGTAAAGAATCCATTTCTAAAATAACTTCAGTCCATTGTTGTTTCAATACTTGAACAACACCATCCTGAATAGCATCTCTCATTTCTTCGTTTCCTGAAGCTGCTGTTGCGTGAGTAATACTTGTTACTTTTCCTCCTCCGTAAGTGACTTTTACTACGGTTGTAGAGAATTGTTCGATTAATTTAATGTCGTTACACGAGACTAATTGTTTTTGCTCGTTTGTAACTGGTATACTTAAAAACTTTTGCATAGTTTAAAAAATTAAGTGGTTAATAATCTTACAAAGATAGCCTATTTTTCTAACATATCTTGGAAGGCTTTGTATATGTCAATGCCTTCGTCTTTCTGGAAGAATGATGCCACTGTCTGTACGTGATCATCTCCAAAAGGAATAGTTAAAAGCTTGGTCTTTTTAGTCTTAAGATTATAATAAACATCCTTACCGTTGTTTCTTAAGCTTAATAATCCTTTGTCAAATACTTTAACTACAGTATCTTGTAGTTCCAACATTGGGTCATTAAGAGAATCTAAGAAGTCTTCCGGATGGTTTTTAGCAAATAGTATAATGTCTCTTTTTAATTCAGCAGTAGTCAAATTACCTACTCTAAGTTCCAAGAATACTCTACCTAAAGTTTCCATTTGATCTAAAGTTAATTCAGCAGCTTGTTTAAATGCTTTTGCCTCAATCTCTAAATAATCTACTTCTTTTTGAGCATCTGCTTCTTTGTCTACTTCCTCAAAAACAGAACCATTGTCTGGATGGTAATGTAAAAATTCCTGTAATACAGGATTGTTTTTAGGAACATACAACATTCCATCTTCAAAAATAACTGGGTCTAATATTACGTTTTTATCTTGCTCATCTTCAAAAGGACTCTTTTGATTGGATGCATAACGTAAAGGTCTATTGTGTTCACCATCAAAATATAATAATGGCTTTCTTCTTGTGTTTCTAGAATTAATCGTGTGACTTAATGGTTGATGACCGTTTCTCAACTTATACACACGGTCTTTTATCTCTTTCTTTTTTTTCATTTGATTTAATTTAAATTTTAAAAAATAGGAGGGGATTGCTCCCCTCCATAAATTATACTATTATTTGAACAATACGAAATTGTTTGCACCCATAGTACATAGTGCTCTTTCTGATAAGAAATTAACTCTCATCTCATCTCTATCGCTAGTAGCTGCACCACCGGCCGAACCAGTAATCCAAGACTTATAACGTCTGTCTTCAGTTTCAGAAGCTCTGTATCTTACGTGTAAGAATGGTCTCTTAGCGTTTCTTCCTAATACTTGGTCGTAAACGTTAGTTGAACCAGCTGGTACTAATACACCATCAATAGCTCCACCAACTAAACCACCTCGCATTGTAGGGTCGTTAAGGTATTTCCAGTCTGTCTTGTAGAAATCATATGCTCTTCTAAATCCAGAAAATCCTAGGTTTAATGCCATCTCTTCGTCATTATCAAATAATCCGTAAGATGAACCACCATTACCATAAGAGTTCTGAGCAGCTAACATATCATCAATCTCGAAAGATGTTTGTCTGTTTAAGAAAAGAACATTTTCCTCAATAGCGCCTTGCTTATCTAGTCTTTCGATAATAGAATCGAAATCTCCTAAATTAGTAATAGCACCTGTAAAGATATTACCTCTTGTCTCAATAGCAGAAAATAATCCTTCAGAACCAACAAAACCACCAGCAGCAGCGCCATTAGCTACAGCTCCTTCAGCTTTAACAGCTTCAACCATTGCAGTTTCTAAGTAATCTTCAAACCTCATTCTTGTTTCGTGCTCTGCTTTTAAATACCATAGGTATCCATTAGCTCCATCTTCAGTAGATACTTCTACCCACCCGATTTGAGCCATATCAGAACCACTTACTTCGTAGTTGTCTTTGATGATAATAGGATTGTTTTCAAGAATCGTGTCAAATGGCTCTAAAGATTTCTCCATTCCAGGAGTTCCTTTTTTAAATTCAGAACCATAAATGAAAACACTTAGTTTTTCTGAAGCACTACCTGTCCCACTATATCCTCCTGTTTCGTAGAAAGAACAAGTGAAAGTATTTGCAGTAATAGCAGTAACAACACCCTTGTTAGCAATACTAGCAAAGCCAGCGTTTCCAGATATCATAACTGTTTGACCTATTCTAATAGCTATTTCTGATGCTGTACCAGCAGCAGCCATTATCTGGTTTGCGGGAATCAAAGTGTCAGCAACTGTAAATGTTCCTTGTCCAAGTCCAGCAGTAGCGTTAGTAGTTACGTCTGTATATTTAATGTGTAATCTACCTTGTTCTGCCCATTTAATAAGGTCAGAATTAGAAGGCATCTCAGCACCTACCATTCTTAAGAAAGAAGAAAGAGTTCTGTTTCCATATCTCTCAAATTCCTTTTCGTATGTGTCTGGCAAATATTGATTTAAAAAATCAAAACTTGTCATATAGTTTGTTGCGGTTGGTACTCTAGTAGCACTTGGCTGTAGAGCAAACCCCGGTATATTTAAACTCATTGTTTTTTGTTTTTAATGTTTAACTTATTTATTTTTTGGTGACCTAATTGTCAATCCCCGCCTAGACGAGGGTGTCGTAGCCTTAACACTAAATCCTTGTTTAGATGTCACCTGCGGAGTTTGCCTCATATCTAAATTTATATTTTTAGATTTTTTAGCAGACTCATTAACAGCTGATGCCACCCCTTGCTCGTAAAAATACTTTGCGAACTTTTCAGGATTCATTGCCATTGACAACGACTTGTGATATCCAACTACATCCGATATCTCTCCTTGATCATTAGTAAACCTTGATATAAAGTTCATAATGTCAGATTGAGACTTCTTCAGTTCGTTGAAATCGCCAGGAGAATAAACATATTCTTTATCACTGATGTTAAACTTAAAACCTTTAAATTCTTCAGTAAACAATTTATTGGTGTTTTCCTGAAAGTTCTCTGATCGCTTTTGGGCTAAACCTTGAGCTTCCTTGGATTTCTCCACTTGTTCTTGATAAGCTTTTAACATTTGCTGGTCTTCATCCGAAATTTTAGCGCCCATTGACTCAACAGGAACTTTGTATTTTTCTTTTTGACCTTCAAAGTGTTTTAAAGCCTTTGCAAGTTCTTTTTTCTTATCTATGTTTTTCTTTTTAATTTCATCTTCTGAATCCACTTCTGGGTCAGTTCCAAACTTAGAGTTAAGCAAATAGTCTATTTCATCTCTATCTAAACCCTCTTCCATCTCTGCATAATACATAGATAATACTTGATCAGGACTTTCTTTACTATAATCTTTATTGATTTTAGCAAAGTCTTCAAATCCACGACCAGTCTCTTTTTTGTACTGTAAATAAGTTGCTACATCTGCTGGTAACTCTTCTTGCTCTCTTTTAGCAAGAAGGTCATCAATAGAATTAACTTCCTTACTGTACTTCTCTCTAATAAATGAAAGAACTTCTTGTTCGCCCATTTGTGGTTTTTCCCCCACTACAGGCTCTTCTTTAATTGGTTCTTCAGTTTTAATAGGTTCTTCTGTTTTAGTTTCACCTATGCTAACTGCTTCTACCTTATTCTCTTCTACACCATTTACTTCGGCTTCGTGCTTTTGTAACAATTCTTCCTCTACTTGTGCTTTTGACTTCTGAGGTCCAGAATCGTATTCTTTTACTTTAATTTCCATTTAATTTGATTTTATTATGCAAAGTTACTAATTATTTTATTTATTTTATCGAGGTTCAAACTCTGCTAAATCGAACCCATCTAAACTGTCTTCTTTTGATTCAAAGTTAACTGGAGGTAATTTTTGTTGCCTCTGTTGAATCAACTTTGATTGCTCAGTATTTTGTTGGCTAATCCTTTCAGACTTAGCCTCTTCTCTTTTTGTTTCTCTTGTATTGATAGCTGATTCTTCAACTCCCTTTAATTGCATATTAAGTTGAAATTCATAAGTCATTAACTGTTGTTTTAACGAAGCTTCGTTTTTTAACTTTTCTATTTCAAAAGCAATTTCCGCTTGTTTTGATCTCATTTTCATTTCACCCTCTAACTGTATCTTTTGCATTGCTGCGTCCGAAGCCATCTTCTGAGATTGGAATTGAGTTTGAGCAGTCATTTGTTGTTGCATTGCTGCAGCTTCCCTATCAGCATCTTGTTTTCTTTTTCTCTTAAGTTTTAATAACTGATTAGCCATTTTTAAGTTTCTAACCTCTCTAATGTCAATAGCGTCTTCTAAATTAATATCGTTTTTAGATAATGCCATTTGAATATTCTGCTCCAGCATTGCTTTTTCTTCTTCATCTGGAGCTATTTCAATAAATATTCCAAAGTCATATATATATAAATCTTTAATATCTTCTATTCTATCTACGTTATATTTTCCTATTTGATTAGCAAACTCTTCTTTGAATGGAGCAAACTCTAGTAAGTCAGCTATTCTTAGTGATAATCCTTCCGCAATAGTTCTACTTATATATAAACTACCTTCTAGTATATGTCTAGTAGCTGTATTAGAATTAAGAGCTGCTAACTTCTGAACACCAACTAACGCATTTGGGTCAGGTGTTGATCCATCTCTAGCTTCATTTAATCCAGTTACTGCTCTAATCATTCCTAAGTAGTGGTTATAATTTCCTATTAATGCAGCCATCTTAGATTGACCACTGCTAGTATTTAGTTGTTGTATTGGAACTCTAGCATTGTTAAACTCACCATCTTGAGTATAACTTCTACCTACTACACTACCTGTTTGGAAATAAAGTCTTAAAGCATCTTCAGGATTATACGCTTGACCAGTGCCTAAATCCACTTCATTTAATCCGTCAGCGTCTATAAATACACCATCTGGAACCATTTTAGCAACTACTTGTTGTAATTTTAAATGAGTGATTTGTATTTGGTCTGCAAAAGGAATCATTCTTCTTACTAATGATTCTATATTTCCTTTATACATTCTTGGAGCGCAAGCCACATAATTAGGCATTGCGTGCTGAGAAGCTGACTTAGGTCGAACCATATTCTTAGCCATTTCCCATTTGAGTAAAATATTAGAGCCAGCTACCATAATTCCTTCATACCACACCTCAATAGTTTTTTCTACTCTTTCAAACTTACCCTCCTTCATCATATCTTCAGGCGGATTAAAACTATCGTCTTTTTCAATTATCCTTTCCCCTCCGCCTTCTAATATTTTTTTCTTGTATACAAACTTTTTAGTAGTCTTATAGTTAAAATAAATTAACGTAGCGGTGTCTTTATAAAATAAAGTGTTTTCATAAAACCTATTTACATTATAATAATCATACCAAGTCTGGCTATATTGAGATATTTTTTTTAAATCTTCTCTAGTTAATTCAGGATCAATTTTAATAAGCTCTGCTATTGGCATTGTTTTAACTTCACCCCAATAAAAACAATCTTTAAAATGTGGGTCTTCTGTGTAACTATACACAACATTAGCTGGGTCTACATAATCAACTTGAACACCGCTTCCTGGTAAAAACTGATGCTTGGCCATTCCAACTCCTAAAACAGTCATATCATAATCTATTCTTCTTTTAATATCTAAATAATGATTTTCTTCTAATACTGTATTAATTGCTTCTTCTTCAGCTACTTCAATAGATGGTTTATATTTTAATTGCATATGTAATTGCAGTTCTTCATCGTTTTCTGGAAGATCTTCTACATCTGTCATAAATGGGTTGATACCAAAAGAGTCTTGGAAGTCACTGAAGATATCTTTATTAAGCATATCTCTTTCAACTAACTTCTGGTATTTGTTTCTATGTTCACTTGATAGAGCGTCTTGAGCATATGCTTTTACGTGAAACAATCTATTAGACATTCCATTAACAACAATATCTACAAACTTAGGAAGGATGGGAACTGGAGTCCAATCCAAATTTAAATAAGATAAGTCACCGTCAATAGCTAATTCATTTTTGTATTTAGCTACTGATTGCTCACCTCTTGCATATCTTCTTAATTGATTAAAAGATTGGAGTTGACTATAATATCTACAGCTACCTCCACCTTTTCTAAACCACTCATACTGAATGGCCTGACCTACCTGTAATCCATACTCCATTGTTGCTTTTTCAGCATCAGTGGCAAATTGATTTGGAAAACCTGCGGGGTTTAGTAATATCTCAACGTCTTTCATTTATTTTAGTAATTCGCTTAAATTCCCCTTATTAGCATATCTTGCAAAGTTAATGCTTATTTTTGACTCTTTTTTGACAGGAGTATATAAATGTTTTTGATTGGCCATAATAGCTAGGCCTGAGCTAATTGTAGCATCAAATTTAGTTCTTTTATTAATATCAAAACGAGCCCAATCTTCTAGAGTTCTTGTAAAGTACATTGAACCCATTTCATCCATTGGTCTAAACTGTTCTGATAAATCTAAACCAACATATTTTTCTATATAAGATTCAATAGCTGAAGCGTGAGATTGTTTTACATCTTCTGAAGTATTAGGAATACCACCCAGCTCTTTTTCTGTTTTAGATAGTTTATTAAATTGTTTATCAGGTCTATTCATACAATACCCACGATAGCCTCTGTTTTTAAAATGATATAGTAATCTAGGTTTGTTATTTTCACAAAGTATAGGCATACCATAAAATATACAAGCCATCAATACTTCTTCAAAAAATATCTCTGCTGTTTGTGGCCTGGCTACATATTCTAAAAAAAACTCATTGGTTGGAGCATCATCCATATGAAACTTAGTTATTCCGTGTAAAGCTCCATTAGACCCCTTTCCTCCTACTGTTCCAGAGATGTCATAACTGTCACAGCCAAAAGAACCAAGGTGTTCGTTACCAGGATAATACCTTCCGTTTCTTTGTTCTTTCCTGTTTTGTAATTGTTGCTTAGGAAGCCAACTAACTAAAAATCTACCACTTTTATTTGGACTCCATATTACTCTAGAATCTTGAACACCATTTTCCCAAAAGAAACTACCTCGTGTTAAATACCTTGCTTTAATTAAACCATCATTATAATCTATTTGTTGGTATAATTTAGTTAAGTTAAATAACGATTGTTTACTTTCGTCTCTAAATGCGTGAGACTCTGTTCTAGGAAATTGACGATAAAATTCATTAAGTGCATCAGCATCATTTTTTAAAGACTCTACTTCATTCTCCCAATAATTAATAGATCCTGTAGTAATATACTCTCCATCGTTTCCTTGAATAGCTCTTTCTGGGGTATTTAAAACAGGCATACCATACTTATCTAAATAACCTTCAAAATTCCATTCCATAGGAATAAATAAAGAATATAAACCAGATTTAGTTTGACCATTAGCATTTCTGTTTTTTACATCAGAATCATAGTATAGTTTTTTAAAATTATTACCTCCTTTATCTAATGCATTTGATGTGGAGCCCATCATACACTTACCAATAATTTTACTACCTAATCTCAAACAAGTTTTTGTTACACGCCAGTTATTTAGTATGTTTTCAGGCTTTTCCCACTTACCACTTTCATCGTGAATAAGTAGTTGTAGTTTCTCACCATCATAAGAGTTGTCAGAAGTATTACGCCAATCAATAGTAGTATCTAAACCTTCAAGTTCTTGATTATCAGTAAGATACATATTTCTTTTAGTAATCTTACTAGCAGGAACACGATAAGATAATTCTGTCTTTGGTTTATCCATACCATCTTGAATAGGTTTAAAAAAGAACGGATAATTATTAGATATAGGAACTATTTTATCTGTAAACATTTTCTTAGCATCAGTACCCGTTTTAGATAGTACACCTACTCTAGCATCTTTAGATATGGTGGCGGTATTAACTGTTTCTGCTGAGCCCATAAATGAAAAACCAGAACGTCTTATTTTTAAATAACACATTCCAAAACTTCTTTTATCTGCTTTGCAAGCTTCCCAAAATAAAAAGAATATTCTATTAGCTTCCCTAAATTCAGGATGTCCTACATCAATTTTAGTCCATTGTAAGTAACAATAATGAGTACCTGTAATGTAAGTAGGCACATTATTATTATCAAACCAAAAACCTTCTTCTCTTCTATCAAACTCTTGCTCTATATAATTTACCCAAGCGTCTTTGAATGAAGACGGCATTTCATTCCACTGAAATATAGACTTTATTTTAGATAATGCTTTAGGATACTCAAAAGGTTGCCAACATTTTTCCTTATTAGAATAATATTTAGATGGTGCTTTAGGTAGCCCTATTTTTAATCCTTGAATCTCGTAAATGTCACCTAGTGTTCCATCTTTAGAAATAACTACAATATCATACTTTTCATTGTAACCATATTCCCAGTTTTTGGCTTTATTTTTCTTAGCCATAGCTGTTTTTGGTACAATATCCTGTACGACTTTATATAAACTATTTCGATCTTCTCTCTGCAAATCCTTGGTTAGTACTAGTTTTATTTACACTGTTTAAAGCCTCTTCTTCTGCATCAATACGATTTAATATTTCAAACGCATCAAAGATGGCTAGTTTTTTTGTGGCTGCCGCATTTTTTAGTCTGTCTGCTGCTAGTTCATCATCGGGGTCAGGCTTAATAATCTTTTCTTCAGCTACTTTAATTAGTTGGTCTACTGCTTTTCTACCTGCTTGAATTATTTTTAATTTAATTTCTTTACTCATAACGTCATTGTTATATTCTTAGATTTCATTCTATATAATGTTTGATCATCTATTTTAAACTCATATTCTGACTCAGGTTTAAAACAAACTTTATCTCCTTTTTTAACACCTAATTCAGTAAGTATGTCATTAGTAACTTCAATAATTCCTGTGAGTGGTTGATAAGTATCGTTATTAAATATAACAGATTTTTCTTTAGAAAATGGTTTTACAAAACAATAATCTAAGTGTGACTTCCATTGACCATCTTGCTTATACATAAAAAACTGAGTAGGTTCTACTATAAACAAGTTGTCTTTTAAAAAACTTCTACCACTTCTTTCTCGGCCTTTCATATCGTTGTAATATTTAAATACATTGTGGTGAACTACTAATATGTCTCCTACTTTTATGTCACCATCATAATTTATTGGAGTAGATATTACATTAGCAAAACGATTAGATACGGTGTGGTCTTCTTTAGAAGAACTAGTGATAAAGTTAATATCTCCTATTTTTTTTACATTATCGTACCTGGTATTTTTCACTGGTGTTACGATAAAACCAAAAGGTGACTTCATACTAAAAGTTAATATTATACTCTATAGATACGGGGATAGTTGCATTAAAACTTTTCCAAAGAACAATCTCATTGTCTCTAATAATCCAAATTTTAAAACAATTTTTTTCTTGTCTTATATGATGTATGGTATAATTACCCCCTAGAACATCTTGCCCGATAAGGTAGTGCATAGCCCCAGACTTATAGTCAGGACCAATTGATATTTTCCTAATTTCCATTTCATTTGATTTTAAATATTTTTAGGTATAATAAGGGATATATCGTGAAGTGCCATCTCCGTTAATTTCTATTTCAATATATCCTGCTGGTGCTTCGGAGTCTACTGGTGTGCCTGTTTTTACTGGATATGAACTACTTCCTAGAGCAGTTCTGTTGTTTGTAGTAGCGGCTCCTCTTCCTATTGCAATACCAGCACTTGATCCTGTTGCTTGAGCACCATCTCCAATAGCTATAGAACCTGTGCTTACTATAGTGTTTTTTCCTATTGCAATACCAGCATTAACATTATTAGCATTAGTATCAGCACCCGAACCTAGTATTACATTGCCAGCTCCTATAGTTAAAGTATCTCCAGAATCAGAACCCATTAATGTATTATCACTTCCTGTTGTTGCACTTAATCCTGCATTAGTTCCAATTAAGGTATTACGGGACGCTGTAGTGGTAGCAAAGCCTGCTCCTTCGCCCACTGCAGTTGTTTTGGTAGGACTTCCAACTATTCCACTAGGAGTTCCATTACCAATATACATTGATGCATCGTTGGTAGATGGTGGAAAAGATACATTAGATAAATCTCCTATAGAAGAAGATCCAGTTATAGCGCCTGTTCCATTTCCTTTTAATACACCTGTAAGAGTAGTGGCACCTGTTCCACCTTTGCTAACTGCTAAAGTTCCAGTAATATTAGAGGCATCAACTGTTGCTGCTGTCCATCTTACTCCTACACCTTCTGTAGAAGCTGCGGTTAAAACGTGACCATCAGTACCTACAGCTAATGCAGAAGTTGCACCTGCTTCACCAACTAACATTGTTCCTTTAACAGCTGTGTTTAAAAAACTAATAGAAGTTCCATTTCCTATCAGTACATTTCCTGTGGTTAAGGTAGTAGCTCCTGTTCCTCCGTCTGCAACACCTAGGGTTCCTGTTATTGAAGAAGCTCCTAAATCTACTGCTAATTCTGTTGATTCTATAACTAAGCCACCATTAGATTTTAAGTCAGTGCTAAATTCAGAACCTGTTAAATCTAAACCATCACCTGCTGTATACGTAGTTCCTCCTCCAGCTCCCCATTCTAATGCCGTTGCACCTGAATTAACTTTCAATACTTGACCTGCTGTTCCAATAGATGTTAAGCCAGTTCCTCCATTTGCTGTTGCTAAAGTGCCACCTATAGTAAATGTGCCTGTTGTAGTTATTGGACTTGTTGTGTCACTTGTTATAGTAAGACCTGTTGTTCCACCACTTAAGCCAACACTAGTAACTGTACCTGAACCAGATCCTGCATATAAATTAGCTATACTTTGTAAGGTAAAAGTTTTAGTTTCTTTAGACGATGCATCAGTACCTATTACATAATCTGTACCTGCAGGACTTCCTTTAGTTGGATAGTTAGTAGTGTTACTTATTTTAGCCATTTTCTTTTTGTGTTACTGTTCCGTGTTCTAAGTTAATTACAGACTTTTCTCCGTATTTTTTTATTAATTCATTTTCAAGTGATTCAAATTCAACTCTTATTGAATCGACTCTTTTAAGAACTGAATTTTTTTGTATTGACAGCTCTCCTAATTGTACTTTAAGTGATTGAAACTCCGAGTTTAAATCTCTCAAAGATTTTAATTCTTTTTCTTCTAATTTCATTTGATTTAATTTATCTTTACAAAGATAATCATTTTCTTCTTGATGCTGAAGAACCATAGAAATAACCGAAAATACTCAACACGATTCCCTCTGTTACCCCAATTAGATGGATCCAAATTTCTTTATTATGTTCAGGAACCTGTAAGTAAACAATGGCATAAACTAAGAAAGAAAAACAAGTCAACCCAACCAAACCTGTTAAATTAAACATTAAATCAAACTTTCCTGCTTTTGCTAACTCAACTTCTCGTTCTCTAGCTGAGTCTCTATCATCTACTTCTAATTTGTAAAGCTCTACTACTTGCTGATGAATTTGGTCTTTTTCTTCTGGTGTTAAATCAGGGTCTTTTTGTATAATGTTTTTTACAATTCCCAAGGTTCCAGACGAAGGCAAAACGTCTCCAACAATGTCTAATACTTTTGGTGCTTTATCTTTTAGAAATTGACCTAACTTAGTGTCTTTGAGTTTTTTTTTCATCCTGAACAGCTTTCACAAGTTTCATCGTGTATGTCACACGTTCTTTCTGGAACTGGTTTGTTTTCTAATTTTTCTAGCATTTTTTGAAATTCTGTTTTTTCTTCTATCATTTGTGTAAAAATAAACCTTCTATAAATGTTCCTATTCCTGTTAAAAGCACTGCTATGGATGTCCAGAACTTCTTTTCTAAACTTCTGATTCTTTTTTCGTGGTCGTTTTTTTGCTTGCTAATTTCTTTTAGCTGATTTTGCATTACAGCCTGACCTTGTAAAAGCTGATTAATTTTCTCTTCCATAGACTTTGTATTTGGTTCTGTTATTATCGTCTTTATAGGCCACTAGTATTTGACCTCTTTGTTTTCCGTCTACGTTGTAACTTACGTGAACCCAGGAAGGATTTTCTTCTGTTCCAAACTCCCAAATTAATTGATCAAAGTCTAAATTATTTTTTATATAATGAAACACCTCAGCATTATTAGGGTCGGTAGTGTGATCTCTATCTAAATCTACAGCCTCTCCTTTACAATGTTGTGAAGTAGCTACATACTCACCATCTATATACTTATGAGCACCTCCTATGGCTTTATTAAGGTTTTCTGAACGATAACCACTACTAATGTTGAAAGGAACTCCAAAATGGTCTCTAATCGGCTGAAATATCTTCTCAGCAAATACTTTCATATTCTCAATATGTTCTTCAGTAGGACTATTGTCTATACCTCTTCTGCTAGCGGTGCCGCTTTTAAGCATTTCAGCAAGAGATAGATTTTTAGATAGTTTCATTTTTTTACTCTGTTTTTAGCTGTTAATAATATTCTTTCTTCCATCTTAGCCACCTTTACTTTAAGGTTGAGGTTTTCTTGAATGAGTTCATCTATCTTTACTTCTAGGCTGCTAATTTTTTCCGTAAGTCTACCTATTTGATCATCTTCTTTTTTAGCGTTGATGTCAATCTTCTTTTTAATTATATTCCATATCTCCTTGACTCCAAGCGCTGAAACCAAAGCTATTAAGATAGTTTCCTCCATATTATCTGCCTTGACCACGATATTTTGGTTTGTATGCCGTTTGCCCTTTAGATGCATTTTTAGAATGTACCCCAGGTCTTTTTGTTGTTATCTTTTTTTTATAAGTCACTACTCAGGGTCTGTAGGTGTCCATTCTGGAGTAGCTAGTAAAACTAATATCTCTTCGTGAGTATAAGTCCCTACTGGAACTAACGACCCGTTAGTGATAAAAGAAGGCTCTACCTGAAACGATAAAACTCCTTGAGTGTTTGCTACATTTCTTCTCATTGTTTGAGCAGAAGATTGGTTCACCTGACTAAATAGAACTGAGTTCGTGTCAGATAGGTTAATTACTACATAAGTTGTTGCCATTTTTTTGTTTTTTACAAAGTTAATATTTTTTACGATTTATCAACTAAAAGAAATATTCCCAGTTCCAGCTGTGAACACTATGTATTTATTATCACCATCAGATTGTTCTCCAGTAGTTGTTAGTCCTGAGCCTACAGTAATAGTTTTTAAATTTGAATATCTCAATATTACAACTCCTGAACCACCTGAAGCTCCAGTACCGCTGTTTCTTTTTCCAGCTCCACCACCACCTGTGTTTGGTGTTCCTGAGCTTGATACGACACCATCTGGCGCTTCACCGCCACCCCAAGTTCCAGCACCACCATAAGGTGCGCTACCTCCACCACCTCTCTTAACAGCGATTCCTGTTATTGAAGACTCTAAACCTATACCACCATCTGCATCAGGAGAGTTAGGATAACCATAGCCAACACCTGAGCCACCCGCGGAGCCAGCTCCACCACCACCTCCAGCTTTAGCTACACTTGTAGTAGCAGAACCATCAAAACCTTGATTCGCGGTACCTGTGCCATTTCCACCAATATTGTTTCTTGCAGCTCCACCACCTGAACCACCATTGTTAGCTGGGTCAGTTGGAGACGCTCCACCAGCTCCACCACCAACAGATGTTATAGTAGCAAATACAGAATCTTGGCCATTTGTATCACCAGCTCCACCATTTCCAACTGTTACTGTATAATTTGTGTTGGCTGATAATAATAAGTTGTTTTCAGCAGAACTACCGCCTCCAGAAGTTTCATTATTGTAGGAATTACGGTAGCCTCCGGCTCCACCACCGCCACCCCAGCCGCTACCAGGGTCACTACCACCACCACCACCTCCAGCTATGACTAAAAAGTCTACTTCAATACCAGGTGGTACATCTGTTCCTCTAGCTGTAACTGCCATCCCACTTGATATTGCATTAGCTGTACTATATGGCGCATCACCTACTAAAGCTCCAACCGCCATTCCAGTTGAGGTTCCATTAGCTGTTGTAGCTACGCCGTTTGTTAATGCGTCTACACCCATATTTGCAGAAGTTCCGTTATTGCTGCTTTTTTCATCTGCGCATATCCAATTATTAGTAAAACTACTATTTTCACCTAACTGCCACCAAGAAACTA
>Ga0315315_10000203_pt1 | contig 46716 bp, 45 predicted proteins | sample M140m3416metaG_FD_203699 | JGI IMG/M metagenome (GOLD analysis project Ga0315315, IMG submission 203699) | Ammonia-oxidizing marine archaeal communities from Monterey Bay, California, United States - M1 40m 3416 | ecosystem: Environmental > Aquatic > Marine > Intertidal zone | place: USA...
CATAAAAAATGGTTAAGGTCACGGCAAGACTAGCCGTTTGATAGGTACCAAGTGTACGTACAGCAATGTATTTAGCTAAGGTATCCTAATAGACCGAAGGCTTGACTTGATTTAGTATAATTTTTTTAGATTTATTAGCTTAGATGTTTTATAGCGTAATGGAACCACATTGACCCTTCTCGAACTCAATAGTGAAACGTTACAGCGGTGAAGATACTGAAAGGGTGGCCTTTTGGGAAAATAACACAATATCTAAGCATAAGATATATTAGAATTCATTCTTTTTGATGGTATAATTAAATATAATCAAACCAGAAAATGGTTATAATTTGAAGTAAGTGTAAGTTGCCTAACTGTGTTTTTTAACCTCACTCAAAAAGAATAAAATTATGAGTAACGTATATGATTGGTTTCAAGAACGACTTGAAATTCAAGCAATTGCCGATGATATTACAAGTAAGTATGTTCCACCACATGTAAATATCTTTTACTGTCTTGGTGGAATTACATTAACTTGTTTCATTGTACAAGTTGCAACTGGTTTTGCTATGACATTCTACTATCGCCCAACGGTTACTGAAGCGTTCTCATCAGTAGAATATATTATGACAAGTGTTAACTTTGGTTGGTTAATTCGATCAGTTCACAGATGGTCAGCAAGTATGATGGTATTAAACATGATTCTTCATGTTTGTCGTGTATATTTAACTGGTGGTTTCAAGAAGCCTCGTGAGTTAACTTGGGTAACTGGTGTACTATTAGCATCTGTAACCGTATCTTTTGGTGTAACTGGTTATTCTTTACCTTGGGATCAAGTTGGATACTGGGCATGTAAAATTGTAACAGGTGTACCAGATGCAGTACCAATTGTTGGTGGTTTAATCGTTCAGGTTTTACGTGGTGGTGTAAGTGTAGGACAATCAACTTTAACTCGTTTTTATAGTGCACATACATTTGTTTTACCTGTAGTTGCAGTAGTATTAATGCTTACACATTTTATTATGATTCGTAAGCAAGGTATTTCTGGTCCTCTTTAATTATAAATTTTACTAGTTGTTAATATGTCAATTTTAAAAAAGCCTGATTTATCTGATCCGAAGCTGCGTGCAAAATTAGCGAAGGGTATGGGTCATAATTATTATGGTGAGCCAGCTTGGCCAAATGATTTACTTTATATCTTCCCAGTTTGTATTTTAGGTACGATTGCTTGTTGTATTGGTTTAGCTGTTTTAGAACCAACTCCTCTTGGTGAACGAGCTGATCCTTTTGCTACGCCACTTGAAATTTTACCAGAGTGGTACTTCTTCCCAACATTTAATTTACTACGAGTAATTCCTAATAAATTACTAGGTGTATTATCAATGGCTGCTGTGCCTATTGGTTTAATTACTGTTCCGTTTATTGAAAATGTTAATAAGTTTCAGAATCCATTTAGACGTCCAGTTGCATCACTAGTATTCTTATTTGGTACTTTTGTTGCTTTTTGGCTAGGTATTGGTGCTACAATGCCAATTACTCAAGCCTTAACTTTAGGATTTTTCTAAAATAGTAAAGAAAAAGAAAAGTAACAGTTTGTTACTTTTCTTTTTTAACGCGTCTGCTTCATCTATGATAATTTTCAGCTGGATACCAGACGTAATATAATAATAATAAAACAGTAAAAACATCATGGACGAAAAAAAGTTTTTCAGCCTGTTAAGACAATTAAATGAACTAGAAAATACTGAAACACTGACATTAATAGCTGGTCGAATACCCTCTTTAGACCCTGAAGAGTCTGACATGCTTTTAGACTCTCTGGAAACAATTAGAAACAATTTTCATTTCTCAGAAAGGCAAGAATATATTGACTTAGCGAAAGATTTTCTGGCTGATCAAATAACTGCAGATGACTTTTCGTCTGATTTCATTAGTATATATAAAGGAATAGATCAAGAAATTGCTCAAATGGAAAAAGATGAGTCGTTAGAGTTGACAAATTTTTTAAAAACTAGTCAATTGACTAGCAAGTTGACGATTGAACTAACTGACTTACTTTCACAAATTTATGGTACTTGCGACTTCTTTGGACATGTTATTTTTGACGAAAAAGAATTAAAAGATTGTGCCCAAATCTTGCTATTAAAATTGCAATAAACTGTGTTGTAAAGTCAATAGGTTCTTCAAAAGTTGCTCGTAAGCTAAATATAAACACTCGACGCAGAAAATATTGGTCCAAGAATATAAAAATTTCTATGAGATTTAATTTCTTTTAGTTTTTTTACCGATAATCACCATAGATTAAACAAATTGAAGTAAAATATTATATTAGAAATCTAGTAATATTTATTGCAAGTCTAGTTAGATGTTTGAATTTTAATACTGTGTTGATAGACTTAGATCGACATCCAGATCTATATATAGATTTGATTGATACTTAAAAAATAATTTACAGATTTCCTATTTACATGTCTCAGTAAAGGAGAGTAAAAATGAAAATTAGCTCTAAAGAACTAGAGGCTAGCAAAGTTAGAGTTATAGTAGATAAAAATCCGGTTGCAACATCTTTTGAAAAATGGGCGCAACCTGGGCATTTTTCTCGAACATTAGCAAAAGGTCCAAAGACAACTACATGGATTTGGAACTTACATGCTGATGCCCACGACTTTGATAGCCAAACAAGCTCCCTAGAAGATATTTCACGTAAGATATTTAGTGCTCACTTTGGCCAATTATCTCTTATCTTCATTTGGATTAGTCAAGCATACTTCCATGGTGCACGTTTTTCAAACTATTCAGCATGGTTAAGTAACCCGACAACTGTAAAGCAAAGTTCACAAGTTGTTTGGCCTGTTGTTGGTCAAGAAATTTTAAATGGTGACGTTGGTGGTGGTTTTTCTGGTGTTCAAGTTACATCTGGTTTCTTCGAACTTTGGCGAGCTGCAGGTATTACTAACGAAACTGAGCTGTATTGGACTGCAATGGGTGCTTTAGGAATGTCAGCATTAATGGTTTTTGCCGGCTGGTTCCATTATCATAAAGCGGCTCCAAAGCTTGAGTGGTTCCAAAATGTTGAATCAATGATGAATCACCATTTAGCAGGCTTATTAGGTTTAGGTTGTTTATCTTGGTCAGGACACCAAATTCACATCAGTCTTCCTATTAACAAGTTACTAGATGCTGGTGTAGCTCCTCAAGAGATTCCACTACCGCATGAGCTTCTATTTAATCAAGATTTAATGGCTCAGCTTTATCCAAGTTTTAAAAAAGGATTACTTCCATTCTTCACACTGAACTGGAGTGAATATTCTGATTTTTTAACGTTTAAAGGTGGTTTAAATCCGATCACTGGTAGCTTATGGTTAACTGATCAGGCACACCATCACTTAGCCCTTGCTGTTTTATTTATTTTTGCGGGACATATGTACCGTACAAATTGGAGCATTGGTCATAGCATGAAAGAGATTTTAGAAGCTCATAAAGGTCCGCTGACTGGTGAAGGTCACAAGGGTCTATTTGAAATTTTAACTACGTCTTGGCATGCACAATTAGCTATTAACTTAGCTATGATGGGATCATTAAGTATTATCGTTGCGCACCATATGTACGCAATGCCACCGTACCCATACATTGGTGTTGATTATCCAACACAGCTTTCATTATTCACTCACCATATGTGGATTGGTGGATTCTGTGTTTGTGGTGCTGGTGCTCACGCTTCAATTTTTATGGTTCGTGATTATAGTCCAGTTCAGTCTTACAACAATCTTCTAGATCGTGTTTTAAGACATCGTGATGCAATTATTTCACACTTAAACTGGGTTTGTATTTTCTTAGGAACACACAGTTTCGGTTTATACATTCACAACGATACTATGCAAGCCTTAGGTCGTCCTCAGGATATGTTCTCGGACAAAGCAATTCAGTTACAGCCTATTTTCGCACAATGGGTTCAATCATTACATACTTTAGCTCCAGGTAACACTGCTCCAAATGCTCTAGCGACTTCAAGTTATGCTTTTGGTGGTGATGTTGTTGCAGTTAACGGTAAGATTGCTATGATGCCTATTACTTTAGGTACTGCAGATTTTATGGTTCACCATATTCATGCTTTTACAATTCATGTAACTGTTTTAATTTTATTAAAGGGTACATTATTTGCTCGTAGTTCACGATTAATTCCTGATAAAGCAAATTTAGGTTTCAGATTCCCTTGTGATGGTCCTGGTCGTGGTGGTACTTGTCAAGTATCAGCTTGGGATCACGTTTTCCTTGGTTTATTCTGGATGTATAACTGTATTTCAATCGTAATTTTCCACTTTAGTTGGAAAATGCAATCAGATGTTTGGGGAACTATAACAAGTGCAGGTAAGATTTCTCACATTACAGGTGGAAACTTCCCGACTAGTTCGATAACAGTTAATGGTTGGTTACGTGATTTCCTTTGGTCACAAGCATCACAAGTAATTCAATCTTATGGTTCTGCTTCATCAGCTTACGGTTTAATCTTCTTAGGTGCACACTTTATTTGGGCGTTTAGTTTAATGTTCTTATTTAGTGGACGTGGTTATTGGCAAGAATTAATTGAATCAATTGTTTGGGCACATAATAAGCTTAAGCTTGCTCCAACAATTCAGCCACGTGCTTTAAGTATTACTCAAGGTCGAGCTGTTGGATTAGCTCACTATTTACTGGGTGGTATTGGTACAACGTGGTCGTTCTTCTTAGCAAGAATTGTTTCTGTTCAATAGCTTAACTTAATAAAAACGATAATAACTAAAATTAATTATGGCTACTAAATTTCCTAAGTTTAGTCAGGCACTTGCACAAGATCCCGCAACTAGAAGAATCTGGTATGGTATAGCAACTGCTCATGATCTTGAAAGTCATGATGGGATGACAGAAGAAAGTCTTTATCAAAAGATTTTTGCTTCTCATTTTGGCCACCTGGCTATCATCTTTTTATGGACATCAGGTAATTTATTTCACGTTGCATGGCAAGGTAACTTTCAACAGTGGGTTTTAAATCCACTTAAAGTAAAACCAATCGCTCATGCAATTTGGGATCCTCATTTCGGACAATCTGCAATTAAAGCATTTACACGAGGTGGTGTTTCTTATCCTGTTAATATTGCAACTTCTGGTGTTTATCACTGGTGGTACACGATTGGTATGCGAACAAATACAGATCTGTATTTTGGTGCGCTTGGTTTACTAGTTCTTGCAACTACTTTATTATTTGCTGGTTGGTTACATTTACAGCCAAAGTTCCGTCCAGGTATTGCATGGTTTAAAAATAACGAATCACGATTAAATCACCACTTATCTGGTCTTTTTGGCGTAAGTTCATTAGCTTGGTCTGGTCACTTAATTCACGTTGCAATTCCTGAATCACGTGGTCAGCATATTCGTTGGGATAACTTCACTTCAACTTTACCTCACCCTGAAGGATTAACTCCATTCTTTAACGGTAATTGGGGTGTTTATGCAGAAAACCCTGATACTGCAACACACATTTTTGGAACAAGTGAAGGTGCAGGAACAGCTATTCTAACATTCCTTGGTGGATTCCACCCACAAACTCAATCAATGTGGTTAACGGATATTGCTCACCACCATTTAGCAATTGCTATTGTGTTTATTTTTGCTGGGCATATGTACCGTACGAATTGGGGTATTGGTCACAGCATGAAGGAAATTCTTGATGCTCACGTACCACCAAGAGGTCGTTTAGGGGCTGGTCACCGTGGTTTATTTGAAACAATCACAAACAGTTTACACATGCAGTTAGGTTTAGCTCTAGCATCTCTAGGTGTTGCTACATCACTAGTGGCACAACACATGTATGCTTTACCTGCTTATGCCTTCATGGCTAAAGATTATGTTACACAAGCTGCTTTATATACACACCATCAATATATTGCTGGTTTCTTAATGGTTGGTGCGTTTGCTCACGGTGCAATTTTCTTTGTTCGTGACTACGATCCAGAAGTAAATAAGGATAATGTTCTAGCTCGAATGCTTCAACACAAAGAAGCTATTATTTCTCACTTAAGTTGGGTTAGTTTATTCTTAGGATTCCACACACTTGGGTTATATATTCACAACGATACTTGTGTTGCTTTTGGTACTCCAGAAAAACAGATTTTATTTGAGCCAGTATTTGCTCAATTTATTCAAGCTTCATCAGGTAAAGCGCTATATGGTTTTGATGTATTACTATCATCATCAACAAGTGCAGCTAGTGTTGCAAGTAGTAAAATCTGGTTACCAGGATGGATCGAAGCAATTAATAGTGGTAAAAACTCACTATTCTTAACAATTGGTCCTGGTGATTTCTTAGTTCACCATGCAATTGCATTAGGTCTTCATACAACTACATTAATTCTTGTAAAAGGTGCATTAGATGCACGTGGTTCAAAGTTAATGCCAGATAAGAAAGACTTTGGTTATAGTTTTCCTTGTGATGGTCCTGGTCGTGGTGGTACATGTGATATCTCTGCATGGGATGCTTTCTATCTAGCTATGTTCTGGATGTTAAACACAATTAGTTGGGTAACATTCTACTGGCACTGGAAGCATATGACAATTTGGGGAGGTAATGCAGCTGCATTTAACGAATCTTCAACATACATCATGGGTTGGTTACGTGATTACCTATGGTTAAATTCATCACCATTAATTAATGGTTATAACGCTCAAGGTATGAATGCACAGGCTGTTTGGGCTTGGATGTTCCTATTTGGTCACTTAATCTGGGCCACTGGATTTATGTTCTTAATTTCTTGGCGTGGTTACTGGCAAGAATTAATTGAAACACTAGTTTGGGCTCACGAGCGTACGCCAATTGCGAACTTAGTTCGTTGGCGTGACAAACCAGTAGCGTTATCAATTGTTCAAGCTCGACTTGTTGGATTAGCTCACTTTACAGTTGGTTTTATATTTACATTCGCACCGTTTGTAATTGCTTCAACAACTGGTAAGTTTGGTTAAAATCTTCAATAAATAAAAAATAGAGAAACTCTTTTGAGTTTCTCTATTTTTAATACTTATAGTTTTGGAACCTTTTTAGAAAGGTTATAATTGTAAATGATTAATGTTAAGTTATTTATGTTGGTATTGACAACTAACTTCATACTTAGTATGATTGATTATGTCTAAAACATAATAAAACGGGATGTAGCGCAGCTTGGTAGCGCATCTGCCTTGGGAGCAGGGTGTCGCAGGTTCAAATCCTGTCATCCCGATTGTAATTAGTTTAAAAATAATATCTAAAATTTTTATGTAATAGTAAACGCTAAAATTCATTCATTTTCCGGTTATAATGTTTAGTTATAATTAGTTAGTTTAAAAACCTACCGGGGAGATCTAATACATGAGCGAATTTGTTAAACCATATAATAACGATCCATTTGTAGGTAATTTATCTACACCAGTAACAACTTCAACAGCAACAAAATTATATTTAGGTAATCTACCAATTTACAGAAAAGGTTTATCAGCTCTTATGCGTGGACTTGAAATTGGTATGGCACACGGTTACTTTTTAATTGGTCCATTTTATATTCTTGGACCAATGCGTAATACTGAAAATGCACTTCTTGCAGGTTTACTTTCAGCAATTGGTTTAGTTCTTATCTTAACGATTGGTTTAACCATTTATGGGTTAGCTTCTTTTCAAGATAACGGACAACTCGAAGGCTTAGAGTCATCAAAAGGTTGGAGAAAGTTTACGAGTGGTTTCTTTATTGGTTCTTTAGGTGGTGCTGTAGTAGCTTATTTACTACTTAATAATATTGCATTCTTTAACTAATAAGTTTAAAAAAATCAGAAAGAGATTAGAAAAACTAACTCTTTCTGATTTTATTTTTTAATGTTAATTAGTAGTAGCTAATTAATAAACTTAAAATATAAAAACAACCTACAAGAATCCAGATAAATGTTCTTATTGATTTTTGTCCTTCACTCACACTGGATATTATATTTGCTTGATTAGTTTGCGAACTACTAGTTTTTGGATCAGTGGATAGTATAAAAAAAATGATTATGATTGTTAATAGAATCCAAAGATTTTCGATTATAGTCATTATGTTTGTTTAAAAGATTATTCTCCTTGAATCTTTAATAATCCAAACCCAACACTTAAACCAGTTAGTGTTAGTACCCACATAACTCCTGCTACAGTAAAAATTTCTTTACTCATTGTTTATTTTACTTGTAAAAAAAAGTATATATATTTAATAGTTTGGCCTTTAATTGATTAAAAGCCATTACGTCCCCAAACGACTAATGCTAGCGAAAAGCTAAACATAACCATAAGGGATGACCAACCTAAGCTTAAGATGTCCATAGTTCCTTCTTTTAAAATAGATTTACTTGAAATATTATATCATTTCTTTTTAGTTGTTTTGTTTTAATGCGCAGAATCTATACTAATATTAGCTCGTTTTTATTTTTGTATTAAAATTCAAATATGTTGATTTTTCGTACAAAGAATAAAATTCTCTTTTTTTGATCTACGGTGTTGAAATAGGAGAGGATGGGATTCGAACCCACGGTACATTTTACAACGTACGTTAGATTAGCAATCTAAAGCTTTCAACCACTCAGCCACCTCTCCACTTAATTACCATAATACATTATATTCATATTTGTAAAAAGAGAGAAGTCTAATATCAATCACGCCCTGAAGGACTTGAACCCTCGACATCAGGTTTTGGAAACCTACGTTCTACCAACTGAACTAAGAGCGCGTAATTAAGATAACGTAATTATACGATACCAATCAAGTCTCTTAGAGTCAATCTATATAGAACAAAAATGGAAAATGTTATAGATCTATGTATTTGAAATTAATATATTTCTCTTTAAAATTTTGTTTAAAATGAGTTGGCAAATAGTGATTAAGAAAATTATCTACCTTACTTAATTTAAGTAAGATAGCTAATTTTTTCGTGTAATTTAATTTACATATTACCTTGCTTAAAGTATAAAAGGAAGATAATAGCAGGTCCCGAAAGGACAACAAGAGTTAGTGATACTAGTTGTGCAAAAACTGACCAGTTAATCATATATTTAAATATTATCTGATATTAAATTTGTATAAAAGTTTTATAAAACTAAATGTTCTTACACTTTTAAATTTTTTGAAAACTATTTCAATAATAATAACTACATTATAGCATTAAATTAATAATTTAATATTTCTCCATTGAAAAACGTTTAACAGGTTTTTAAAACAATATTAGCCGTTGAAGATTTAACTCAACGAATAACAAAGGTTGAAAAAATTATTGCATTCGTTGTTAAGTAATATTATACTAGATCAAAAATCAATAATCTCACGTTACTTTGGCTTGTAATATTTTTGCTATTGAGTTGTTATAGATCAAAAAATTTAGAGTAAAATACTGTAGTAGAAGTTAAGTAATTTATGTATTTGAAACTAACATATTGATCTCTAGAGTTTTGTTCATAGTGTTATAAAGTATTAAGGATTTAAAAATTATATGTTTGAACGTTTTACTGAAAAAGCAATTAAAGTAATAATGTTAGCACAAGAAGAGGCCAGAAGACTTGGCCACAATTTTGTGGGAACAGAACAAATATTACTAGGCCTTATTGGTGAAGGTAGTGGTGTGGGACCAAAAATTTTAAAATCAATGGGTGTCAAATTAAAAGATGCTCGTGTTGAGGTTGAAAAAATTATTGGTCGTGGTTCAGGATTTGTTGCTGTTGAAATACCCTTTACACCACGTGCTAAACGATGTTTAGAGTTATCATTAGAAGAAGCTCGCCAGTTAGGTCACAACTACATTGGTACTGAACATCTTCTTCTTGGTTTAATAGTTGAAGGTGAAGGTGTAGCTGCACGAGTTCTTGAAGAATTACGTGTTAATCTTCCAAAGTTACGAACTGAAATTATACGTGCTTTAGGTGAGAACACAGAAGTTAGTTCTGGTAATAATGGTAGCCGTAGCAAATCACCAACTTTAGATGAATTTGGTACTAATTTAACACAAAAAGCTATTGATGGTAAATTGGATCCAGTAGTTGGGCGTGAAAAAGAAATTGAGCGTGTGATTCAAATTCTAGGTCGACGAACAAAAAATAACCCAGTTTTAATTGGTGAACCAGGAGTTGGTAAAACAGCTATTGCTGAAGGTTTAGCCCAACGAATTGCAAATCGAGATGTACCAGATACTCTTGAAGGAAAGCTTGTAATTGCTTTAGATATTGGACTTTTAATTGCAGGTACAAAATATCGTGGTGAGTTTGAAGAGCGTCTTAAGCGAATTATGGATGAAGTTCGAGTATCAGATGATACTATCTTAGTTATTGATGAAGTTCATACTTTAATTGGTGCAGGTGCAGCTGAAGGTGCTATTGATGCAGCTAATATCTTAAAACCAGCATTATCGCGAGGTGAATTACAGTGTATTGGTGCAACGACAATTGAGGAATACCGTAAACATATTGAAAAAGATGCAGCTTTAGAACGTCGTTTTCAACCGGTAATGGTTAATGAGCCATCAGTAGATGAGACTATCGAGATTTTATTTGGTCTTCGCGATCGATATGAAAGACACCATAAATTAACAATATCAGATGAAGCTTTAACTGCTGCAGCAAAATTTGCTGATCAGTACATTGCGGATCGATTTCTTCCCGATAAAGCAATTGATTTAATTGATGAGGCAGGATCTCGAGTTAGACTGATGAGTTTTAGACTTCCACCTGTTGCTCAACAACTAGAAGATGAAAAGCGTGAATTATTAAAATCGAAAGATGCGGCAATTAGAAGTCAAGATTTTGAGCTTGCTGGTAAATTGCGTTTACGTGAATTAGAGATTAACGCACAAATTCAAGCTGTTATTTGGAGTGCTAAAGGAGGAGAAGAGAAAAAGGAAAAAGTTGAATCTCCAGTTGTGACTGAAGAAGATATTGCACAAATTGTATCTTCTTGGACAGGTGTTCCTGTTAATAAGTTGACACGTAGTGAGTCCGAAAAGTTACTAAATATGGAAGAAACTTTACACGGACGAATTATTGGTCAAGACGAAGCAGTTGCAGCAGTTTCAAGAGCAATACGACGAGCGCGAGTTGGCTTAAAAAATCCTAATCGACCAATTGCCAGTTTTATTTTTGCAGGACCAACAGGTGTAGGTAAAACTGAATTAACAAAAGCTCTTGCCGCTTATTTCTTTGGATCAGAAGATGCAATGGTAAGATTAGATATGTCTGAATATATGGAACGTCACACCGTTTCGAAATTAATCGGTTCACCACCAGGTTATGTTGGTTACAATGAAGGTGGTCAATTAACGGAAGCGGTAAGACGACGTCCTTATACAGTTGTATTATTCGATGAGATTGAGAAAGCTCACCAAGATGTTTTTAATTTATTACTACAAATTTTTGAAGATGGTCGTTTAACTGATTCAAGAGGCCGTACAATTGATTTTAAGAGTACTCTTCTTATTCTAACTTCAAATATTGGTTCAAAAGTTATTGAAAAAGGTGGTGGTGGCCTAGGCTTTGAATTATCTGAAGATGAATCAAATTTCCAGTATAATCGTGTGCAAACACTTGTTAATGAAGAATTAAAGCAATATTTTAGACCGGAATTTTTAAACCGTTTAGATGAAATTATTGTATTTAGACAATTAACAAAAGATGAGGTTGGCCAAATTGCAGAACTAATGTTGAAAGAAGTTTTTGTTCGTATTGCACAAAAAGGTATTCAACTAGAAGTTACTGATCGATTTAGAAAACGTTTAATTGATGAAGGTTATAATCCAACTTATGGTGCACGTCCTTTGCGAAGAGCAGTAATGCGATTATTAGAAGATAATCTAGCTGAAGAGGTACTTTCTGAAAAAATTAAAACAGGTGATATTGCTGTGGTAGATATTGGAATTGATAATAAAATTAAAATTCTACTAGATAGACAGGAAGAACAGCCAGAGAAATTAGAAAAAGATCCAGTTTAATGGCTATTCTTATTAATCATACTAAAAAATCTCTGAATCAAATAAAATTGATTCAGAGATTTTTTTAATCATTTACGATTTCGCTAAAGCTTGAATTCGAGCTTTACATTTACGTAATTCGATTGTAGCTTCAATTTTCTCTTTTTTAGTTGCTGCTTCTTCAACTAATAAAATCGTTTTTTCCAGATCAGCTTGTGCTTTAGTTGCATCAATAGAATTTGCTTCTTCAGCTCCATTGCAAAGTACTGTAACCTTATTATTTTCGATTTCTGCAAAACCTTCCATAAGAACAATAGATGTCCAGTTTGTTCCAGTTTTTAAACGCATAACACCAATATCTAAGGCAGTAAGCAAAGGCGCGTGATCTGTTAAAATACCAAGTTGACCTGTGCTGCTAGGAAGGATTAACTCTTCAGTATCTGCATCCCAAACAACTTTATCAGGTGTAATTACACGAACGTTTAAACTCATAATTTTTTATTTTAGCTTCTCAGCTTTTTCAATAGCTTCAGCAAGGTTTCCTACTAGGTAGAATGCTTGCTCTGGGATATCATCTAATTTACCGTCTAATAACTGAGTAAATCCATCGATTGAATCAGCTAATGATACATATTTACCTGGTGAACCTGTAAATACTTCTGCAACAAAGAACGGTTGTGATAAGAAACGCTCAACTTTACGAGCTCGAGCAACTGTGTTACGATCTTCTTCAGAAAGTTCATCAAGACCTAGAATTGCAATAATATCTTGAAGTTCTTTGTAACGTTGAAGTGTTGACTTAATTCTTTGTGCACAAGCGTAGTGAACTTCACCTACGATCTCTGGCTGAAGCATTGTTGATGTAGAATCTAGTGGATCTACTGCAGGATAAATTCCTTTTGATGCTAATCCTCGAGATAATACTGTAGTTGCATCTAAGTGTGCAAAAGTTGTAGCTGGAGCTGGATCTGTTAAATCATCAGCAGGTACATAAACTGCTTGAATTGATGTAATTGAACCTTCTGTTGTTGATGTGATTCGTTCTTGTAAACCACCCATTTCAGTTGCTAGTGTAGGTTGGTATCCAACTGCAGATGGCATACGTCCAAGTAATGCTGATACTTCAGCACCTGCTTGTACGAAACGGAAGATATTGTCAATGAATAGTAAAACGTCTTGCTTGTTTACATCACGGAAATATTCTGCCATTGTTAGTGCAGTTAAACCAACACGCATACGTGCACCTGGTGGTTCGTTCATTTGACCGTATACTAATGCTACTTTAGAATCTGTTAATTTATCTTCATTAATTACTTTTGATTCTTTCATTTCACAGTAAAGGTCATTACCTTCACGTGTACGCTCACCAACTCCACCAAAAACTGAAACTCCACCGTGTGCTCGTGCAATGTTGTTAATTAGTTCCATGATAAGTACTGTTTTACCTACTCCAGCACCACCAAATAAACCAATCTTTCCACCACGACGGTAAGGAGCTAAAAGATCTACTACTTTAATACCAGTTTCAAAAACTGCTGGTGCAGTATCTAAATCAGCGAAAGCAGGAGCCGGACGGTGAATTGGTAAACCTGAATCTGATGTACATGGTCCCATTTCATCCACTGGTTCACCTAGAACGTTGAAAATACGACCTAAAGTTCCAGTTCCTACAGGTACAGTGATTGGAGCACCAGTATCTATTGCATTCGATCCACGCTTTAGTCCATCTGTAGATGTCATTGAAACGGCTCGAACTTTATTGTTACCAAGAAGTTGTTGAACTTCACATGTAATGTCTCCTGTTTCTGAAGAAACAACTAATGCGTTGTAGATTTTTGGTAATTCGCCGTTTGGAAATTCTACGTCCACTACAGGCCCAATAATTTGTGAAATAAATCCTGTCTTTGAAGCAGTGTCAACCATATTAAAGGTTTTTTTTATAGTAATTGATTTCAGTTAATAGACAATGTTTCAAAAATTAGCGAAAACGAATATTTTTATCAACCTAAAAAGACAAAAAATATTTTTTTACTTAGTACTATAAAACCACAATTTAATAAATTAGTAAATCTATTAAAAAATGGTTTATATTTTTTTTATCTAAAACCTACAGCTGCTTGCCAAACAAAGGCTAATAAAAGAAAAAGTACCGGAATTGCTGGCATTATATCAACAATTGGACGAAATGCTGCGTATGCTTCGGGTAGATATGATATTAGAAAGTTTACGTTCATTTTATTATTAACCTTGTATATATAATATTACAAAAAATAAAAATACTTATATAGATTATACAATAGGTGACAAAATAAATACTTAAACTTTTTCTAAAAATAGAATCTATAGTTATAGTAAATTACAAATTATTAATTTAATTTTTAATGAAATTTCTATTTGTATTAGCCGCGATTAATGCAAAAATGTTATAAACTATTCATAAAGTTTAAATTATTTAATTTAGAGGAAATAATTCTCATGATCGGAATTCTCCAAGTATTCGTGTTACTATTAGTACTTGTATCATTTGCACTAGTAGTTGCTGTACCTGTTATTTTAGCAACTCCAGGCGAATGGGAAAAATCTCAAAGTATCGTTTGGAGTGGAGCAGGTTTATGGTCTGCATTAGTAATTCTTACAGGAATTTTTAATGTTGTTCCTGCTTAGGCACAAATCAATATTTATTTGCTAATAGAAATCTAAAACTCTCATTATATTTTTAACGATATGATGAGAGTTTTAAATAAAATTACAATATTAATAAAAATTTTTCATGAAAAAGAAAAGTAAGTGTGATTAACGCTAGTTTATCAAAATGCAGAATAAGTATCAGTTTAGTAAACCAAATTATTACTTATTCTGTATTTTGGTAAGCAACGACTTTTTAGAATGTTTAAATGTTTAAGAATATATCTCCCCAGGTAGGATTTGAACCTACGACAAATCGGTTAACAGCCGATCGCTCTACCCCTGAGCTACTGAGGATGATTAATTTAAATGATTTCCTATAACATTAAGATGCCATATCTTTAGAATGTTTGTCTATTACAAACTTAAATTTTACTAAAGTTTTTGGTGAAAAGGAAATAATAAAAAATGGACTACCATTCTTACAAATTTTCCCGCAAATGTTTTAGGACGCGAATATTGCAGAAACATTTAAAATTAATGAATTATTAGCCTAATGCCGAGAATTATGTTGTTGTATTTTTTCGTTACATAGCGAAATCACCACGAAAAAGAAAACTCAGATAATTACGTTTATTTGATGTGAAGACAATTTCCTGTTATAATTTAGTTGTGAAAAACATGCGGGTGTAGCTCAGGGGTAGAGCGCAACCTTGCCAAGGTTGATGTCGCGCGTTCGAATCGCGTCACCCGCTTAAAATTTTAACCATAATATTAATTTATTAGTATTGTAATTTTATTGACTATTCTGGATAGAAGTAGTTGTTAAAATGACACAAAAAATTTCTTAAAATCTTGGCTTAAGAGGAAAAAAGGAATTTTCTATTTACGTAAGTAGCAGTAAAAGTCTGATTATTATTTATTTCTGATAACAAGTTTGGGGTTTATTAAAATTTAAATATTAGTAATGATATTTGATAAGTGGGCTAAGATAATCATTTTTGATTATAGAATTTGTTAATTAAAAATATTGAATTCAATATATAATTTGTTCTAAGGGATTGACTTAATAGTAAAGTTAAGTTTTTCTGTTTTTTAAAATTCGTTAATTAAGAGTAAGAAAGTAAAAAATTTTTCTATAGGAGGAAAAAGTTTATGGCACTACCTTGGTATCGTGTTCATACAGTCGTACTTAACGACCCAGGTCGTTTAATTGCCGTTCACCTTATGCATACATCACTTGTTGCTGGATGGGCAGGATCAATGGCATTATACGAGCTTGCAGTTTTTGACCCTTCTGATCCAGTTCTAAACCCAATGTGGAGACAAGGTATGTTTGTGATGCCTTTCATGGCTCGACTTGGTGTAACAGATTCGTGGGGTGGTTGGAGTATTACTGGAGAGAGTGTTTCAGATCCAGGTATTTGGAGTTTTGAAGGAGTTGCTCTAACACACATTGTCTTATCAGGAATGTGTTTCTTAGCAGCGATTTGGCACTGGGTTTATTGGGATTTAGAGTTATTTAGAGATCCACGTACTGGTGAACCAGCATTAGATCTTCCAAAAATTTTTGGTATCCACTTATTTTTAGCAAGCTTATTATGTTTTGGTTTTGGTGCGTTTCATGTAACAGGTACATTTGGTCCTGGTATTTGGGTTTCTGATGCTTATGGTATTACGGGTCGTGTACAAGCTGTTGCTCCAGCATGGGGTGCAGAAGGTTTTAACCCATTTAATCCAGGTGGAATTGCATCTCACCACATTGCAGCAGGTATTTTAGGTATTCTTGCTGGTGTTTTCCATTTAACAATTAGACCACCACAAAGACTTTACCGAGCTCTTCGTATGGGTAATATTGAAACTGTATTATCAAGTAGTATTTCTGCTGTATTCTTTGCAGCATTTATTACTTCAGGTACTATGTGGTATGGTGCAGCGACAACTCCAATCGAATTATTTGGTCCAACTCGTTACCAATGGGATAGTGGTTATTTCCAACAAGAGATTGAGCGTCGTGTAGAAAGTTCATTAGGTGAAGGTTTATCGTTAAGCCAAGCTTGGTCACGAATTCCTGATAAATTAGCTTTTTATGATTATATTGGTAATAACCCAGCGAAAGGTGGATTATTCCGTGCGGGTCCAATGAACAAAGGTGATGGTATTGCAGAAGCATGGTTAGGTCACCCGGTTTTCCAGGATAAGGAAGGTCGTGAATTAACTGTACGACGAATGCCAGCTTTCTTTGAAACTTTCCCAGTTATCTTAGTAGATAAAGATGGTATTGTTCGTGCTGATATTCCATTCCGACGTGCTGAATCAAAATATAGTATTGAGCAAGTAGGTGTTAGTACTAACTTCTATGGTGGAAAATTAAACGGCCAAGTATTTACAGATGCTCCAACTGTTAAAAAATACGCAAGAAAAGCACAATTAGGTGAAGTATTTGAGTTTGATAGAACAACATTAGAGTCAGATGGTGTATTCAGAAGTAGTCCACGTGGTTGGTATACTTTTGGTCATGCAAACTTTGCTTTATTATTCTTCCTTGGTCATTTATGGCATGGTGGTCGTACTTTATTCCGAGATGTTTTTGCAGGTATTGGTAGTGAAGTTCTAGAGCAAGTTGAATTTGGTGCATTCCAAAAACTTGGTGATAAGACTACTAAGAAGCAAGGTGTCGTTTAAAGAGTATGTTTAAGATTAATAATTAATAGTTAAATTATGGAAGCATTAGTATATACTTTCCTGCTAATTGGAACATTAGTTGTAATCTTCTTTGCGATTTTCTTTAGAGATCCTCCAAGAATTGTTAAGAAGTAGAAAGATTAATACACTGTATTAGTTAAAAAAAATCATTCACAATTGTGAATGATTTTTTTTTAATCTTCATGTTCTTCGAACGGATCACGTAGTTCTTTGGCGGCTGGTCCAAAAGCAGTAAAAATTGAGTAACCTGTGATACCCAAAAGTAAGCCTGAAATGAAAATACTTAGGATTTTTGCACTTTCCATAAAAAAATAATATTCAATAAGTTACCCGGAAATATAAAACTTTGTTTATAATATACATTATGAGTAATATTATGAACTAGTATTATATAATCTAATTCTCTTGAACTTAAAATTATGGCACTAAGAACGCGATTAGGAGAAATTTTACGACCACTTAATGCAGAATATGGTAAAGTAGCTCCAGGTTGGGGAACGACACCTGTTATGGGCTTTTTTATGGCTATGTTTTTACTATTTTTAGTTATCATTTTACAGATTTACAATTCTTCAATTATTCTTGAGAATGTTGATGTAGATTGGGTAACTACGTAATAGTTGATTCTAACAAATAGGTTACATATCGTATATGAATATGTAACCTATTTTTTATTAGTAAGAAAGAAAAATTCAAAGCTTAGTGATTCGTTATTGATAGTTTTTATGGTCTCAAGTTAACTGTCTCTTTGATTATAGGGATTAGATTTGGTTTATTAGTAAAGTTTATAAAGTAAAAAATCGACTTCTTAGCACTTTACTAGAAATTACAAATATCAGATTATGAAAATATTCATTTAATTTTTTTTTAATAAAAAAATTCATTGTTAACCTGCTATACTATATTTAGTAAGTAATTTATTAATTCTGTAAAATAATTAGTTAAGTTATGTCTCATAGTGTAAGAGTTTACGATACTTGTATTGGTTGTACTCAATGTGTTCGTGCATGTCCATGTGATGTTTTAGAAATGGTTCCATGGGATGGTTGTAAAGCTGGACAGATCGCATCAGCACCTAGAGCAGAAGATTGTATTGGTTGCAAGCGTTGTGAAACAGCATGTCCTACAGACTTTTTAAGTGTACGTGTTTACTTAGGCAGTGAAACTACACGTAGTCTTGGTTTAACATACTAGAGTAAGATTGTTTAATAAAAAATTATCCTTTAAAGTATATTAAAGGGTAATTTTTATAAAAAAAATTTATAGCTGATACAGTTTGATTAAATTTTTAGGTTTAGAATGAGAGAAATATTTGCACTAAATAGATTTATTTGTTAATATATATGGTGTAAGTTCGCGGACGTGGCGAAATTGGTAGACGCACTAGATTTAGGTTCTAGCGGGTATTCCCTTGAGAGTTCGAGTCTCTCCGTCCGCATTCAAATTATTTATAAAATCTTATAAACTGATTATTAAACTTTCATGTTCTATGATACTGTTTTTGGGGGTAGAGGGACTTGAACCCTCACGACCATTTGGTCAACAGATTTTAAGTCTGTTGTGTCTACCATTCCACCATACCCCCATTTTATTTAAGGCGACACCCAGATTCGAACTGGGGATAGAGGATTTGCAATCCACTGCCTTACCACTTGGCCATATCGCCTTTGAATATTATTTAATATATAGTCTAATTTATATTTTGCTAAAAGTAAAAGATATATTGTTAACTTTAATTTGACCTCGTTATTTCTTTGCTATACTCTTAAATTAAGAAACGGTTGCGGGTATAGTTTAGTGGTAGAACCTTAGCCTTCCAAGCTAATGATGAGAGTTCGATTCTCTCTACCCGCTTTTAAAACAGTTAAATTATGACAATCAACTAAAAAAAAAACGGAAAAAACATTAAAAAATCAATTTTATGTTGTATAGTAATTTACTGATTATTATTACTTAATACACTAATAACCAATAAATCGGGTAGGTCTAGACTATCCGGTTTATTTGCCTGCACTTATAATTCTTGATCCTGTTTTAGTGCAAGCTCTGATGATCCTGATAGGTCTTACGAAGAAGAATTACAAGATTGTGCTCAAATCTTGCTATCAAAACTGCGAGAACCATAAAAGAATTTAGATAAAGATTAAATAAATAACGATAGGGTGTTAAAATTGTATTTAATTAGATTATTAATTATGTTAGAGTAAAAGTAAAAAAATTATGACAGCATCTTTTTTACCGTCGATTTTAACACCAGTTGTTACACTTGTTTTTCCAGGTCTGTGTTTTGCATTATTTTTTGTTCTAATTGAACAAGAAGAAATAGTTTAGTCAATAAAATAATAGGAATATTCAGTTAAGTTTTTAAGAAAATAAATAATTTTTAATAAAACTGAAATTCCTTTTATTTTGCGATTGAGAAATGTTTTAATTATTTAAGTTAATGAATATTCAATCAAATTTAGATAATTTAATCTTCGCAAATTTGTTATTTGTAACAGTAGTTTATTGGGCAAATTTAGTTTTTCCGAAGTTTAAATTTTTATCCAAATTAGGATTTTATGGTAACTGTTGCGCCAGTCTTTGTCTTTTTATTCTATTAGGATCAAGATGGTTAATTTCCGGTTATTTCCCATTAAGCAATTTATATGAGTCTTTAATGTTTTTAGCTTGGGGAATAACTTCGTTAGCAGCCTTTATCGAAGATCGATCAAAAATTCCAATCATTGGATCGATTAGTACACCAATAGCCTTATTTGTTACTGGTTTTGCAAGTTTATCGTTACCAGAGGCAATGCAATCGCCTTCTTCTCTTGTCCCTGCATTAAAGTCAAATTGGTTAATGATGCATGTTACCGTTATGATGTTAAGTTATGCTAGTTTGTTAATTGGTTCACTTTTAAGTATCTTTTTTTTAGTTCTTGTTAATAGTAAAAAAGAAAAAGTTTTAATTCAAGGTAATTCGTATGGCGATCAATCTACCTCAGATTTTCGTTTTACTGAAAATATAGCATTTTATAAAACGGAAACTACAAAAAATTATTCGAATTTACTATCAGAAGATAATACTGTTGAAAGTAATGCAACAAGTGCACGATTAACTTTATTAGAAAGTATTGATAATTTAAGTTATAGAACAATCAGTTTTGGGTTTCCACTTCTAACGATTGGAATTATAGCTGGAGCAGTTTGGGCAAATGAAGCTTGGGGTTCATATTGGAGTTGGGATCCTAAAGAGACTTGGGCTTTAATAACGTGGTTAGTTTTTGCCTCTTATTTACATGCTCGAATTACAAAATCTTGGCAAGGTGAAAAACCTGCTTTAGTAGCTTCTGTTGGTTTTGTTGTTGTATGGATTTGTTACCTTGGAGTTAATTTTCTTGGTAAAGGTCTACACACTTATGGACAAATTTTATAGTTATATAAATTTTACATTTTTCATGAGTTTTCTATATTAAAAACTATCACTTTTTTTATAAACAAGATTGTGAGAATTAAAAAAAACTTAGAAAAAAGGTTAAACCCATTATATAATTTTATACAAGTTATTTGTTACTAAAAAGTACACAATTTTATATTCACTCTTCATAAGTTGATTAACTGAAAGAAGAAGATATTTTTACTTCTTATTAGAAGTAAAGGTAATTGATTTTAAGTATAGTAGGAGAAAGAATCGTGTCAGGTGGTTCAACAGGAGAAAGACCTTTTTCAGATATTATCACAAGTATTCGTTATTGGATTATCCATAGCATTACAATCCCTGCGCTATTTGTTGCAGGATTCCTTTTTATTAGTACAGGATTAGCGTATGATGTTTTTGGTACGCCAAGACCAAACGAATATTTTACACAAGATCGTCAACAAATTCCATTAGTAAATGATCGTTTCAGTGCTAAGCAGGAATTAGAAGATTTAACGAAAGGCTTATAAAAATAGAAAACATGTAAGAGGTATAAATGATCAATACAAATCAACCAATAGCATATCCTATTTTCACTTTTCGTTGGCTTACAATACATGCATTAGCAGTACCAACGGTATTTTTTCTTGGTGCTATTACGTCAATGCAATTTATTCAACGATAGGAGATATTTATAGATGAGTGCACCAAATCCTAATAAGCAACCTGTAGAATTAAACCGAACTTCATTATTTTGGGGTTTACTTTTAATTTTTGTTTTAGCTGTATTATTCTCAAGTTATTTCTTTAACTAAGCAGATTAAACAAATTAAGATTGTTTCATTATTTAAATAATATTTTAAGGAGATTGTAAGAATGAGTGATGCTGGACGAGTACCACTTTGGATGGTAGCAACGATTGGTGGCCTTGCTGCCGGCGGTTTATTAGTTTTATTTTTCTTTGGCGCATATTCGGGCCTAGGATCTTCACTATAAACTGTCGTCGTTGTAAAGATAATGATTTTAAAAAAAGAATGCATAGAAGTTATATTCTATGCATTCTTTTTACTTACTTAGATAAGAAATTGAAAAAGTGAATCTTATAATAGGTATTTTTAATACCCCCAGGGGAATTCGAATCCCCGTTACCTCCGTGAAAGGGAGATGTCCTAGGCCTCTAGACGATGGGGGCTTTTTATATATATACAATAATTTTAATACACGCCTGATTACTTGTCAATACCTACTTAAGAAAATGATTTTTAATTTTCTTCGTCTTCTGGCCATAATAGATTTAACTTGTTATCCAAAGATGAAGAAACTAAAAACATGTCTAAAATTTCACGTTTAAAAGTTGTTATTGAGCTAGCATAATATCGTTTGGGGTTAACAATTATTGATAACGTTCGACTAATTGTTATATCTTTAATTTTAGCCCAGTGAATTATATTAAGTTCTAATTCTTTAGAAATTGCTGAAACTGAAACAAATGCAGCACCTAAACCAGATTGAACGGCATTTTTAATTGCTTCCATTGAATTTAATTCCATTTCAATTTTAAACTGGCGGCTATCAATTCCGTTCTCAATTAAAGTATTTTCAATAACATTACGAATTGTTGATTGTGTATTTAGCGCAATAAATTTTAAACGATATAAATCCTCTTTTTGAATATATTTTAATGATGCAAAAGGATGAGATGTTGGTAAAATAAGTGCGAGCTCATCTTCTGCATACGACGTTATATCAAGTACTGGTTGAAGATTCTTTGGAATTTCGCCTCCAACTACGGCTAAATCAATTTGTCCTTTTGCTACACCCCAGGATATTCGACGAGTTGAATGAACTTGAAGTTCAATTGCAATTTGAGGATATTTATGACGAAAAATACCAATTAATCTAGGCATTAGATAAGTTCCTGTTGTTTGACTAGCACCAATAATTAATATACCAGATTGTAATGTTTGTATTTCCTCTAATCCACGACATGTTTCTTCACAAAGGTTAAGTATTCTGTCAGCATACTTTAATAATAATTGTCCGGCTTCGGTTAGACGGGCTTGTCTTTTGTCTCGATAAAAAATTGGTGTATTTAATTGGCGTTCTAGATTTTGAATTTGAAGGCTTACAGCTGGTTGAGAAATATATAATTTTTCAGCAGCTTTTTTAAAACTCCCCTCAATGGTGATCGTTTGTAGAATTTTTAATTGATCAAGTGTAAATGGTAAATTCGACATTAAACATTAATAATTTTTATAAAACGTGAGGAATATTTTTGGCGTATACTTAATTCTTAATAAAATTTTTAAATTTTATTATTATTAAATTATTGAAAAAGTGTTAAGTATAACAGTCACTGTTTTCGATAGTATGATAAACGTTGTATAATATTAAATAGATTCATTATCTAATTAAGGTTTTATTTTACATGGATTCAAGACTTGCAATTGTTTTACTTCCGTTTTTAGCAGCAGTTTCATGGGCGTTATTTAATATTGGTCGTTTAGCGTTACAGCAACTAAAAAGAATGGCTTAATATTTCATTAAGAATATTTTGATTATACTGTTAAGCTTAATTTAAGCTTAATGTTTGTAGAGAAACTAAGAATTTAGTTTCTTTACAAACTTTCTAACTTTAATTTCTTATTTGTTATCGTCTTGATTTTCTTTTTGATTTTTACGGTTTAAAAAATTGCCAAGCATCGTTTTTACAGGATTTGTTAAATTCTTGTTTAAATCTATTAAATCAATGTCTTGTCCTTCTAAGCGACATGCAGTATTTTCAAAAGCTACAGCTGGAAATGATAATTTGTCATCTAAAACAAGTGGTTCACCACGATTTGAAGCTATAATTACTTGTTCACTATCAGGTATAACCCCTAAAATTGGAATACCTAAAATATTTTGAACATCTGTTACTGACATCATTTCATCGCTTTTAATCATTTTTGGCCGTATGCGATTGATTATCAATTTGTTGTTTTTAATACCATGAGCAATTAATAGTCCTATAACCTTATCAGCATCTCTAATTGATGGTACTTCTGGTGTGACAACAATCAAGGCTTCTTCAGCTGGTTCGATAGCGGTTTGAAAGCCTTGGTCAATTCCAGCTGGGCTGTCAATTAAGATAAAATCATATTGATCGTCAACTAACTTAATTAGTTCTTTTATTTGTGACTTTGTAAATGGGGTTTTAGACTGAGTTGAACATAATGGAAAAAATGTTAATTGAGGTTGTCTTTTATCTTGTATTAAAGCTTGGTCTAATCGACATGTATTATTTAGTACGTCAGATCCAGTGTAAATTACGCGATTTTCAAGGCCTAGTAATAAATCAAGATTACGTAATCCTACATCCGCATCAACTAACAGTGTCTTATGCCCTAAACGTGCTAAGGCCATTCCCAAGTTGGATGTCGTAGTCGTTTTACCTACACCTCCTTTTCCCGAAGTAATAACTATAACACGGGCCATAATATTATTGTTTTCAGGTTATTAATTAATAATTAAAAAGTTTAATATTAGATAGATTATATCATTAGATGAATTATTATCTTTTTGGATAAATTAGTTTTTGAAGTTAATTTCGTTTATAATAGTTATTAATAAAATTCTTGAATTATTCGTATTTCGAATTATATCTAAATATAAAGTTTTACTTTTTGATTCAGAATTAAGATTAAAAATTGTTTTTTGAATTTCATTAAACGATTAATCAAAATTTAGTTATTTGTTTTAAAGTGTATTAGAATGGTTTCCACAGATAATGTTGTTAAAGCGAAGGTAGAAAGACCTGTTTTTCCGTTTACGGCTATAATTGGCCAGGAAGAAATGAAGCTTGCATTAATTTTAAATGTAATTGATCCTCGTATTGGAGGTGTCATGATTATGGGTGATCGAGGAACTGGAAAATCAACGACTATTCGAGCAGTTGCTGACTTACTTCCTGAAATTGAAGTTGTTGCTGGAGATGCGTTTAACTCATCATTAACTGACTTTGAATTAATGAGTGAAGAAGTTAAAACGGTTGTGTTAGATAATGGGCAATTAGAACCTGCATATAAAAAGGTTCCAATGGTTGATTTACCGTTAGGGGCAACAGAAGATCGTGTATGTGGAACAATTGATATTGAGAAGGCTCTTACAGAAGGTATAAAAGCTTTTGAACCAGGTCTTTTAGCCAAAGCTAACCGTGGTATTTTGTATGTAGATGAAGTAAATTTATTAGATGATCACTTAGTTGATATCTTATTAGATTCTGCTGCTTCTGGTTGGAATACCGTGGAACGTGAAGGAATTTCAATTCGTCATCCTGCTCGATTTGTTTTAGTAGGTTCAGGTAATCCTGAGGAAGGTGAATTACGTCCTCAACTGTTAGATCGTTTTGGTATGCACGCTGAAATTCGAACTGTACGTGATCCAGAAACTCGTGTACAAATCGTTGAGCAACGAAGTAATTTTGATAGTGATCCAGATGCAGCATTAAAGGAATGGAATACTGCACAGCTTGCTTTAAAGGAAAAAATTGTTGATGCACAAAAACGCCTACCTGATGTTAAATTATCTATGGAATTACGTGTTAAAATTTCACAGGTATGTGGAACACTTGATGTAGATGGCCTTCGTGGTGATATTGTAACAAATCGTGCAGCAAAAGCATTTGCAGCATACAATGGAAAAGATGAAGTTACTGTGGAAGATATTGCATCAATTATTACATTATGTCTTAGACATCGACTAAGAAAGGATCCATTAGAATCGATTGATTCAGGTGATAAAGTTCAAAGTGTATTTAGTGAAGTGTTTGAGTAACATTAAAAAATAGGCTCAGTAGGATTCGAACCTACATTAGAGACTTAGAAGGTCCCTGTCCTAATCCCTTAGACGATGAGCCCGGTTGACTAATTACTGTACATCAGTTATAATGGGCGGTATAGGATTTGAACCTATGGCCACCTGCTTGTAAGGCAGGCGCTCTACCACTGAGCTAACCGCCCTTATACTATATACTATATATGCTATTTCGATATTTAGCAAATAAAATTTTAATTTTGCTTAAATTATTAACGATAGCAAAAAATCATTTTATATTTTTAGCTTTAACCAGTTATGAGCGTGAATTAAGCATTCAAATTGATCTGATTCTATCAGAAGAACGAATTCCTTTAGTATACTATCTTTATTTGCCAAAAATTGCGGCTGACAATATTGTGAAGGATATATTATCAAGGCTAATGAAGTCAGTTTTTAAATTTTTTTTCAAAGACTATGGAACCAATCTTAAATAACAGGCTATTGGATGTTAACAATGTTCAAAGTATCTTAGGTATTCCAACCACTGGAAAATCAGATGTCGTATGTTTCTTAGAGGACTTGTACACGTACCCTCCTAAAATTAAAATTCAATGGAAACAATTACAATCAGATTCAGCATCACAACCAAATACATTAGAAGCATTAGGTGCATCTAATAAAGTTGTTCGTAATAAGCGTCAACCATCGCTTCCTAAATATTTTTCTCGTTTTAATGATTATGTAGCTACATCAATTTCATCTAATTTTTATAAAAGAAAAACTAAGGTTATAAGAGAAGCGTTAAAAACTATTCCGGTTTACGTTATCATGAATGGAAATAATGAATTAGTTTTAGCCACTGCATTATCTGGACATGTAAGTGGTCTTCGAGCGACTCAATATGATGATGCTTACAATTTTCCAATTGCTGATTCTTTTTCTGACGACCAAAAAATTAATGTTGCAGGAAAGAAATTTATTGGTCGTAAAGATAAAAATCCATTTCGTGTAACTAGGAAGGCACTTATAAGCCCAAAGAAAAAGTTTGGTTTTATATTCTTTGATCGAGATGAAGCAGAGCTACATTTGAATTCAATTATACTTGATTCTGCAGAAACAGTTCATGGTAAGCGTTCTCTAAGTCTCGATAAAGTTGGTTTATCAATACATTGTATCGGCTTAGATGCTGCTTATGATTTAGTAACACGTACTTTAACTACTCGAGATAAATCTGCCATTGATTTTCGATTTGTTCCAAGTCTTACTGAAATCTCAACACTATTAAAATCTAGTGATCAAAAAGATTTTAATAAGACGCTTGCGAAGTTGGTGTCTACTGAAGACCCACATAGAAACAACTCTTGTTTTAAGGGTGTTCCTATTTATTTTGTACAAGTACAAAATGTACCGCGTAGTTTTATACCCGAAGGTATTTTAAATATTGATCGGTTATTTGATTCTTTAGTTGGAATACCTAAAATATTAAGTGGCACACGACTGAATAATATTAATGAGTTTAAACGATCTGCTAAATCTAATCCCGATGGTATAGTTAATTACGTTTTATTTGATAGAGAACAAGCTATTGATTTTGTTCAAAAGCTTCATCATCGTGTTAAATTAGTACCAAATTCATCTAAAGTCATTGATTTGTTAGACCTTGCATCAGTTTCTACTTATAATTTAGAAGATTTTCTTGAATTATGGGAAGAGTCCATTTTGTTAAAGTCAGATTCAAATAATAGTAAGTTTGTCATTAATGAAAATCAGCCGGTTTATTTTATACCATCAAAGCGATCAGCTAAAGTTTTAGAGGAATATCATAATAAGCCAAAAAATTCATTAAAGAAATCTGTTCAATTATGGTCAAGAAAGAAACTTGATAAATTAAATTGGTTCAAACGTAATTATCTGGGCCTAATTTTTCGTGGTGATTTCGCTCTGTAACGAAAAAATAAAAATATCACAAGTAATCGATTATTAGATTGCTTGTGATATTTTTACTTCTTAATCATTTTAATATACCCTTTAATTGACAAAATTCATTTTCTATTTTATGTTACTTTGGTACACATTAGGTTTGGGGTTGTTTTGGATTCGACATTTTTAGTATCGTGCTAATTTAACTATGATTTATAAAATCATAATTTTGTATAATAAAGGCAAACAATATTTGTAATTTTAATTCAAAATTAGCATTTGCATAATTTTTTGAATTATTCATAGATTTCTTTTAGGAATTATGAAATTTTAATAGTAAAGCGCAAGTTAAATTTAAAAAATTTGTAGAGTTTTGATACGTTAGTATATTTTAATTTTACGTTGGGGACAAAGTAACATTGATATTTAAATGGACGTGGGTTCAAATCCCACCAACTCCACCGATTTAAATCATAAGCATCTGTAGCCAAGTGGTCGAAGGCATCAGACTCATAATCTGCTTCGTAAGACGTCGTTGGTTCAAATCCAACCAGATGCAATTTTAGATCTATTAGATAGACATTTAAACAAGGCTTAGAGGGATTCGAACCTTCCTCACCCAGAATCGGAATCTGGTGCTCTATCCACTGAGCTATAAGCCTACGAATTTCTTAGCGATTATCGTATAAACAAAATAATTAAACTTAAACTTGCTGAAATTATTAGTTTAATTCCTATATTATCATTTTTAAAAACGACGCCAGGTATAACAGGTATAAATATTGTGTTGATCACGATTGTATTAAATCGTGACCACAGCATTTTACAAATAAACATTGCAGAGCGTCGTAAAATATAAATTCCTAAAGCAAAACTTTTTGCCATTAATTATTGAATAATTTTAAATAACAATATTGAAATTAAACATGATATTTTACTTTTAAAAATAAATCTATAGTGTAAGGATTTAATTAAAATTTTAAAACTTCATGATAATTTTCTAATATCGTAGCAAGATACCACAAAGAAGCTATGCTGCAACGGAATCTTGCCATTGGTTCATAATTGTAGCTGTAGAATTTAGAAGTTTTGCCTTTTCTTCTTTTGAAATCCAGGGTTTAGTTTCTAATTCACGTTTAATTTGATACCACGCATCAATTTTTGGCCAAAAAAAATAATCTGTTAAAGGAATCTGTTCTCCTGATTGGATCTGATCAATCGCTATTCCTAATTCATTTTCTAGCCAAAGTACATTTAGTTTGAATTTCAATTTAATATTATTTTTAATAGCTATAATTACATCTGTTCAAAGATTTTTGCTTTAACAAAAATATTATGAACCGTATCTGTTGGTTGAGCGCCTTGTTTTAATCGTTTTATGATTGGTTCAAATTTTAGATGCGTCTCGTCAGTTAACGGGTTATAAAATCCTAATTCTTCAATTGCTTTACCATCTCGTTTTACTCTGCTATCCATTGCTACAATTCTGTAAGAAGGTCTTTGCTTTCTTCCGTATCTTTTAAGTCGAATTTTTATCATAAAGTAAATATTTGTTTTTAAAAAATTAAAACTTAAATTTTTAGACTGTTAGTTTTAAGCGTCCTTTTTTGCGTCGCGCATTAATAACTCGACGTCCTGTTTTTGAATTCATACGGGCACGAAATCCAGAAACTCGAACTTTTTTTAATCTAGTTCCGTGTAGTGTTCGTTGACTCATTAGTTAATAATAGATAAAATTAATATATTTCTTTAATTTACCAGCTTGATTTTTTAAGACCTGGGATTATACCTTCATGTGCCATCTCTCTAACAACATGACGCGATAATCCAAAATCACGATAAAATCCACGGCTTCGACCTGTAACCCAGCAACGGTTACGGTGTCTTACTGGAGATGAATTTCTTGGTATTTTTTCAAATTTTTTATAAATTTGAAGCTTTACTTTATACCCATCGTTATCATTAAGTTGTTGCTTCAGCAATGCACGTTTAGTTTCGTATTTTGCTATTAAATATTCACGCTTTTTTTCGCGTTGAATCATACTTTGTTTAGCCATTTTTATTTCTACTACCTTATGATACTTATAACATATAATATGTTTAACGTTTGTTAAACTCCGGAAAGTTTAGTCCTAGCAGACTACAAATAGATTTCTTATATGATTTTATTGTATTGTGTTGTATTAGTCAAAAAAAATTAAAATCTATAATTTATTTTATTTGTGGAGCAAGAAATAGTTTCTTAAGATTTAAATTTAAATAAAAAGTAGTTAATGAACCAAAAAAATGACAATTTTATCGATAAAACATTCACAGTATTGGCGGATGTATTAATTAAGGTTTTACCAGCAACAAAAGATGAGAAAAAAGCTTTTTCCTATTATCGTTATGGTATGTCAGCCCAATCTAATGGTGATTATGCTGAGGCGCTAGAGAATTATTATGAAGCTTTAAAGTTGGAAGAAGATCCGTACGATAGAAGTTATATACTTTACAATATTGGTTTAATTTATGGTAATAATGGTGATTATTCAAAAGCACTTGAATATTACCATCAGGCTTTAGATTTAAATTCACGAATGCCACAAGCATTAAATAATATTGCAGTTATTTATCATTATCAGGGTACTAAGGCTTCTGAGAAAAAAGAATTTGAAATAGCAAAAGATATGTTTGATAAAGCTGGTGATTATTGGAAAAATGCGATTCGATTAGCTCCAAATAATTACATTGAAGCTCAAAACTGGTTAAATATTACCGGAAAATTGACTGATAATCTAAGTTAATTTTATAAAAATATTTTCAATTTTGCTACTATAATATATATAACCTGTAATGATATGTAAAACTTAATTTTTTTTAATCTTAACAATTGATCTTTATTGTTAATAAATATAAAACTGATGTAAGTTTACTTTTACTAATTTTTAAAAAATAATAAATATGACTATCGCAATCGGACAAAAGCAAGATCGTAGCGTATTCGATCTTATTGATGACTGGCTAAAGCGTGACAGATTCGTTTTCGTTGGTTGGTCAGGTTTACTTCTTTTCCCTTGTGCTTACTTAGCAGCTGGTGGTTGGTTAACAGGAATTACATTCGTAACTTCATGGTACACTCACGGTTTAGCAAGTTCATTCCTTGAAGGTTGTAACTTCTTAACAGCTGCAGTATCTACTCCAGCAAACAGTATGGGTCACTCTCTACTGTTATTATGGGGTCCTGAAGCACAGGGTGATATTACTCGTTGGTTCCAAATCGGTGGACTTTGGACATTTGTTGCATTACACGGATCATTTGGTACAATTGGATTCTGTTTACGTCAATTTGAGATTGCTCGTCTTGTAGGTATTCGTCCTTACAACGCAATTGCATTCTCAGGTCCTATTGCTGTATTCGTTACAGTATTCTTAGTATACCCACTAGGTCAAGCTAGTTGGTTCTTTGCTCCAAGTTTTGGTGTTGCTGCTATTTTCCGTTTCCTTCTTTTCTTACAAGGTTTCCACAACTGGACACTTAACCCGTTCCACATGATGGGTGTAGCTGGTATCCTTGGTGGAGCTCTTTTATGTGCAATTCACGGTGCAACTGTTGAAAACACACTATTTGAAGATGGTGATGCGGCAAACACTTTCCGTGCATTCACTCCAACACAGTCAGAAGAAACATACTCAATGGTAACAGCTAACCGATTCTGGTCACAGATTTTTGGTGTTGCTTTCTCTAACAAGCGTTGGTTACACTTCTTCATGCTATTTGTTCCTGTAGCAGGTATGTGGACAAGTGCAATTGGTATTGTTGGTTTAGCTCTTAACCTACGTGCGTACGATTTCGTATCTCAAGAACTTCGTGCTGCTGAAGATCCAGAATTTGAGACTTTCTACACTAAGAACAACCTTCTAAACGAAGGTATCCGAGCTTGGATGGCAGCTCAAGATCAACCTCATGAAAACTTTATTTTCCCTGAGGAGGTTCTGCCACGTGGAAACGCCCTTTAATACTGTAATCGCAGGCCGTGATATTGAATCTACTGGATTCGCTTGGTGGTCTGGTAATGCCCGTCTAATTAACGTGTCAGGAAAGCTTTTAGGTGCACACGTTGCACATGCTGGTTTAATGGTATTCTGGTGTGGTGCTATGACATTATTTGAAGTAGCTCACTACATTCCAGAAAAGCCACTTTACGAGCAAGGTTGTATCCTTATCCCACACTTAACAACTTTAGGTTGGGGTGTTGGACCTGGTGGTGAAGTTATTGATACATATCCGTTCTTTGTTGTTGGAGTTTTACACTTAATTTCATCAGCTGTATTAGGTTTTGGTGGTGTATATCACTCACTAATTGGACCAGATACACTAGAAGAGTCATTCCCATTCTTTGGTTATGATTGGCGTGATAAAAATAAGATGACTACAATTCTTGGTATTCATTTAGTTTTACTAGGTATTGGTTGCTTCTTATTAGTAGCAAAAGCTTGTTTCGTTGGTGGTCTTTACGATACATGGGCTCCAGGTGGAGGTGATGTTCGTATCGTAACTGCTCCAACATTAAACCCTTTAATCATTTTTGGTTATGTTCTTAAATCACCATATGGTGGTGACGGATGGGTAATTAGTGTAAATAACCTAGAAGATATCGTAGGTGGTCACATTTGGTTAGGTTTCCTTTGTATCGTAGGTGGTATTTGGCACATCTTAACTAAGCCATTCGCTTGGGCACGTCGTACATTCGTTTGGTCAGGTGAAGCTTACCTATCTTATAGTCTAGCTGCACTTAGTTTAATGGGTCTTACAGCTGCAGTATTTGTTTGGTATAACAATACAGCTTATCCAAGTGAATTCTTTGGTCCAACTGGTCCAGAAGCTTCTCAATCACAAGCATTTACTTTCTTAGTACGTGACCAACGTTTAGGTGCTAACGTTGCTTCAGCGCAAGGTCCAACTGGTTTAGGTAAGTACTTAATGAGATCTCCAAGTGGTGAGATTATCTTTGGTGGAGAGACAATGCGTTTCTGGGATATGCGAGCTCCTTGGGTAGAGCCACTACGTGGTCCTAACGGATTAGATTTAAACAAAATCCGTAATGATATCCAGCCATGGCAAGAGCGTCGTGCAGCTGAGTATATGACACATGCTCCATTAGGTGCATTAAACTCAGTAGGTGGTGTAGCAACTGAGATTAACTCTGTTAACTACGTATCTCCTCGTTCATGGTTAACTACTTCGCATTTCTTCTTAGGATTCTTCTTATGGGTAGGTCACCTTTGGCACGCTGGTCGTGCGAGAGCAGCGGCAGCTGGTTTTGAAAAAGGTATTAACCGTGAGAATGAGCCAGTACTTTCAATGCGTCCTCTAGATTAATTCACACTCATTCGTTGATAAAAATTTAAAATTTTAATCAACTATACTTCTTTATAATAGGTCGTATACTTATGACCTATTATAAAGAAGTATAAGAACTAGGTACTTTTCAAAAAAAAATGATATGTATAATATATGCTATAACGATGGTAAGGGTAAGTAGTTAATTTAAAAAAGATGGTAATGGACGATTTACACAAGTTGTTAAAAAACTAATTTTTAGAAAAAGAAAATCCTCAAACGGCTTACAGCCTATTAAAATTCCTCGTAGTAATTGAAATTAACACGCATTACTTAAAACGCCAAATATATATAAAGTTATTAGAGTATTTTTTAGCTAATGAAATTAATGTAGATTATTTTTCTTCTTATTTCGTGGGTATTTATTAAGGGGTTATTCTAGAAGTAGATCAAATGGGAGAAACTGAACTAATAGAACTTTTAGTACCAGATAGATTTCAATTAAGTCGTTCAATTACCAATATTTATGGTATTTGTGTAGCTGACATTAAGACTTCTATTTTTGAAAAAAAGTTACGAGATTATGGCCAAATCTTATCATTAAAACTGCAAGACAATTTAGTTTCGTACAAAATAAATTGTAGAAATCAATTTCTTGTTTTTTACAAAAAGATAATACATATCGGAGAAGGTGGGATTCGAACCCACGGAAGCTTGCACTTCATCTGATTTCAAATCAGACGCAATCGACCAACTCTGCCACCTCTCCAAACATTCTAATAAATTTTAGCTGAATTTACATGTTTTTGTCAACTTAAATTACTTACTATATCTTGACAAAAACGAGTAACAACACGTCTAAATACTACTTTTGATCTATCTATTTTCAGGATTATAAAAAATATTAAATAACAATATCTATGTTTTTTGGGCAAGAAGGGATTCGAACCCCTGACACCGTGGTTCGTAGCCACGTGCTCTAGTCCACTGAGCTACAAGCCCGCCATATTAATATTAACAGTTTTTATTATGGCTGTCAATTGTTGAAGATGTCAATATGTATTTTGGCAAATTTAAAAATCTGGGGTGGTAGGGTTCGAACCTACGAATAGCGGAGTCAAAGTCCGATGCCTTACCACTTGGCGACACCCCATAATTTTTGCAACTAATATTCTTAATTCACATACTACAATATTATTAGTTTATAATTTGGCTGTCAAGTAGTAAAAACTAAAAATAGTGTTACAAATTTTAATAAAGATATTCTCTTTAAGGTCTTTATAGTATACTGCTTCAACGCTTGCAGCATTCAAAAATTTGCAAAAATAACAAACTGTTACTTTAGTCCGTAAAAATTCACAAAGATCATAGAACTATGATCTTTGTGAAGGGATTTATGAAATTACATACTAGCTTTTACTTCACCAATTGCTTTCTTTAATGCTTCCTCAGCATCAGGACCCATTTTCTTTGTATCCTTAACCTCGGAAACGAATTGAGGTACAGAATTACGAAGATAAGGTCGTAATTTAGCAATAAATGGTAGTACAGCTGATACTTCGATATCATCTAAGTAACCATTAATACCAGCATAGATAATAGCTACTTGCTCTTCCACTGGAATTGGAGAGTTCTGTGATTGCTTTAACATTTCACGTAAACGTACACCTTGTGCAAGTTGCTTTTGCGTTGCTGCATCAAGGTCTGATGCGAATTGAGAGAACGCTTCTAATTCAGCAAATTGTGCAAGTTCAAGTTTTAGCTTACCAGCTACCTGTTTCATTGCTTTGATTTGTGCTGCAGAACCAACTCGTGATACTGAAATACCAACATTAATAGCAGGTCGAATACCAGCATTAAATAGATCACCTGAAAGGAAGATTTGACCATCTGTAATCGAAATTACATTTGTTGGAATATAAGCTGATACATCACCAGCTTGCGTTTCAATGATTGGTAAAGCAGTCATACTTCCGCCACCAAGATCATCACTTAGTTTTGCTGCTCTTTCCAGTAGACGAGAGTGTAAATAGAATACATCACCTGGGTATGCTTCACGTCCTGGTGGACGTCGTAAAAGAAGCGACATTTGACGATAAGCTGACGCTTGCTTCGTTAAATCATCGTAGATAGATAAAGTTGCCTTTCCATTGTACATGAAGTATTCTGCTAGTGCAGCACCTGTGTATGGAGCAATATACTGTAGTGTTGCTGGATCATCTGCATTTGCAGCAACAATAATTGTATATGCTAGAGCACCTTTTTCTTCTAATGTGTTAACAACTGCTGCTACAGAAGAAGCTTTTTGACCAATTGCAACATAAACACAAACAACATCTTCAGTTTTTTGGTTAATAATTGTATCAATTGCAACTGAAGTTTTACCTGTTTGACGATCTCCAATAATTAATTCACGTTGACCACGTCCAATTGGAATCATTGAATCAATTGCTGTAATACCAGTTTGTACTGGCTCACATACTGATTTACGCGTAATAATACCAGGAGCCATTGATTCAACTAAACGAGAATCTGTGGCAGCAATATCTCCTTTACCATCAATTGGTCGAGCTAGTGCATCAACTACACGTCCTAAGAATGCTTCACCAACAGGTACTTGCGCAATCTTTCCTGTAGATCGAACTGTACTACCTTCAAGAATACCAATACCAGTACCCATTAAAACGGCACCAACATTGTCATTTTCAAGGTTTAAAGCAATACCAATTGTATTGTCTTCAAATTCTAGTAGTTCACCTGCCATAACTTGCTCTAGTCCGTAAACACGTGCAATACCATCTCCAATTTGAAGAACTGTTCCAATGTTGTCAATTTGAACTTCTTGGTCGTAGCTTTCAATTTGTTGACGAATAATATTACTGATCTCGTCAGGTCTAATGTTAATCATATTTCAGCCTAATTAATTTAATTTTTTTGTTATGTGTAATTTTTTAGTTTTAAAACTAAAAATGAAAAAATTAAAACATATAAAATTTGTATTTGATTTTTTTAAAAATCAAAATATTAGTTCGTAGCACCAAGAAGATTACTTATCTTTCTTAGTTGACCGCGAATACTTGTATCAATATATTGCGAACCGATTTCAACTGTAAATCCACCAATTAAATTTGGATCTACTTTAAGTGCAAGTTTTATTTGCTTAGCACCAGTAATTGTTTTCAGTTTTTCCGCAAGATTTTGCTGTTGTTGTGCTGATAATGAAATTGAAGATATAACTTTTGCAACTTCAATTGATTCTTGCTTATAAGATAATTCTAGGTATCGCTGTGCTACACCATCAAGTAATGCAATACGATTACGATCGATTAGTAAAAGTAAAAACTTTAATGTATTTGCAGCAATTTGTTCTCCTAGAACATCTTTAACGATATTTTTCTTTGCTTCTCTTGTAATTACTGGATTAGCTAAGAATTTTTTTAGGTCACTCGAATTGGCTAAGAATTGTGAAACAATGTTCATATCATTAGTCGTTTCCTTTAGAGTGCCATTCGCTTTAGCTAAACTAAGAAGTGCTTCAGCATATGGTTCTGCAACTTTACTTACAACAATTGACATAATTTATTCTCCTAAGTTAGAAATATTTCTATCAAGAATTTGTTGTTGTAGGTTCGAATTTAATTTTCCCTCTAACTGTAATGTAACGCGTTTAAGAGCTAGAGTAACAACATACTCTGAAATTTGTTTGCGGACTCTAGCTTCAATTGTACCAATCTGTGATTTTGCAGTAGATGTTAACCGCTCAATCTCAGCTTTTCCATCTGTTAAAATTTCACTTTTAACTTTACGAGCTGTAGTTTCTGCATCTGTTTTAATAGATTCAATAACCAATTGGGCTTGTTCTAATTGTTTTTCACCCTCGGCAAGTCGAGTATCTGCTTGTTGTAAACGTTCCTCAGCTTCTTGTATTGCACCTACAATTTTTTCTTGTCGTTCTGATAAACTTTCAGATAATGCACTGCTACCTAGATAAATAATACCCCCTAGTAAAAGAGTGATATTAATAATATTAGTCTCAAAGATATCAGGATTAAACGAAACAGCTAGATGTGCGGAAAAACCGTTTAATGTTTGATTAAATAAATCCATCTGTTATTGCGAAGTTTTTATTAAATTACGCCCTCTTTACCTAATAACTTTTCTTTTATTAGATCACTTAACTCATCAACTTGTGTTTCAAGTTTTTCTAGAGCTAGGTTTTTTTGTGCTTCCAGTTCACGATTTGTTTTATCGATTAAACTTGCAGCGTCTTTACGAGCTTGGTTGATTTCTGAGGCTACAATTTCTTTTGCTTCTTTTTCAGCTTCTAGAATAACTCCTTGAGCATTCTTTCTAGCGTCTTTTAATTGCTCATCATATTGTTGATATAATGCATCAGCTTTTAATAAACGTTCTGAAGCGTTCGTTAAATTACCACTAATTAGTGTTTCACGTTCTTCTAAAAGTTTACCTACTGGCTTATAGAAAACAAAAGTTAAGATAGTTGTTAATGCAACAAATTGTAGAGCCATTAATGGCAGCGTTGCATTAAAATCAAATAATCCACCGGCTCCTTCAGACATAGCTAATATTTGCACGAATGGCATTAAAAGACTGTTCATATTAATTCGCTATGTTATAAAAAATTAAATCTGCTTAAAATAGCGCTTAGTATAAAACTAAGCGCTTTAGCTATATTAACCAGCGAATGGGTTTGCGAATAATAAACAAAGTGCAACTACAAGTCCGTAAATTGTTAAAGACTCCATGAATGCTAAAGATAGAAGAAGAGTACCACGGATTTTACCTTCTGCTTCTGGTTGACGAGCTAAACCTTCAACAGCTTGTGCTGCAGCTGATCCTTGACCAATACCAGGACCAATAGCAGCTAAACCAATAGATAATCCTGCAGCGATAACTGAAGCGGCTGAAACAATAGGGTTCATAATAATTTTATTTTTGAAATAATTTTTATTTATACAAAATTAACAAATTTCTATTTGTTTAAAATTGCTTGTAATCATTAAACTAAAGTAGTTTATTATTCTAATGATTCACCAATATACGCAGCTGAAAGTGTTGAGAAAACTAGTGCTTGTACTGAACTTGCAAAAATACCTAATACCATAACGGGAAGTGGTATAAATAATGGTACAAGTAAACATAACACTGATACAACAATTTCATCAGCTAAGATATTACCAAATAAACGGAAGCTAAGTGAAAGAGGCTTTGTAAAATCCTCTAGTATATTAATTGGTAGAAAAATTGGGGTTGGAGAAATGTATCTAGCAAAGAACCCTAACCCTTTTTTACTTAAGCCAGCATAAAAATAGCTTACTGAAGTTAATAATGATAACGCTACAGTAGTATTGATATCATTTGTTGGGGCTGCTAATTCACCTTCTGGTAATTCAATTAATTTCCAAGGTACTAATGCACCATACCAATTTGCGACAAAAATGAATAAGAAAAGAGTTCCAACGTAAGGAATCCATGGTCTGTATTCATATTCGCCAATCTGATCTTTGGCAATTCCTGCTACATACTCAAAGACAGATTCAACAAAATTTTGTAATCCTTTTGGGATTTGTTCAAGTTTTAAAGTACCCGCAATAGCGATGGCTAATATAGTAGCTATTACTAACCATGTTACTAGCAAAACTTGTCCGTGCACTGTAAAACCAGCGAACGACCAGTATAAATGAGTACCTACTTCGACAGCAGCTAACGAGAAAAACATAAATATATATAACTCGACTTGAGTGGTGCAAATTTTTTCTTATTGCTTATCCTTAATTATACCTAGAGTCTAATAAACGGTCCAAATAAAAAAACTATACGAAATAAAATTTTGTATAGTTTTTTTATTTGGTTAACTTACACTATTCTTTCCTACAATTATTCCCTCTGCAAGCTTAGATAAAATTAATTGAATTGATTTTACTGCATCATCGTTTGCTGGAATTGGTATATCTACAAGATTTGGATCACAATTAGTATCAAGAATAGAGATAATTGGAATTCCTAATTTACGACATTCTAATACAGCAGTATTTTCACGCTTTGGATCAATTATGACAACAATATCTGGTATTTGTGTCATTTCTTTTAGACCTTCCAAGTTCTGACGTAATTTTTCGTGTTCACGTCTTAATAAAGCTGCTTCTTTTTTAGGTAATAAGTCCAATTCGCCACTTTGTTCCTTCTCATCTAATTCTTTGAGATATGCTACACGTGTTTGAACAGTTGTCCAATTTGTGAGCATTCCCCCTAACCAACGATTATTTACATAAAAAGCTCCACACTTTTTTGCTTCTTCGGCAATTATATTAGCTGCCTGACGTTTTGTTCCAACAAATAAAAATGTTTTGTTATTTTGAGCATTTTTTTGCACATAATCATGCGCGTATGTTAACAGACGTGATGTTTGTATTAAATCAATTACATGTATTCCGTTTTGTTCGGCATAGATATACGGAAACATTTTTGGATTCCATCTACTTGCTTGATGTCCAAAATGTACTCCGGCATCTAATAATTCACTTAGTGTTATTGCTGTCATATGTTGTATTATTACTAAATAACTACCTTCTTTAAAAGGTTCGTCTTGGATAAATTTAAAACTTTGTTCAACGAAGTTTTTAAATTTTTCTCGAATAGTATTCGATTACGAAAAGTTCGTTTAATTTTAATGCCACCCATTCGCGATCTATTATACCTAATATTTTTGCACTTAAATTTTTCTTATCAAAGTCTAAATGTTGAGGAATATTAGAGAGAGCAGGTGATTCTAAATACTTGTTAACTAATCGCTTTGAAGTTGCGTTATCTTTAATAGATAACTTATCGCCTGGTTGACATTGATAACTTGGTATTGATACAGAAGTTTGATTTACTGTAACATGACCATGACTAACAAGTTGACGAGCAGCTGCAATTGTTGGTGCTAGTCCAAGTCGGAATACAAGATTATCTAATCTCATTTCCAACAGTTGTAAAAGAATAGTACCTGTTGTACCTTTTATTTTTTTAGCTTGTTTAATATAATTCATTAATTGTTTTTCGCTTAAACCGTAGTTGAAACGAATTTTTTGCTTCTCTTCTAATCGAATTGCATATTGTGTAAGTTTTTTTTGGTTAGCACCATGTTGACCAGGTCTTGAATTTGAATTGCCTTTCTTACTTGTAAGTCCTGGTAAGTCACCTAATCTTCGTGTTATTCGAAGTTTTGCCCCAGTATAACGAGCCATATTATTTTATACGTTTATTTAATTTAGATATATTTAAAACTGTTATTAATTTACTACAATAATTCTAAAAATCCAATATGTGGTTTTATTTTTCTAATAGTTGATTAAAACGTGTTTGTAAAACAGTAGTTTTAATATTTTTAATTTGTGCTTGAATAATACTGTTTGGTTTAATAGTTTGTAATTCTAAATTTTGGTAATATTTAAAACCAGTTCCAGCAGGTATTAAACGACCAATAATAACGTTTTCTTTTAAACCGTATAACCAATCTTTTTTTCCTTCAATTGCTGCTTCTGTTAATACACGTGTTGTTTCTTGAAAACTAGCAGCTGAAATAAAGCTATCACTATTCAATGAAGCTTTTGTTATACCTAATAATACAGGAGTATAAAATGGAGCTTGTTCATTAACAGTTAAACTAGCTTTAGTTATTAGCTCTACCTGATACAGATTTAATAATTCGCCTGGTAATAGAGTAGTATCTCCGCTATCTTCAATTCGGACTTTCGTTGTCATTTGTTTAATTATAATTTCGACATGCTTATCAGCAATCTGAACATTTTGCGATAAGTATGTTCGTTGTACTTCGTTAACTAAAAAAAGTTGTAATCCACGAAAGCTATGGCGACAAGCTTCATTAATAGGTAATTTTTCTAAATAATAGTAGTAATTAAATAAGGTCTCAAGCTTTTCATGTGGACTAATTGGACCGTCTGTTAATGGTTCAATAAGTTTTACATAATTACCGTTTGAAAAACGAATTTTGTCTCGTGGAGTAAAATTAATTGCTGTAATATATCCTTTTTCATTAGTTACTTCAATTTTAGAATTTCGTACATTAACGTAACCCTCATGAGGTGCTAAGATACATGGATTTTTAATTTTTCGTGCTTCAAGAATTTCTTCAACTTTTGGTAATCCTTGAACAATATCCACAGTTTTCAATTTTTCGTAAATTAATGTAGCTAATTTGTCCAAACGTTGAACTAATGATCCAGATTCAACTTCTAGTATTGCTCCTTCTGAAATTAAATATGGTCGTCCTAATCGAATATAAACATTTGTTTCGTCAATCTTATATATTTGACCAGAATATTCTGATTTAATATTTTTTGAAATTTGGTTCCCAGTTCGAATTAAATCTCCAACTTGAATTTTTAATTCATCGATTTTTGAAAAATGAGGAATAGGTCGAATATTTTTGTCTTGTAAAATTAAAATTTCATTTACATTCGCAGCATTATTTTTAATTGCACCTAATGTACCTTGTGTTGGAAAAAATATTTCTAATTGTGCCAAAGTAGTCAGGCTATTTACGTACTGGTTTTCGTTTACTAAAAATTTAATTGCTGTTTTAATATTATGAATATTACTGTAGCTTGTTATTAAATCATCAACTTTCAGCACTTCATATTGGGAAATTTGTAAATGGAAACTGGTTTCCTTTTTCTGTAAAATTTCAAATCTAGACTGTAATTTTGATGGGTTATTTTTTATATCTAAAGTAAGAAATGTGTTTAGAAGTTCAACTGGTTCGCTTGATTTAACATGCTCCCAATTTTTTAAAAAAATCTTTTTAACTGTCTTAATCTTAAAATTTTGCTTACGAGCGGATGGAAAAAAGTTTTGGTTTAAGAAAAACTCTTTCTCACGTGCGACTTTATATTTTTGAACAGGTCTTACTAATATGTATTCAACTTTATTAATTTCAATGAATTCTACATAAACTAGTCTTTGTGCTATGATGTCACTTATTATTGGATTACCAGGTTCTACAAAACCATTACTGCGTTCCATCGAATTGCATTCCGTTGAATTAATTTTAAACAGTTCACCCGGTTTAATACTTAACTCTTGCCCCGCAGTATTGATCTGTAATATTCCACTAACTTTTGTAAAAATTTTAGGGATTATTTCAGTTCCTTTCGATATAAAGTTATTATTTTTAGCTTTTAATTTCTCGAATAATGTTGGGCTTTCAATATAATGTGTTTCTTCTGGTATCCAATATAAAGCTCCTGAAAAAAGTTTTCCTGGTCCCTTTCGTTTCTTTGTCGCAAACTTTTTTTCAATATTATATGTTACAGTACCTCCTGTTTCAGTTCTGTATGAATTATTAACTAATGTTGCAATTGTTTCGCCGTGTTGTATTGCTTTATTATGTTTAACTTCTAAATGAAATTCTTTACCATCGTCGAATTTCAATATATTTTTTTTACCACTTGTAGAATTGTTAAAAAGTAAAACTTTGGCATTTTGTAAGATTAGTGAAAAATTCAGAATTCTGATTTCATTTCTTGCGGAAGCTTTACTAAATTTTACAATACCGGCGTAGTTGTTCAAGATCTGTTTTTGTGCTATGATAGATCCATTTGTATCTACCTGACCTAATTTTGCTACTAATTCTGAAGAACGTGGTAAAGAATAACGTTTGCCTTGTAATACCCAAATTAGGCCTGGGTTCTTATTTTTTTGCACTAAATTTCCTTGCTTATCAAGTATTTTTTCAATCTTAATGTTTTGAAAAAATACTTCACCGGAAATATTTGTATAAACAGTTTTACTATCTTCTTCTAAAACAAGATTTGCATCCTTTTTTATTTCTGCAATAATTTGATTTGTGTAAACTTTTTGTCCTGTATTTGACAATAATGTTGCGCCTTCAGGAAGTTCTATTTTGCTACAAGAACCTTTAGAATCTTTGATATATAAAGTTACGTTTTCTTTTGTTAAAAAACTTCTTGTACCATGTAACGTACGAATTAAATTAGCAGCTTCAGCTGTTTTATAAAATAACATACCTGGGAAAGGAGCTCTTATTTGACGTGTTAAGTCTCCAGAAAATACGCCTCCCGTGTGAAATGTTCGCATTGTTAACTGTGTGCCAGGCTCACCGATGGATTGTGCTGCAACTATTCCTATAGCTTCTCCTAGATCAACTAATTTAGAGTAAGCTAAATGCCAACCATAACAATTTCGGCAAATTGAACGAATTGAGTTACATGTTAACGGTGATCTAACTTTTAGCTGGTCTAGATCCAATGGAGTGAGTTCATCTAATAAATTGGACGTCAGTTGTGTATTTCTTGGTAATAATTTATTTGTATCAGTTTGCATTAATGGTCGAGCTAAAAGTCGACCAATCATACGATCTTTAATTGATAAATTTGGACTTGTCTCGTTAATTAACTCGCTTTTTAATAACCCATCTTGAGTGTAACAATCTTCTTCTCGAACAATGATATCTTGTGCTACGTCTACAAGGCGTCGAGTTAGATAACCTGAATCAGCGGTTCGTAATGCTGTATCTACTAAACCTTTTCTTGCACCGTAAGATGAAATAATATATTCCGTAACTGTTAATCCTTCGCGAAAGTTACTTTTAATTGGAAGGTCAATAATTTGTCCTTGCGGATCAGCCATCAATCCTCGCATACCTACCAATTGTCTTACTTGTGATATATTTCCTCTTGCTCCTGAAAATGCCATAATATAAAGTGAATTAAACGGGTCACTTTCACGAAAATATGTCACGACTTCTTCTTTTAAAAAATTACTTGCATTATTCCAAATATCAATAACTTTTTGAAATCGTTCAATATTAGTTATATTTCCAATTTCATAATGTTGTTCTGTAGTTTCTACTTCATTGTTTGTTAAACCAATCAGGGATCGTTTTTTTTGTGGTATTCGTAAATCTTCTATACTAAGTGAAATTCCGGATTTCGTTGCATAGTGAAATGTTAAATTTTTTACTTTATCCGCAATAATCGATGATTTAACGACTCCATAATTATGAAAGGCGCAAGACATTAAATTTTTTAACTGGCGTTTATTAATGATCCCATTATTGAAAACAATTTTTGCGTTCTTTTCTTGGTCTAGTGTCATTTTAAATGTTAAACAGTATTAATGTAAATTAATGGAAAATTTCATTTAAAAGAATTCGTCCTGGTGTTGTTCGTATATATTTTGTAAATGAATTTTCTGTTAAACTTTCTTTAATTTGGACATTATTTGAAATCTGAACAGTATAATTTTCAGTAACAATTTTTTTGAAAGACTGGTTATCCTCGTCTTCGATCTTTCCATTAAAACGAACCCAAATAAATGTATGCAGATTAATTTGTGCTTGTTGATATGCAAGTATTGCATCTTCGAAGTCAGAAAAATACGGTTCATGTTTCTTCTGTTGTGAAGGGTTGTTAGCAGTTAAGTAATAACAACCAAGAACCATATCTTGACTTGGTGTTAAAATTGGGTCACCTGTAGCTGGTGATAAAAAATTATTGGGTGCTAACATTAATAAGCGTGCTTCTGTTTGTGCTTCTAAACAAAGTGGGATATGAACTGCCATTTGATCTCCATCAAAGTCAGCATTAAAAGCTGGACAAACTAGTGGGTGTAATTTAATTGCACGGCCTTCAACTAAAATTGGCTCAAAAGCTTGAATACCTAAACGGTGTAATGTTGGTGCACGATTTAAGAAAATGGGATGACCTTCCATTACTTGAGCAAGAATTTCCCAAGCTAATGCTTCATTATTTTGGATGATATTTTTTGCTGCTTTAATATTATTAATAAGTCCGTCATAAATTAAACGGTGAATAACAAATGGTTGAAATAATTCGATGGCCATTTCTCTTGGTAATCCACATTGGTTTAATTTTAATTCTGGTCCAACGATAATTACTGAACGTCCTGAATAGTCAACCCGTTTTCCAAGTAAATTTTGTCGAAAACGCCCTTGTTTTCCTTCAATAATGTCTGATAATGATTTTAAAGGACGGTTATTTAATCCAACAACTGCTTTACCACGTCGTCCATTATCAATTAATGCATCCACTGCTTCTTGTAACATTCGTTTTTCATTTCGAATAATAAGCTCAGGTGCCATTATTTCTTGTAAACGTGCTAAACGATTGTTTCTATTTATAACACGTCGATATAAATCATTTAAGTCAGAAGTTGCAAAACGTCCACCATCTAATTGAACCATTGGACGTAAATCAGGAGGTAGAACTGGGATAACACTTAAAACCATCCAAGCGGGATTACAACCAGATGATATAAACTGATCAATGATACGGAGTTTCTTAATTAATTTGTCGCGTTCGGGGCGTTTTACAAATGGTAACGAAGTACGTATATCTTTGGATTCTTGTTCGAGATCAAGTTGTTCTAAAAGTTTTTTTATTGCTTCAGCACCCATAACTATTTTAACGTTTGTTGATTCAACGCTATCATAATCTAGGGCAATCCAATCATTTTCCGTCAAAAGTTGTTTATAAACTAAACCTGTTAAATTATCAGGATCAATTACAACGTATGCATTAAAATAAATAATTTGCTCAATTTCTTTAAGCGAAAGTCCAAGTAATAAAGCAATTTTACTTGGTCGAGCTTTAACGTACCAAACGTGTGTTACTGGTGAAGCTAATTTTATAAATCCCATACGATGTCGCCTAACCTTCGATTCAATTACTTCAACGCCACAACGTTCACATACAATTCCGCGATGTCTAACACGTTTATATTTACCGCAATGACATTCCCAATCATTTACTGGGCCAAAAATTCGTTCGCAAAATAAACCATTCATTTCTGGTTTAAGTGTTCTGTAATTTATTGTTTCAGGTTTAGTAACTTCACCAACACATTGCCCATTTGGTAAGATTCGTTGTCCCCATGATTGGATTCGGTTAGGTGAGGCAAGATTAATTTTTACATAATCAAAAGATCGTTCCATGGTTCAAATGTTTCAATTATTTAATTCAATTTTGGCTAAATTTTTAACATTAACAAGAAATCATTTTATTTTTAATTTATCTTTGCGTTTCATTTTGTGAAATTATGCTGCTTGAATTAAATAGTTGATTCTCAGGAAAACCATTAAATTCATCCATCAAATTAATTTCACTATCATTGGATTCAACATTTGTATTGGATGTACTATAAGCAGCAATATCTAAACATAAAGCTTGAAGTTCTCGCATTAACACTTTAAATGATTCTGGAGTACCAGGACGAGGAATAGGTTGGCCTTTAACAATCGCATTTAATGTTTCGTTACGTCCTTGCATATCATCAGATTTAATTGTAAGAAGCTCCTGTAACGTATAAGCTGCACCAAATGCCTCAAGAGCCCATACTTCCATTTCACCAAGCCTTTGACCACCTTGTTGCGCTCTACCGCCTAACGGTTGTTGTGTAACTAACGAATATGGGCCTGTAGAACGTGCATGAATTTTATCATCGACTAAATGGACTAATTTAAGTATATAAGATTTACCAACGGTAATTGGGTTTTCAAATGTTTGACCTGTTCGTCCATCCGTAAGTACCATTTTACCTGGATAATTTTTTGAAAAGAGCCATTTTTTATTTTCAGCAGCTGTTGTAAGTTTTTTACTAATCAAAGCACGTGATGCTTCGGCACCATGCATTTCATCAAACGGAATTACCTTAAAACGAGTGTTGAAATTTTCGGCTGCTAAACCAAGCAAACATTCGTAAATTTGACCAACATTCATTCTAGAAGGAACACCTAATGGGTTTAAAATCATGTCAATAGGTGTACCATCTGGAAGATATGGCATATCTTGACGTGGTAATATTTTTGATATGATACCTTTATTTCCATGACGACCAGCCATCTTATCGCCAATTTGTATTTTTCGTGTTTGCGCAATGTAAACTTTAATTATTTCGTGTGTACCTGAAGGTAGTTCATCTTTATTATT
>Ga0315315_10000204_pt1 | contig 46350 bp, 33 predicted proteins | sample M140m3416metaG_FD_203699 | JGI IMG/M metagenome (GOLD analysis project Ga0315315, IMG submission 203699) | Ammonia-oxidizing marine archaeal communities from Monterey Bay, California, United States - M1 40m 3416 | ecosystem: Environmental > Aquatic > Marine > Intertidal zone | place: USA...
TCACAACCTTGACTGCAACGACTTCCAATCTTGGAACGTTGGGCTCAAACGTTGATCATGCCAACTACAATTCAACTAACGTTGACATTGACTCTGGTGCGATTGACGGCACTGTTATCGGTGCAGCCTCTGCAGCGGCAGGTACGTTTACAACAGTTGCGGGTACGACAGGTACTTACTCTGGCGTCTTAAAGACTGATGACACAACTGAAGCAACTACTACTACCGACGGTTCTTTGCAGACCGATGGTGGCCTATCTGTTGTTAAAGATGCAGTTCTCGGGAATGACCTCAAGTTGTTAAGTGACGGTGCAGTTCTTAGTTTCGGTACTGGTTCTCCAACAACTATTACACACAACGCTTCAGATGATTCATTATCTCTGAACACTGGTTTGACTGTTGGTGGAAGCTTAACCGTACAAGGTTCTGTGACTTATGTTTCTTCTTCTAACACTGTACTCAATGACAGCTTGATTGTCTTGAACAGTGGTAGTAGTGATTCAGATAACGGCGCAACTAACATCAACGATGTTGGTCTTATCATGAAGCGTGGAGCAGCAACTGATGCAGCAATGTTCTGGGACGAGTCAGCAGACCGTTTCCAAATTGCAACATTAAAGTCGGGCTCGTTAGGAACTCAGACTGGAAACTTGAGCTTTGACTCAGCTCCACTGTCTGCTTCCCATGTACATGCACAGTTCTTTACTGGTGACGGTTCTAACTTGACAGGTATCTCCGCAGACACAATTACTACCGCTGATGGTGGTGATAATGATGCGACTGTTTACCTTCTTGGTAGTACTACCGCAGCAGGCTCTGGTGCAAGTATTTTGACTGACGGACAACTTCTGTACAACAATAATACAAACACCTTGACTACAACTAAGCTTGGTGCTTACGAGCAGGCTGGTGCTGTTAACTTTTCCGACGAAGCTATGACCAATGTTAACATTGACTCTGGTGCTATCGACGGTACTGCTATCGGTGCGAACTCTGCAACAACTGCGAAGTTTACAACCATCTCTGGCTCTAGCACATTACAAATTGCAGGTGCAACAAGCTTGGGTAATAACTTGTCTGTTGAAGGCAACATGTCTGGCTCTGGCACACTTAATGTTGCTGGTAACATGTCCGGCTCTGGCACTTTGTCTGTACAAGGTGGCGCAGCATTCGGATCAACCATGACTGTTGAAGACAACGTAGAGGTTGAAGCAGGTAACTTGACTGTTACTCTCGGCAACTTGGTTGTCTCTGCTGGTTCAACTACTGTCGCAGCTTTGTCTGCAACTGGTGACGTTGACTTAGGTAACGCTACCTCTGATACGATCACTGCAACAGGCCGCTTTGACAGCGACATTGTTCCATCAACCGACAGTGCAAGAGACTTGGGTACATCTGCTTTGCAGTTTGCTGAAGCTCATGTTGATCATGGTTACATTGATGACATCACAGCAACTGGCACGTCCACGTTGACTACTGTTGACATTAATGGCGGTGCTATCGACGGTACTACCATCGGTGCAGCAAGTGCTGCTGCAGCTACTGTCACAACCTTGACTGCAACGACTTCCAATCTTGGAACGTTGGGCTCAAACGTTGATCACGCTAACTACAATTCAACTAACGTTGACATTGACTCTGGCGCTATCGACGGCACTATCATCGGTGCAAACTCTGCAGCAGCAGGTACATTCGCAGCTTTGACTGGTACCAACCTTTCTGGTTCTGGTACTCTAGGCATCGCTGGTGCAACTAGCTTAGGTAACAACCTAACTGTCAAGGGAACTGTTTCTGGTTCTGGCAATGCATCAGTTGGTGGCACAATGCATGTTGAAAGCACATTGACTGCAAACAACGCTTTGGCAGTGACCAAGGGAGGCTTAACGGTTTCTGCTGGCACAACTGCTGTACAAGCTTTGACTGCAACAACGTTGTCTGCTACTGGTGACGTTGACTTGGGTAATGCTACCACAGACACAGTTACTGTGACTGGTCAGTTTGATAGCGACTTGATCCCATCAACCGACAGTGCAAGAGACTTGGGTACATCTGCCAAGCAATGGGCAGAAGCTCATGTTGATCATGGTTACATTGATGACATCACAGCAACTGGCACGTCCACGTTGACTACTGTTGACATCAACGGTGGTGCTATCGACGGTACTACCATCGGTGCAGCTTCTGCAGCAGCGGCAACTGTCACAACCTTGACTGCAACGACTTCCAATCTTGGAACGTTGGGCTCAAACGTTGATCACGCTAACTACAATTCAACTAACGTTGACATTGACTCTGGCGCTATCGACGGTACTATCATCGGTGCAGCAAGTGCAGCAGCAGGTACGTTTACAACAGTTGCAGGTACTACAGGTACTTTCTCTGGTATCTTGAAGACTGACGACACAACTAATGCAACTTCAACAACTGACGGCTCTTTGCAGACCGACGGTGGTTTGTCTGTTGCGCTAGACGCTGTTATTGGTGACGACCTCAAGTTGTTAAGTGACGGTGCAGTTCTTAGTTTCGGTACTGGTTCCCCAACAACTATCACGCACAATGCTTCAGATGACTCCTTGTCTTTGAACACTGGCTTGACTGTTGGCGGAAGCTTAACTGTGCAAGGCTCTGTAACTTATGTGTCTTCTTCCAACACTGTTCTTAATGACAGCTTGATTGTCTTGAACAGTGGCAGTAGTGATGCAGATAATGGTGCGACCAACATCAATGATATTGGCCTCATCATGAAGCGCGGCGCGGCAACTGATGCAGCAATGTTCTGGGACGAGTCAGCAGACCGTTTCCAAATTGCAACATTAAAGTCGGGCTCGTTAGGAACTCAGACTGGAAACTTAGCTTTTGACTCAGCTCCACTGTCTGCTTCCGCAATGCATGCCAAAACCTTTCATGGTGACGGCTCCAACTTGACAGGCGTAGGTGCGAGTGTTGCTCAAACTGACGGCGTTGAGGCGGGTGATACATTGACGTTCGCATTGGTTTCTGCCTCTGCAGCTTCATCTGCAAACCTTTACTACGATAGTGGTATTACTTTTGATCAAGTTAATAATACTTTGACTGTTACTAAGCTCGGTGCTTACGAGCAGGCTGGTGCTGTTAACTTCTCTGATGAAGCAATGACTAACGTCAACATTGACTCCGGTGCTATTGATGGAGCTGTTATTGGTGCAAACTCTGCAGCAGCAGCAACTGTAACAACCTTGTCTGCAACTGGTGACGTTGACTTAGGTAACGCAACCACGGACACCATCACCGCAACAGGACAATTTGATAGTGATTTGATTCCATCAACTGACAGTGCGAGAGACTTAGGTACAACTGCAAAGCAGTGGGCCGAAGCTCATATTGACCACGGTTACATTGATGCGATCACTGCAACTGGCACGTCTACTTTGACTACTGTTGACATCAACGGTGGTGCTATCGACGGTACTGCTATCGGTGCAAACTCTGCAACAACTGCAAAGATTACAACCATCTCTGGTTCTAGCACACTGCAAATTGCTGGTGCAACAAGCCTGGGTAATAACTTAACTGTTATGGGCACTGTCTCTGGTTCTGGCAATGCGTCAGTCGGCGGCACGATGCACGTTGAGAGCACGTTGACTGCAAACAATGCTTTGGCAGTGACCAAAGGTGGCCTAAGTGTCTCCGCTGGTACAACTGCTGTTCAAGCTTTGACTGCAACAACATTGTCTGCAACTGGTGACGTTGACTTAGGTAACGCTACCACAGACAGCGTTACTGTAACTGGTCAGTTTGATAGTGACTTGATTCCTATTTTGGATAGCACAAGCGACTTGGGTACATCTGCAAAGCAGTGGGCCGAAGCTCATATTGACCACGGTTACATTGATGCGATCACTGCAACTGGCACGTCTACTTTGACTACTGTTGACATCAACGGTGGCGCAATCGACGGTACTACCATCGGTGCAGCAAGTGCTGCAGCGGCAACTGTCACAACCTTGACTGCAACGACTTCCAATCTTGGAACGTTGGGCTCAAACGTTGATCATGCCAACTACAATTCAACTAACGTTGACATTGACTCTGGTGCGATTGACGGCACTGTTATCGGTGCAGCTTCTGCAGCGGCAGGTACGTTTACAACAGTTGCAGGTACTACTGGTACTTTCTCTGGCGTATTAAAGACTGATGATACAACTAACGCAACTTCAACAACTGACGGCTCTTTGCAGACCGACGGCGGTTTGTCTGTTGCATTAGACGCTGTTATTGGTGACGACCTTAAATTGTTAAGTGACGGCGCAGTTCTTAGCTTCGGTGCTGGTTCCCCAACAACTATCACGCACAATGCTTCAGATGACTCCTTGTCTTTGAACACTGGCTTGACTGTTGGTGGAAACTTGACTGTACAGGGCTCTGTTACTTATGTCTCATCATCCAATACAACGTTCTACGATAACTTGATTATGCTGAACAGTGGTAGTGGTGATACAGACAATGGCGCGACCAACGTCAACGATACTGGCCTTGTCATGAAGAGAGGCACAGCAGTTGACGCATTGTTTATCTGGGACGAGTCAGCAGACCGCTTTCAGTTCGGCCTCACAACAAGTGCATCTTTGGGTGGCGCAACAGGAAATGTAAGTTTTACTTCAGCTCCTTTGTCAGCATCACACATTTATGCAAGTGGCTCAACGATAAGCACATTGACTGTCCAGGGTGACTCAGCTCTTGGTAATGCTAGAACTGATGTTACTACGGTTACTGGTCTTTTGAGTCTTACACACTTCCGTCAGGACAACGCTTCTGATGTTAATGTTTTGGACACAATGGCAGCAGCTCCAGGTGCATACAACGGTTCGATGATCTATATTGTCTCCGGCTCAAGCTGGGCAAGTGCAGATGCGATTACGCAACAAACATTTGGAAATGTCAATAAATGGTACTTCTGTGAGAATGGTGAATGGTATCCATCCCCATTTGCATCAGACTTATAATGCTCCAATAGTAGCATAATATACTATTTTACCAAGCCCGGCCAATGTGCCGGGCTTTTTTTATTTCTGAAAAATGACTTTTGACCAATAAACAACTATTTATTACTTGTAGGGGAGTAATCCCTTTTCATTATTAATGGAGTTTAAAACATGTCGAACCTTTTAGAAGAAGCAATAGTAGACGCAAAGGCACTTAAAGAAGCAGCAATGAAGAACGCTCAGACTGCCATCGTTGAAAAATACTCAGATGAAGTTAAACAAGCCGTAGACTCATTGCTCAACGAACAAGACCCTATGGATTCAGTGAGTCCTTCCCCATCCTCAGATGTTGTAAACAGCATTCCAGTTGGAGCATTGGACGGCGAAGTGGCCGACAAAGAGATGTGTGGATGTCCAGAAGAAGACGAAGAGATTGAAATAACCCTACCAGCAATTGCTGCAGCTGCCGATATGGATGGCGAGATAGAACCTTCCGAGTTAGAGCCAGAACTAGATATGGCACCTGAGCTTCCTATTGAAGATGAAGACGAAGAACTGGAAGAAGACCTAATAAATACTATTTTATCTGCTCTTAATGAGGGCGAAGGCCCAGAAGTTGAAGTCACAGAAGATAAGACAGAGCAACATGAGATGCCTGCAATGGAAGAAACAGAACCATTAGCTAAGGCAAAAGAATTACAGCAGGAAAGAGAAGAAGACGAAGAAAAAGTCGCTGAAGAAGCTGCAAAGCCAACAGTTAAAGAAGACTTGAAAGAAGACGTCGATACCCTGCAACAAGCTTTTGATATTTTGAACCGTAACAACGAAACTCTCAAAACGGCCAATGAGAAGTTGGAAGGTCAAAATAACAAATTAACAGAGACTATCCAGTCTTTGAGTGAGCATTTCGATGCTCTTGCTTTGCAAAACGCAAAGCTACTTTATACCAACAAAGTCTTGAAGGTCAGCTCCTTGAATGAGCGACAAAAGGACAGAATAGTTGGTGCAATTGAAGAGACAAAAACACCCGAACAAGCAAAAATGGTCTTTGAGACACTTCAAAGCGCAGTGGGAGCCTCCAATTCTAAAGGCCCAGAATCACTGAGCGAAGTTGTTAGCAAGCCGAGTTCTTTAATAGTGTCTCGAAAAACGCAAGAAACTAAAACTGATCCTGTCGCTAATAGATGGAAATTATTAGCCGGAATAAAAAATAAATAAACAAGGAGTAACATACTATGTCTGTTATTGAAAAATTAACTGAAGGTATTGTAGAGCGTGACCTCTCTGGTGAAGGCGCTGCATTACTGAATAAGTGGGAAAATACTGGTCTTCTCGAAGGTCTTACTTCCTCACAATCAAAAAATTATATGAGCCGCTTGCTCGAAAACCAAGCAAAAGAACTTCTCCGTGAAGCTTCATCCATGGCTGGTGCCGATGTTGAAGGTTTTGCATCCGTTGCATTTCCTATCGTTCGTCGTGTATTCGGTAACTTAATCGCAAATGAACTGGTAAGTGTTCAGCCTATGAGCCTTCCATCTGGTCTTATCTTCTTCTTGGATTTCAAGTTAGACAAGACTCGTGGTGGTGGTGTTGCTGATAAATCAGTTTATGGCGGCGGAACCCTCGGCCAGCAAATTACTGGTGGTCTTGCCAATGCTGCTCTTACTGAAGCATCTGGTGGTTTCTACAACTTGAACAACTCTTACAGTTCACCTACTGGTTCGCAGTCTTTGAACGCAATCAGAACGGGTACTCAGTTGTCTGCTTCTGTTGCTCCAGGCAGCATGAACGAAGTTTCATTGAAAGCTATTCGTCATGACCCTGACTTGGTTGCAGCTAGCACTACTAAGTGTCAGCAGTTGAGAATCGCTATCACATCCTTTAGAGATGAAATTAACTTAGAAAACTTGACTCAAATCGTGTTTACGCCTACTACTGCAGGTCATTTGTCTGGTGCTAACCAAGTTCGTCGTTTGACTACGCTTAGTGGCAACAACCTTGACATCATGTTCTCTGGTATGAGCGCAAACATCGGTGCAGCAAACATTGCTGGTACTTTGAGCTATCCTTTGGTTGACAACTTCAACGCTGGCCCTCGTGCTATCGGTTCTGTTGTTGGTGCAGCTGAATGGGGCTTAGAGAACGATGGTAACATCCCTGAGATCAACATCAACGTTGATAGCATTGCTGTTACTGCAGTTACTAAGAAGTTGAAAGCAAAGTGGACTCCTGAATTAGGACAAGACTTGAACGCTTATCACAACTTAGACGCTGAAGTTGAATTAACAAACGTTCTTTCCGAGCACATTGCTCTTGAACTCGATCAGGAAATCTTGAATGACTTGATCAACGGTGCAACCGCATCAACCTATTACTGGTCACGTCGCCCAGGTAAGTTCTTGAACCGCGAAACTGGTTTGCAAATCAGCACTAGCGCGAACGAATCCTTGCTCGGTGCAGACTTCACTGGTACTGTTAGCGAATGGTACGAGACTCTTCTCGAAACCATCAATGACGTTTCAGCACAGATTCACCGCAAAACGTTGCGCGGCGGAGCCAACTTCATCGTTGTATCCCCAGAAGCAGCTAACTTGCTTGAATTCACCGCTGGCTTCAAAGCTAAGGTTACTCATGACGACGACAAAGGTACCACTGGTGCAGTTAACGTCGGTAGTTTGAGCGGTAAGTTGGAAGTTTATGTTGACCCATACTTCCCACGTAACGTTGTATTAGTTGGCCGTAAAGGTAGCAGCTTCCTCGAAAGTGGATATGTTTATGCTCCTTACGTTCCATTGCAAGTCACACCGACCATTTTTGGTCCTGAAGACTTCGTACCAAGAAAAGGCGTAATGACTCGTTACGCTAAGAAAATGGTACGTCCTGACATGTACGGCTTGGTTATTATCTCTGATATGCAGGGCTAATATACTAACCTAAAACATGACTAATAGATGCGCCCTCCCTGTGAGGGCGTTTCTTTTTTCAATTTACGGTGTTTTCTTACTATTTATAATGTTGGACACTCGGAGGAAACATGTATGTCTTTACCAAATTTAAACCCAAAAAGCACCACTAACGCATCAACCCTGCCAGCCACAGGAACAATCGGTAACGTTGACGCTGCTTTGCCATATGGCGTATATTCAGGGAACGCTGAGTTTTTATCCGGAGCTTCTGCCCAAGTTAACTATGTTTATAAAAAACTTGGGGGAGACGTCCTCGACTTAGAAATAAAAGAAGACACAGTATATGCGGCTTACGAAGAGGCTGTTTTAGAGTACAGTTACCTTGTTAACATACATCAAAGTAAAAACATACTCTCTGACGTCCTGGGGAACACCACAGGAGCTTTTGACCACAAAGGCAATATAATGTCCGGTCAACTCTCTTCGTCCCTTAGCGGCTCGCACGTTTCGTTAAAATACCCTTCCTTTGATTTTAGTTATGCAAGGCGTGTTGCAGATGGCATCTCCGAAGATGCTGGCGTCGGCGGAAACCAAACTACATACTCCGCTTCAATAGATGTTAAGACAGGCAAACAAGACTATGATTTACAAACTATTGTTTCCGCAATGCCAGCTTTTAGCGGCTCTTTAACCGGAACAAATAAGAACAAGATACTTGTAAAGAAAGTCTTTTACAAGACTCCAAAAACCATGTGGCGCTTTTATGGCTACTATGGCGGCCTCGGCGTGGTTGGCAATATGTCAACTTATGGGCAATATGCAGACGATTCTACATACGAGGTTATACCACCTTGGCAAAATAAACTACAAGCAATGGCGTATGAAGACAGTCTATACACAAGAACCAGCCATTACTCCTACGAGTTAAGAAACAACAAGATAAGATTGTTCCCTATTCCGGAAGCAAACATCTATAATAAGATATGGTTTGAGTTTACCATCCCTTCAGATTCTTGGCAAGAGGACTCCGATAGATCTATTGGCGTCGCCGGAATTAACAATATAAACACAATTCCTTTTGGCAACTTGCCTTATGATAATATAAACGCTATCGGCAAGCAATGGATAAGAAGGTTCGCTCTATCATTATGTAAAGAGACTTTGGGCCTCATAAGAAGCAAGTTTGCAACACTTCCAATTCCGGGAGATTCAGTAACCCTCAATGGAGAGCAGTTAGCGACTCAGGCAAGAGAAGAACAAACAACCTTGAGAGATGAACTCAAGACTGTTCTTGACGAACTAACATACGCCAAGTTGATGGAAGGTGATGCAGATCTTGTTGATAATGCAAATAGAATTCACCAGAAGGTTCCATTAGTTATTCTTATGGGATAGGAGAGATGAATGTCAGATAACGATAATGTCTGGAACCGTCCGAAAGCTCCGCCCCCTCCGCTTTTTACGGGAAAGAAAGAAAAAGACTTAGCAAAACAAGTTTCAGATGAAATTTCTGAAAGAGTTGTTAAATCCGCTTTAGTATATTATCCCATCAGTGTTAAGCACACTAACTTTCATGATCTCTATGGGGAAGCCATAGATAAAAACTTTCTGCCGCCCGTTAAAATAGATGCTTATGTAGAGTGGAACGGCGAAGAAACAACGACAGACTCTTTTGGAATAGAGAAAAAGTCGTCTATTACAGTACATTTTCAAAAAAGAAGGTTGACCGAAGACAAGAACCTGTTTGTGCGCGAAGGGGATTATGTCTATTATGGAGATCAATACTACGAAGTAGTCACACTTCAACAGCCAAGGCTATTGTTCGGGCAAGTAGACGAAAAAATTGAAATAGCTGCGAAATGCGTAAGAGCTAGGGACGGCACATTTCCAAAGCAGGACTATGTGGCATCAGAAGAGGAAGACCCGAGGCTGATTGCTGATGCATACGACCCGGTTAACGAGATAAATATAGTTGAAAGCTCAGGAGATGTTAACGGAGCTATCTGCAAAGATGATCAGGTGAAGCATAACGAGTATACAACTCAGGATAGTCCTCCACCACCACTGTTCACTGGTAAAAAAGAGAGAGATTTAACAAAGCAAGTTGGTGATGAAGTCCTAGAAAGGGTCATTGGCCAGCAGGTTGTATATTTTCCTGTCAGCATCAAGCACAGCAACTACCATAACCTATACGGCGAGAGCATTGATAAGACTTTTCTTCCTCCTATGAGGATTTTTGCCGCTGTAGAGTGGTTAGGTTCAGATACAGAGACAACTTACCTCGGCTTAGACAAAACATCTAAGATAAGTGTCAAGTTTCACAAGAAAAGACTCACTGAAGACCAGAATTTGTTTGTAAGAGAGGGCGATTACCTTTTATATGGCAATATTCTGTACGAAATCACCATTTTGAAGAGCCCAAGGCTATTATTTGGACAAGTAAACAACAAATACGAAATTATAGCAGAGTGTATCAGGGCTAGACAGGGAGTTTTCACTTTAAGTAAGAAGAAAGTCCCTGCAGGCGACGAAATAGACGAAAATTCACTTACTGCATGCGAAAATGCGTCTTTTATCCAAAAAGTAGAGGGCGAAAAGAACACAGTAAAGAATTTGGGCTCTGGAGAAGGCGCATTTGCCAAAAAAGTGGGATCAGAGCTACAATTTAAGTCTTTTAAGGAAGGGAACAACGTAACCATAACTTCCAATGCAAATGAGATAACAATTGCATCCACTACGACACTCACTGGCACAATAGACAACGCACACACTGCTTCTTTGGCTCATACTGCTTCTTTGGCTCATACTGCTTCTTTGGCCCATACTGCTTCTTATATTCTGGGAAGCAATGTCACCGGAGCAGTTGCACTGGCATCCACTGCCAGTTATTACGCCGAAACAGACACTCTCTCCACTGTGGCTGCAAGAGGGGCAACCACAACGGCAACTTTGTCGGTGGGAGGCATCTCAGCATCAGCAAATATCTCAGCATCAGCATTTTACGGCGATGGTGCAAATATCACTGGAGTCACCGCAGAGTGGGATGGTAGCCACGTCGGGAGTGCCTCCATCACTGGTAGTCTAGCTGTAACAGCAAACTTATCCGCTTCTGGCCATATCTCAGCATCTGCTTTTGTCGGCGATGGTTCTGGCATTACTGGAGTCACTGCAGAGTGGGATGGAAGTCATGTTGGCAACGCGACTATACAAGGCTCTCTGTCAGCATCGTTAAACATATCTGCTTCCGCATTTTATGGATCAGGCGCGAACTTAACAAACATAACAGCAGGTAACATTGTCGGAACAGTTGCAAATGCGACAAACGCAGTTAACGCACAGACTGCCTCTTTTGCAACGACCGCACAGCTCGCTAATTCAGTAAGCGCCTCGAACGTCGTCGGAACAGTGGCAAGTGCGTTTACTGCTTCGTTTATTACAGGCAGCAACGTTGTCGGTACAGTCGCGAATGCATTTACCGCCTCCTTTATTACTGGGAGCAAAGTCTTCGGAACAGTGGCAAACGCCACAAACGCTATTAATGCACAAACTGCATCTTATGTTGTGACTGCGTTAACTGCGAGCTATGTTCTTGCTTCAAACATCTCTGGCACAGTTGCAAGTGCAGCAAATGCAACAAATGCACAAACAGCATCTTTTATACTCACTGCCTCTTATGCAAAGATGGCAGGGCTAGCCAACTCAGTGAGTGCTTCCAATATTGATGGAACAGTGGCAAGTGCGTTTACTGCTTCTTTTGTTACTGGCAGCAACGTTGTTGGCCCAGTGGCCCTTGCCTCTACTGCTAGTTATTATGTCGAAACAGACACTCTCCATACTGTAGTCTCAAGAAACCCCCAGACAACAGGAACCTTGTCTGTAGGAGGCATTTCAGCATCTGTGAATATATCAGCATCCGCCTTTTATGGCGACGGATCAAATCTAACAGGCGTCACTGCAGAGTGGGATGGTACCCACACTGGCAATGCCACAATCACAGGGAATGTATCTGGTTCCGCTTTTTACGGAGACGGCTCAAACTTGACAGGTATCACCGCCTCTTTTGCAACGACTGCAGGCCTCGCCAATTCGATAAGTGCTTCCAATGTTGTTGGAACGGTTGCAAGTGCATTTACTGCATCTTATATCACTGGAAGCAATGTTGCAGGCGCAGTTGCTCTTGCTTCTACTGCCAGTTATTACGCCGAAACAGACACTCTCTCTACTGTGGTAGCCAGAGGAGCCACTACAACAGGGACATTATCTGTTGCAGGAATTTCTGCCTCGGCAAATATATCAGCATCCGCCTTTTATGGCGACGGATCAAATCTAACAGGCGTCACTGCAGAATGGGACGGGAGTCATACTGGTAATGCCACAATCACAGGAAACTTATCGGCATCCGTAAACATTTCTGCCTCTGCTTTTTATGGCGACGGCTCAAATCTAACAGGCATATCCACCGCATCCACTCTTGATCAAGTTACAGACAATGGAAGTGTAACTACAAACAATATAACAATTGGAAACATGATTTCCACTTCGATAACAGGCTCTTTGACAAAACTTAGAGATGGCACTGCTTATCTTAGAGCAGGGTCTAACATATCTTTGGTTACTGGATCATCCGGACAGGTAACGATCTCTGCAGCTTCTGGTAGTGCAGCTAGTGGTTCCGGAAACATTGGTACAGCTGAAGACGGCACATACACCGACGGCCTTTTTACGGACTTTATATCCACAACCCCAGTCGGCACTGCAGTCGATAGGTTTAACGAGATATTAAAAATCTTAGCACCATCCCCAGCACCTGATGTCAGTAGAATAAATGCTTCAACTGGGGCAGGCGTTTCCTCAAAATTATCTTTTGGCTCCTCTAATGCAATTTCGGGATATACGAACGTATCCTCTATAGGTTCATTTTCTGCATTAAATGTCACCGGCACATATGAATCTGCAACATCTGGAGATGACTTCCGCCGAGGAACTTACAACGGAGCTTCCAATATAGAGGGCATTGTCAACTTTCACGTCACTGCAGACACCTACGACAACGCTGTAAACAATTACCCAGTAGATTCTTTCGGGAACGCAGAGGTAGGAATTCTAGAGCTTTATGTTAACGGAACTCTTGAGCATAGCATCAACTTAACGTCCTCAGCAATTGGTTCCGGAAATCCAGGCTCTGGAGCAGGAACTCACGTCAATGGAGACGGTTCAGGGTTTATAAACGTATCAGTAACTGCATCAGCAGAAGACAGAAGTCAGAATGCCTTTAGTATTTTCCAACACAGGACTGCAAAATATCGAGTGCACACAGCAGACCAAAGGAATGGCCTAAACTATGCACAGGTAAAACACTCAGGTTCATGGGGCAGCAAAACAACAAACTTTGTGCAGTGGGTTAACGACAACAACTCAAATGCTTTGGCAGCTAGCAACGCTCGTTTTGCAAACGAGACAGGACTTGGCGGCAAATATCTCTCAGGGGTACAGTATTTTAAAAGCGCATCAGCGAACTATATTGTCGAGGTTAGCAATGCATATAGGAATGTATACACATCACAGAATATATCTTTTACTACCACCAACTGTTCTATATCCGCACAAGCTTTTCCTGAGCTAAACTTTGGCGCGGGAGAAGACGAGACAAAGGTACTGAAGATAACAGGAAGTGCAACAACTAGCACACAATCATTGAGTGGCTCCATTCAATCTTCTGTGAATGTTGCACACCCATTGAAATCGGACTTGTCCAACGGTGGTTCTGCAAGCTCTACTGGTATCTTAATTTATAACCCGTCTGGAAACTCAACAGCACTAAGAGAGCGGTTTAAAGAAGAAACTTATCGCTTGTTCTCTGGTTCTTATGATTCTCAATCCGATGTAGATAGTGGCACATGGAACTCGCAAACTCACATGACCGCATCAGGTACACATTCCGACGGCCTGCAACTATACAGTGCAAGGCTATATTCTCCACTGAACACAATTCAGAGTGGGGATTTCCGAGACAACTCTGAAGGAGGTCCATTCGGACTGGCACCAGCTGGAAACCCAAACTATTCCGGAGAGTCAGGAACTAGAACATTCTTTAGGTACTTCCGTAACTCTACTGGAGCAACCAAGAGAGACATCACCTTGACAATCGAGGGCAGTGGAACGACCATAGTCCCAGCAGGAACAGCACTTAACTCAGGTAGAATTAGGGCATTCATTAAGATTCCAGGATCAACTGGCTTCATGGACGTTGCTGCCGCTTTTACTTATGATCAGACTTCGGCAGGTTCGGGAGCATATGTTCTTGCTTTTGACAACTCAGTTGATGCTACCAACTATGTAACTTTCGGAACAAAGGGTGTTGGGAATGGCGACGATGTTGTTTTAAAAATAGAGGCAGACACATCTTGGACCGGCTATGTCGATGACATTGTTGTAGCCTTCGGCGCAGGTACGGGAACAGCCCCTACTGAGGCCCCTGCCCTTGACGACATTGACATCAATGATTCGGGCACAGACGTTAAGCTTTCTTTTGGGTCTTCAAAGGGCGTCACTGGATACACAAATGTATCAACAAACACTGGAAACTCTGCTGTTGATCTTAACGGTAACTTTCTTGATAGTGGCGACATTGCTGGTGTCTTTGATGGCACCACAGTTATAGACGGCGAACTCAATGAAGATATATCTGCAAATGGAACAAGTTATGTTGCGAACTCTTTTAAGAATGCTGCAACCGGAAGTTTGAAACTGGAAGTGAACGGTGCGGTTGTTCATACGATAGACCTAGCCAGTGCCAGTGTCGGGTCAGGAAACCCAGGCTCAGGAACAGACAGCGAATTAAATGCAAACAGCTCAGGTTTTGTTAGTCTGAGTATTTATAAGCCAGGGTTGTATTCGGGCAATAGTTTGCCAGATTATACAAAAATCTACAGAACAGGAAAATATCAAGTTGGAGCAGCAGACCAGAGAAATGGCTGGAATTATGCAAGGGTTGTTCATACTGGATCTGGTATTAGTCAGACTATTACAAATTATGTAGAGTGGGTTAATGACCCTGATAGCAACGCCTTATCTGCTGCTGCTACAAATTTAACAAACTTTTCGGGTAGCGTATTCTATTCCTTGTCTGGAGTGAGGTACTTTGTTGATTGTTCTGCTTCGTTTACCTATGCAGCTTCGAACGTATATAAGAATGTATATTACAGATCTTCTGATGGTATTTCGTTTCCCACCACAACAAACACAACTGTTTCACATATCGGAACTTTCGGCTCAGGGCTTGCTTCCACAGGCACAACCTCTGGTGCAACAAAAGCCTTGCCAGCTTTAGCAACAACTGCGAACTCACAAGACCAAGTACTTCAGATCACCGGAACAATAACGTTCGACCCGTCGGCTTCATTGGTCGGTGCACATGCAACAACAGCTCATACTGCATCTGTCTCGTCCAGAGTTAAGCACCCCCTAAAGTCAAACCTCACTACTTCAACATTAAGCAAGCACAGCTTTTTAGTTTTCAGTGGAAGCCAAAGTTCAGACTTGAACTCCACTGAACATTTTGATGGCGAGGTCTACAGGCTACAGTCTGGTAGTTACGCGACACAAAACAGTGTGACTAATGCGGGTAACGCATGGAGCTCAACGGTCAGCATTAATGACGCCGGAGGCAATGCGACTTATTCAAATGGGATGTTAATATATAATGATAAACTGATGTCCCCTCTCACTGGTGGCTTGTCTGGAGACTTCCGCTGCGCTAATGATGGCGGAGCATTGCAGGCACCCACAGGAAACCCGAACTATTCAACACTAACAGCTGCAACAAGAGAATATTACAGATACTTTCGATCAAACCAGGTTGGCGACGTATCTTTGGCAACTGTAACCTTGCGCGGAGATGCAAACCTCATATCGAAAGGTGGGGCATTCAACACAGGCTCTCTTGGTGCAAGCAAGAACTTTCACCTGGAAGTGAAAATACCAGGAGATTCAGGCTGGCTAGACATGGCAAGGCCAGCATCTTTGTCGGAAAATATTGCCACAGATGGCTCCGGTGGGTACAATGGCGGCGGTGCCGATGTGGACCAGACAGTGGACGGTAGCGGCACTTCATACGGAATAAACTTTCGTACAGCAACTCTAGAAGGCACTTCAGGAGGAAATGCAGACTATTTATTAGTAAGAATAACTGCCCACAAAGACTGGACAGGCTATTTATCTAGAATATCTTTTACATATGGATCATAATTAAGACATGGCCGGAAAAACTAATTTAACTGCAACTCTGTTCTCACAAAAGAAATTACTAGGAAGAGCTCACACCTCAAACCTAAAGTCAGACGCACAAGAATCTATACCTAGCAATATTCAAGTTTCTTCTCAAACTATCTTTGGCGAAACTATACCGGAGAACCCTTCTCTCACCTTATATGCCTTGCAAAGTGCATCAGCAGGGGCAAGCGCAACTGTTGAATATGTCAACTTCAAAGTGGAGGCAATTTCCGGAACATCATACGATGCGAACACAGGCTCGTTTGGTAATGTCGGCTTCGGTGGTGGCGACGAGGCAACTTCTGCAGGTACACATGGATACAAACTTGTGATGACCGGGAACTATGAATCTCTTTCGAGCAACTCCAAGGCCGGAAACGGATATTTCGATGATGATAAAACAGTTTATGAGACTTTGGGAAAGGTGCAACTAATACCACCCAGCTTTTCAAACGAAGGTGCAAACCCTTATTATCTTAAACTGTACAAGGGAGATCCAACTGACGCCACGAATGAAATTACTTCTCTTGATGAAACAGACTGGCAAATAGATTATTACAGTGGTATCGTATTCCTTCAGGACTATCAAGCAAGTCGTATACCAACACACGCTAGGGGCTTCCTATATGTCGGCAAGATGGTGGCGGAAACAACAGGCTCAGGCGGCGGCAGCCTGACTTTCAACAATGGTGCTGATAATAGAATTCTCACAGGAGTTAATTCATCGACGCTGCAGGGCGAGGCCAATTTAACTTTTGACGGAAGTACGCTTAATATCAGCTCAACAACCGGAGGAGTTGTTATTCCCAGAATGACAACAACGCAGCGAAACAGTATCAGTAACGCTAACGGGACAATGATATACAACACTACAGATAATGTTTTTCAGTTTTATCAGAACGGCTCTTGGTCAGCACTGGGTTCTGGCGGAGGAACAAGTACAGTTATCACTACGGGGAACGGCATTCTTGTTCTTAGTGACGACGGAGCAGGCGGCAACCACCGCGCATTGTTGACTCTTTATAATGTCAGCGCGAGCTCTTATTCTAGTAAGATAATTTACCTTGCTAATACAGCATCGAGTCCAGTGGGTCCGTTTACGATACCGAGAAAATTTTATTTCAACGAAAATGGAGTCTGGTTTCCTTCCTCCTTTAGCAGCCTTAATACATCGGTTGCGAATACTGCCAGTGTATCCAAGCCGGATCTTCATGACATTCTGCACCTAAACGGAAACAACCAAGAAGACCGCGCTATATTGACTAACTTCAACGCAAACTCGGCTTCTTACTCTGGCAGAGCTATTTATATTAGTAATACGGGCAGTTCAGGAAGTATTGGCCCGTTTGTTAGAGCAAACAAACACTACTTCAACGAAAACGGGGTTTGGTTCCCATCGGTATTTGGCGGGTTATAAAATATGGCAAAAGAAAAAGACATTGAAGATATTCCATTAATAGAGCCATCGACTCTAGAAACAATAGACTATGCCTTCTATCAGTGGGTTGATAAATCTATGGATATACATGTAGACACAAACAAGGGCTTTAAGAAAGTTCCAGTTCTGTGGGTAACTGCAGAGAGGGCATATCAAGTAAAGAACAATAAAGATCTGAGAGATAGCGAGGGAGCACTCATTTATCCACTCATAACAGTTGAGAGGACATCTATCCAAAAAGATCTTCAAAGAAGAGGCAGACTTCAGTCTCTTATTATGCCTTACGACAAGGTTCAGGGTGGCGCGTACAATATTCACAAAAGAATCAAACAAGACAAGACGAGTGAGTTTGCTTCTGCTAAGGCACTATCAAAAACAAACCAAGTTAATATGAGGGGAAAGAATGACAGGGTTGTCTACGAGACTCTCGCAATACCTGCTCCCGTCTATATGCTTGTGAACTACAAGGTAACTCTTAGGACAGAATACCAACAACACATGAATAAAATGTCTCAACCTTTCTTGGTTCGACCCGGAAATTTAAACAGCTTTTATGTTGAGCATGACGGCCATGCATATGAAGCGTTTTATGATCAGAACTTTTCATATGAGAATAATATTTCAAACATTGGCGAGGGCGAAAGGGTCTATGTCACTAACATAGATTTCCAAGTTATTGGCTACACGTTCACAGAAGTTGATTCTGATAATCGCCCAAAAATAGCAAAGTATCAAAACGCTGTGGAAATTAAAATTGGTAGAGAAAGAGCAATTTTAGAAGAAGATATTGACAAAAAACTTTGATTTTTGCGCTGCAGCGAGCATTTGGGAATATCTTAGACTACTTATTACATGTAAAAGCCCTTTATTTTTTTGTGACAATAAAGGAGATTCCTTGAGGAGACTTTATAATGGCAAACGTTCGAAAGTTTAGATTTGTATCACCAGGCGTATTTTTAGATGAGATAGATAACTCTCGTCTCCCTAGAGAGGCAGCCCCAGTTGGCCCTGTTCTTATCGGAAGAACAGACCGAGGCCCTGGCATGCGACCAGTAAAGGTCAACTCTCAATTAGAATATTCAATGTTATTCGGTGACGTTATCACTGGCGGTAACAGTGACGATGTATGGAGAAACGGCAACAAGACCTCTCCAATGTATAGTACTTTAGCTGCGAAGGCTTGGTTGGCAAACTCTGCTGGCTTGAGCATCGTAAGACTTTTGGGTGTTCAGCACCCACAGGCAACCACAGCGGGTGCCGCAGGTTGGGATACCACCAACACACCAAACGCTACTAAGGCTAATCACGGTGGCGCAATGGGACTTTTTATTATCCCTAGTGCTTCGCTTAACATGACGGGAACTTTGGCTGCAGTTTGGTATACCAACCAAGGTAGTGTTCGACTTCAAGGCACTGACGCCTTGGGGACAGCCATCCCAGCAGACAAAGGCATTCTTCACTTGGCGAAGTCAACCAACAGAGACGAATTCAAGGTTGTTGTCGAAGACGGCACCAACAGCGTTATCACTGCCTCATTCAATTTTCAGGGAGCTGGAGACGAAAAATATATTAGAAACGTCTTCAACACAAACCCAACTTCTCTTGACTCGGACGCTCTTGCAGTTGCCGACAGAAAGAAATATTGGTTGGGACAAACATTCGATAGAGCAGTAGAGGATGCATTCGCAGCAGCCGGAAACCCTGCGTCTTCTTATGCCTTCATCACGACGATTGAAAATGGGCATGGGCACAGAACAGGATATAAAACTGCTCAGACAGGATGGATCATCTCACAGGATATGTCAGTAAGCACTGGCAGCTTCGATCCTGCTAATATGAACACCTTATTTAAATTTCATGCCCTAGATGGCGGTGAAGAGATCCAAAGAAAAGTTAAAATTTCTATTTCGGATATTAAACCTTCAACGAACAGGTTCAACAAGTACGGCACTTTTAGCGTCTTGGTTAGAAGCATGGAAGACTACGACGGCAACCCAACAATCTTAGAAAGTTACACTAACTGTAACTTGGACCCCAATTCTGACAATTTTATCTCCAGGAAGATCGGAGACGTATACAAGGAGTGGGATGCTACCGAACGCCGCTTCAAGGAATACGGCAATCACACAAACGTTTCACAATATATTCGCGTTAAAGTTTCAGATGCAGTCGAAAAAGCGGCGGCTGATGAGAAGCTTCTTCCTTTCGGCTTTTTGGGACACTCCCACATATCTGGCTCTCGCATCACAAACTTGGGCATCACAGGCTCACTTTTTGATGGCGTTGTGCCAACAGACTACATAACAGGCTCTCACTTTGGTACAGGAAACACAGGTTCCGCAGGCGTTAACATTACGTTGTCAACCAACTATGCTACAAACGCAGGCGCGAAAGTATCCTGGGCATCCCTTCAACTTGCTGCTCCTTCTATGGCACTCAGAGTTAGCTCCTCGGACGGACTTTCAGCGGGAAATGCAAAGGCAGCATATTTTGGCTTTGACTCTACGATGAAGAGCACTAATGATTTTGACAAGAGTAACCTTGACATCTTGAAGATGTTGCCAACCTCTTATGATACGCACAACCCAGTGGCCAACAAGACTCAATACTCTGTTAAGTTTTCCTTGGATGATGTAAAGTATGTATCTAGTTCTTCGGGTGTAGAAGCAGACGCTCTCTATCAAGCAGGTAGCCGTAAAGCGGGATCGTCCCTTACGGCGGCAGGCCCTGGCGTGACTGGCTCTGCAGCTTATAACCACGTTCTTGATGCAGGCTTTGACTCATTCACCTTGCCATTGGCAGGTGGCTTTGATGGCGTCAACGTTAAGAAAAAAGACCCATTCTCCAACACCACGTTGGGTTCGGGAACAGAAAAAACAAATTATGCAAAACACACGATGACCCGCGCTATCGACACAGTGCAAGATCCAGAAGTTGTTGAGATGAATGCTCTTTCAGCTCCTGGTATCACAAATACTACTGTTACCGATAGAATCATTCAGGTCTGCGAAGAGAGAGCTGATGCTCTAGCTGTTGTTGACTTAGAAAACGGTTATATCGCCGCACACGAAAGCTCCGCAACAGAAGCAAACCGCTTAGGAAGTGTTTCAACTACTTTGAGCGCCTTGAAGACACGAGGAATTAACTCAAGCTATGCTTGTACTTTCTATCCTTGGGTTCAAACAAACGAAGGCGGCGGCATTTGGGTACCCCCATCAGTCGCAGCTATTGGAACCTTCTCCTCGGTTGACGCTAACGACGCTCCTTGGTTTGCTCCTGCTGGTTTTACCAGAGGTGGCTTAGATCAAGGCGCTGCAGGCATTAGCATTACTGGCGTTAGGGAAACATTGACAAAGCGCAACAGAGATAAGTTGTACGAAAGAAATGTTAACCCCATTGCAAAGTTTCCAGCAGAAGGGATTGTCATGTTTGGTCAGAAGACCTTACAAGTGACCCCATCCGCTCTCGACAGAATTAATGTTCGTAGGTTGATGATTCACGTTAAGAAGGGCATCTCCAACATTGCAGCGAGACTTCTGTTTGATCCAAACACGAAAGTTACTTGGGAACGTTTTACGAACCAAGCAGTACCTTTCTTGGACGATATCAAACAGCGTTTTGGCCTAGAAGACTTCCGAGTCGTCTTGGATGAAACAACAACAACTCCAGACTTGGTAGACAGAAACATCCTTTATGCAAAGGTTATGTTGAAGCCTACTAGAGCCGTCGAGTTCATTGCTATTGACTTTGTTATTCAAAGAAGTGGCGCTTCCTTCGATGATTAATCGAGGAAGTGACCTAGTTAGAGATAAATACACTTTATAGGAGAACTACAAAATGACATTTTGGGCAAGTAAAGATAACGCACCTAAGAGAAATTATAGGTTTCTCATGTCTATCGGTGGCATGGACGGAAAAAACACCGAATGGCTTATCAAGAAAACAGATAAGCCAAGAGCAACAGTGGGAGAGGCACAACACCAATACCTCAACCATACGTTCTATTACCCAGGAAGAGTTACATGGGAACCGCTCTCAGTTACGTTAGTTGACCCAGTTTCTCCAAACGCAGCAGGCCTTTTGGCTAATATGCTTCGCAACCACGGTTACGACGTTCCAACTCAAGGAGACACCACAAGTGTTTCGAAGGAAAAGTCAGTTGCTGCTATGGGCGAAATAAAGATTACTCAAATCGATGCTGACGGTCAGCCAACAGAAGAATGGACTTTGAGAAATGCATTCATTAAAGATATTAACTGGGGAACGCTAGATTATGAGTCTGATGACTTAACAAATCTCGAACTTACGTTAAGATATGATTATGCAACCTTGAAGACTGCAGCAGCAGGTGATGCGGCTGTAAGCGAAAACACGCCATCAAACAGAGGCGACGCAAATAGCGTTACCAACTATGACGGTGTAAACGCATTCTTCAAGCCTTAATATTTATTAAGAGGTTTAAATGGCGAGAAATAATGAAGACAGAGTGGGGGCTCCCAGCGATGCTGCGGATGCCCCTTCGCTTGTTGAGACACAAGACAAATTAAGCTTTTCCGTTCCCACTGAAATAGTAGACCTGCCATCAAGAGGTGAGTTCTACCCAGAGGGACATCCTTTGCGCGGAAAAGAAACAGTAGAAATAAAATACATGACAGCAAAGGAAGAAGATATATTAACATCAGAAAGTCTTCTTAGAAAAGGCATCGCCCTTGATAGAATGCTTCAGAATATTATCTTAGATAAAACAGTAAATGTAAACGACCTTTTGGTTGGCGATAAGAACGCTCTATTCGTTGCAGCAAGAATAACTGGTTACGGTGAGGACTATGATACCTCTGTGACGTGCCCAGCTTGCCTTAAAATGCAGGAGCACACTTTCGACCTGTCAACATGCGGCCCAAAGCCTTTGTTGAAGGGAGAGGCTCTGAGCGGCTTAGAGGGGGTATCATATAATAATGATGGAACGTACTCTATAAAGCTGGCACGTTCAGAAGCAACAGTGAAAGTCAGACTGCTCACCGGTAAAGATGAAAAGCTTATAGAGCAGAACAAAGCAAACAAAAAGAAACACAAACTTCCAGATACAAACTTGACAGATCTCTTGAAGACGATCATTGTCTCTGTTAATGGTTCGACATCCAGACAAGATGTAGAATCTTTTGTTGAGATGATGCCAGCCAGAGATTCTCGTCTGTTAAGGAAAATCTATCCACTACTAGCACCAAATATTGACATGTCACAAGAGTTTCAATGCTCTTCGTGCGGTCATGAGCAGGCCCTGGAGGTGCCTGTTACCGCCAACTTTTTTTGGCCTGAACTCTGAGTATGCTGAAACTGTATACGAAGAAATATTTCACTTGAAATATTATGGAAATTGGAGCTTCTCCGAGGCATATAATTTGCCGGTACAATTGCGAAGATGGTTTTTGGACAGACTGGTGAAACAAATAAAGATGGAGAACGAAGAAAAGAAAAAAGCCATGCGATGATAAAGCATGGCTTTTATTTTTTAATATGCGACTATTTACTTAGAACGAGGGTTTTGCTATGGAAAATGAAGAATTAACAACTATTGAAATTGACTTAACTAAAACTGATGATATGAACGAGAGTTGGTTGAAATCATTTGGCTTCGGTATCAAGAGTATCATGAACTATATGTTCGGTGGACCAAGGGTTCCAATGACCATCAAGGGAACGAAAAGTCAAATAAAGGACTTCTCAAGAGTTTTGGGAAGAGAGAAGAGATATCTTCAAAATTATAAGAAATATGGCCTCGATAACCCTCAAACATATCGAAGTAAGTTCAAGCTTAAATCTGCCATAGATAAATTCGAACGCTCTACTGGCATTACTTGGCCTTTCAAATAGGAGCTATAAGAATTGGCAGAAGAGAACACACCACCCACAAAAGAACAAATAGCAGAAGCATTTGAGCTCAATAAGCAAAACACAGCACAATTGCAGGCACAGCTACAGATTCAAAAGGATATAGCCGATACTGCGGCAACGGCATACGAACGTTCTCAAGCCGAACTAAAAGTACAACAACTAAAGGCAGAGATATCAGACCAACAACTTCAGGACAACGAAAAGATACTGCAAGAAGAACAGTTAAAGCTTCAGGCTTTTGACGCTCAGTTGGCTAGCCGAGAGGTTATGTCAAAGCTAAGTAAGGAAGAGATAGCAGACCTTAGAAAACAAAGAGATCTGATAGCAGGAAAAGCCAAAGCATCAGCAGCTGTTTTATCCTCACAGAAAAACACGAGAGATCAGAGAGAGGACGGAAAAGCGGCAGCAGAAAGCACTCTTGACACTATGTCTGGCATTCTCGGTATAGAAAGAGATATCAACAACACAGTAGTCGGAAGAATGGCAAAAGTCTTTTCAACCCAAGAAGGAACAGAGAGTTTCTTGTCAGGCATGGCCGGCGGCTTCAAAGAGATGATGAACCCACTGTCCGTCGGTTTGTCATTGTTTCAAAAGTTCGCAGAAGTATCTATAGCTTTGTCGCTGGCCTTGGACTCAATGAAAGCCCAGTTTAATCTTGCTGCTTCTGCAGGTGGAGAGTTCAATAGTCAATTAAATAATATCTATAACTCCTCTATTGGTACTTTTGTTGGCATGGAAAGCCTTGGTTCCGCTGCGAAAGAGCTAAAGACAAACATTGGCGCGTTAGCAGGACAAGATGCAGGAGAACTGCTATCTTCAAACCTAGCTCAGAACATTGGCCTACTTAACGAACTGGGCCTCTCTGTAGATGTAGCCTCGGCCACAATGAACACTTTCATTTCAGCATTTGAGATGACATCACAAGAAGCAGCTCAACTTACGATGGATATTGCCGGCCTCTCTATGGAGACAGGCGCATCTATTGATGAGATCGGCCAAGACTTAGGAAGGTTGATGCCAAAGCTTCAGGCTTTTGGTAGGGATAGCGTAAAGATTTTCGCAAACCTTGAGCGCCAAGCAAAAGCGACAGGTGCTTCCATTGACGAGTTAGCTAACATTGGCCTGCGTTTTGCGGGAAGCTTTAATGATTCGGTTACTGCAGCGGGACAACTTAACGCAATGTTCGGAACCAGTGTTGACGGAATGGAGCTCTTTAAGAGAGCAGCCACAGGAGATATGAACGGTGCCCTGAATATGCTGAGGGGACAGTTGCAGGCCACTGGAAAAGATGTTACCAACATGAACTTCACCGAACTGAACAGTCTCGCAAACATACTCGGCACAGACGTGGATACGATTCAAAAAGCCTTCAAGGGAGGTATTTTCCCTGACGGCGGAGATCCAAACGGAGTAACTCAAGAGCAGTTCCAAGAGTTGTTAGATAAATCACAAACACTAATGTCCAGCTTAACTGAGCTTGGTAAGTCCTTCGGTGTGGCTTTCGGCCCAGTGATGGATATGTTCAACAAACTTATACAAGGTGTGTCTTGGGTAATAAACGGAACTGGTACATTCGGAAAGGTAATGATGGGCATGGTTCTGCCACTCGGACTTATCTCGATGGGAGTTGCAAAATTAGCAGGCAGCATGAAGGCGCTGGCATCCAGTACTTTGCAAGCTGCTAAATCTGCCACGCAGCTAAATGCTGCTGATAAGTCTGGTGGCGACATCGGAGGCGTAAAGGGCGGCAAAGGCATGGGCAAATTAGGCAAGATGGGCCGAGGTGGACTCGGCGGCTTGTTGATGGGCGGCCTGGGTTTGTTGTCAAGCTTTGCAGCTGGCGAAACACCGGAAGCGAAAGACTGGGGAGTCTTTTTGGGCACAGCTCTTGGCGGTGCCCTCGGTGCCTTGATCCCCGTCCCTGGTGGAGCTCTTCTTGGCTCTATACTTGGCGGCATGGCCGCCGATGCTGTTTTCCACGAAGGCGGCGGCATTGGCCATAAGCATGGAACAGGTAAAGATGTTAACATTACAGCCCAATCAGGCGAGGCTATGGTTCCAATACAAACAACTCCAGCAGCGACAAACTTTGCTGGCTTGGTTGCGGATACTGTAGCAGCTAATCAGGCCATGTCCCAACAAAATATAAACTTGAAGCTTGATGTCGGCGGCAACTTGGAGATGAATGATACAGGTAAGTTGACGGCAGGTATTAGAAGCGTTGTGAATAGCGCATTAAAGCCCGGCTCTGCTGGCGCAAACGGCCCAAAGATTAGCTTTACTTAGGGGGAAATATGGTAAAGAACTTAAATAGAAAAACAAGCAAGACGTCAGACGACAAGAAGGCACCAAAGGAGGCCCACAAAGAGGCCTTTAAGCATTTGGGCACCAGACAGGACCCAACCGACATAATAGCGCAAAATAAAAAGCAGTACATTGAAATTTTTCATGTGCCAAGTGGTAAGTCTGTTTATTTCAAGGCATTTTTAACAATGTTTGAAGATCAGTATATGTCAGAATGGGAAAGGACACCTGTTTTTGGCAGGATGGACCCCTTGGTCAACTTCCAAGGTACACAAAGGATCATGAGCCTTGGGTGGACAGTTCCATCTTTTGGCGAAGCAGATGCAGAAAGAAACTTGCAGAAGTGTTCACGTTTAATGTCGATGCTATATCCGGTTTATGAAGAGGTAGATCCAGGAAACTCTAGCATATCTGCCAACACTCTTGTTGCACCACCGATATTTAAGTTGAAGATGATGAACTTGATAACAGATTCGAGCAAGGAAGGGAAAGAGATCGGAACAGCTAAGGATAGTGGCCTTTTGGGGGTTATAAGCGGCTTCACATACACACCAGAACTCGAAGAGGGCGTCATTGAGAAGTCAGGAACAAATCATTTGTTCCCGCAAACAATAAAGCTTCAGTGTGAGTTCACTGTCTTGCACACTCACGAGCTGGGGTGGACAACGGAAAAGAAACCACAAGTAAAAGCTTTTCCCTACAAGAAGCCAATATTTGATTAGGAGTAAGTTATGTCGCGGAGAAACTTTAACAAAGCAATTTTAAACAATACTCTAAGTCTTTATAAAAAGCCAAGAGAGGCCAGGAACTTAGATAGAGCGATTACTCATTTCTCTTCACCAAAGATAGAGCCAGTGACTGACGAGATGATGGAGAACTTAGACTTTACTCTACATTACTGGAGCACCGGCGATAAGTTTTACAAATTGGCTCACAAGTATTATGGTGACTCTAGGTTATGGTGGGTGATAGCGTGGTTTAACCAAAAGCCGACAGATCATCACCCAAGTGCAGGAGATGAGATATACATCCCAGGCCCTGTGTCTAGATTGTTAGCGGTATTGGATATCTAAGATGACAAATGCACCAAAACAAATTTCTCAAGAGGAATTGGACAAAGTTAGGCCCGAGGTCGCCAAAGAACAGGCTGTCTTGCTCCTTAACTTGCAAGAAGTTATTAAAGAGGCTCTTTTGCATCGCCCAACCCGCAGAGGTTATAAACATTTTTCCTGCGTGACCACCGAAGACCCCGTTTTTTTACACAATCAAATGTTTTCAAACAACTTTTCCACCATACTTAATCTGCGACCATATCAGTTAGCTATGTTTACCCCTAAGCTGCGATTTTATAAGAAGACCTTAAAGTCCGGAGAGTACACTGAAATTTCATTTGACAGCTTTGTGGGCTCAGGTCAAGACGACCCAGCAACGGCGGGAGCAAACAGGTACGATCCGAGAAAAATAATGAATGGCGAGGCATTCAATGGCTCGGGTATAGGCATCCAGAGGTTCGAGTGGAAACTGAGCGGAGATATCACAGACACCCCGGACAAAAGACTGCAAACCTATGCTGCAGACCTGACACTTCGAATGGAAAACATAAATGAATTGTTCGTGACAAGAACCGATGAGGTTGGAAGAAAGTACTCTGCTCAAGAACTCTTTGCTCCGGAAAGAGGAAGAGGCGAAGAAGTTGACGAAAACCAATACAAAATTTTAGTAGAGGTAGGTTGGAATGTTGCAGAGGGAGCCATGGCCAACAATGAGATATATCAATCCATCGGCACTGAGGTGCTGGAAGAAATAAAGAGGACTTGTGTTCGTTTTGAGCTTTCACTCATAAACCACGACATCAACTTCAACCAGGATGGCTCTATCTCTCTCACATTGAGCTACATAGCGAGCCTTGCCGCAGCTGCTCAAAATCCTCTGTTCTCTAATTTAAAAAGTGGCATGTTTAGGGACCAAATTAGAGCCAATGTTGTAGAGAAGGCAATATTCGAAGCTAGCAAGAGCGAAGATAAGGCAGTCAAAAAACAAGCAGAAGCTTTCTTGAGATATAAGAGAACTTTTGACGAAGAGCATAGAAAACTTAGAGAAAAAAACAGCGCCACCGGAGGAATGTTGGAGGCAGCCGTTGGAAACATTACTTCTGACCTTTTAGCTAACAACGAAGAAGCAAAGTTAGCATACGAGAAGATGAAAAAGATCTACTCCAAGTACGAACAAGAGCATCGCACTGATATCGACGCCAGAGCGAGAGAAGCAGAGTCAGCAATGAACTGCAAGTGGATTGTTAACAACTTACTGTCTCTAAACAGAATAAAATTATTCCAAGTGCAAAAACAAGATGTTCTCTCCCAACAAAAGATCGTGAAGACCAGAAGGGTGCCAAAAAAAAGCGCCAGAGCTGTATACATGGATCACGGGGCCTTCAGTGCTTCTGACTATAACTACGAACAATATGTTGTCGCTGGACACAAGCCCGGTATTGATGACAGGTATTCGGAGGCTATCGGTACCGTTGGCAGAGGCATCGCCCAAACGACCAGTCCCGAAGTTGACGCCACTGGCCGCCTGAAAGACATGCTTATGTTGTCAACCAACGTGCCGATAGTGACCTTTACGCCAGGCGAAGACGACACAATTGACACAGCTTTTATACAGGTATGGAAAATACAACCCAAAGGCGCTGAACTGCCACATTACCGTGTGGATGTTGACGAGGCAGGAACTTTATACCAGAACACTTTTCCTGATGACTCTACCGGGAGGATAGACATGGCCGACTGGATTTCCGTTTATATCGGCGATAATGATCCGGTCATGGATGCCATCGAGGGAGCAGATACATACGGTGATATAGAGCTTATACAACAGCACAGCGATGCTGTATATCGCTCAACTACTAACTTTATAGAAAAGATGAGAGATCTCGACGAGATCGACGGTAAGTTTTCAGATACTAAGCTAGAGAAGATTCAAGGCGTCAATGTCGCCGGAGGAGTTACAAAGACGAGCGGCCTTGAAGATATCGATGGTTTTGTTGCAGACTTGTTCGCTCACATTTCAAAAACTAGATCAGAAAGAAGAGAGGATGGACAGTACCTCAATATCAGATATGTCACTGTTGGGGACATCTTCGACGCCTTTTTAATGACAGCATACGGGAACGATGCGGCCTTGCGAGAGCACAAGTTTATCATGGGTCCAGTTGTGGTAAACGAGGCAAAGGGGGTCATCGGTGATACAGCAGACTTTACCATACAGTATTCGAGTCGAGATGCAGATTTGAACGTGGTCTTGAAAAAGACCGATGGAGAGAACTCTATCTTTGAACAAGAGAAGAGAAAAAACAGGGAAGACAGAATATACAATCTGGCAGACCTTCCAATTTCTTTTGATAACTTACTTTTGTGGGTACAAAAAAACATAACAGAAAATAAAAACCCATTTATGACATTCGACAAGTTCGTTTCCAGCTTGCTTTCGAGCATGCTTGATGATGCGTACTCTCAGGTTGGGGAATACAGGCAGATACTCCCCAGGGCAAATTTCGGAACAGAGATGGACACTTTCATGTTACTTGATGACAAGCAACGCTCCTCAAGATATCCTGACGCCGACATCTTTGGCTTGATGAATGGCAGACACGAGCTTTACGGCCCCGAAAAGCACCCAACTTGGAGTTCGAGAATATTGGTCGATGACGACACATCAGAACTTATAAAGGACAAGATGCCAAAAAACGTAGCTTACGACACTCAAATTGTAGGAAGAAAGATGACCAACTATCACCTGATAACATCCAGGTGTCGTTTTCCAGAAAATAGGCTCTATAATTACACTAGCGATATGGCCAAAGGCATACCTCACTTTTTCGTTGGTCAAGATTCCGGAATAATAAAAAGTATAGAGTTTGAACAAGCAGATGTTCCAGGGCAACTAGAATCAAATGTACTAAACGCCATGGCCGCAGCAGAAGAGAGCACCTCACCAGCAGCAGTCTATCTCAGGAAGCCATATAATGCGACTATTAACATGGTGGGGAACCCATTCTTTAGCAGAGGTCAGATGCTTTTTATCAACCCCAGCATGGCCGGCGTCGGATCTCTCGGTAAAAGCAATTCAGCCGCCGCTCGAATTGGCCTCGGCGGATACTACCGTGTTGTTGAGATTCTGAATAGTATTGATGCTTCTGGAAAATATGAAACCCAATTGGGCTGCAAATTTCAATCATATGGTCTAGGCCCCGGTAGCATGACCATAGACAAGGCGGAAGACGCAGCAAAGGTGCAGGCCATACCGAGCGATGTGCTCGAAATAGGGTTAAGAGGCCTACTAGAAACAAGCATCAAGGACGATCCGAGCACTAGGGGTGTTGGCGACCGCACAGGCATTGGTGGTATAGTGGAAAAGCGATATGGAAAGGGCAGGCTGAAAAAGAATGACTAAGGGCAAAAACACAATGAATGCAAAAGACCTCTTCAGCGAGAGGAATAAATATAAGTTTATGTCCGGAAAGTACACCTCTTCGACCGATTTGCTTTTTGACTCCGTTGAAAAGCCGAGCTATGGAAAGGTTTCTCAAGCAGGAAAGACCATACTTTTCAACAGAGCAGGGGGCATTTTGTCTCCAGCAAACACTTTGAATGTCTTAGCCACGATAGACTCTGAAAATGGTGTTGAGGTGGTTGACATTGTAGCAAAAGCGTTTGAAGAGATGGTTGAATCTATGGAAGTTAAGTTTTTACGCAAACCTGGCTCTCAAGTTAGTGTATATCGCAACATAACACCGACAAGAGGGTGGGAGGACTATGCGACCCACTATAGAAAATACTTGGACACGATATATGATAAATTTGTGTCTGATTACTTTACCCATCACGAGATAAAAAACAAAATAATAGATGTGGCCACTTTCATAAAAGAATTCGCCACCTTTCAAGGGGCTATTTCTCGACAAATTCCCTTCTTGTTGTCCTCTTTTGTGCGCTCTAATAATTGCCCACCCCACGTTAGCGGCTTGGTTATCGATCTGGCCTCAGACGATTGTGGGAACGACGACATCAAGATAAGGAAGTACTTGAGTGACATAAACTACTCCTCATTTGTTCGCCACTGCAGTGCGTATGGCTTCATGCTTGACAAGAATGTTCCGTGGAGAATGTATGCCAATTTAAAGTCGGAGCATATGATGAGCAAAATGAAAGAAGAAAACGTCCCAAACATTGACAGCTTTTTTAACACATATTTTAACAGGACAGAGACGTCTGATTTCCTCGCTCTTATCGAGGCCTATTCATATATTTATACAAAATTGGTAAATGACTATCCGACCTACACTCAAAAGAAGATATGTGATAAAAAAGTAGTTTCTTTAGTTCGAGAAAGACAGAAAGTAGCCACTCTAGGCAAGACAGACCTGTTTTTTGCGGAAGACGAGAGAGGATACCCATTTTGGATAAAGTTGTATGTTTTCACAAAGATAAACGAGAATAATCTCTCATTCACCCAAGAGCAGATGGACACATTAATAAAAAGTGTAGTTTCTTTGGAAGCAAACCTTGACATTCAGAAGGCTTTGGTTTATACTAATGAGGTACTTGATGAAGCAGAAGTGATCCCTGCTTCTTTGATGAAATCTTTAAGGGTGTAGATTGTATTTTTCAATTTTGGATAGCAGAGAAGAGTGTTTTGGCTTTTTCTACGACGGAGAAATTCACCAAGAAGAGCTCAAAGAAGAATACTTCAGAACATGGTCCCCCACTTCCTCTGTGAAGGGCGACTCATATGAGTACGCTAAGGTTTTATGTGGCGGAAAAACACTGGAAGAGGCATGCCCCAAACATTTGCGCGGAGAGTTCCTTAAAAGAAGAGAGAGACTCCTAGCATTCCGAAGAAGCTTTAATGCAGCAAAAATAAACCTCTCAGAACACTGTTTCTATGACATGGTTCCATTATCCGATATAAAGAAGTATTTTCTCGTTCAGAACAAGATAGTGGAGCATGTATTCAAGACATACGACAAGCTTGAGAACTTTCACCATCAATGCAGGATGCTGGAATTCTTTAATGATCTGTCTTCTAAAGAAATAAAGACCAATACAAAAAACCTTCTTTCATCGGCAAGCACACCAAAGGTTCGAAAGTTTTTGCAAACTTTTCACAAGACGTACTCCAATAAGATAAAGTACAATTTTCTGAGAACAAAAACTGGTCGGCTAACAACAGATAGTGTTTCTGATCTCGAAGGGGCTTTGTTTGATGAGTTCTTTGAGTTGGCGACGCAATATAACAATAAAAAGAGATCTTTTCCTGCTTTAACGCTCGATGCAGACTTTCGCAGCCTAATTACACCAGATAACGATCTTATCGCCGAACTTGATTTTAACGCCGCCGAGCTTAGGGTGTTTTTATCTCTTTCAGGAAAAGAACAACCCCAGGGAGATTTGCACGAATGGAACTCGACTTTCTTAAACGTGGACAGGCAACGAGCAAAGAGATCTGTTATTGCTTACATGTATGGCGACAGGAACTCCGAAATTGGCGAATTAGAAAAGCTGTACAACGTGAACGTCGTGAAAGAAAAGTTCTTCGACCCAAAAAGCGAAATAGCAAAAACTCACTTCGGAAAAAGAATACAGACGGATGATTTTCGAGCAGTAAACCATATAATTCAGGGAACTGCGGCAGAAATGGTCATGAGGCAACTTTTAAAAGTAGAAAAGTTGTTGACAAATAGAAAAAGTTATGTTAAGATGTGTTTGCACGATTCTGTCATTATAGATCTATCAAGGGAAGATATGGACCTGTTTATTGATATTGTAAATACATTTTCCAACACGGAACTTGGCGAGTACCCTTGCAAAGTAAAGGCCGGAAAGAATTTCGGAGATATGAAGGAAATACAAATATGATAAATGTAGTTGGACTGGGAAAAACAGGCTGTCTTATTGTTGACAGTCTTAGTGAGCTAGATAGCAATTATAAGCCCTATAAAATAGGAGAGAAACTAGCAAAGTCTAAGAACACTCGGTCAATTCCGAAGCAAAAGACAGCAGAGAAGTACGAAGAGAAGTGCCCCTCGCTTGCTTACTTTTTTAAACAAGTCAGAGGAGAGAGTTTCTTCTTTGTAGACGGCTCAGAACTTATATCTGCAGCATCTTTGAAAGTGCTCTCTGATATGGACAACAAAAAGACCACAGTGTTCTATCTTCAGCCCGATTATGAGCATATGGGCGGGGATGCAGAGCGCAACGAGAGGGTTGTTTTTCATGTCTTGCAGGAATATGCACGTTCCGGTGTTTTTGCGGATATCTTTCTTATAAGCAAGGTCAAGATGGAAGAGGCATTGGGAAACATATCTCCAATTGATTATGATCATACAATCGCATCTGCAGTGGCATCTTCGGTAAATTTAATAAATTATTTTTCTAAAACCGAGTCTATTGTCGGCACAGATAACACCCCAAAAGACCACGAGAAGATCAAGACCATTGGCCTTGTCTCTTACAAAGATTCTTTAGAAAAAGCTTTTTTTGATCTTAACATAATAGTAAATAAGAAGTATTATTATGGTATGAAGGAGGAGGAACTAAGAACAGACAATGAACTGTTGAAGAAGATACGAGAACAAGTGAATAAACTATCTGGAGAAGCGTCAAGTAGTTATGATGTGTTCCCCACAGACTACGAGGAGCCACATGTTGTGTGCGTCTTAACAACCTCAGTTATACAGGAGAGAAAATGAGCATGAAAGCGTATAAGGGTAAATTTGTAAAGAAAGATGGAACTTTGAGAGAAATGACATTTATTAAGTTCGAGGACTTACCAAAAGCCTTTTTAGATGATAAAATAAAGGGTAGCGGAAAGTCGAGCATCCGAGAGGGATCAGAATTAGTTTGGGATCTCGATACTAGCGGCTTTAGAGTTTTTAACTTTGAAAAGGCCATCGGAAACTTGAAACAACTCGACGTAGAGGAAAAACTTTTAACCAACCAGGCATAATGGGACATTTGCCTTATGTCTTTAACAAGGAGAAAATATAATGGGTATTGATTTAAATAAAATGAGAGAAAAACTAGGCACCCTGCAAAGTCGTGGCAACGGCTCAGGCGGTAGCAACTTTTGGCGTCCACAAGACGGGAAGCAAACAATTCGCATCCTGCCAGCCGCCGACGGAGATCCTTTTCCGTCTTACTTCTTCCACTATAATGTAGGCAAGAACTCTGGCTTTCTGTGTCCGAGCAAGAACTTGGGAGAACAGTGCCCTGTGTGCGACTTTGCTAAGTCGTTGTATCGCGAAGGCGATGAGGGTAGCGTCAAGATGGCTAAAGACCTGACGGCTCGTCAGCGTTTTTTCTCAGCAGTCCTTGTTCGTGGCGAAGAGATGGAAGGCCCAAAAGTGTGGGGATATGGCAAGAAAGTGTACGAAACACTCTTGAATCTTGTGTTGAACCCGGACTACGGAGATATTACTGATGCAGACTCTGGTACTGACCTGGATCTTGCATACGGTAAGCCTGCAGGGGCATCCTTTCCACAAACGAACATCACACCAAAGCGCAAAACAACGCCTGTGTGTGTAGACGCTTCTGAGGACGAGTGCGAAACTTTGTTGGCAAAGATTCCAGAACTCACTGGGATGTTCGAGCAGAAGACCACTGCAGAGGTTCAAGTTTTACTAGATGATCACCTCAACCCCTCTGACTCCTCATCTGAGGATGCACCGGGAAAGGATGAGGTTGTTGTTGCGGGAGCAGCAGCGGCAGCAGCCACATCAACTGGGAGCAAGTCTGTTGACGAAGCTTTCAGCGAGCTGTTTGAATAGTAACCAAGCGGGGGGCTCGTCCCCCCGCATTTTTTAAAAGGAGCCTTTAATGGCGAAAAAGAATAAGTCAATTGGAAAGATATCCCTCAACAACATTAAAGATATCCTTAATAAGCAGGCAGGAATGACTGTCGCAAGGCAGCTAAACAGCGGCGAGAACCCAACGAATGTCAAAGAGTGGATTCCGACTGGAAGTACATGGCTGGATGGAATCATCTGTCGCGGCAAAAAGGGCGGTATCCCCGTCGGAAAGATAACAGAGATTGCAGGCCTGGAAGGTTCAGGAAAGTCCTATCTCGCTGCCATGATCGCAGCAAATGCAAATAAGATGGGCATTGACGTTGTATACTTCGACTCAGAGGCTGCCATCGACGAAGACTTTCTCTTAAAGATCGGATGTCAAGAGGACAAGTTTCTTTACATTACGACATATAGCGTCGAACAGATGCTTGAGGCAATTGACTCAATTATCGCCAATGGTGCAAGAAGAACTTTATTTATTTGGGACTCCTTGGCTAACACGCCAACCTCTACTGATGTAGAAGGGGGCTTTAATCCACAAGAGACAATGGCACTGAAGGCAAGAATTCTCTCAAAGGCCATGATGAAGCTGGTCGTTCCCCTATCGGAAACAGGAAACACATTCTTGGTAACAAACCAACTAAAGACAAACATTCCACGTCCAGGCGATCACGTTTCCGCGATGATTAACCCGTATGTAACTCCTGGCGGCAAGTCCATGCATTACGCATCTTCTTTGCGCGTTTATTTGACAGCACCGAAGTCAAAAGCTTCCTATTTTCTTGATGAAAAGGGCTTCAAGGCAGGGTCTGAAGTCAAAGTAAAGCTTAAAAAGTCTAGATTCGGAACTGAGGGTCGCGAGTGTCGCTTCAAGATCTTATGGGGCGGCGCAGATGTTAAAATATTAGACGAGGAGAGTATCTTCACAGCAATAGAGACAACCTCTGCAGTAGATCGCTCGGGAGCTTGGTATTCCTTGAAGATGCCCGACGGAAAAGCGGAAAAGTTTCAAAAGAAGACCTTCGAAAAGAAAATGGAAAATGCAGCCTTTAGGCAGGCGGTTATGGAAATCTTTGATGAGGAGATTATACAAAAGTTTGATAAAAGAGAAGGAGATGCCAGCAAGTTTTACGATATTGAATCAGAATCTTCCGGCAGCGAAAACTTAGATGAGGTGGTCTGATGAAAAAACATCATCAGTCGTCGTTGTGCAGAAGGAACCCTTTTCTGTCGTACATTCAAAGATCTTTGAAAACACAAGTGATGCATTTGAATACAGCAAAGAGCTCGAAAATGAGTATAGTTTAAGTGAATACAATATTGTATTGACACTAGAGGGGCCTTTTGATATAATAAGGTATCTAAGTATTATTAGCATAGAAGATTCTAGAGCCAATTAATAAGAGGAAATGAAAATGACAACAAAAGAAAACGAGAATACAATTTCACTGCCCATTGTTCCTTTGAGGAACAGTGTTTTCTTCCCCGGTGCTATTATGCCACTGACTGTTGGAAGAGAGAAGACAGTCAAGCTCATCGAGGACGCAGTACGAGAGAACAAGTATATCGGTATCGTAAGCCAACACAAGCCAGAGGTAAGTGATCCCACTGCAAAAGACGTTTATCGTGTTGGAACTCTTGCGAAGATTATAAAAGTTGCAAAAACAGACACTTTTGGGTACAACATTGTTGTTGAGGGTGTGTCTCGTTTTTCCGTAAAGAAGTTTGAAGAAACAGAGCCATACTTTGTTGCAAAAGTGGAGATGGTGGAAGACCAAGAGGTTGACGAGGTTGTCATGGACCTCATGGATCACCTACAAAGCTTGGCCTCTGAGGTCATGGACCTATTGCCTGACATCCCGATGATGGCCAAGCAGTTGTTGGAATCCATAGATACCCCTGGCCATTTAGCCGACTTAATTACTGCCAATATAGAGGCTACTATTGACGAAAAGCAGGAAGTTCTTGAGGCCGTCAATCTAACTGCGAGACTCTCTTTGGTCATTTCGCTGCTCGAAAAACAAGCAGAAGTGTTAAAGATCTCGGAAAAGATAAACTCCCAAGTAAGAGGAGAGATGAGTAAGACCCAGAGAGAGTACTACTTGCGTCAACAAATGAAAGTCATCAAAGAAGAACTTAACGAGTACGAAGAAGGTGACGATCTTGTTTCAGGTTTTATAGAAAGAGCAAGAAAGGCAAACCTACCAGACGAAGCTCAAAAGACTTTTGATAAAGAGATTGAAAAACTAAAGAACATTCAGCCGAGCCAGGCTGAATATAATGTAGCCAGAACTTATGTGGAAACTATTTTAGATATGCCATGGTCAGCTAGCACCATTGACTCAAATGATCTGGAAGAAGCCCAAGACATTTTGGATGATGATCATTACGGGCTAGATAAAGTCAAGAAGCGCATCATTGAATATCTCGCAGTGAGAAAGCTCAAAGATGATATGAAGGGTCCAATCCTTTGCTTGTTAGGGCCTCCGGGAGTTGGTAAAACATCTCTAGGCAAGTCTATCGCGACAGCCTTGGGGAGAAAGTTCCATAGAATCTCTCTCGGTGGTGTCAAAGATGAGTCGGAGATTAGGGGACATAGAAGAACCTACGTTGGCGCATTACCAGGTAGAATTTTACAAGGCCTAAAGAAGGTGGGGGTAAATAACCCAGTATTCCTCTTAGATGAGATTGACAAAATGTCCTCAGACTACAGGGGAGATCCATCATCTGCTATGTTGGAGGTTTTAGACCCAGAGCAAAATGATACCTTTAGTGATCACTATCTGGAGATGGACTTTGATCTATCTTCTGTTTTGTTCATTGCAACTGCAAATAGTATTTCCGGCGTCCCTCTGCCTTTGCGCGATAGGATGGAAATTATCGAGCTAAGTGGATATACCCACGAAGAGAAGTTGCAGATTGCAAAGAGGCACCTGATCAAGCAGGAAGTAGAGAAGCATGGCGTCGAGGAAGACTCGGTTGAAATGTCCGATGAGGTTATTCAAGAGATTATTGAAAAACACACCAGAGAGGCAGGAGTCCGAGGCCTAAAAAGACAAATGGCAGCAGTCTCTCGTTATATAGCAGTTCAAATTGCAAAAGAATTAGAAGAGAAGGTGGCTATCACCTCTGATAAGCTTGAAGAAGTCCTTGGTCCTCAGAAGTTTGAGAACGAAGTGGCAGAAAGAACTTCTAAGACTGGCGTTGCAACCGGACTTGCATGGACTGCAGTCGGAGGCGACCTGCTTTTTATCGAAACTACAAAAATGCCAGGGAAAGGAAAATTATCCTTAACTGGTAAGCTCGGAGAAGTGATGTCAGAGTCTGCCAACACAGCACTAAGTCTTGTTCGTTCACGCGCTAAAGAGTGGGGCCTTGGAGACGACGAGGGCAGGTTCATGGAAGAGGAAGATTTTCATGTCCACTTCCCAGCAGGTGCAACCCCAAAAGACGGCCCATCTGCAGGCATCACGATAACCACTGCGCTCGTTTCTCTGCTTACTGGCAAGAAAGTTAACCACGAGGTCGCAATGACTGGAGAAATAACCTTACGGGGGCTTGTGCTGCCTGTGGGGGGTATCAAAGAGAAGGTTCTGGCTGCACATCGCGGAGGTATTAAAAAGATCCTCATGCCAGCGAAGAACGAGAAGGATTTAATTGATGTCCCGGACATTGTTAAAGAAGAGGTAGAATTCGTCTTTGTCAAAGAGATTGGCGAAGTTTTGGAACATGCTTTTGTGTCTTGACATGGGAGGTTGCTTATGATACTATGTCTTTGCAGTTATAGAACAGAGGAAGACATTGATCGGATGCGTAGCGAGTCCTCTTCGAAGGAAGAGTTCGCGGATAAAGTAAAGAAGTCATATAAGTGCGGCGACTGTCGCACATGTTACCAGAGTTTAATATCGAAATACGAGCAGAGGAGTGAAAGTGTCGAGATACAACAAGAGTAGATACCACGAAGAGCCAGATTACAGTCTTGTTGTTGGGAAATATCGAAAAGGCAAGCACTTCTCTAAAATAGTGAAGTGGACAGATGACCGGGGCACCCACCTTGGCATCGTCGAGGGACAGCGAGGCCAAAACCTGTGTGTTTTTGTCTTTGACAAGGAAGAGTACGGTAATAGAAGAACATCTATTAAGCCAGAAGAAGTAATCTTTTATTAGGGCAAGTAGTTCAGTGGTGAGAACGTCCGTCTTATAAGCGGGAAGTCGCAGGTTCAACTCCTGCCTTGCCTACCAGAAAAAAAAGGAGGTGGCCAATGCGCCCAAGAAATAGAAGTAAATTGAGAAACATAACAAAGGACGCTCTTACGAAAGATAAGAGTAGCGATAAGGATGTTTCGACGAAGTGGAAGAGTTTGGTTGATGAATTGCTTGAAAATACTCATTTATCCGCCGAAGTCGGAGAGTACAAGTATGAACTTGACATGTCTAAACACAATATAGCAACAGTTACTAGAGTAGCAGAAGTAGTACGAGAGGAGCTCGGAGATGTACACGTCGTCGTCAAAATTGGAAAAGAACACAAAAGCATTACCACGGATTGGACACGGGCCAGATAACTTGAAGAAGCGAGTCATCATAATTGACGGCCTCAATACTTACTTGAGATCATACGTCATTAATCCGACTATTAGTCCAAACGGTGAGCCCATCGGCGGCCTCAAGGGTTTCCTTATGTCCTTGCAGAAGTACTGCAGGATCTTGAGCCCCACAGATATTGTGGTTGTTTGGGACGGTCCAGGCGGCTCTATCAAGAGGAAGCGGATAAACAGGGGATACAAGCAGGGCAGAAAGCCTGTTCGACTTAATAGGAACATCCGGCTTCTTGACGAGCAACAAGAGGTAAAAAATAAAATATGGCAGCAAACTAGGCTTGTACAGTACCTCAACGAGATGCCTGTGTGTCAATTGATGCTAAACAACGTAGAGGCAGATGACATAATTTCTTACGTTGCCAAGTCGGATGTCTTTGCGGGACAACAAAAAGTAATCATATCATCAGATAGAGACTTTTTGCAATGTTGTGATAGCGAGACAGTTCTTTATCGGCCTTTGCCAAAACAGGACTATCAGATAATAAACACAGTAACTGTTTGCGATGAATATAAAATACATCCTCTTAATATCGCCCTTGCTCGGGCTATGGCAGGGGATAAGTCTGATAATCTACCAGGCATACCGGGTGTTGGATTGAAGACAGTTGCAAAAAGATTGCCTTTTTTATCCGAAGATGTTTCACACTCTACCGAACATGTGTTAGATTATTGTATGGACAAAGTTGCAGAAGGTAAGACAGCATTTTTTGGTAAGGTCGTAGAACAAAAGCAGACTTTCTTGACAAACTACAGGATGATGCAGCTTGATAACTCAAACATCTCCTATGTTGGGCTCAAGCAAGTTAAATCTACCTTGGAGAATTACCACAAGGGTGTTAATAGGACTGAAATCGTCAAGTGCATGCACAAAGACGGGATATCCTCTACAGATTGGACAGACTTGTTCATCGCCCTCAACAAAATTTCCATGGTAGGCAAAAATGACTGAAGAAAAAAATAATAAACCTAGCTTTTCAGCTTATGGTTTCTCAAAGTCTTTTCAAGAAAAGTTGGCCATCCTTATTTATGAGGATAGGCCATTCTCTGACCAGATAGGGGAGGTTCTGCAGAACAGCTTTTTTGAGTACAAACATTTGCAGGTTTTTGTCGAAAAGGTTTACTCGTATAAGCAAAAGTACGAGTCTCACCCCACTGACTCGGCTTTTGAGACAATTCTCAGGGGTGAGCTAGATGACCATAGCGAGATATTAAAGAAACAAGTGAGAATGTTGTTTGCTAGGCTCATTGCCGGCAGAGAAGAGGAACACAAAGATCATAAGTATATTAAGGATAGATCCTTAAACTTTTGCAGAACTCAGAGCATCAAAAAAGCACTTCTTCATTCTGTTGACCTTTTGGACACGGAAGACTTTGATAAAGTCCTCAAATCTATTGAAGACGCATGCAAACTGGGGACGGACAACAACTTCGGCCACGACTTTATGAAGGATTTTGAAAAGAGGTTCGTACTAAGAGAGAGATCTCCGGTCACGACAGGGTGGAAAGAAGTAGATCAGATCACGGGCGCTGGCCTGGGCAAGGGCGAACTGGGCGTTGTTATCGCTCCGACTGGTGCTGGAAAGTCCATGGCACTGGTGCACCTTGGCGCACAGGCCGCCAAGAGCGGATTAAACGTGATTCACTATACTTTGGAGCTAGCAGATACTGTCGTTGCGAAGAGATATGATTGTTGTATTACCGGCTTCACTTTGAACGCACACTATGGATTAAAAGATGAAATTTATGAAAAAATTAGTTCCCTTTCCCTTGGCAATCTCATAGTTAAAGAATACCCGACGAAGACCGCATCTACTCAAACTTTGCGGAATCATCTGGAAAAATTAAGAAAGCGAGACATCAAGATAGACATGATAATTGTTGACTACGCAGATCTATTGAAACCAGTTTCAGCCCAAAGAGAACTTAGGAACGAACTAGGTGGAATTTACGAAGATCTTCGTGCGATGTCTCAACAGTATGAATGTCCTGTATGGACGGCCTCACAGACAAATAGAGCGGGATATAATGCACAAATAGTGCAACCTGAACAGATTAGTGAAGCCTTTAATAAGTGCTTTATTGCTGACTTTATCTGCACTATATCGAGAACAGCAGAAGACAAGCAAGCGAACAAGGGAACTATGTATGTTGCTAAAAACCGCAACGGCCCTGATGGTATAGCCTATCCCATGTTCATTGACACTAGCTCGGTAGATATGAAGGTGTTCCCTAATGACGGGATGACCATCGAATCTGTCGAGAGAGAAAAGAAGCAAGATTATACCAAGGCAATGAAAGAGAAATATAAACAGTTTAACGACGCGAACAAGAAGGAGTCCAAAAATGCCCACTGAACCAGAAGTATCAACAGAGACAAAAAATAAAGAGTCCGAAGTAGCTACAAGGATATTGAGCGATATCACCGTATTTATGAAATATGCTCGCTATGACCACGACAAGAAGCGTCGAGAAACGTGGGAAGAAATAGTGAACAGGAACAAAGAAATGCACATGAAGAAATACCCAGAACTTTCTTTTGAGATCGAAAGGGCATATAAACTGGTTCATGCTAAGAAAGTACTCCCTTCTATGCGTTCTTTGCAATTCGGTGGCAAGCCTATCGAAATTAGTCCAAACAGAATTTACAATTGTGCTTTCATGCCGATGGACGATTGGCGTTCCTTCTCAGAGGCGCTATTTCTCCTGCTCGGAGGCACAGGCGTCGGATATTCGGTCCAGAGACACCATGTCGAAAAACTTCCTGAAATTCGCAAGCCTAGACACGACAAAAAGAAGCGTTTTTTAATTGGGGATTCCATTGAGGGCTGGGCAGATGCAGTAAAGGCCCTGATGAAGTCTTATTTCACAGGTGGTGCAGAGATAAACTTTGATTTCTCTGATATTAGACCAAAAGGTGCCAGACTTGTGACATCTGGCGGAAAAGCACCCGGACCAGAGCCATTGAAGATATGTATTAGGCAGATAAAGTCAATTCTTAACGAGGTACCAGACGGTGAGCAGCTTTCCTCTATTCAAGTACATGACGTCGTTTGCCATATCGCTGATGCGGTTCTTGCTGGTGGCATTCGTCGTGCTGCTCTTATATCGCTATTTTCTGCCGACGATGAAGAAATGATCTCCTGTAAATTTGGTAATTGGTGGGAAAAGAATCCACAGAGAGGCAGAGCAAACAATAGTGCAGTGTTGCTTCGCCACCAGATAGATAAAGAATTTTTTATGGATTTATGGAAGAAAATTCAATTATCCAACAGTGGAGAACCGGGCATTTATCTATCAAACGATAAAGACTGGGGAACAAACCCATGTTGTGAAATTGCACTAAGGCCATATCAGTTCTGCAACTTGTGTGAAGTGAATGTCTCCAACATTGAGAGCCAGGAAGACCTGGAAGAAAGAACCCGCGCTGCAGCCCTGATTGGCACATTGCAGGCTGGATATACGGACTTTCACTATCTTCGCTCGGTGTGGAGAAAGACGACCGAGAAAGATGCCTTGTTGGGCGTCGGTCTTACTGGCATCGGCTCAGGCGTTGCACAGAAGTACGACATGAAGGCAGCCGCAGCAGCCGCAAAAGAAGAAAATAGAAGAATAGCGAAACTAATCGGCATTAAGCCAGCAGCTCGCGTAACTACCATTAAGCCAGCAGGCACCTCGTCACTGGCTCTAGGTTGTAGTTCGGGTATTCACGCTTGGCACAATGACTACTATGTTCGACGTATTCGAGTGGGCAAGAACGAATCTATTTATGGGTATTTAAGCCAGTGGCACCCAGAGTTGGTAGAAGACGAATATTTCCGACCACACGACACTGCAGTGATCAGTATTCCTCAAAAAGCGCCAGAAGACGCAATTCTTCGTCATGAGCTTGCAATTGACTTGCTTGAGAGAGTGAAGTGGTTTAACAAAAAATGGATCAGACCAGGCCACATCAAGGGCCAGAATACTCACAATATTTCAGCTACCGTATCAGTTAGGGAACATGAGTGGGATATCGTTGGCGAGTGGATGTGGGAAAACAGAGGACACTTTAATGGTCTTTCAATTCTGCCATATGACGGCGGAACATACGTCCAAGCTCCTTTCGAGGACTGTGATGCAAATACATACGCAGCAATGATGGAGACTCTATCTTCCGTTGACTTGCGCTTTGTGGTTGAAGACGACGACAACACCAATTTGTCCGGTGAGCTAGCTTGCGCTGGCGGTGCATGCGAAATAAAGTAAAAAGACACTTGACTTTTCATTTATGTGTGTTATACTAAGAGAGCCGAAAGGCTCTTTTATTATTTTGAAGGAGATAAAATGACAGAATATCGTGTTGCTAGCAAAAGTTTGCGTGAAATTGAAAAAGAAGAAAAACTCTCTACAGAGGAGCATGTGGCCAACTACATTAAGTCAATCGCCAGTATCGAAGAGTGTATTGAGCCTTTCAAGGAGCAGAAGAAGGCTCTCAAGCAGAACTATGTTGAGAATGGGTGGCTTGAGAAGGAAGACATCAAGCTCGCTATGAAAGCATATAGAATGTTTAAAGACGAGGTTGACTTGGAGCAGCTTCGGGACTTCTATGAGACAGTCGGAAGGAGTATCCGATGAAGGTATACCCAAAAAACAGAAACCTTTTGATAGAGATTCTGGAAGATGAAACTGAGGAGACAGGTATCCTCCTTCCGGATGATTATCAGATTATTAAAGACTTTGTTGTTGCAAAAGTCTTAGCAGTTCACCCCTCTGTTGCAGAAGAGATCCAAGAGGGTTCTCTGGTTGTTGCAGAGGCGAATATGGTTCGCAAAGTAGAAGTAAAAGGTGAAGAACACTATTTACTACAAGCGAACTATGTTCTGTGCGAGGTTAAATAGCCCGACTCATAAAAGGCTATTTTCAAGGAGGTACCCCGTGGAACGTTTGCTATCCAATACAATATATGATAATAAACGAGAAACTGAAAAAACAATCCAGGCGTTTTCGCCGTATGGTTTTAAGTCCCATCCTTGTTGTTGTTGTGCCATCTTCGATGTTCGTACTGGCAACGCAAAACTCTGAGCTTATATATGAGTTCTTGGTGTATGCGACGTATTATTGCAGCATATTATCCTATAAGGTAGGAGAGGTAATCTCTTGTGTTGTGGGATGTATCGCAGGAAGCAGATAGAAACTTGATAGACATTGTTATAGGAAATTGTATAGGAGCCTTGAGACACTCTTTCCACCACGGCGTACCACTCTTCATGAATGGCGAGCCCCCGTTTACCTTTTCCGAAGAGCGAGAAGAATGGGATAAGCTGTACGCCTGCCTGTCTCTCAAGGGCCTTGTTCCCTTCGGCGATATAATGTCCACCGTAACAGTGTTGCCAGAGGAAAACAAAATAGAGGCTCGTGCACGAGGGGTGAGGAGATACTTTGAGTATGCAAACTTGTGGCTCTATAGTGACGAAAATGTAAGCGGCCTAGAGCTCTACTTAGATGAGCCAAACGAAGAGAGGGAAGTTTACGACATATTCCACATCAAGAACGTCCAGCCCTCTACTTTAGTGAACCTAACTCAAGACCAAGACTTTATGAGAGAGTTATTCACCTTCTCTATTCACAGGGAGACATTCTATTGCTCTGTGTCTAGAATGACAAAAGAACAACTAACGGACACGGAGTATTCGGAACCAATTGTGCGCCTAAGTTTGTTCGACGTTCTTTCTAGTAACGGGGTTCTTGGCTCGAAGAATGGCTTGTGCAAAAAGACGGGTAACGCAAAAAGAATATCAATAAAGATAGACCATAGACAGAGAGTTATCAAGAGAGCGGGAATGAACAAGTATTCGGACATTGAGAATATTCACTTCCGCGAAACGTTTAATAAATTGTCCGAAATAGAGTATAATCTATTAGATGAGCCACTCAAGCCATTTAGCGGGAATAATCCCTATCTGCAAAAGAGGAACGTACTTCGACACGCCATTGCATGATTGCATGCTAATGTTGAAGAACGGATACACACTTCTACAAAACGCTATCAACGAATGTTTGGCTGCAGGTTGTGACACGGTGTGGATAGTTTCTCAGTACAGAGATATCGCGTTCGTCAAAGACCACATTGGTGAGTGGGCTTATGACTATAACACTTATGAATATAAGGTTTCAACCAGCAATGTTCCGAAGGTACCGATATATTATGTCCCCATCAAGCCAAGGGACCAGAACATTGGCCGACTCACCTACCCGTGGGGAGCTATTCATGGTTCTTTCATGGCATTCCGGATAGCAAAGGGACTAAGCAAGTGGATAACCCCAGACAACTACTATGTGTGCTCTCCTTATAAGGCTTGTGATATTTCAGGCATCATTGAAAACAAAAAGGTCTTTCTGGATAGAGACAAGCCAACTATAGTATCGTGCGGTCAGGAGTCGTTGCTTACATCTAACAACTTGTCTTTTACTATAAACAAACTTGTCTTTAACAAGGCGAGAAGAAGAATTAGGATAGACGGAAAAGAAAGGCTCCAAGATGTATTTGACATCTTCCAGGAAATAGACCACAACAAGGTCGAGGTAGAGTGGCACCAAGACATAACGTCTTGGGAAAGTTACGAAAATTTTATTTCTTCAAAAAAAGATATAGATATGCGCTCAAAAGACTTGATTCCTGGAAAAAAATGGAGTATAATAGAGAGCTGAGGAGGGATCAATTGAAAAGAGGAGATCTCGTGGTGTTCTTTGTCAACCAAGAAGGTGAGTATAATTCAACATCCTTCCATTTGACAGGTTCGAGAGAGAAGACATTCATCGGCAAGATAACTTCCGGTATTGTCATGAGCGAGAATGAGCATGCATCATACACTTTTTGTAAGGTTTATACAAAGTCAGGAACACACTATATCAGCATACATGATATGTGTTTAGCAGAGGAGTTTTTATATGGAAAGAAAGAAAAGTAAAATTAAGTTCGTTGGCCTTCATGCACATTCGGTTGCTGGTAGTCCTTTCGATGGCCTTGGATACCCACAGGATCACATGAACTTCGCGTATGGAAATGGTAGCGATGCCCTTGCTCTCACTGACCATGGCAACATGAACGGCCTAGCATACCAAGTTCTTCATGGCAAGAAGATGC
>Ga0315315_10000205_pt1 | contig 46327 bp, 30 predicted proteins | sample M140m3416metaG_FD_203699 | JGI IMG/M metagenome (GOLD analysis project Ga0315315, IMG submission 203699) | Ammonia-oxidizing marine archaeal communities from Monterey Bay, California, United States - M1 40m 3416 | ecosystem: Environmental > Aquatic > Marine > Intertidal zone | place: USA...
TGGATCCCATCTCGCAACTCGCAGTCAAAGTTCAAGCGGGTGACGTCGAATTACAACACGAAAAAGACTTTGGCTATTTGAGATCGCTGTTGAAGGCTCTCGATGTTCCGCTCAGTTCACAGACTCTTGTTTTTTCGAAAACCAGTCTGCAACTGCAACGAATCGCACCACGCACTCCCCGTGCACTCTATTTCAGCGACGATGTCTACATTGGATTTTGCCTGGATGGCGACGTCCTGGAACTGGCAGCGACGGGTCCCCGGCAGGGAGCCACCTTCTACACGATGTCCCAACAGAAACAGGAACAGCCAGCGTTCATCAGGGATCGAGGAAACTGCTTGGCCTGCCACGCAACCGGCCGCACACAAAACGTCCCCGGTTACCTGATGCGCAGTGTTTTTCCAGACAAACGGGGGCAACCAAGATATGGCCGTGGCACGCATCTGACTGACTCGACGAGCCCTTTCCAGGAACGCTGGGGAGGCTGGTACGTCACGGGCACGCATGGCAACATGCGTCACATGGGCAACAGTACATGCAACGATGACACGACCGCCTTTGACCGGGAAACCGGGGCCAACTGCAATGCCCTGGATCGATTCATCGAAACGGACCAGTTCCTGAGCCCACACAGCGACATTGTTGCCCTGATGGTTTTGCAACATCAGAGCCAGATGCACAATGCGATCGCCGCGGCGAACTACGAAACACGGCAGGCAGTTTATCAGGCAAAGCAGATGAATGAACTGCTTGAACGTGCCCCTGATCACCTGAGCGAAACAGCGCAGCGCCGGATCAACACGGCGGCTGAACGAGTGCTGCAGCATCTTTTGATGTGTGACGAATTCAAACTCACCGACCGGATCATTGGCTCATCACAATTCACCGCGTACTTTGAAAAAATTGGCAAGCGGGATCAGCGTGGACGATCACTGCGTGACTTTGACCTGCAGACCCGCTTGTTCCGTTACCCATGCAGTTATCTGATTCACTCCGATGCATTTGATGGACTGCCAACGCTGGTCCGCACCAAGATACTTCAAAAACTCGTCGCCGTGCTGACCGGCAAGGATACCCGTGAAACGCATCAACACTTGTCATCAGAGACACGAAAAGCCATGCTTGAAATCCTGCGTGACACAAAACCGGAATTTCGCAAAGTCGAAAGATCTACAAACACGAACTAAGATCGCTTCCAGGGTTTGCACTTAAAATCCATGGCACTTGACCTGCCTTCGTCGCCGAGATTTCCGCCACCAAAAGCATCATCACGCGAAAACGACTAAACTAGTGCAACGCTTCTTGTCGCGCACTGAGCTGTCTGCCCAACGTCGGTGAACACTCAATGACGATTGGGCAAAGCTGATGCCTCCTAATTCCTGTACGCAAATTTTTGAGTGTAGATTTCTCTCCATGCCACGTTCCGTCCTGATTGCCCCCCTGCTTGCCTACTGCCTTCTGTCGAGCCAAATCCGCGTTGAAAACAACGTCCATGCTGAAGATTCCGTGACGGCTGCTCGCGAGTCTGACACGGCATCAAGACCCAACATCCTGCTGATCATGGCAGACGACCTTGGATTTTCAGATCTTGGTTGCTATGGCAGCGAAATTGCGACTCCAAATTTGGACGCATTGTCTGAAAAAGGGATTCGCTTCAGCCAATTTTACAACACTGCAAGATGCTGGCCGACTCGGGCGTCCCTGCTGACGGGATATTATGCACAGCAGGTTCGCCGCGATACCTTGCCCGACGTTCCCTCGGGTGGAGGCAACCGGGGAAAACGCCAGTCGTGGGCGGTGCTGTTACCCAAGATGCTGCATACCGTGGGATACCGGTCTTATCACACGGGAAAATGGCACATCGACGGCATGCCCATCGAGAACGGTTTTGATCGCTCCTATCTGCTCAAAGATCAGGGAAGATTTTTTAACCCAGTTCGCCACTGGAAAGACGACGTACAACTTTCCCCAGTAAAAAAAGGGACCGACTTTTACGCCACGACAGCGTTGGCAGACCATGCCATCGAAGTGCTGCAGGAACATGCCACAAATCACGCAGACCAGCCATTCTTTCATTACCTCGCATTTGCGGCGCCTCACTTTCCGTTACATGCTTTGCCACAGGACATTGCCGTCTATCAGGAACGATACGTTCAAGGTTGGGATGTGATTCGGGCCCAGCGTTGGAAGCGTCTGAAACAACTACAGATTCTCGACAACTACTGCGTCCCTGAACTCTCACGAGTCGAGCGTGATCTCGGGCCACCCTATCACTTCCCTGATGCCCTTGCGACACTCGGCAAGAATGAAATCAATCGCCCGTTACCGTGGAAAAGTCTGTCACAGGAACAGCAGCGCTTTCAAGCAACAAAAATGGCAATTCACGCTGCCATGATCCATCGAATGGACATTGAAATTGGCAGGGTGTTCGACCAGATCCGCAACATGGGTCAATGGAAAAACACGATGGTCATTTTTCTGTCGGACAACGGCGCCAGCGCTGAGATCATGGTACGTGACGATGGTCACGATCCCAAGCTACCCGCCGGATCTGCCGGAACCTATCTTTGCCTTGGCCCCGGATGGTCCAACACCTGCAACACCCCTTTTCGCAGACACAAAACTTGGACCCATGAAGGAGGGACATCGACCCCATTGATCGTGTCGTGGCCTGATGGCATCGCCGCGAAAGGTGACGTCCGCAGTGATGTGGGGCATGTCATTGACATCGTCCCAACGCTGCTCGAAGTCAGTGGCGCCTCAACACCACAGTCGGCACCTCAACCACCTGGAACAAGTCTGGTTGCCACCTTTAAAAAAGAAGGTCAACTGAAACATGATTCACTTTGGTGGTTCCATGATGGTCATAAGGCAATTCGTGTTGGCGACTGGAAAGCGGTCGCTCCGATTGGCGAACCGTGGGAACTCTACAACCTCGCTAACGATCGTGATGAATCGACCGACCTGGCGGTTCCGGCAGCAGGCACCCTGGATTCATTGATCAGCCAATGGCATCAACAACTTGATTCTTTTGTAAAACTGGCAACCACAGACATCCCGCAAAATCCGGCCAACAAGTCGAATCCCGGACAAGGCAAACCGAGGGTCAACGCTGCCCAGCAGAAGGCCATGCCCAAACGCAGCCAGGTACTGCTCAATGGAAACACGTTTCGCCTGAAGGATCGTCACGCCTTCATCATGGAACCTGAAACACTGTCAAACCATGAATCTGCTGACAACAAAGTTGACAAACCATGGATATTCTATGCCCCCACACTCTCTGCCTATCCCGACAAAGCGGAAAGCTGGATGCACCAGAAGTTTCTTGACGCCGGGATTGCAGTCGCAGGAATCGATGTTGGTGAAGCCTACGGCAGCCCCAAAGCGTTTTCCTTCTTCGAAGCGTTGTACAAAGAAATGGCCAACCGCGGTTACTCGAAAAAACCAGCCCTGCTGGGACGCAGTCGCGGTGGACTTTGGGTCAGCAGTTGGGCGGTCGATCACCCCGATCGCGTTGCGGCCATCGGGGGGATCTACCCGGTCTACGACTACACCACTTACCCGGGAATCAAACGTGCCGCATCGGCCTACGGCATTTCAGCGGAGCAACTTCAGGCACAGCAGGCACAATTCAATCCGATCAAGCGAGCAGACAAACTTGCTAAGGCACGCGTACCCGTGCTGATCATCCATGGCAAGGACGACCAAGTCGTGCCGCTGGCTGAGAATTCAGCCGCACTCGAAAAAATCTACCAATCCAATGGCGCAGGTGACTTGATCAAAGTGATCAAGATCGACGGACAGGGGCACAACTTCTGGCCCGGTTTTTTCCAGTGCGAGGAACTGGTGGATTTTCTGATTGAAAAAGCAAAGTGACTCCCTACCCCATTGGTAACACATGAGTTTTGACTGGATTGAAAAAAAGAGGTTAGAAACACCACTGCGCGGGACGTTCCTCAGTCTTGGGTCGCCTTTACTGGCTCGAATGGCCGCACACCTCGGCTTTGACTGGGTCCTGATTGACTTGGAACATGGTGCCTGCAGTGCGGCGGGACTCCAATCCATGCTGTTGGCTGTCGAAGGCACACCCTGTGTCCCGATTGTGCGAGTGGTCTCGAATGATCAAGACTGCATCAAACGAGCGTTGGATTTGGGTGCAGCAGGCGTCATGGTGCCGTACGTCAGTACGGCGCAGGAAGCCACCCAAGCCGTGGCCTACACCCGTTATCCTCCCCACGGTTGTCGGGGAGTGGCCAGTTCCACCATCGCCACCGATTTTGGACTCTCGGTGGACGAGTACCACGCCAAGGTACAGGAACGCACCACGGTCATCGTCCAGATTGAAACCGCCGAAGGTGTCAGCAACGTTGACCAGATCGCGGCTGTTGACGGCGTCGATGTCGTGTTTGTGGGACCCCTGGACCTGAGTTACAACCTCGGTTGCCCCAAACAATTTGAGCACCCTGATTTACTGGCTGCTCTTGAGAAGATCGTGAGCGCCTGCCAACAACGGGGAACAGCAGTCGGAATCCTGAGCAACGAGGCCAAGGCCCAACAGCATCTGGAGCAGGGCTTCAGCTTTCTGGCAGTCGGTTCTGACGCGGGAGCAGCCAGAACCGGATTGGAACGCTTGCGTGATGCCTGAGCGGATCAAGCATCATTCAGAACCAGCGTTGATGGGATCAGCCACAAGTCAAGCAGCATCTGATGGCCCAGCAAGATAACGAGTCCAAGCTAGATAGCAATTTCACGGATTGATGACTTCGAGATCCGCCATGTAAATGGCGGTAATGGATTTGCCCTTGGCACCTTTCTCGTGAGTTGAATACCACGACATGACCGCCTGAGTGGAAGAAAGTGGCAACAGAGCAGGGTAGGAATTATCTCCACCACTCGGCAACTCTGCAAATTCGTACAACTCATCTCCCACAAGCCAACACAGTGAGGTCTTGGGGCCTCGATCGGTATTTCGTCGCCCCCCCACAACCCAACGATTTCCCCAGCGCACTAACATTGGCCCACCGATGTAGCGATCTAGTTCCTTGCGTTGCCATTGTTGGTACGGTGGTTTTGAGCGTAATATCTGGGCTTTATCGCTACCCCGTCGCCCAATCGCCAAGACACTGCCATCAGCTTGAAACTGGAACACCGTTTCATCGCCGCGCTGTTCCTGAAACAAAGCTGCTGTTTTCCAAACGAGGCCGTCCTCGCTTACCAACATGGCGGACTCGACCTCGGGTCCCTCGCCGCGCGGTCGAACATCAAATTGGTGTTTGCGTCGACCACAAAGGTAGGCTTTGCCGTCGTACTCGGCTGCTTTCCAGATGTAATGCCCAAATGTCCCCTCCAACATGACGGGGCTGTGCCATTGCTTGCCGTCCCCGGACCAGGCGGCGTAGCCAAGATGCTTGTTCAGGTCATACTCGCTGGGTGGCAGGGTTGTTTCTCCGCTGTACCAGGTACCTGTGTAAACAAACAATTGACCTTTGAAATCCAGAAAGTGTGGATCTCGCGTATCTCGCATCGGCACCGAAAACTGATGCACCTGTTCCCACCTTTTCAAATCCTTGCTGGAAAGAATGATGATTGATGCAGTGGGGTGCACCATGTGCCCATCAGGACAACTGCGAAAAGTCAAAAAATAGCGACCTTGAAAGCGAATCAAATCGGTAAAGGCATTGTGCTCTCCATTGTGAAATACGCGGCGCACATTCGTCACACGAACTTCAGGCAACCTCGCCCCCTTGTCATCGGGATCCTGAGCCTCGCATCTGGATTTCATCAGACCGATCAGGGAAATCATAAGCAGGAGGTTGACGAATCCACGCTTGAACGGGTGCTTGAAGGGGCGTTTGAAGGGGTGCTTGCGCTGCACAAGAGTCATCAATTCGATTCCTGCAGATGATGCGATGGGGAACGGAAAATGCCAAAACGGGCTTCCGAAAAAACACTTTGAATCACGCAGAATAACGAATCTCTGTGGGCAAGTGGGGATACAAACCCATGCCGATCATCGGTTACCGGAGGTAGATCACGAATCTACCGTGCTACGCTACAATGCCGCTTTGCAGTACCGGTCTGCCGTATTGTTCTCTGGCAATGCCCTGCAGACCCTGCGATTGCAACTTTGCCCTGGCATGGCATTTCTCCGAACAAAATCAGAAGAGAACAGCAAGAAGATGATTTCAAAGATTCACCTCTCAGCGACCACCATGATCGGGCTCATGTCGCTTTGCATGTGCCTGAACATCGCATCGGCGCAAACGAGTGCGACGAAGCAAAAGCGTTACGAACTGAGTGCAAGGGCGAGCGAAATCGACCCGCGGGTCAAGTCGCATCCGAAAATCAACTTTTTGCTCGAAACAGCAAGTGGCAGGCCTGCTGACATTCAAAACGCGATTGTGGACACCTCGGTACCTCAACGTGGCAAGCTTGTGATCTGGTTGATGAGCCACAATCGGAATCTGTTTGATCGATTGGCGGACTATGGCCTGCACGCGATCCAAGTGCAGTATGCCCGATCATGGTTCTCAATTTGTTGCCAGAACAAACCCGTTGGCCCGCACTGCCGTGGCAACATTCGCTTGGAGGCGGCCACTGGACAGGATTTCAGCGACGAGGTCAGTATCCCAAAGCCCGACGGAATGATGGAACGCGCCTACCAATTTGTGAAGTGGTTGGAACGCAGCAATCCCGAAGGAAACTGGGGACAATTTTTGAACGCTGACCGCAGCGGTCTGAACTGGGAAAAAGTCATCGTATCAGGCAGTTCCCATGGTTCAACCACCGCTGCCCGCTTTGCAAAATATGTCAAAGTCAGTCGTGTCGTCGCATTGTGTGGTCCGCGTGATCAGTATCAGGCATGGCAGGCTCTGCCGTCGGCAACACCCGCAAATCGCTATTTCGGATTTTCTCACGTTCTCGATGGTGGTTGGAAAGCAGACCACTATTGCCGCAGCTGGGAACTGCTGGGAATGAACCAGTTTGGACCAATCGTCAATGTCGACCAAACCAAACCGCCTTATCAGAACACACGACGACTGATCACTGATTTTGATGTTGGCGGCAACGAAAAAATCGCGCATAGCAGCGTGCAACCAGGCAGTCGTGCCTTCAAAGGCAAGGACGGTCAGTTCATACATGAAGCAGTCTGGCGTTACCTTTACACGCATCCAGTTGACATCGTGGGCAACCCCGTGCCTGCCGACAATGACTGCGAAAAGAATCAACAGCAATAGGTTTGATGATGGTGATCTATGGAACCGCGTTACTGGCATTCTGCATGCTGGTCGGTCTGGTCATTGGGCAACTGCTTGGCATCACTTTGGGAGTAGGCAAGAACGTGGGTGGTGTGGGAATTGCCATGCTGCTGTTGATCGTGCTATCGGACTGGCTACGCCGTCGTGATCGCCTGCCAGTCCCCACGCAACAAGGCGTTCTGTTCTGGAGTTCCATTTACATTCCTATCGTGGTTGCGATGGCGGCCAGCCAAAACGTGATCAAAGCTGCGAGCGGTGGTTGGCTGGCACTGGTTGCAGGAGTAGCCACGGTGCTAGTGTGCCTGGCATTGGTGCCCGTGCTGAGCCGAATCGGCAGCAACGCTGCGGACCCAACGGATTCACCCCCGGGAGACAAGCCATGAACTGTCTACCGGACTGGCAAGCCATGCTTCTGAGCAAGCATTCGCTGGTCGTGCTGATGGAAAAGAACTCACTGATCACTGCCTTGTTCCTGGTGGGTGCAATTCTATGGGTTTCCAGTTTCATATCCCGCAAACTGACCCGTGGAAGAATCCACGCCTCCGCGATTGCCATTTTCATGGGTCTGGCCTTGGCCTATCTGGGTGGAATGATGACCGGTGGCGAGAAAGGACTTGCTGATGTGCCGTTGCTTGCGGGCATCGGACTTCTCGGTGGCAGCATGTTCCGCGACCTCGCGATTGTGGCCACTGCGTTTGGAGTCCGCTTGGAGGAATTCATCGCGACCGGACTCAGTGGGATCATCTCGCTGCTGCTTGGAATTTTCGTTTCCTTTCTGATTGGCGGTCTGGTGGCGTATGCGTTCGGATATCGCGACGCAGAAAGCATCACCACCATCGGAGCAGGTGCGGCGACCTACATTGTGGGCCCCGTGACCGGAACAGCTCTGACTGCAAGCAGTGAAGTCATCGCACTGAGTGTTGCCGCAGGCTTGGTCAAATCCATCTTGGTGATGATCCTCACTCCCTTCGTTGCGTCGAGAATTGGCTTGGACAATCCACGATCAGCATTGATTTTTGGAGGTCTGATGGGAACAACCAGTGGAGTCGCGGCGGGCCTGGCGGCGACCGATGAAAAGCTTGTTCCCTACGGTGCCATGACAGCAACCTTTTACACAGGACTAGGATGTTTGCTCGGTCCGTCCTTGATTTTCATGATCGTGAAGTGGTTCGTCTGATGCCTGACTGCTTACGTATGACGGCTGACTGCTGTGCAGCCCTAACGCCGCCTCACTTTTCCCAAATTAAACAATTCTGACACAACCAGTAATGAAACTGATTTCCCGTGCTGAATCTTACGGTGATTCCATTGCGATTCGGCAAGCACAAACCGAATACACCTACCAACAAGTGCTGCACCGCTCAGCAGTGGTTGCTTCTACCATTTCAGGCAGTGCCGAGGATTTACAGGAATCACGCGTTGCCTACCTGATCCCAGGTGGATTCGACTACGTGACGGTCCAATGGGGAATCTGGCGTGCAGGAGGCGTTGCGGTGCCGCTGAGCCTGTCTGCAACGGAACCGGAACTTGAATATACGATCACTGATTCGGACGCACAGCAGGTGATTACCAACACCGAACTGAGCACGAAACTTGCCCCCCTGTGTCAACGGTTGGGAATCCCGCTGACCGTGGTCGATGAAATATCCGATGGTGATCCCAAACCATTGCCCATGATCCAGCCTGATCGTCGAGCGATGATCCTGTACACAAGCGGAACCACCAACAAGCCCAAGGGCGTGGTCTCGACGCACGCTAATGTTGAAGCGCAAATCGAAGCACTGGTGACCGCGTGGCAGTGGCAAGACAGTGATGTGATTCCGCTTTTCCTGCCGCTTCATCACATCCATGGCATCATCAACGTGCTTTCATGTGCGTTGTGGTCAGGTGCTACCGTTGACACCTTCAGCCACTTCGATGCTGACGCAATTCTTGATCAAGTGGCAAAGAACCGGTATTCCGTTTTCATGGCAGTGCCAACCATTTACGTCAAGTTGATTCAACTGTTGCAAACAACGCCGGATCAACAACGCCAACAAATCGTGCGGGGGTTTGCGGAAATGCGTCTGATGGTATCGGGCTCTGCTGCGCTGCCGGCAAGTGTTCATCACGAGTGGACCAACCTGACCGGACAAGCCCTGCTTGAACGATACGGCATGACAGAAATTGGCATGGCCTTGTCCAACCCGTACACCGGAGAACGAAGACCGGGCGCTGTCGGACAACCGCTTCCGAATGTGAAAATACAACTCAAAAGTGAAGCAGGAGAAATCATTCAGACAGAAGGCACTGCGGGTGAGATCCAGATTCAGGGCCCCTGTGTATTTCTTGAATACTGGAACAAGCCGCAAGCAACGGCTGACTCCTTTGACGATGGCTGGTTTCGCACAGGAGACATCGCAGTCATCGAATCAGGTTACTTCCGCATCATGGGCCGTCAGTCAGTCGACATCATCAAAAGTGGCGGCTACAAACTCTCAGCCCTGGAGATTGAATCCGTCTTGCTGGACCATGAGTCCATCGAGCAGTGTGCGGTTGTGGGCGTCGCAGACGATACCTGGGGTGAAGCAGTCGCGGTCGCCTGTGTGCTGCAGCCAAACTCGGAACTGGACCTGAAAGAACTCAAAAACTGGTGCCGGGCCTGCATGTCCACGTACAAGATTCCCAAGCAACTGAAAATCGTGGAACAGCTGCCACGCAACGCCATGGGCAAGATTCAGAAACCCGCCGTCACCCGCATGTTTTCTGAAGCTTAAAGCTGACTTCCACCTGCCGGCAGGTGGAATCAGGCAATCTTGAGAACGTACTTACCAAACTGCGGTGATGAACGCATTCGAGCAATCGCCTGGTTGGTATCTTCGAGCGAATAGACTGCGTCGATCACTGGCTTGATCTGATACTTCTCAACCAAGTCCACCATGCCACTAAAGTCGTCAGACGACCCCATGGTTGATCCTTGCAGACGCAACTGCTTCCAAAACAGCTTGAACATGTCAATCGATTCCGGAGCGCCGGCTGTCGCCCCATAATTGATGATGCGACCACCGGGTGCAGCAAGTCCCACCAAACCACCGTAGCCAGGGCCACCAGCACTATCGATGATCAAATCGGGTGCCCCAACCTTTGCGGCAAAACGTTTTTCCCATCCCTCCTCGCGATAATCAAACCCGCCTTTGGCTCCCAGGCTGATTGCCCGATCAATTTTTGCTGTCGACGACGAAGTCACCCATACTTCTGCTCCGATCGCAGTTGCGAATTGGAGTGCAAACGTAGCCACTCCTCCCCCAATGCCAGTGATCAGAATCCTGTCGTCAGGCTTTGCGTTGCCTTGTGCGAACAACGCTCGATAAGCTGTTGTGCCGGCCAAGGGAATGGCGGCTGATTCTTCCCATGTCAAACACTCCGGCTTGCGATGCAGTTGTTCCACTGGCACAACGACCTCGGATGCAAAGGTACCGTCTTCAGGCAACCCAAGGATATGAAACTGTTCGCTCTGCACGGCCGGATCATCTCCCCAACCAATACCTGGATTCAAAATGACATTCTGTCCTTCCCAACCACGATCAACACCATCACCGCAAGCAAGAACCACACCCGCGCCATCAGATCCCAACACAACAGGAGGCTTGATTCCCGGGTACAACCCCACCGTTATCCAGTAATCGCGACGATTCAGTGCAGCGGTGCTGAGCCTGACGACAACCTGTCCCGCATCCGGGGTCAGATCTTCCCGTTGCTGCAGTTCAAGAGGAACCTTCTTGCCGACAAGTGTCATTGCTTTCATGTGTATCTCAATCTTTCAATTTGGTTCTCTGACTTGTCGCAGTCAGTGTGCATTCACCGCAAAGGTTGGCAGTGAATGACGCAAAAAAGTTCACGACAGCCAACCTCTTCAGGACAAGCTTGTGACGACGCACTCGCTAACGATCACGAACAACTGGCGGCAATGGACTATCATCCGGAATCTGCCCTCTCAGCATTCTGCCTGCCTGTCCAGTCACTCTCAGGTAGTAATCGGAGGGCAAACCATCGTAGGTTAGAAAAGCAACATTTTCACCGACCGGTGGATCATTGCTGCACTTGAATATTGCAGTTCCTTCATCAACTTCATCAAACATGGCAACGTAAATCATTTTTGCCCCAACTTGCTTTGCCGCAGTTATCTGCGTCCACAGGAACTCACCTTTCAACCTCGGAATGTCATCAAGTTTTCCACCGTGCAGATTCTTCCAACTGAAACCTGGAAACACAACGGGCAAAAATTCGAGTTTCTGCTTTGCACACCAAGCCAAATCAGGCTTCCAAACACGATTGGCATGCGACTTTGCCTCACTTGGCGATCGATAGCGTCCTATCGTCCAAGGGCTCAACACGTCAGCTTTTTTAAGAATTTCATGCAGTGACGCATCAGCAACGGCATCGCGTTTCTGATCTCTCCACCACGATGGTACTCCCAGCATCACAGCGCTCCCCTCTGCCTTCAACGCATCAATCAGATCAGCACACTCGGCCAAACTGTACTTACGATCCCCGCTAAAGCCGACGCCCCAAATGGCCACCAGCGGCTTACCCTTGTGTTTGAGATACCTGCCGCCCCCAGTGATGCCATCACGTTTCAACTGCTTCCAATCATCACTCACACGAGCAACCTGTCCCTTTCGCAGGCCGGACAAATCGTACATCACGGCCAACACTCTTCCTGTCTTCGATGCTGAATCGTGAGCATGAAAAAGCACCTTGTCTTTCTGTGCTTTCAGAGGCGGCGAATCCAGCCCATTGGCAAACCGCTGCACAAAAACTCCATCGATACCATAGTCACGCATCCAGCGAAAGTGACGACCAATCGTCTTTTCATTTGCGCTGCTGTAAACCTCGGCGGGACGACCATCTGAGTGATTGAATCGGGTCCGAAATCTTTCCTGCGGACTTAGCTCACGGACATCTGGCCACAAATCGACGGTAACATTCCCCGGCCCAAATGGTCGACGATTCGTGCGAGCCCAGTGGGTCCACCCGAGCTGACCACCATCGTCAGGACAACTGAACCAACCCTGATAGCCACACATCACCTTTCCAGTGAGGGTGGTAGCGTCGACCACTGCATCAGGTGTTCGTGAATCCCCCGCCGGTTCTGCCTGCTGCCCCCAACCTGCCTGCCCTGAAATCAGCGACAGACAGGGAATCAACAGAAACCACTTCAATTTTTGACATCGATGGCCCACCATTTATGTCTCCTTTGCCCTCAATCAACCAATGAACACGAAACCCGGACGACTTGGCTACAAACAGCCCGGCCAACGCGACCTGGATCTTTCAAGTAAATTGTTGGACGTATTGATGTTACCGGCAACCTGCCTTGAACCGGAAAGATAAACGCCATGGTCCCGAACCACCAACACAAATTCAGGACGGATCTTTGCTTGAGCCTCCTGACAGGAGTTTGCCTGGCATTCCTGTCAACGTCAACGATTTGCTTCGCCGACAAAGGTTCTGCACGTCCCAACGTGGTGATTCTCTTCACTGACGATCAAGGAACACTTGATGCCAATTGCTTTGGATCCTCGGATCTCCATACCCCCAACATTGATGCATTGGCGGCACGGGGCATCCGTTTCACCCAGGCTTATGCGCACACGGTTTGTTGCCCCTCGCGTGCAGCGTTGCTCACAGGTCGTCACCCACAACGGGGAGGTGTGCGACATTGGACCCAAGGTAACATGAACGGCCCCAAGGGAATCAACATGTTCCTGGAGGAAGTGACGCTGGCCGAGGCACTTAAAGAAGCTGGTTATCGAACAGCGCTGTTTGGAAAATGGCACTTGGGTGCCCACCGCGACTACGGTCCCAAGAAACAGGGTTTCGATGAATTCTTTGGTATCCGCGACGGTTTCATCGATAACTACAACCATTTCTTCCTGCACCGAAATGGATTTCATGATCTTTACGAAGGCACGGATCGAGTGGAGGCTGATGGAAAATATTTCCCGGAAATGATGACCGATCGTGCCGTTGAATTCATTGATCGCAATCAGCACCAACCATTCTTTTTGTATGTGCCGTTCAATATTCCGCACTATCCGGAACAATCACTGGCCATGCACCAAGAGCGATATCGCGGAATCAAGGATGCGGCCCGCCGCACCTATGCTGCAATGATCACGACGACGGACCACTACATTGGCCGCGTCCTCAAAGCTCTCGAAGCAGCAAAGATCATGGACAACACCATCATTGTCTACATGAGTGACAACGGACATTCCAATGAAACGACTTATCGCATTCGCGGCAAAGAGCACCCATCGGGTTTCCCCGAAGGTCATTTCTACGGGGCCAGCGGTGGCGGTAATACGGGACGCTGGATTGGACACAAAAGCAAATTTCTTGAGGGCGGAATACGCGTCCCAGCCATTTTGAGTTATCCATCGAAAATTCCCTCGGGCGAGGCCCGCAACCAGATCGTGACCGCCATGGATTGGTATCCGACGATACTGGAACTTTGCAACGTCAAACCTGCCCCATCTTCTCCTGCCATTGATGGATTCAGCGTGCTGCCAATCTGTAATTCTGCAAACGCCCCCTCACCGTACAAAGACGTCCTTCACTTCCACTGGGGTTCAACGTGGGCTGTGCGAGACGGCAACTGGAAACTCATGGGTGCCGATGGCAACCAAAAACACCAGCTTGTCAGCCTGACCGACGAGAGACCTGAAACGATCAATCATGCAAAAGACAAGCCTGAATTGGTCAAGCGACTGCTAAAATCACATCAAGACTGGTACAGCAGCGTGAAGCCTGCAAATCCAACCAGCTCGAAATAAATCATCATGTGCAGAGGCACAACCCGAACGCACTTTTCCTCGTTTTGACGAATCCGCCAATCCTTGCCACTTCAGTAAACCCAACATGTTGAAACCGATCACCTTACCCATCATTGCTTTGATTCTCTGTTGCAACCCTGCGGATGCGCAACTGGAGGTACCGACGATTTTCAGTGATCACATGGTCATGCAGCGGAACGAAAACATCAAAGTCTGGGGTTGGTCCAAGCCGGGAGATAACATCACCTCTACTTTGGCCAGCCAAACTTCAAGGACAAAATCATCTGCTGATGGTACCTGGTCCTTGGAATTCAAGGAATTTCCGGCGGGCGGTCCCCACGAATTGAAGATTCAAACAAGCGAAGAATCCATCACCATCAATGACATCTACATGGGCGAAGTCTGGTTATGCTCCGGACAGTCAAACATGGCAATGAAAGTCGGTGGTGTGATGGACGCGGAGACAGAGATATCAACCGCCAATCACCCTGCGGTTCGGATGTTTACCGAATCATCACCCCATGCCACGGAGCCACAAGATCGTTGCAAGGGTGCGTGGCAAGTGTGCAGCCCTGAAACCGTTAGCAGTTTTTCTGCCACGGCCTACTTTTTTGGACGCAAACTGCAACAGGAACTCAATGTCCCTGTGGGGCTCATCAATTCTTCTGTGGGTGGAACTGCGATCGAAGCATGGACAAGTATGCCGGCCCAGACATCGAACAAGGCTCTCAAGCCAATGATGCTCGACCTCGCGGGTCAAGAGAAAGAATTCGACGCAGCAGCTGCCGAGGAACGTTATCAAAAAGCGTTGGCACGTTGGGAAAAAGCAAAGGCGGATAATGCAAAGATCAAAGAAAAGAGCCAGAGGAAACGCTTGCCGCGGCGACCATCGTTACCCGCAAAACCATCCGCCGGAAAAAACTATCCAAGCAATCTGTTCAATGGCAAAATCCATCCGTTGATCGGTTACGCAATTCGCGGGGTAATCTGGTATCAGGGTGAACGCAACTCGAACGGAAAGTTCTCTGACCTGTACGACAAACAGCTCGAAACACTGGTTGCCGACTGGCGGCAACGATGGAGTGCACCAGAACTTCCGTTTGCATGGGTGCAGCTCCCCAATTTCCGGGCACTGCAAACCGAGCCTTCTGAACCCAGCGGATGGGTCAACGTCCGCGCGGGGATGCTTCGCGCCTTGAGTATTCCTGAAACCGGGATGGCAATCACCGTTGATGTCGGCGATGCAAAAAACATCCACCCTAAAAACAAACAGGCCGTGGGAGCACGACTGGCAAGATGGGCTCTTGTTGATGTCTACGACCGAGGCAACAAGTTGCCCGGAGGCAAGGTGGCGATGGGACCGTTGCTGAAGTCATCACAGCCAGCGGAAGACCGAATCAATTTGACTTTCTCGCAAATAGGAACAGGCCTGAAATCCTCTAACGGTCCGCTACAGGGGTTTGCGGTAGCCGGCGAGGATCGCGTTTTTCACTGGGCCGAGGCCACAGCAACGGGCGACCATGTGTCAGTCGGGTCGCCGCAAGTACCGAATCCAGTTGCCGTTCGCTACTCATGGGCGGCAAACCCGTTAGGCAATCTCACCAACAGCATTGGCCTGCCAGCCTCGCCGTTCAGGACCGATCACTGGACCAATTCGCAATAGGAAACAATCTATCAACGAGCCGGTTGCTGTGATTAAAATGAAGGCGACTCACATTTTCCCACCTGGCGATCCTGCCTGCACGCCATTCCAACGAGCCCGCCCGTTGTCGCACCGTCTGTCATTGCTATGGATTTTCATTGGGCTGGGCATCACCCTGCCTCTACCCAGGCTTTCCGCAGATAACGAGCAGGACAAAACGAACTCGGTAAATCCAGCTCATTCCGCAAAAGATCCAACGCTGCATTACCAGACAACGATCCGACCGCTACTGAGCAAACACTGCTTTCAATGCCACGGTGATGGCGACGAATTCCACGGTGAAGTCAACTTGCGGGAACTCGAGACTGAACAGCAAATCAAAGCGGCCTTTGAACTCTGGTCCGATGTACTCGAGGTCATTGATTCAGACACGATGCCACCCGAAAGCCAGCCTCGGCTAACTTCAGCTGAAATTGCACAATTCAAATCGTGGTATCAAAAGGCATTGGTGGACACGATCCAGCCACTGCCGGATGTCCTTCGACCACGCCGCCTGTCAGCGCACGAATATCGGCAAACACTGCGATCCCTGTTTGGATTCGAACTGGAAGTTTCAATTGTGGAAGCCGAGCAGACCATCGTTGAAAAATCGTTGGTGATGAAACTGTTGCCCGTGGACCCACCGGGCCCAAGCGGCTTCAAAAATGACACATCAGCCAATCCATTGACCACCAATGTGTGGGATCAGTATTCGTTCCTGATCGACGATGCCCTGGAACAGTGGCTTGCTCCCGGACCAAGAGAACACCTTGAAAGGGTCACGGGACCGATCGCAGGTGAGCACATGACTCCCAAGCAGGCAAACGAGGCTCTGCAATGGATGTTGCGTCGCGCCTACCGCCGTCCTCCTGATGCCGACACTGTTGCCGCATCGCTTGCGACCATTGATGGAAAGCGGGGAGCAGAATTGGAATCAGCACTTCGCATTGAATTGAAATCAGTGCTGATGTCACCTCCGTTCATTTACCGCAGCCTGCTTGCAAAGGTTGACGATCCCAAGAGCAGCAACCAGGTGGGCACCCCGAATCAGGTGGGTACCCCGGGCCAGGTGGGTACCCCGGGCCAGGTGGGTAAACCAGTGCTGTACGGTCGCGTCGATGACCATGAACTCGCTGAGCGGCTCAGCTATTTTCTGTGGGGTGACATGCCTGATGATCACCTGATGCAGTTGGCAACTCAGGGTGAATTGCGTGATCCAGACATTTATACAGATCAAATCGACCGCATGCTGGCGGACCCGAAATCCCTGAACCTCGCAAGCAACTTTGGAGTGGAATGGTTCTCACTCAACGAAATATCCAAGGTCTCAAACAACCCGCCTGTCTCCCATGCTTTGCGTCAGCAACCGATTGATTTCCTAAACTATCTGTTCACAGAAGGCCGACCACTTCTGGAACTGCTCGATTCCAAAGTAGCCTTTATAAATCCACACACGGCCAAATATTACCCCGGTGACCGGAAACGCATGACTGCGTACAGGAAACAGCGGGGGATAGAGGTCGAAGCCGTTCCCAACCAACGACTGGAATTGACCAACACTCCCGAGCGTGGAGGTCTACTGACGATGCCCGGCGTTCTGGCCATGAACAAGGGTCCGGTGATTCGCGGAACCTGGATACTGGAAAGGGTGATGGGTGAACACCTGCCCGATCCACCTGCGAACGTTGGGCAAGTCAAACCCAATCAGCGAGGTGAGAACCTGAGTTTTCGCGAGCGTTTTGAATTGCACCGCAGCAACACAACTTGTGCGATCTGTCACAACAAAATCGATCCGCTGGGATTCGCCATGCAGTCATACGACGCTGGCGGCAACTACAAACCCGCTGGTTCGACCAACTCGAATGTCAGCAAGAAACGCAAGCGGAAAGATAGCAAGCAGACGCAAGATCAAAACACTCCTACTATTTTGAAACCACTGGACACCAGTGGCCAGCTTCCAAGCGGAGAAAGTTTTGACGACTACCGCGGATTACAGCAAATCCTCGTCAAGCCCCAGCGTCGAGCTGTGATCGAAAACATTGTCAAACGCACCCTGTCCTATGCACTTGCACGTGAACTCAATGTCAACGACATGCCGACGGTTGATGCCATCTGCAGTGAACTTGACCGGCATGGGAACCTCAACCTGCACGAAGGAACCTACCACGATTTGATTCATCTGGTAGCCAATAGTTTGCCGTTCACACACGCACAACCACAGCATATCAAGCACGACTGAAGAAAGAGCAACACATGTCCTGGCAATTAGATCGACGACGATTCCTGCGTGGTGCAGCCGGTCCACTTCTGCCTTTGCCATTCCTGAACCTGATGGAACGCAAAGCATCAGGTGCGGCAGCCGATGGCCCACCCATTCGATTCATGACCCTGTTCAAACCCAACGGGGTACACCCACCCAGTTGGAGCATCAATGGTGGCACCGAGTTTGATTTCCGGATGTCGCCTCTCATGCAGCCATTCGCGAAACACAAGCAGGATCTGCTGATTCTGGACAACATGGGTGACTTTGGGTTTTCATCCCACGCCAACTCCACTCGTCGATTCCTGAGCGGACACCACAGAAACACCAAATCCGCATCCGTCGACCAGTTGATCGCCAGCAGAATTAGCAAAGGAACGCCACATCGCTCGCTTGAATTGACCACCGAAGGACTGTTCCCGAATCAGATTGGCTGCAGTTACATCTCTTATGATTCCAATGGCGATCCCATCCCGCGCGAGAGTGATCCGCAACTGATTTTCGATCGAATTTTTCGCAGCCCGATGCGAAACCAGGCCAAGCGTCGTGAAATGAAAAGCGTATTGGATCGTGTATCCGAGGACGCAAAATCACTTTCACGCACAGCGGGTGCAGAAGACAAACAGACGCTGGATCAATATTTGTCGGTGGTTCGCTCGACAGAGAAAAGGATCGACAACATCGCTGCCTCGTCCAACGACATCCCCAAAGCAACGATGGAACGTCCGCTGGCGCCTGCCAACCTGAACGAGCAGGTGGAATCGATGCTTGACCTGATCTCACTCGCCTTGTGGACTGATTCAACGCGATGCGTGACCTACATGCTTGGCAACAGCAACAGTCGAATGATTTTTGATTTCCTGGGTGTCAAAGAACAACACCATTACCTGTCTCACTTCTTCCGGAACTTTTCGCGGCAGAATCTCGATGCACTCTTAAAAATCAGCTTGTGGCACATGGAGAAATTTGACTACCTGCTAACTCGCATGAAATCCTACCGGGATCACCAAGGCAGCCTCCTTGACCACAGTGTGGTGCTGTATGGATCAGGCATGGGACACAGCGACAATCACACGGCGACTCGAATCCCAATCATTCTGGCAGGGCAGGGTGGAGGGCTATTAAAAACAGGGCGTTATGTACGTTACGCCGAGAACCAGCAACTGGGGCGATTGCACCTCGCCCTGCTGAAGATGTTTGATGCCGCTCAGGATTCCTTCGCCTATTCAACCAGCCCATTGTCTGGACTCAATGGTTCCGACTTTACACCCTACAGCGAACAGCCGTTTGAAAGCTGGGTCAAACAAGGTGACGGAACCATCACCGTGCAAGGACGGCTTCGTCTGTCGGACAATCTCGATGAAGCACGAATTTTCCTGATTGATGTGCAGGGACAGCCATCTGTACGAATCGATGTCGCCTTCAGAGACTTCCATGATTTCAACCTCGCCTATCATTGTGGCACAGCCGTCAAAATCACAGGCACCGTGACCGAAAAGAATGGACAGTCTGTGATCACCAAGGTGCAGAAACTGGATTCCCTGTTCGGAAAAAAACCGGGAACAGCCAACGGATAAAACGAGGCTCTGCGAAGAGTTCACCCTCCATCCGATTCAAAGATTCAGTCCGCTTGCGGGTGTCAATTTGAGTAGATCCGATTTACTCTCACCGCAGGATCGAGCCAACAGATCGGACGCTGATTACCCCCGACTGCTTTCTCTTTCATGGCATCGATGACACGTGACGGTGGCTCGCAAGAAGCCAACCCCCAATGAACGTTTAGCCCTCTTGCGAAAAATAAAACCTGGGTAAAAGCCCCCGATTAAGCACAACTCTTCCTGCATTTTGTGTGAGAAAGAAGCCCCCACTCACCAGACAAAGGGAGTACGAGAAGACAAGCCGCGACTTCATTTTCGAAGAATGTTCCCGGTGGCTTCAGCCCCCCCACTACGGTTTAACTTGACCAAACACCGTGCAATACGTAGGCTCGAACGAAATCTGCCCTCGATCGTGACCCCTGCAGGCAACGCATGAGTAAATCTGTCAATCTACTTTTGATCCTCATGCTGATCTCCTGCCCGCCGCCAACACTCGCACGACCTGCTTCTGCTCAAGAATCCGCTGCGCAAGACGGCGACAGCAAGACACAGGAAGCCAAACTGCAAGCGGACGACGTTGCCTCGGGAGACTCCGACAGAGAAGATCCGGAGGAACTCGATGAATTTTCGCTCGAAGTACGCGAAACGGAAGAAGCTCGCAAACTTCTTCGGGAGCGACTTGGATTTCTCGACAAGCGTCTTGATCTGCTCAAACAGCGACAGCTGCTAGAAAGAAAACGGCTCAAGCTCAAACAACAGATCGAGGATGCTGAAGAACGCGATGTGGAGCCCAGGGATGAACTGGAAGAGCAATGGGATCTCATCGAGCTTGAGTCAGAGAAAATTTCGATCAGTCTGGAACTGCTTGACAAACACTTTGAATTGTCGGAACTGCGGCAAACATTTTCGGAAGAAGAGGTTGATTCAGGGGATCGCGATTTTCAAAAGATGGATGCCACCTTTGCTGAAGCAGGCAAGCTCATAAAGCAGTTCTTTGAAAGTGTTGAAAAGGGCGACGACAGGCGGACTGAACAGATTGAAATCCGGCTGGGAGAACTTGAGCACGAGTACGAAATACGCAACGAATTAATCCACCTCAAACTTGAACTGCACTATGCAGAGGAAGAGGGAGAGGAGGAGTTGATTGAGGAATTGAAACTTGAGCTTCGAGAACTTGAACGTGAGCTTCAACCCGAGCTTGAACCCGAGGGTAATCGCGGAGAAAAACCCGAGGAGACAGAAGGCGACAGCAAACCTCTTGGCAGTAACATGCCCAAGCCGGTGTCGGTTGATGCGGCCACCGTCGCGGCGGCGGCGAACTGGAACTATCCGCAACACATTGAACCGCTTCTGAAGCGACATTGCCATGAATGCCATTCAGACGAGTCGGCCTCTGGTGATCTGAATCTGCTGTCTTTAGCTGAAAAGAAACCATGGGTCATCAACCGGAGTACTTGGAAAAACATCAGCCAACAAATCAGAATGCGAACCATGCCTCCGCCTGAGGCTGAACCCATGCCCGACGCAGATCGGTTAATCATCGCCGGTTTTTTGCAGCACAGGATTGATGATTTTGACTATGAAACCGTACGGCAACCTGGCTACGAGCCTGCCCGCCGACTGACGAATGAAGAATACAATCACACCATCCGGGACCTGTTTGGCATCGACTTGCGCCCTGCGGATCGATTCCCCCGTGAATTGACCGCGTCCAGTGGATTCGCCAACAGTGCGAACAGTCTTTTTTTGCAACCGATCATTCTGGAGCGTTATCTTGGCGCCGCAGAACAGGTCATCGAGGCTGCAGTGCCTGATCAGGCTGACACGGCAGAATTGCAAAGAACACGCAACTTGTTAGTTGGTTCGAGATCAGCCGATGAGGCGATTGCAAATTTTGCACGACGCGCCTTTCGTCGACCTGTAGGTGAAAAGGAGTTGACGCCACTGCTGAGCTACTACACAGAACTTACGGGGCAAAAACCTGAATCCGTCAGTCATGACGAGATTTCGTACCAGGCACTTGGTCAGGTATTCGAGGTGATTCTCGCTTCGCCCAGTTTCCTGTTCCGTAGGGAAACCAACCAAAGCGATCAAACCGGAAAAGCGTTCACGATCACCGACCACGAGCTTGCCAGCCGACTTTCGTATTTCCTGTGGGCGACCATGCCTGATGCTCAACTGAGCAAAGCGGCAGACGATGGCACCCTGCGTGATCCGCGTGTACTTGCTGCCGAAGTGAAACGCATGCTGGCTGACTCGAAATCAAGAACACTGGGAGAAATTTTTGCTTCCCAGTGGCTGGGCTTCAGTGCCTTGCCGCACGCCCCACGCGATCCGATCGATAATCCCTGGGCAACCGACTCCCTGGTCGATGCGATGCAGCAGGAATCTGCACTCTTTTTCTCATCTCTGGTAGATGAAAATCAGCCCATCGAGCGTCTCATTGATGCCAAATACACATTCGTCAACGAAGAATTGGCCCGGCATTATGACCTTGATCAAGTGCGGGGACCAGACATGAGACGAGTCTCACTGGAATCCACTCCCCGCAGCGGGATTTTGGGTCAAGGCAGTATTCTGGCAATCACATCCTTTCCGAATCGGACCAGTCCGGTGGTGCGTGGCAACTGGATTTTGACTGAGTTGCTGGGGACACCGCCACCGCCACCGCCACCAAATGTCAGCGAATTTGATGATCGAGTTGCCGAGCGTCGGAATCTCACCCAACGACAAAAACTGGAACTTCACCGCAACAACCCGAATTGCTATGCCTGCCATGCACAGATCGACCCACTTGGTTTTGCGTTGGAGCAATACGACTGGTTTGGACGCTTCACCAAATCACGTCGTGGCCGTCAGCCCGACATTCGCGGCACCCTACCGGGCGGCACCGCGTTTCGTGGTTTGACAGGTCTGCAAACTGCCTTGGTGTCCGAGCGGCGTGACCAACTGGTGGAACAAATCACGCGTAAGATGATGACTTATGCTTTAGGCCGTCAACTTGAATATTTCGATGAACCGGTCATCCGTGAGATCATTGGGCAAGTCGATGCAGACAACAGGCGACTGCAAACGCTGATTCAAGCCATCGTCAACAGCGACACATTTCAAATGAAACAGCTTGATCCCTGAACAGGGAACTGACTGGCAAACTGAGTACTCAACTGACTGGTAAACTGTGGCATCTGATCAACACGGCACGAGTGGCCCTATGGCAAAGCAGCCTCCCCATCAAACCCGCACTTCTGGTGCGTGGCGAATTTCACGACGCACGATGTTACGAGGCATGGGTACCGCCATTTCGCTTCCCCTGCTTGAAGTGATGGATTCTCCCGCATCAGCAGTCGAACCTGTGTCCAACAAGACCACGCGTCTCGCCTATCTGTACATTCCCAATGGTGTTGCTGACGGAGCATGGTTACCTGAGGAATCAGATCCAGACGGCAAACTCAAAAAGTTAAATCCCTGGATGCAGTCGCTGCAACCGTTCGCGAGTGAATTGACGCTGTTCAAGAACATCTGGACGCCACGCGGTAATGGCCACAGTGCTGGCACAGCAACATGGCTGACCGGAGGCGGTTTTAACCACGAGAACATCAACGTGGGCGGACCATCGGCGGACCAGATCGCTGCCAAACATTTTCGATCCACAACGTTGCTGCCATCTCTGGAAATGGCAATGCGAGGAGAAGGCTATTTCAGCAGCAGCCTGTCTCGCAACTCCATTTCATGGGCAGACGCCCAGACACCGGTGCCGCGTGAGATCGAGCCTCGCGCCATTTTCGACCGCATGTTCCGCGCCGGCGAAAGCCAAATGGCGCAACGTTCGGTACTCGACTTGGTGATTGCCGACGCCCGCCGCATGCAAAACTCAGCCAGCGTGCAGGATCGCCAGAAAATTGATGAATACCTGGAATCCATTCGCGAGATCGAACGCAAAATCGCCTTCTCTGAGCGTCAGAAACAGCGATCTGATGTCGCATCTGGACTCGGCAAAGCCATGATCCGCCCTGCCGCCGAGATACCAGGAGATCACGGTGAATACGTGCGTGTGATGATGGATATGATCGTGCTGGCATTCTGGGCTGATGCAACTCGTGTCGCTACGTGCATGATGGACCACGGGCAAAGCAACCGGTACTTCAACTTCATTGATGGTGTGACAGGAACATGGCATGCACTTTCACACTGGAAGGACATCAGCGGAAAAACAGAGGATGATGATGGGGTCACCTCATGGAAGACCCGCGACGAAAAGCGTGACATGTACAATCGCGTTACCGCATGGCACACCCAACAGGTGGCCTATCTGATCAGTCGCCTCAACGAAATCCAAGAAGCTGACGGAACACTGCTCGATCACAGCACCATCGTGTATGGCTCCAGCCTCGGCGATGGTCACGAACACGAAGAAAAGAATTTGCCACTGTTGTTGGCAGGCCGAGGTGGCGGAGCAATCCGTCCGGGGCGACTGATCAGTGGACGACGCGACCTGTCGATGTCAGACTTGCACCTGACTTTGCTGCGGGCCACCGGGGTTCCATTGGAACGATTTGCTGGCAGTGATTCGCCACTCTCATTGGCCTGATTGATTCCGGCAGCGGACGACTCTTCAGCTGTGTCGATCATTCTTCACTTTTCGCCACCTCTTTTCCCCGCAGCGTGCGAGCGAAAAAGCTGACCATCTGATTTTGAAAGGCGTTCCTGTTTTTCTGGAAAACAGCGTGCCCGGAACCGTCGGTCATACGCCGGTAGGTCACATCCGTTGCTCCTGCCGCCTTCAAAGCTTTGACAAAATCATCGGAATGACCGATATCCACCAGTCGATCCGTAACTTCGTGAAACAGAAGGAAGGGGGGCGCACCCTTGGTCACGTAAGTGATCGGCGCAACAGCGGCGAGGCCGGGATTGGCTTCGCCCCGCCTCATGGGGCGAGTCGGCGTCGCCGAAGCAGCTACAGCTTGAACTTGGCTGGAATAGTCTTGAAACGGCCCGTCTCCCTCAAGCTCCCGGTTGCTCGATGAAACACCCAGCATGCTGACAAGATGCGCTCCTGCGGAATTCCCGTAAGCTCCTATTCGCTTGGGATCAATTTGATATTCATCTGCGTGAGCCCTCAACCACCGCACGGCGCACTTCACGTCTTTGACACAAGGCACTCTCGAAGCATCAAGTCGATAGTTGACCGTGATACAGACATATCCTCTGCGAGCGAAATCAATGGCCTGCTCAAGAAACAATACTTTGCGTTTATCGCCACGGACCCAGCCACCGCCATGAACGAACACCAACGCCGGTCTCAACCCATCAACCTCACCAACCGGCCTGAACAAATCCAGTTTCCAACGCTCGTGACCCTCGCGATAAGGCACGTTCAACTCACAGACAATTTGATCGCCGGCCCTTCGCTTGACCTGTTCGTCAGTCACTTCGTTGGCTGCGTTACCTCCCTGGTTTCGATTCCCCCGGTTTCGCATCAAACGCTGGGCAAGCGCAGCCAACTCTTTGATTTCCAGAAATCCGTCCGAATTGCTGTCGACCCGTGAAAAGTTTTTCTGCATCAAACCGCTTGATTCATTCAACGCGATCCGTTGATCCTTGTTCTTATCCATCTGACGCAGCCACTGCTGAACCATGGGCTGGTTTGCATTCTCATCGCGTGGTTGTTCTTCCAAGCCTCCCTCGGTCCGTTGCTTGTCCGTGTCACCCGTTTCTTTTTGAACGAGTGGTTTGGAATCCTCAGACGCCTCCTGTGCCACGACGATCCCATAGGAGCCAAGATACAGGAACACAAAAATCAGACACGACCGCATAACATTCCCCCCCCATAAGAAACTTCAGAGACGATTCATATTCCTCTGCTTGCCCCGTCCCAATTTTTTCGGGAATGCGGATGTTTGAAAATAGCAACATTCGCACAAGCGGAACAGCATCCATCCCATCAACGACCACTTCAGGCAAGCAGCGAATCGATGACGCCCTTGCTATCAGCAAACTCATCTACCTCCAGCCCCATCAATTGAGCCTGAGTCAACCAAAGGTTAGCCAGAGGTGTTCCCTCACGCATGTTGATGTGTTGACCAGATTTCACCTGTTTGCCGCCACCAGCCACGATGATTGGCAAGTCATTGTATTGATGCGTTGCTCCATCACCGAGCCCCGAGCCATAGGTCACCAGCGAATTGTCTAGCAGCGTAGAACCGTCAGCTTCCTGAATCGTGTCCAAGCGATTCAAAATATGGAAATACTGTTCCATATGAAAACGATCGACTCGCAACAAATCATCAATGAACTTGGTCTGATTGTGTGACATCTGATGATGACTTCGTGGCTTATCGAACAGACTGTCAAACATAAAAGGCGTATCCCATCGCTCGGGTCCGATCATGAAGGTTGCCACATTGGTCAACCCCGTCTGCAGCGCGACCACCATCAAGTCTCCCATCAAGCGAATGTACTCGCCTCTGGGAAGATAGGTTTCGGGAGGTTCAGGAAAATCAACGGTTGCCAATTCCTTTTTCATATCCTGCAGTCGCTTCATCTGCGTTTCGATCGTTCGCAACGCGTCAAAATACTCAGTAAATTTCTGCCCATCGGCATAGCTGAGTTCCCGTTGCAGCGACTTTGCGTCCTCGAGCACGAGATCGGTGACATCACTTGAACGCGCGGCTTGGCTGGTACCGAACAAGCGATCGTACATTTTCCCTGGGTCACGGATCGATGGAGCAAGGTGGCCGGTACCGAACCACGAAATATTGTCGAAGTGAATCGACTCTTTATTATCGCGATGGCTGTTGCAACTGAACTCCAGAGTACCGAATGGCGTTTCTTTCCCCACATGGTCAGCCACGACATGATCCAGCGTCCGTTGAATGGGCCAGGCCGAACCTTTGACGGTATAAGGCTTGGCGCTACTGAGGTAACAGGACGCGCACTGCGCGTGCACATCGGTACCCTGCTGGAAAGTGCGATCCATCCCAGTGATCAGATTGATCTTCTCAACCAAAGGCATCAACGGTTCAAGCGTTGGTGTCAGATGTTCAAGCGGCTTGACGCTGAAATCTGGATCCTGTTCACCTAAAGAGCGAAAGAAATTGCCCAGATTCCCCTTGGGGATCACGTGATCCGCCTCGCCGGGAAAGAAGCCCCGCCGCACCACGCCAATGGGGACATAATAGTGCACCATCCGCTTGGCAACGGATGCACCAGCGTCTGCGTTTGCGACACTCTCAAGCCACGGCAGTGCGACCATGGCACCACCCACGCTTTGCAGAAAATTTCTTCTTGAAGTTGATTTCATCGACAAGGGCTCATGAAATGATCAGGGACTTGTGGTCAAACGCTGGTCAGACAATTCAACACCACTAAGAAAAGGTTTGCTGAAAACAATTTCGCGAAAGAGGGTCTGTATACGATAATCATCAGCGACGGTTGCTGCTGCAATGCGATCCAGTTCGCTCTGGTCCAGCGGGCCCAGTTCGCGTGCCATGGCAAACGAAAGCAGGTGCCCTGCAAAACCTCGCACAAAGCGGTCTTTCTCTGCGAGAATCGCATCCTTGAAGCCAACCACATCCGAAAACTCATGTCGGCGAAACAGTCGCCCAGAAGCATCTATCTCTCGTCCGTTTTCGTATTGATCACGCCACTTTCCGATGGCATCAAAATTCTCCAGGGCGAATCCCAGTGGGTCAATTTGCTCATGGCAACCGGCACAATCAGCCCTCTCACGATGCAAGGACAGACGCTCGCGCAGAGTCAATTCAGACTCCTCGCTCGACGGTTTTTCTTTCAATGGTGGAACATCCGCAGGTGGTGGCTCAGGGGGAAGATTGAAGATCACACTGGAGACCCACGCGCCCCGTGTGATCGGTTTGGTACGGTCAGTTCCCGACGTCATCGTCAAAGTCGCGGGACTAGTGATCACCCCACCCTGACGTCGATCGGTGATCGGCTGACGCGTGAAATTCAGCACCGTCACGCCACCTCCGCCTTTCCCACCTGCTGTTTCTCCGTACACGCGGGTCAACAAGGGAGAGCGATAGGTGAAATCGGAATCAATCAACTGGGTCAAAGCCATGTTTTCGATCAACACGGCCTCGAACAGCAGCAACGGTTCCAACATCATGTGCATGCTGTGACGGTACTTGGACATGTAAAACCCTGAAAACTTTTCACGGTTGGGTACCGAGGAGATGATCCGTTCCAGTTGTAGCCACTGGGAAGGGAAACTGTCACAAAAGCGTTTGAGCTTGGGATCATGCATCAGGCGGCGAAACTGTGCTTGCAACACATCAGGGTCCCTCAACTGTCCGGTCGATGCCAGATCAATCAATTCCTGATCCGGGATACTGCCCCAAAGAAAAAAGGACAAGCGAGATGCCAAGTCAATGTCTTCCTGACGTGTCGCTGCGGGCAAGTCGGGTTGCTTGGCGTCGCTAACTGAATCACTGCCCACCGAATCACTGGAAACCGAAGCACGCATACCGGGAGTGGAATAGAGGTACAGGAAGCGAGGTGAGGCAAGCACAGCACTCGACACACGTTTCATCACCTCGGTGAAGCCGACTCCACTTTCAAGCTGGCGTTTCGCATAGTCGGCATATCTCGCCAATGAGTCTTCACTGACAGGCCGTCGAAAAGCCCGTGTCAAAAAAGGCCTCAGGCGGATCCTTGCTTCATCGGGTTGAGAGACACTTGCCGCAGGTTCTGCAAAGAATTCCTTCCAGATACCAACGTTGGCTGGTGTGAAGTCAGGGCTGCCGACAATGGACTGACTCAGGCTGAGAAACGCCTCCATCAGCAGCGGCGATAGCGAAAGCTGATCGCCCCGATTATCAAACCCATGTTCAGCTCGCAGATCCTGAGGGAAAGCAGCGACGCCGGCAAGTCGCTTTTCGATCATTTGCGATTTCCCGAGCGGTCGACTCCCAACACGAACGGCGTCAGGCATTTTTCCGCTGGCAGGATCAAAGTATTTGCTGTGTTGCCGCATCATTCGTTCGGGCAAGGTAAAGACGATCGACTTGAGTCGGAACAGATCTTTGACGGCATTGTTGTACTGAAACCGATTCATCCTTCGAATCTCAGCAAGCTCAGGCTCGGATTCTTCAGCGACCACCATTTTGAATCGAGTTTTTAGAGCTTTGACAAGTTTTGCCTGCACCGCTGGCATCAGCTCCCCTTCATCCTCGGGAGGCATCTCTCCGAGATCGACAACACGAATCAGGTCCTGAAGCAATTCAGGCTCGGATGTTTGACCTGGACGTTTCAGAAACTCGACCAGATCAACCCCGCCCATCACCTCGTCTGATTCACCGTGACAATGCACACATCGGTCACGCAAGACCGCCGCGATTTCTTTTTGAGCTGCGATGTGATCCGCCGTCGCTTCGATACTCACGTTGTCGGCCGCCAAGGCGGCCCCATCCTGTTGTCCCAGCAGGGGAATCGAAAGCAGCAATGACGTCATCCAACCAAGTCGCATCATGTGGTGAGCTCGCCCAAAAGACCGAAACATCATACAAACAATTCCTTGATAACACCTGAACTGTCCCCATGAGACGCGACATCAATTCCCACACCCCGCAACAGACTGAGCCACAGATTCGCCAAAGGCGTATTTGGGCCAAGCACCAAATGCTGACCAAGTTCAATTCCAGCACCGCCGCCCGTGATGATCGTCGGACAGTTGGTTAAATAGTGGATCGAGTTGATATTACTTCCGTAACTCAAAGACACATGATCGAACAAGCGACTACCATCGGCTTCCCGCGTAGCTTTGAGGCGATCGATAAAATAGGCCAGCAATTCTGACTGTTTCTGATCGCGTGTCTGGGAAACAGATTTCCGATCGCCACTGGTGTAGTGGCTCATGTTGTGCCCCGTGATTGTAGCTCCGAAACTTTTCAACAAGCTTTCGACGGGTTGCCGGTAGGTAAATACACGAGTCGCATCAACCTGCATGGCAGCTATCATCAGATCGTACATGACCTTGATTTCTTCATATCCGGCCACTGCCCCCTGTGGCTCCTCGGGCAATGTGGCTGGACGGGACTTCGGAACATCCAACCATTGTTCCTCTTTCGAAAGTCGCGTTTCAATGTCTCGAACCGACTGCAGGTACTCCCCCAATTTGTCAGCATCAATTCGGCCAAGTCCGCGGCTGACATCCTTTGCATCTTCCATGACGGCATCCAGAACGCTGCGTTGTTTCTTCAACATCAACTGACGTTGGGCAAGAGGAGTTTTGCCGTCAGAGAATAGTTTGTGATAGGCAGCAACTGGGGTATCCAACCCCGCCATCGGCTTGCCCTGACGATTCCAGGCCAAAGACTGCCCAGGCCCATGTCCGGAATTCTCAGCATCCTTGCAGCCAAGTTGAAGGGATGTAAATCGTGTCGCCAAACCCAACTTCTCGGCAGCAACCTGATCTGCAGAAACCGTGTTATGAAAACTTTTTCCGGGTTCCGCGTAGCGGTTGGCACCCGTCAGGTAAAAAGTACTTCCCCAGTGTGCTTCACTGCTGAACTGGTTGCTCAGATTCTGCAGCACCGTGATGTCGTTCTTGTGACGTTGCAGCGGTTTTAGACCACTCGGCAGTTCATAATCAGCTCCACTGATCGACTTGTCGGGAAACCAGTCATCTCGAGTAACCCCCCATCCGAAACTCAAGAACACCATTCGCTTGGCCGGGCGATCGACAGACGCTGCACTCGCAGAATTTCTCCGGGCGAGGGATTCAAGAGTTGGTAAAGCAACAACACCTGTACTGCTTCGAAGAAAACGACGCCGTGAAAGATTCATCCAGCTTCTCATTTCAAAGTCACACAAGTTACTTGACGAACCGCATGCTCAGCCCGCGTGTGGGCGACGAGTCACACAAGAACTGAAATGCGGTGGGTAGGGGGGGAAGGGAGCAGCACAACAACGCAAGTGATTCGGCGGCCTGCCCTCAAATGGTTGGACAGCATTATTTTCTCTTCTTTCAGCCTGATCACCAACCTGACTCGCAGCCCGCAATTCTAATGCAAAGATCACAAGTTCGCTGCAGGCCTGACGCTTTGATTCCCGGTCGCTGTCTTGTCAGTTTAGCAGGGTAACAAGACTCGGTCATCTCAATTACAGTCAGCAGCCGGGGAATCCAACTCAGCGATACAGCCCAGCCGGTAAAACCCTGAAAACCGAGTTGTTTTCAGGCTCAAGTACAACAAGACTTCCAACCTCTTTGCCCCACCGCGTGCATGCAACTGCGGAAGCAAATCGCCATGACCACGTATTTCTGCTCCTAACGCGGTTTGCTCATCAACAATTTATAATGTCCACTTCCCAGCAGATCATCAATTCGATCTCTTAATTCCATCGTGACTTCGACTCGATACTTACCACTCTTCAAATGAACGGTTTCGCCTTCCCGCAACCGCATGCTGAACAGCAGTTCCTGTGACCCCGGATAGCCACGCACAATTTCTCTCAGCTGACTGATCGTATCGCTGTCATGTTCTCTTTCGTCCAACCGCAGCCTCATGCCGTGTGTGTAGCGTGTATCGAGATCATCCAGCGGCGTCAATTCATCAATGATCAGGTTAGCTTCGTCCCCACCTCGGCGATCAACCTTGCCTCGTGCAAGGACGACGGCATCGGGCTGGATTCGATCTCCGACATCGACAAAACCTTTGGGCCAGACGATACACCTGATAGCACCTTGCATATCTTCAAGATCGAAGTTGGCATATTTCGACGGCGCTCCCACTTTGGCATTTTTGGTGTGCGCAAACTTGATCGAACTGATCATGCCTCCCAAGACAACTTCGCCACGGTCTTTGACGTCGCCCAGTTTGTCTGTGGTGTGAGTCCGAAACGTTGCCAGTTTTTTCTCGTACTCAGCCAGTGGATGACTTGCCAGGTAGTAACCTAGCACCTCTTTTTCGGCGATCAATTTGTCACGCTCAGGCCACTCTTCCATTTCTGGCAGAGGTGCTGCAACTGTTTCTGCACCACCAGCTTCCTCATCCTCAAAAGCGCCAAACAGGCTAGCTTGCCCACTCTTTTTGTCCGCTTGAACAGCTGCCCCAGCCTGAACCGCCCTTTCGATCACTGCGGTCAATTGACTTCGATGGGCATTGAATTCATCCATCGCTCCTGCTTTGATCAGAGTTTCAATGGCACTTTTATTACACGCGGCAGGGTCCACGCGTTCGCAGAAGTCGAAGATGTCCTTATACGGCCCATTCTTTTTCCGTTCAGTTTCAATGCTGATTGCCGTGGATCCGCCGCAGCCCTTGATTGCAGAAAGCGCGAAGTAAATGTTTCCCTCTGCAACTGAAAAGTCCGCAGCGCTGTGATTGACAGAGGGTGGTACAACTTCGATCTTCATACGATCGCAGTCTTCCATGTGCTCAACTAATGCGTCCTTGCGTTTAAAGTTGCGTCCTGAAATATCACTCGACAACAACGCCGCCATGAACTCAACCGGGTAATGCGCTTTGAGGTAAGCGGTTTGATAAGCCAATAAGGCATAAGCGGTTGAATGGCTTTTATTAAATCCATATCCAGCAAACTTGACGATCAGGTTCCAAATATCGTCGGCATCCTTCTCCGCGAGTCCGTTTTCTACCGATCCTGTGATGAACGCTTCGTGATTCTGGTTGATCAACGATTCTTTTTTCTTACTAATCGCTTTGATACAGGTGTACGCATTCGCCAACGGAATTTTCCCAAGGCGATTGAGGATTCTCATCACCTGTTCCTGATAGACCATGATTGAATTGGTCTCTTCAAGAATTTCCTTGAGAACGGGGTGTTTGTATTCGGGTTCCTGCCGACCATGCTTGATATTGACGTAATCATCGACCATGCCACCCTCAAGTGGCCCTGGTCGATAGAGAGCCGCGGTTGCGATAATGTCCGTAAAATGGTCGGGCTTCATCCTCAACAACAAGTCACGAATGCCACCGGACTCCAACTGGAAAACTCCTTTGGTTTCGCCACGTTGCAGCAGCGCGTAGGAAGCTTTGTCGTCGAGTGGAAACTTCAAAGGGTCGACAGCTTTCCCAGTGGTCTGCTCGATCAGCTGGACAGTACGACTGAGAATTGTAAGATTCCGAAGTCCCAGGAAGTCCATTTTCAGCAGCCCGGATGCTTCCACATCTCCCATCGGCCACTGCGTGATGACATCCTGTTTTCCAGGTACACGCCCCAGAGGCACATACTCGGTCAACGGCTTATCTGCGATCACCACTGCGGCAGCGTGGGTGCCGACATTCCTGGCCAATCCTTCAATCTTCATCGCCAGATCAAGTAGTTCCCGTATTTCCGGATCGCCATCGTAGGCCATCTTCAAATCAGCACTTTTGGTGAGTGCCTTGTCGAGCGTAATTTTCAGTTCATCCGGCACCATCTCGGTGATCTGGTTGACCCGCGCCAGCGGCACACCAAGTGCGCGTCCGGTGTCTTTAATCGCTGCCCTTGCGGCCAGCGTTCCAAACGTCCCGATCTGACAGACCATTTCACTGCCATAACGTTCTTTTACATAATCAATGACCTCGCCACGACGTTCTTTTTCAAAGTCGATATCGATATCAGGCGGTTCTGTTCGACTTTCATCGAGGAATCGCTCGAACAGAAGGTCGTACCGCAAGGGACACACATGCGACATGTACAAGGCATAACAGACGATCGCACCAACACCGCTACCACGGGCAGTTGCTGAAATCCCCTTGCTTCGTGCATGTAGCACAAAGTCCCAAACGATCAGGAAGTAAGTGGGATAGCCAAGTTTTTCGATCACATCGAGCTCGCGATCCAAGCGAGCCATCACCACATCACTTAAATCGTCACCCTTGAAGCGTTCTGGTTCATCTTCGTACCGTTCCTTCAGACCCTTGATACAAAGTTCCCGCAGATAGTCGATCGGTTGTTTCTGATCGGGACACTCGAAAGATGGAAAATAATACTTCCCAAGCTCCAAATCGATATCGACTGTATCTGCAATTTCCTGACTGCGAGCTACCGCATGCTCCAACCCCGGAAACTTTTCGTACATTTGATCAGGGCTACGGAGAAAGAACTCATCGTTCTCCATTTTCATTCGTGACGTATCGGTTCGATACCGGCCCGTGTTGATGCACAGCATGATGTCTTGTGCTTCTGCGTCCCCACGATCGACGTAATGGCAATCACTGGTCGCCACCAACGGCAGTCCCATTCGATTAGCGATTTCAACCGCGTTATCAAGCTGTGCTTTTTGAATGTCGACACCGTTGTTCATGATTTCGATGAAGTATCGATCATCAAAAACATTATGGAACCAACCGGCAATTTCTCTCGCTTCTTTCTCAACCTCTGCGGTATCGATCCCCTTGATCACAGTACGGCTGAATTCACTGCTGACACATCCGGAGAGGCAGACAATTCCCTCGTTGTATTTCTCGAGGATTTCCTTGTCGATGCGCGGCTTGAAATAGAAACCTTCGAGCGACGCGGCACTGGCAAGCTTGATCAGGTTACGAAACCCGGTACGGTTTTTTGCCAGAAGTGTGAGATGATAACTAGCTGCCTTGCTGCTACTGGCACCGCCTTTCTCGAAGCGACTTCCAGGTGCAATGTACGCCTCATAACCAATGATCGGATTGATGCCGGCCGACTTGGACTTTCGATAAAACTCCAACGCACCATGCAGGTTGCCATGGTCTGTCAAGGCCAGCGAGTTCATACCATGTTCGACACAACGATTGACCAACTTGCCGATATCGCCCGCACCATCCAGCAAGCTGTAATGGCTGTGGCAGTGCAGGTGTGTAAAAGGGCGAGCAGGAGCTGTCGTTTCCGTCACGATCTGGTTCATCGTCGTTCCTTCCTGAGTACGAAATGCAGTGGCATCGCGGTACGGTTGAGGAGTCTGGCAATCTTCAAGTCTGGTAAAGCTGGACCGGTCACCCTCTGGCGTCACGGCAGCATCAAACTGCCTGCCAGTTTCCAGTCCGTCTAAGGTAACGGACAGAAACCGGTTGGCAATCGTGCCGTCTTCGCAACCATTGGAGCTGTTGGGAGCCAAATTTTCGTTCCCCCTCACGACGATCAGACGGAGGGGCTGGCAATCCCGCGTTTTGATTTCCCCAATCGAATTCAAAGCAGTTCGGAAACCCGTATTTTGCGGAAATCGCTTGTTAATTCCGCTAGATAATGCTCACAGCGCCGTCAGCCTCGGCATCTCGTGGCATGACAACCGACCGAGCAGAGAACTGCAGCTCTGGACGTTGCGTAACCGGACTGCTGCCGACGCTCTGTGTGCAAACCCTCGTTTTTAGGGGGATAGTGGCGTAATCTGCGTCGATTGGTGTAAGCTAAGGGGCTTACGTTGACCTTGTAACCTGCGACTCGCGGGTCGAGGAATCCCCGCCAACTTTCCCACCAACGGATCGCCTGTTTCGTGCTCAAGTTCGTACTCTCACCACTCCGTCTCTGCGTCGGCTGGAGCCTTTCCCCTCGGATCCTGGGCCTGACCGGTGCCGTCATGCTGGTTCTGCTCCGGCTTACAGTCGGTTGGCACTTTTACAGCGAAGGGATCGACAAGAAGGCCGCCGGAGACTGGACAGCAGCGCCGTTCTTCGCGAACGCTAAAGGGCCACTGGCCAATAATTTCCGGGAACTAGTGTGGGATGCCGACGGAAAATTCCGCCTCAATCGTGCTGCCGCGATGCAAAATTGGGCTATTTTCCGCGACGGTGTTGCCAACCATTACGGGTTCACAGAAGCGCAGAAGGGCCAAGCCCAAGCCAATTACGCCAAGGCAGTTGAGCAATATGATTGGGTTTTGGCCGAAAACGCCACTGACCTCGAAGAATACGCCCTAGGCCGAGAACGCATCGCGAAGCTCGAAACAGAAGGTCAGGAAAAAGCGGTTCGCGATGGGGTCGCCAGCCTAGGCGGACAAAGAGACACGATCCGCCGAGAATGGAAACAAAAAGCAGCCCCCACACTGGCACAAATTGATGCCATTTGGGCAAATTACGAGGCTGACCAGAACGCCTTGGCAACCGGACCCCAAGCTGAAGCAAGCCCTTACTATCGCCTAGTCCGGCCCCGTACAGAGCGGATTGACACCAGCGTGATCGACCGGTTCGTTCCCTACTTTGACATTGCCATCGGATTATGCCTGCTGCTGGGCTTCTTCACGCCCGTAGCGGCGTTGGCTGCAGCAGGTTTTCTCGGTTCTGTATTCTTGAGCCAGTTTCCTCCCACCACAGGGCCAGGTTCGAGTAATTACCAACTGATTGAGTGCATGGCCTGCTTGGTACTTGCCGCGACAGGCTCGGGTCGTCTCGCCGGACTCGACTACTTCCTGCATTTGATCGTTCGCAAGACTTGGGGCGGTCAGGCCCCGCAAAGCTGATCCATCACCTCACCGAACTAAAACAAGACAAAGCACACTCGAAATAGAGGATTTTTTTCATGGTCGATAAATTATCAGCTGATCAACGTGACGTCGGCGAACACAACTATTACTCCGCAGTCGGCAGTTATTACGATGTCAACCGTCGTGACTTCTTACGTGGCATTGTCGCTGCGGGAGCTGTCAGCGGGGCTGGACTCGGTGCCGCTTACTTCGGGTATGGCAAAGTCAAAGACCCTGTCCGGGTGGCAGTCATTGGAACCGGCGATGAAGGCAACGTACTGATCGGAGGCTGCAACCCCGAGTACGTCGATGTCAAAGCGATCTGTGACATTCGTCCCTTCGGACAACACCGCGCGTTTCACGGCGACTGGTCCAGCCCATCAGCTCTCGGACGTCGTCCGGGTCTGATCAGCGTTGCTGGCTACAAGGATGAGGCCGAAGCAAGACGAAATGTCAAAGTCTACGACGGTAGCAATGGCGGCATCATGGCCTGCCTGGACGATCCTGACATCGAAGCCGTGATCATTGCTTTGCCCCTGTGGCTGCATGCCCCTGTGGCTGCTCTGGCCATGGAACGGAAGTTACACGTTCTGACCGAAAAGCTGATGGCTCATAACGTGGCCCAGTGCAAAGTCATGTCGCGAATGGCCGCAGAAATGAAAGATCAAGGCGGGAACCCAATCCACTTGGCAACCGGCCACCAGCGGCACTACAACGTCAAATACGACAACGCAATCAACTTGATCCGTTGGGGATTGCTTGGGCAGCTTCACCATATCCGAGCCCAATGGCACCGTGGTAACTTGCCCGGTGGCGATAGCTGGAAGATGCCGATTCCCGGTGGCGAAAAAGATGCAAATGGGAAGATGATCGACAAGATCGCTGGCGACATCCGAAATCGCCAGTCGAAACTCAAAACCGCCACCAGCCCTGACGACATCGTGCGACTACAAGCTGAACTCGCACAACTACAGGCATGGGACGCGGATAAAAACATCAACCCCACGGACTTCGGTTACGAAGACTTCACCGCTGGGGGAAGAGTGTTCTCATCCATGGACGAACTACATCGCTGGAGACTGTTCGAGCGAACAGGCGCTGGCTTGATGGCCGAACTCGGTAGTCACCAACTCGACGCAGTCAGCATTTTCCTGAGCTCACTGCGAAACGATGGCAAGAAAGTCCATCCCCTGAGCGTTCATGCCGTCGGCGGACGACACATCATGCCCGTCGATCGTGACGCAGGAGACCACGTGTACTGCATGTTCGAATTCCCCGGACCCGAGTACTCGGAAACCTTCGACGTGGGTTACTACGACAAAGTCGAAAACTACCCCCCCAGCACCCTAAACAAACAAACCAAACAATGGGACCGTGCTGAACCATTGCCAGGTTATGAAACAGATCCAAACAAAAAGGTCGTCGTGACCTACTCGTCAATCAACGGCAATGGCTTTGGTGGATGGGGCGAAGTTGTGATGGGAAGCAAGGGAACTCTGGTTCTTGATAAAGAAACGGACGTACTGCTGTATCGCAATAGTGACACAAGCAGCAAGGTTGGCGTTGCAAAACAGAACGGCGGTTACGTGCTGGACACCAGTGCCAGTGGAGATTACGCCGCACCAGTTGCAAAAGCAGCAGACTCCGGACCCGTTAGCCGAGGCTATCGCGAGGAAATCGAGCACTGGGCGTACTGCATCCGCAACCCCGACAAAGAGAATCACCCCCGTTGCTACCCCGAAGTGGCGATGGGAGATGCCGTCATTGCTCTGGGTACCAACGTCGCCTTGAAGAATGCAGCTGCCGGCAAAGGTGGGCATTTGCAATTCAAAGAGGAGTGGTTCGAAGTCGATAACGACGCGACGCCAGATGGTAGCGAGATCGCGACCGAAACTGCGAGAATGCAGAAACCTGTCGCCTAGTTCCGAAAACTGGAAAACCAATTTCGAAAAAATAAAACGGCGTGTGGAAGTCTCCACACGCCGTTTTTCGTTTGGTTAGCCATGGGCCGCGATCACGAAACTAAAAGCCCGTCTCTGAAGTCGCACCCCTGCTGGACTACTCCTTGGCTGGTGCTTCGGCGGCTGGTGCTTCGGCAGCTGGTGCTTCGGCAGCTGGTGCTTCGGCGGCTGGTGCTTCGGCGGCTGGTGCTTCGGCGGCTGGTGCTTCGGCGGCTGGTGCTTCGGCAGCTGGTGCTTCGGCGGCTGGTGCTTCGGCAGCTGGTGCTTCGGCGGCTGGTGCTGGTGTTTCGACAGCTGGTGCTGCGGCACCCGAGGTCACGTTACTATCACTGCCAGTCACATTCGAGTCGGTTGCGGGTGCTGGATCCACGGATACATTTACTTCGGGCTGAGCTGGTGGCTCGCAGCCAACAGTGAAAGCAACAACAATAGCAGCAAGAACCAGAATCGACTTATTCATTGGAGGGACTCCGTAGACGGGAAACAATCGAGAGATGTTGGGCATCAGGCACGCTCGCTTCGCCCAGTTAACGTTTACATAGTGGAATCAGTCTGACGCGAAATGAAAGGGGATGACCGAAATAATCCGATTCTTTGATCACTTTGGGTGCGGGATTGGGCAACATTTAGCGTCATGGGTGGAGTTGTTCGACCTCAGCCTCCGATGGGATCAGTACAGCTTACTCAAGCCCCAACCTTAACCCAAAACGCGTGATTTGCCATGAGTGCATGCCAATCCCTGCCAGCGGTCTTAATCGTCCTTGCCACCGTTACCTCCCCCTTGGACGGAACATGGACCCAAGCCCAAGACGCAACACCGGTCGAAGAAGCATCCTCCAGCACTCAAGCGGTTCGCGTTCAGGACACGGTTCCTGTCGAGGAAGTGAAACCTGATAAAACTTCCGAAGTGGCAGAGGCAAATCCATTCGTCCCGGCAACGACACCTCCCCCCGAACCGGCTCCCCCAGCCCAACCAATGACCTCCAGCGACCTCATACAAAGTCCAGCCGTCATGCCGGAGGAGATTGTCACGCCGATCGCAGAGGAAGTGGTGATTCCGACTGGTCCCACTGCAGTGGTCCGTGTCCCCGCAGCACCGCCTGAAGTCTTTTTTGACAGTCCGGCTCCGAGCCAGTCGGACCGGCGAATTTCACAGGAAAAAGTCGCGGAACTCCGGCAGCAAAGAGCTCTTTACCGTGCAAATCAGCGTATGGCTCGGATGGAATACAACCAGTGGATGGGTCGAGAGCCCCTCCGCCCTCGCTGGAGCCCGATGCCAATGATGAATAGTCGCTACGCACCACCGACCATTCTTGTGCCGGTTTTCATCAACCCTCGCTAGGTCGAGCCAACAGTGAGTTAGAAGTCAAAAATCCACCCTCCCTTTTTTGGCTTCTTACTTTGCGGCTCCTGTTTCTGGTTGTCAGGTCCTGTTCCCCACCCTCCGCAGGTCCTGTCCTCCAGCCTCTCCCTCTCCCGAAACTCTCCGCCCTCCCGATCCATGGTTCCATACCAGCGGGCAGCATGAGCATTTCGGGAGAGGCAGTAACCGGAAACTCTCTCTCACAGGACATTCATCGCTCGGTGCCACCACTTGCCTGAATCGTGATGAGACAAGAACAGCATCGATGTATTGGGCGCAGATCGAATATCGATCCGTCTTTCTGCCGCTTCTGAGCAGTCGTTTGATGTCGCGGTAATGCGTGGTAACAAGATCGACGCGAAATGGCCTTCGAGGCGTGACTCACAAGTCCATCTTGATCACGATTTTTTCTACGCGTGCAACCAGCATCGGCGACCACGGCCCGACGAAGATCAGCAGAACTCGAATTCCGAATTCGCATAGAAGCCTATGCTTCATTCAGCGACTCACGATGAGGCCGCGTCTACATCATGACCGTTGTCAGATTCAGCATGACACGTGTTTTTTTCTTCAACACCCTCTCGTTGATTACTTCAAAAATCATCCCAAGCGATTGAACAGTTGTCTCCATCATGGCTACTGAACGCTGGCGCAAGTTCCTGCGGTCGTCGTCAACAGTAAGTTTCACCTTCAACGCAGTTCTCACCCTCATGGTCGATGATCGTTCCTGAACCGCTTTTTGTCAGACAAACTTGATAACGAACCCAGCCTGATCACAAACAGAATGATGATGCAAATTTTACCATGTGATCGTGGTCCTCCAATGGAGGTTCAAGTTTGGTTCACCTGCAGAACGGTGGTGCTTAGAGTGCCAAGTGTCTTTTTTTCAGAGGCCGCCCTGCTTCTGTTTTTTCTGGGCCAACACGATAGCCTCTTCCTGAAGCAGCACATCGTGCAAATTGTCTAATAGCCGACCGTGGACAAAAGGGTTTCCCTTTGAGAGACATCCCAAACATGACTCTTATCAACTAAACTCAAAAGGCACGCGAGCAGCATGGATATCCACGGAATGCCTCCTCTCGACGTTGCCGTGCCATGATTAAACTCCATCGTGAACAGGAACATCACTTCAATGAGCATTCAACATTCCATAGTTTGGTCCCTCATCCCTGGGCTTCTCCTGCTTGCGGCACCCCTGTCCGCTGCCGATGCCTTCACGCTCAAATATGACATCGTTTACGGTACCGTCGGTGAGACAAACTTGTGCATGGACATTGCTTTTCCGACCCAATCCTGCGGTCCCATACCCTGCGTTGTGGTGATTCACGGTGGAGCATGGACGCTTGGAAACAAGTCAATGCACACCAACGAGATCAAGTACTTTGCCAAGCAGGGCTATGTTTCAGTGTCCATCGGATACCGCCTCGCTCCAGACCATCGTTTTCCCGCCCAGATCGAAGATGTAAAGTGCGCGATTCGTTATCTGCGTGCAAACTGCAAGAAATTCAACATCGATCCTGACCAAATTGGTGCCGTTGGTTTTTCAGCCGGGGCACACCTTTCAATGATGCTCGGGACCATGAACCAAGAAGATGGGTTTGAAGGCAAAGGCGGTTGGCCCGATGAATCAAGCAAGGTCCAAGCAGTCGTCTCATACTATGGGCCTACGCAACTTGATGCGAACGACATTCCCAAGGAGAGTGTGCCACTGGTTTCAAATTTCATTGGTGGTTCACAAAAAGAAAAACCCAATGCTTATCGCCAGGCATCACCGTTGACTTACGTGAGTCCCGAAGATGCCCCCATGCTGCTTTTCCATGGGACCAGTGACCCTATCGTTCCCTACAGCCAAGCTATCAAGATGGTCACGGCAATGACACGCCACAACATCCCGGGTCGTGTCGAACTGTTGATGAATGCCGATCATGGCGGCAACTGGTCAGTGGAGGAATTAGCACGCACGAAAGATGCCACGTCAGCTTTTTTCGAGAAGCATCTCAAAAAGCAGTAGCCAGAATTGAACTTCACCTGGTCCAGTCATCAGAGGGCGTGCTTTTGCTCTCCAATAACACATTTACCTGAGCTTGTCAGATGGAATTCCTACTCTACCTTGCAATGATTCCGGCCTTGGGAATCACTGCCCAATGGATTGCATGGCGAACGCGTTTACCCGGCATACTTCTGCTGCTTTTGTTTGGAATGGCACTAGGTCACTTCATCGAGCCTGATGATTTCTTACAGGATCTGACTGGGGGAAATAATCTTGCGGGTCCACGCCTGTTGTTTCCACTTGTATCACTTTCAGTCGCAGTCATCATGCTGGAGGGTGGCCTGTCACTGAATCTCAAGGAATTGCGTGAAGCGGGTCATTCAGCGTTTCGCCTGTGCACCATTGGAGCGGTGATCTCATGCACCGGTGTCACAATCGCAGCACACTACATTCTCGAATTTGGCTGGCGTTTGAGTTTGCTGTTGGGGGCAATTCTTGTTGTGACCGGTCCTACAGTCATCGGGCCGCTACTGCGACAAGTGCGGCCCAGTAAACGCGTTGGCACCACGCTGAAATGGGAAGGCATCGTGATTGATCCCATTGGTGCCGTCTTGGCCGTTCTGGTCTTTGACCAATTAATGATGCATATCGACCAGCCGAGCCTTGGATCAGCAGCCTTCATGCTTTTTGAAACCGCCGTGGTGGGCACTGGACTGGGCATTGGGGCTGGTTTGATACTTGCATTCGCATTTCGTCATTACCTGATCCCAGACCATCTTCAGGGTGTTGCATCTCTGGCCATTGGCTTGCTCATATTTGCGGTCAGCGACCACATCGCTAGTGAATCTGGTCTGATTTCCGTCACTGTCCTTGGCTTATGGCTTTCCAACAGCAACAGTTTGAATGTTGAATCCATCATTGAATTCAAAGAGAACTTGCGGACACTGTTGATTGGGTGTCTCTTTATCGTGCTCGGCTCGCGGGTCAACATCGACGAAGTGATTTCCATCGGACTTCCCGGGCTTGTCTTTCTTGCAGTTCTGATTCTTCTGGTTCGCCCCGCGTCGGTTTACCTGTCGCTGATAGGAACTTCGCTGGACCTGCGTGAGAAAGCTTTCATTGCGGGAATGGCCCCCCGGGGAATCGTAGCAGCGGCCGTCAGCAGCGTATTCGCACTTCAGATGGAATCGCTACCCGCAGACCTGACGATCGAAGATGCAAATCATTTGGATACAGTGACGTTCCTCGTGATTTTTGGAACCGTGGCCACCTATGGTTTCGCTGCTTCTCCTTTGGCAAAACTTCTCGGTCTTTCGCGGGAGAAAAATGACGGGATATTGATCGCGGGATCCGATGCTTGGACTCGCGATTTTGCACAGGAATTTAAAAAACTTGGCTTGCCCGTTCTACTAGTGGATACCAACTACAACAAGGTGGCCAAAGCAAAAATCGCGGGACTCGACGCGATCTGCGCCAACATCCTCAACGAACATGTCAGAGAAGACCTTGAGCTGAATGGGATCGGAAAACTAATGGCTCTCACCCAAAACGATGAAGTCAATTCACTTGCTGTACGGGAATGCCAGACACTTTTCGGCAGTGCTAATCTCTATCAATTAACATTCCGAAAGCAAAATCGACACAGTCAACGTGGACTGACACGGAACCTGATGGGGCGTGAGCTTTTTGACTCAGAACTTACTTACTCAAAAATCGAAGACATCCACGCGGTCGGCGCTACCTTCAAAACTACCACGCTTTCTGAAGACTACACCTATCGTGATTTCCTTGAGCATTATCAGAACGGTGCCAAACTGCTGTGTGTGATCGATGAGTTTAAAAATCTTTCTGTCAACACAGTGGAACACCAACTGCAACCCATCGCGGGACAAACCATCATTGCTATTGTCTCATCCACGGTGATTCCTGACAGTCATGAGGCAAAAAATCCTAAATCGGCGCCACTCATCTAGACCTGAGGGTCAACCAAACCAGCTAGAGTGAATAGCGATGCAAACTAAACTCACCGACCGAAACGTGGCGTATGCACTCATAGTGATCGCCGCTGTGACATGCACAACCCTAGTTCTGATGGGTCGTGTTTGGTGGTGCGAAGTGGGTGATTACTCGCCATGGTCTTGGGACATCTGGAGCTCACATAATTCACAGCACCTGCTCGATCCCTATTCGTTGTCACATTTCCAGCATGGCATTGGCTTATTGCTGCTGCTGCAGCTTTGCTGTGGTCGTTGGCTTTCGGTTCAAATGTGCACTGTAATTGTGGCTCTGATCGAAGCGGCGTGGGAAATCGCGGAAAACACCTCATGGATGATCAATCGCTATCGAGAAGCGACCATTTCGCTGGATTATTTTGGCGACAGCATCATGAACTCGATGAGCGACTATGGCGTCTGCTTGCTTGGCGTGCTGCTTGTCAGAAAGACCAATTGGAAGCTGGGCTTGGTTGTGTTTGTCGCGTGTGAGATTGGAAGTGTGCTATGGATACGCGACAGCCTGATGCTGAATATCCTGATGCTGACCTATCCTGTGGAAGCCATCAAATTGTGGCAGGCGCCCTAGCCTAAGAGGCCGAGCGAGTGAAGCACTGCAACATAAGTGCACACCACCGACAATGGCCCCCGAGGTTAGTGTCGTAGGCACCTCCCCCTCGGATGTCGCTTGCCTTGTGAAAAGAGCCGCGGACAACCCGCAATGAGCGTTGGGCAATGAGCGTTGGGCAATGGTGTGCCACAAGCTGTGGTTCTATGAGCTCTAGCACTACGATTTTGACCAGTGCGACCTGACGGCAGCACGAGTTGAGATGACCGAGACCTGTCTGAGCCCTTAAGGCGTGCGACGAACCGCTTTAAGAATGCTCTGCAGGAGCATCCCACGTCGTCGTCCAGAGAATCTCGGCCGCATCACGTTTTCGCGTTGATCAAGCCAAACTTCTTCCTCTTGATAGGAGCCAGTAAACAGGCGTTGCCCTTCTTGACCTTGAACTACGAATTGATCGCCTTCGATATTAATTTTATGCACCTCATGGGATGGCTTATTAATTCCCTCGTCCCCACTGTTCCACAACGTTTCATACGTTGCTTATCCAAGAGTGTGCGCAGAAAACAGAAAAGATTCTGAACTCTTCCCGTCTCTCCTGACTACGGTTCCAGGCATCCTCAGCCCAGTTTTTCAGCAAGCCTTGTTGTGCATCTTGAAGCAACTATGCATCGTCGCTGTCAACCATGGTTCATCCCAGTCGATCCGCGGAGTCAATGCTACGGTCGTTCGTATCAGCTCCCACAAGCTGACGTGATGGCATTCTTGTAAATCAATGCCCACTTTTCCTCGCAATTTGCAACTTTTTTTGTATACCTGACGCAACACACATCCCAAACCCCACAGGAGTGGCAACGAGGGAAAGATAGGCAATCCGTCAACAAAAAGCGACTTCCGATCCTCTAGTCTTAGAATCCCCGCCTGCCCACTTGAGTTTCTTTGCAAACCCAAACAAGTTGCAAGCAGATTGCCACAACTAGCTCATTGGGCAACCGATGAAGAATGCTGCTGGCGTACCAACAGCATGGTTGCCTCCCTGCAATAGTCTTTTGTTAATCAGGAACACATTATTGGGGAAACAAAATGACCAACAAACAGGTCTGCAATGAGTTGAATCTGGAACGAAGTTCAATCCAAAGTGGTTGGAGCCCCGAAGAGAAAGAACAGAGACGGCGTATGGCCGGGAACAAGCAACTGCAGCTCAAGCAACTGATGTTTCTTGCTGCAATTGCGACACAAAAAATTAGGCGGCCTGCACGACCGACAGCACTCCTGGCCTGAACAGCGGGCGTTCGGTGGTAAGAGCAGCCCTAAACCGCTTTCGAGTGACGAGTGGACTACGAGGCGTTGCTATCACTCACGCCCCGACCACCGGAGATGAGTGACCGGTTTGGGCAGATTTGTGCATATTGCATGTGAGATACGAGTCTTTTTACTACGATTTCGGTTCCACACTCGCCTTGCTTTGACGTTTGCAGCGTTCGGAGCAGTACTTCACCTCGTCCCAGCATCTGTGCCACTTCCGCCGCCAGGCGAAAGGCCGTCCACAGGAAAGGCAAGTTTTTGTGGGCAGATCACTTCTTTTGTTTTTAGCCAATGGTCTGTCCCTGTCTGCGTTTCGTCCAACAGGTGAAGCATGCCTGCTGGCAATCAAAATTGTGTCTTGGGTCTGAGGAATTCTTGCCCTCTGCCAAGTGTTTCACCGTGTTTACAAGCCCTTGGATCGCTGATCGATCTCGGAAAGAAGGGTAAAAAGCGAGCAAAAACGGTTTAGATCAGACCGTTTAGTTGGGATTTACGGCCCAAATCGACGCAGGGCCAAATTGCGGCAACCCTGCTGGTTGCACATATTGCGACGACTAGCAAAGATGGGGGGAATTGACGGATTTCCAACTTTCAACATGAGAGAGACAGATGAACACTTTGCGTGGATTGATCACAGGATGCATGGCTGTGGCCATGCTATCGTTCGCTGCCCCATCAGAGGCAGAAGCAGGCTGCTTCGGCTTTTTGAGTCGGTGCTGTGCCCCCGTAGATTGCTGCGAGCCAGTTTGCTGCGAGCCACCTCCACCCGTTGCAGTCACATGGTGCATCAAAGATCCTTGCACCTGCTGCAGTTACGAAGTCACTGCGTGCGTCCCAGCATGCTGTGCTGAAGCAGGTCCAGCATTGGTTTGCTGCCGCCCAGGCCTCTTTGGCCGAAAGATCATGACATTCAGTTTCGGTGATTGTGGCCACACGGTCGACGTAGTGATCACGGCTCACGGTCGCACGATCGTTCGAGACTGATTGCGGGCGTCAGAGAAGGTTTGAATGAACCTGACGCCCCCCACTCCCGCATCAATGATGAGCCTGTTCCCCCTTCCAGGGAGAGCAGGCTTTTTTTGTTGCCAGCCTCACGCCTCTTCGCCCACAGCCCCAAAAAAGAGGTTCGCGACCGTGAACATC